>Ga0123342_1000417_pt1 | contig 66482 bp, 40 predicted proteins | sample Turbeawhitnodule_FD_89960 | JGI IMG/M metagenome (GOLD analysis project Ga0123342, IMG submission 89960) | Root nodule microbial communities of legume samples collected from Mexico - Turtle bean Mexico white nodule | ecosystem: Host-associated > Plants > Roots > Nodule | place: Mexico: Nepantla... | reverse complement strand
CTTGGTTTTGTTGGGCTGTTATGTTATCTGTACACTTTGTTAGTGGAGAAGCCAAATAGGCTTCGTTCTAAGCTAATGAAGCAAGGCATCAATGGTCCACCTCCAACTCTACTGCTTGGAAATATTTTGGAGTTAAAGAAAGCTCAGTCTGCCACTTCAAAGTCTTTTTCTGAAACCCCTTCCTCTCACAACTGTGCTGCTCTTCTCCTTCCATTGTTTGATCAATGGAGAGACCAATATGGTATGTTCCATTCTCTTATTATATCAAGTTCATTACTCAGTTTCAGCATCATCAATGAAACTTATCAGTATTAGAATTTCAAATTGCTGGGTACTAGCTGAAATAAACTGCTTATAGGTGTGACTTGGGTATATAGGAATACATTTTTTCACTCCAATCAAAGTAATAATTGCATAGTTTTGTTATTTAGATCACAAGTACGTAATGAAGGATTTCTCACCTTCAGCTTGTGGACTAATCTGTACCCTATGTTGCAAATAGTTTGAGTGGTTTGAGAATCAACATGCTTCAAATATCTTGTGTAAACAGGTCAAGTATTCATGTTTTCTCTTGGACCTATTCAAATACTGTGTGTAAACCAACCCGACATAGTGAGAGAGATTACTGTATGCACATCCTTGGACTTGGGGAAGCCTGCATATCAACTTAAACAACTAGGGCCTTTGGTGGGAAAAGGAATTTTAACTTCAAATGGGGCAAAATGGGTCCATCAAAGAAAGATCGTAGCTCCAGAACTATACATGGAAAAGGTTAAGGTATATAAGGTTTTTATTTTGCTTGATATTCACATATACTTTATTACATTGGCTCCTAACTTGCAATGGCTTAATTTTTTATGCTCCCAAGGGAATGATGAATATAATTAGTGAGTCTGCTGTATCTGTGCTAAACTTGTGGAGTAATAAAATAGAAGCAGAAGGTGGAGTTGCTGACATCAAAATTGATGAGTGCTTAAGAAATTTCTCTGGGAATGTTATTTCAAGAGTATGCTTTGGAAGCAATTATGCCAAGAATGAAGAAATTTTCTTGAAACTCAACACTCTCCAAGAGTTGTTGTCTTGGAAAAATATGTCCAGACGTATCCCTGGCATGAGGTGCAGTGCAGTTTTTCTTTATATTGTTGTTATATTGTCCTTTCCATTTTCAATTTAAGATTAATTTACTTGTGCTTGTTACAGCTACCTTCCAACAAAGACCAATAGAGAAATATGGTCATTAGAAAAGGATGTGAATGAAATGATAGTCCAAGTGGTGAATGAAAGAAAGAAAAGTGCTTTTGAGAAGGACTTGCTGCAAATGGTTATTGAAAATGTTAAGGATGATAACCTAAGTAAAGAGGACATTGACAGTTTTATCGTTGATAACTGCAAGAATATATACTTGGCAGGCTATGAGACAACTGCAGTTTCAGCTACATGGTGCCTCATGCTGCTGGCCTCAAACCAAGATTGGCAAGATCGTGTTCGCGCTGAGGTGCTGGAAATTTGCGGGGGTAGAATCCCAGATTTGAGTATGCTTGGAAAGATGAAGCAGGTAAGGATCCTTAGGCAGCATACACTACAAAAACAAGTCATATACACTAGTGGTTTTAACCTCCCCGATGATTTATATATATATTTGAGAGAGACAGTAGAAAAAACAAAAGAAACATATTATTGCATAATGTCAAAGTGAGGCAAAGAAGGTATATATACAATAAAAAAAAACTAACAGACAAAAGGATATCTTAACATACAAGATTAGATTAGTGTAAATAAATAGATTAGACGGTCTATTATTAGCAAATAGACTAGATGGTCTAGTGTTATTAGACTAGATGGTCTAGCGTTAGATAATTTACACAAACCATTTGGTGTAAGACTCTCTATGCATCAAACTACAGACTATTACTCTAAACTCATAATGCCTGTACTAACAGATTGATTTCTGTTAGATAAAGTAATAGTTGTTATGCTATAATGAAAGCAATTCTAATGCCTAATTTTTTTTCATAGTGATATTACAATAAATATTATTTTCAGAAGAGATATTGAAAATTTGAAAATACTATTAACCATAACTTGCATTTGTTGTGGCAGCTAGCAATGGTTATTAATGAAGTATTGCGCCTTTATCCTCCTGTGACTGTGGTGTCAAGAGAGGCCTTAAAGGACATGAAATTTGGGAACCTTGATATTCCCAAGGGGTTTAACATTTGGGTAATGGTAGTAAGTTTTCATACGAATCCAGATATATGGGGAGATGATGCCTACAAATTCAAGCCAGAAAGATTTGCCAATGGAACCATAGGTTCTTGTAAGTTGCCACACGTCTACATGCCCTTTGGGGTTGGTCCACGAGTGTGTCTAGGACAGAACTTGGCTATTCTCGAACTTAAGATGATTATAGCTCTCATATTGTCCAAATTCACTTTCTCACTCTCTCCACACTATGTTCATTCGCCAACTCTTAGGTTGCTCATAGAGCCTGAGCATGGAGTCAATATCTTAGTGAAAAAACTATGAATTGATCTTTCTGAGTGTTCTGCCAAGAGATAAACTAGTTTCCTAAGCATATGTATGGTCATGTTATAATGTATGAAGTCTTATAAAGCAAAAATAAGGCATGTGTTTTTGTTGGTGTTGAGGAATAAAGCAGAGCAAGATATTTTATTATCTTTCCTAACAATTACATTTATAATACTTGCAGTAACTGTCTCCTAAATACTTATGAACAGTAGAAATATTTATTTAACAATTGAAACAGGACAAATAAAGAGTCACATGCAGTTACGTGCATTTATGTGCAGTTACAATAACACAATATCTAACACTCCTCCTTGATTTTTGAACTGCAAACTCCAATCTTTTGTCATCTTAAGAATTCAAACTTGCTAGTTGGAAGTGGCTTGGTAAACAAATTTGCAACTTTTTTTTTTCTTTTCATCATCGTTTTGCTTAATCTTCATTCAACACCTTTGGATTTGACATAAAGTGCAGATTCTGAAAGACTTTTGTCAAAGCCTAAACTGAGAAGATAATCATCTTCTATTCGGCTATACCATGCTCTGGGAGCCTGTTTTAAGCCATAAAGAACTTCAGACAACTTATAAACTTTTTCTTCTTTTCCTTCCACAATGAAACCTTTAGGTTGCTCAACATAAATTTCCTCTTCAAGAAATCCATTTAGGATGCTGACTTGACATCCATTTGATGTACCTCTCTATCTCGAGGTATGTCAACAAGCTCCCAAGTTCTATTTTTCTCAATCATTAACAACTCCTCCTCCATTGCCTTTTTCCACTTTGGGTCATTGATAACTTCTGTGTGATCAGCAGGTTCACATACTGCAAAGTTACATCTCTATGATATAGTCTCTGAGAGTAATCGAATGCCTTTAATTGGTGGATCGTCTTTCATTTCAGATTTTTTGCATCTTGAGAAGCCATTGACCAAACTTCTTGTGTCATAACTCAACAGTACTTTTCTTTGTTGAAAATATTGTCTACTCCTCCTGAAATAGATCTAATGAGAAACTTTTGCCTCTCATTTTTACCTTGAACATATCTTGTCCTATAGTGGTTATCTTCAATAAAACACCTTGAAACTTTTTTATGGCAACTGACCAACACTTAATAAATTTTGGTCTATGTTAGGTACATATAACACATCAGTAATAGCTTTAGTACCTAAATGTGATTCAACATTTTCTCATGTGATTAAATCTATAGAATTTCGGCAGTTCCAATGTGAACTACTCTCTATTCACAAGACAAAATAACTTATCATTTACTGTCCTTTTGATTTATGTGGACGATATTATTTTGACAGGAAATGATCTGACAGAAATGCAGCGTCTTAAAGACTGTCTATTACGACGATTTCGCATTAAAGATTTTAGAGACTTAAAATATGTTCTAGGGATTGAATTTTCCCGTTCCAAAGCTGGTGTTTACATGTCACAAAGAAAATATGCGCTTGATACAGAATACGGTACTCACAGGTGCTCGTCCAGACAAATTCTCAAAGTAGCAATACCTAAAACTCACACCGGACGATGGAGAGTTATTAAAGGATCCAGTCAAATACAGAGGACTTGTGGGACGACTGATATACCTCACGGTTACTCGACCTGACATAGTGTTTTCGATTCGGACTCTAAGTCAATATATACAGGCTCCATGAAAACCTCATTGGGATGACACAATTTGAGTCTTAAAAGTACATCAAATGATCACCGGGACAAGGATTGCTATTGCCATCCGAGAACAATCAGACATTCACAGACTCGGGTATTGCATTTTTCTTGGTTCTTTTACTATCTCATAGATGTCCAAAAAATAGACAAAAGTATCAACATCATTTGTGAAAACGGAATACTGCGCGATGACCAATAATAGTTTGGTTATAATATTTGTTGCAGGATTTAAAGGTGTCATGTAACTTGCTAGCTCGACTTTTCTGTGACAATCAAACAGTCTTGTATATAGTAGCAAACCCAGTATTTCATGAACACACAAAACATATTGAGATAGACTGCCACATTGTGCGAGAAGAATTACAAGTCGGGTAATCCTTCCGTATGTACCGGCACAGTACCAGCACACAGATATTTTTACGAAAGACACTCGGTAAGGGACATTTTTTGACGTTGCGACGCAAGTTGGGTTTTGACTTTGCGACGCAAGTTGGGTTTTGACTTTGCGACGCAAGTTGGGGGTTCATGATCTTCATCTACCAACTTTATCATATACATTGTAATTACTCTATACCAATAGTATGATACATCAAATTGATAGACTATTACTCTAAACTCATAATGCATATACTAACAAACTGATATCTGTTAGATCAAGTAATAGCTGCTATGCTATAATTGGAGCAATTCTAATGCCTAATTCTTTTTCATAGTGATATTACAGTGTATATTATTTTCAGAAGATACTGAGAATTTCAAAATACCATCAACCATAACTTGCATTTGTTGTGGCCGTTAGCAATGGTTATTCATGAAGCATTGCGCCTTTATCCTCCTGTGACTGTGGTGTCAAGAGAGGCCTTGAAGGACATGAAATTTGGGAACCTTGATGTTCACAAGGGGTTTAACCTTTGGGTAATGGTAGTAAGTTCACATACAAATCCAGATATCTGGGGAGAAGATGCCTACAAATTCAAGCCAGAAAGATTTGCCAATGGAACCATGGGTTCTTGTAAATTGCCACACGTGTACATGCCCTTTGGGGTTGGTCCACGAGTGTGTCTAGGACAGAACTTGGCTATGACCTTGCACTTTGTTATGACACAGAGTTATAACATGCACTTTGTGAAATTTCTTTCATAATTTTATTGAACAGAGACACACTTCAAAGTATTTACGTGTACAGAAGAAATTATAAAAGGGTGGTTTTTACATAATACAATGATGAATAATGGTGCTTACTAGTTTAATGCACATTTCTACTAAATAACCAAAGTTTATAATGCAAAACTTTCACACATAAAGATTAAAGTTGTTGAACATAGATTACAAGTCGTGTGCTAAAAATTTTATAATGTGATATAGTTTTCATTCGTTGAATTATTATAAATTCTAAATATATGAAATGAATATTTATATTGTGTAATATATAGATCAAAATACTAGATATAAAAAATAAATATTTCATTATCGATAAATACCATTAAACATTTAGTTTATGTGTATATACGACATGATAATTTCTTATAAAAAAATAAGTTAATTTGAAAAGAGAAATAATATAGTAAAAAACAAAAAGGAAAATAGTATTTATTTGAATTCGTGATTGCTTTCATGCGAATATTAAGGGGTCGATTATGGTGTTTAGATTATGGTGTTTGTGGTGTGAGATTTGTAACATTGCATTGGTAGAAAACAGAGTTTCTCCAAAAGAATTCACATATTCTTGAAAAGAAGAAATCTCGAAAAGGATAAACTCTCCACTGGTTATTAATCCATGGTAAGAAACTATACATTTCATCTTATAGACTTTGAATGTCTGTGCATCAGCATGCAAATTCTCTAACCTTCATGCTAACAAATTTATTCATGCGTGCATATGCATTTGTCATCATTTGATTCAACGTTGTTCTTCATTTGTTCATGCAATTAACATATTTGTAACGTTGATTAATTAATATTTTGTTAAACATGGCATTGTTTTTTTGTTTTTGGAAATGTCATTGTTTACAGGTTATACTATATCTATAACAACATTAAGAAAGGATTCAACATATAAAGGAAGAGGAGGATAAATAATACCTCAACCAACAGAATTCATGGATGTTGCAGACTCTGATTTTCTCAGTAACAAAGAAACCGATGATGAAGATTCTGAATTTGAGACTGATTTTGAGAGATATTTTGTGTTCTCCACTGCCAGGAACCGCTTCTTTGGCCGGAAAAGACCTCTTCGTGTTACCCTAGGCTCTGGACTGAGTATGCTCTTTTGGCTCTTTTACATAATTCCTTCATACATTACATGATTTGCGAAATTTCATTTGTGTTGCAAAAATTACATTGAATATGTTAACATAGTTTGAGGGCGTCAATAAGAAAGTACAGCATCATTTTACACAGAACAGTTTGCAAAAGTGTTCAGGTTATGGCAAAACTTATTGTAAACCTTGGTTTCTTTTTGCTTAGTCGCTGATATTATACTCTGGAGGAACAAGAAGATCTCATTAAGCGTTCTTGTTGGTGTAACTTTCATATGGTTGATTTTTAAGAGGATGGATTACACCGTGATTAGTTTCATTTGTGACTCTCTCATACTTCTATTGGCAATGTTATTCCTACGGAGCCATGTAACATCCTTCATTGGCATGTGAGTTTAATTCACTCTATCAGTCAGTTGTTAAAGCATTTGTTTCCCCTATCTCTTCACATTGTGTTGCCTGCTTATTTTCTTCTGCTGATTTTCATTGAATGAGCTTCTCTGCACACCTATTTAGATTATTGTCTTACACCAAGGAATGATGCCATCTTCCTGTTGATACAGATTACCACCACTTGAATTATCATCATTCATCTTGCCCAAAGGGTTTCTTGTCAGTACAGCTATTTCAGTGACACGTATAATTAATAATCTACTCATAACATTTGGGATCCTAGCTTCCGGACAAGATTTGAAGAAATTTCTCTTGGTGCTTCTCAGCATATTCCTAACCTTGCTTTCTCATCTTGTTAAAGTGTTATTTGGTTTTCTCTGACAACAAAGTAATCTGCAGGTTACAGTGACATTCGGAGTTGTCTCATTTCTTGACACTCGGTTCAGTGCTGCAACTCTAATCTACATAGGTCAGCTACCTACTTCATGCATCTATCACAACAGTGACATTCCACCAATGAAAAACGGACTCCAACATTGATATGTGACATGAAAGCTGGTGTCTAAAATAGAAGACACCTAGAAACCACCAATATATAATCAACATGATAATCTAAATTGAGAATGAAAAGTTGTATATTCACTTTCTTAAACAAAGTTATTAAGCTTTATAGTATTGTAAATTATTTGAAAATGCAAATTGTGATCTAGAGGAGTGTCCGACATGTACTATCTAAAACATGTTCAACATTTTGAAGGGTTCTGTGTTCTATAGTATTCCACACAACAGGCAAAGTGTATATTCAGTGGTTCTACTGAAGTGCAAGTTAGTACTAATCTGCTTTCTCCTTTGCTTTGATGGTGCAGCATCCGTGATATTGCTGATAGTGCCAGTGGTATATGAAAAGCATGGGGACGTTATTGACATCCTTGCGGAGAGGGCACTGTTTGACTTGAATCATCTATATGCAGATTTGATGAAGAAGATTTTCGGGAAATCGCAACCACCCTCGCAAGAGTACATTGAGGATTAGAAGCAACGTAATTCCTTTTGCAAACAAAATGTGCACAAAACGTTGTGGATTAATTTTGAACTAGCCTTTACAAACTTAAACTTAATTGTACAGTAATCTTACAAGCATAGTGCAAGGCTTACCCATCAAGTTCAGTAATTTTGGACTAGCCTTTACCTTTGTACATCGTTTTGCCATTGATTAATTATGTACAAACTTGTGGTTAACACGTACTATGTGATTAACAGAAATAATTATCGATTATATGGAAATATAATTTGATTATTGATCTTTAGAAATCGACTGTGTTGCTAACAAAAAAACTTGTGCAGGGAAACAACCCTTGTAAAATTGATGCGCAACAATAATTTGCCTCCGCGTTTGATTTATTTGAAAATTCATTGGAAACTTTACCGTCCTGGAGTTCAAACTTTTCAGTAGAAACTAAAAAGAAACAAAAAATAGAAAACATAAGCGTTGTAGAAATTGTTCACAACCTGTTATGTCGTAGTGTAAGAAACAAAATCTAAATAAATCACTTAGTATGTTTCACAAATTAAATAATAATAATAATGAAGATTAAATATGTTTTTCGTCCATATATTATAATACAAAATTGGTTTTTGTCTCTAATCCAAACTTTAGACTTTTTGAGTACCTGTAGTAAGGAAACTATTGGAATATATCCTCATTACAATTACTCAAGATGTCTAAAATTTGGACTAACAACCAAATGTTGTAGTTGATGTCTGTCTGGCTCATGGAAGGAATGAATCAAGTGAATGACTTTACAACCTTCAAGAAATGCAGAACGTGTCTACTTATATGAACTAGAAAGAAACCTTGTGGTCCTTCCTTCTTTAAAGCATTACTTCATTGCACTAAAGAAATATATCTGACCATGACAAGGCTCTGAATGTTTTAAGGAAGCCTTAACATACCAATGGATAAAAAAAGTGTAAAGTGAGTACATTTGAGGTAACTTCAGTAATGAATTGCTATTTCATGCCTTACAAGCAAGCTTTAAATAATCTAAATTTGAGAGCCTTAGAAGTCAATCTATTCAAAAGACAAAAAAATCTAATAAGTTGCACGCTTTCACATACATTTCTAGAAACAGAGAACATCAATCTCATAACAATATATATACTTTAACTCATTTGAGAGACGTAAACGCAATTCCTACAACTTAGATCCTAAGGCAACACTTCAACTTAAATAATCATACTACCTCTCGAAAATACAAAACTGAATGCAAATTTAGCCCTCTTTAACAACTATCCAGCTGCACTTGAACAGAAATCATTAGAGAAAAAGGTTTAAGACTACCAAGCACTGAAACAGTGTTGACAAATATTATCTTAAGGCTTCACCTCTTTCTGAACAGGGGGCAAGAAGGGTTGCCACCATCCAAATTCATATTTGGGATAGGGTGCCACCCATTTCTCAGGCTTCTCAAACTTCAAATCAGTAGGATTGAAAGCTAATGCTTCCTCTAGGCTCTCAGCTTCAAAACTGTCAGATAAAACTCGGTCCAGTCTCAACTTCATGAACCTGCCAAAAGTCCAAAACATACACAGGGACAGAATTACAAAGTGGCTGAAACATTATAAACTGGCATTTGATGCTATTTTGATGATTTTCATTGCAGCTATTTTGTTGATCAAACACTGTTTTCTTACCCCCATTGTTTTCATGTTATATCATTTGAAACGGTGGAGCTCCTATCAGCAGAAAGAACCCAAACACTAAAAGTAAAGAGAGGAAAATATACAGAAACCCTTTTACCACATTTAACAATTGGCAGCTTTAAGATTGTGAAATTATGAAAGAAGCAAATGATCAATTCTTGCTTGAGAAGTGAGAATCACCATGACACAAGCATACAAAATAGCATCTCTTTGCCCACATAGGCTTAGATTAAGTTGTCAATCATAGGTGGCTAGGGATTTGTCTAGAGGTTCTACCTAGAATGGCTTCCAATCCACTGTATGAAAACATTCATAAACACACATAACTTGTATATGATATGGAAGAATTTCCCTCCTTTCATACTTTATGACAGCCAATCCAAGCATCATATTTTCATGTATACTCCATAGTTTAAAGCACTTGTAGAATCAATCACTCGAAAAATGAAGAATTGGTATTCTTACTTGATCCAGGTACCATTGGTTGACACAAGAGCAACAGCAGGTCTCTTTAACCTGTTGGTAATGTTAGGGAACTTATCCAAGAACTTAGGCTCAATGACAAGCCAGAAATCCTGTTCTTGATTACGCTCCCCAAAGAGACGGAGCCGCTCAAACAATTGCTCCTGGAAATGCTCCTCCTCATCCAACATAAATTTTGCATTTGCAACAACAAAATAATACTTGTTTGCTTCATTCTGCAAAGACAAGCCAAAAAAGAAAGAATCAAATAAACTAAAAGTTTAATTGTAATGCTCCGACAGTGTAAAACAAAGTTAATTAAATTACCCCACATGTGACTTTTAAGGTAGTTGTTGTGAAATTTAACAAATTGATCATACACTATGGTTTGTGATTGGATGACAATGCATAGCATATTTTCCTAAAGTAATCATCATCAAAACCAATTCAAAAACCACACCATCAAGCGTTTCTCAGATTACAAGGATAACATAATAAAGGACTAACATCAAAATTGAAAAAGAAAAAGGTCAAAAAAGCCAAAATAAGCACAAATTCAATGTGGGGTTGGAGTGGGAGAGAGGAACAAACCTTGGTGGGAGGATCAGAAGAATTGAGCTGGTCAGAATCAACAGATGCAACAGCTGTGGTGAAGGGGCGTGCATGTGCTGGTTCCTTGAAGGAAGAGAGAAAGGTGAAGCTTTGGTGGGTGGGAGACACCAAACTCATGGGAAATGAGTGACTCCTGCTGGAAACACTGTGCCTTCTGTGTCCATTTGCTGAGGCAAGAGTGGCAGCATGCTGTTGTTGAGCCACCATTGTGGTTGATGAACCCAAAGTAAGAGTGGCCATACCAAGCATCATGGTCTTGTTCCCTCAAAACTCTTCTTCCAAACTTGTTTCTCAGAATCTCTCAAGTTGGGAGAAGATAGAAAAAGAGAGTAAGTTTGTGCTGAGGGCTTAGAAGAAGAAATGAAAGCTGCAAATGGCGCATGGACAGTGGGCAATGGGACAACTTAGGAGATATCAACGACAACCTTATCTAGTTATCTAAATCTACCTATGTTACTTCCCTTCCTAGTTACTTTCCTAAGTATTTAATTACCTTAGTTTCCATATAATTTATATTATTATAAAAACACATTAAAACAATTATTTTTGGTACATAACAAATAAAAAATTATACTATTAATCTTCTTTAATTTTTTATCTGTGATTTATAATTTCAATCTTCCTAAATTTATATATGTGTTATCTTTTATTATGATCCAATTCAACTGTAGACATGACAGATTCATTTAGAACAAGGCTCGATTTCCTTAGTAAACACTCAAATCTAAACGTTGTGAGTGAAAAATAGTAATTAAGAAAAAAATTACTGAAAATGTTCATGTTTCTCAATAAAATTTAATTATTAACAAAACTGGTAAATGCTTTGCATAAAAAAATTACAAAAAATCTATATAATTTAAAATGCTGAAAAAAATTCAGAAAAGCAAAATTGTGGATCCAAATATTTAAAGTGAATAAAGATGCAATGTAACCAATTTTGGTTTGGGCTTTAATTCTAATTTTAATTTTAATTTTTGATTCGTGTTTTCATAAGTTAATAATATTTTTACATTTGGCACAGTGATACGGCATGAACTAAAGGTGTTAGTTGGAAATGACAAAAAAAAAACAAAATTGAACTAAAAAAACACGTTATTTAAAATAATATTTATATAATAAAAAACAAATATTAATAATAACGACTTTATTTTCACACTTGCAAATTGCCATATAAATCATCATTACCTACACACAGCTTAAGCCTAAATTTATTGGGATATTTGTTGCATAAGTGTATGTTAATTAGGTGAAATAAAATACTCATTCGGTTTCAAAATATCTATGGTTTTAGTTACATATAATATTTCAAATTGATATGAAAATGGTGAAGTTATTTTGATAACATTATGCAATAGTTAAATAGAAGTAGTAACTTTATTACATAATTTCATTATTTATGTACTATAAATTATGAATATATTATTTTTAACAATTATAATGAAAGTAGTTTTGGTATTCGTAATATTGTTTTGAAAATTTAACAAAATAAATGAAAATAATAATTATTTTTTTTATTGAGAGTGACTATGTTATACGAGTCTTATATTAAAGACCAGAACTAAAATCTAATATACAAAATTTAATTACAAATTTATTACAATAAAACTAAAAACTGTTATAAAAATCATAAATTCAGATAAAATTTACATGAACATTTCCCTCTAAGTTAAGTGTAATAGGTGTAGCAAAAACAACATTTGTTGTAGATACATTATTTGTGTGGTCGAACCATGCATATGTTTTTTTTAAGTATAAATACTAGTAAAGAACAAATTCACCAAGTCACTTGAATAAACATAAAATATTTAATTACTACACCATACCTAATTTATATGTAAGTGAATTTAACTACATATTTAAATATATATATATATATATAATAATAATCTATAAATAAATTTAATTTTTTTATTTTATAAACCTAAGTTAAAAAATAACTAAAAAGACTTTCTAACAACACATTCGGCAGAAAGGTTAATAATCTATATCACATGATCCTGAAACACATCTATTTCCTCATGCTGATGATCACCATCAACTAAATCTATGACCTTACTAATTGCAGAACTGATCTTTTTTCCTGGTTTCTGAGCAAAATTTTGAACTGAAATTCTCATTTTCCAAAGCATTCTTTATCTTGTAAGAACAGTAATCAGTTTTATTCATTGCAGTGGCCTTCCTAAGGAATTTCATATCTTCAGCTTGGTAATCCTCTGCTTGAATCATTCTATTGATTTATTTCATTGACAGTCGTTGAATGTCATTGGTTATGATAATGTTATTCCTGATGCCAGTTGATTTTTCCTTAGCAGTGACAGATGGTACCATTTTCATCTATGGCAAAGCACACTTCAAAAGGATGGCCCTAGGAGCCGGATGAAAGTAATTTCTATAAATTACTTTAAATATAAATTAACATTTGTTAAAAAAATATTTTCTTCTATAATTACCTAAATATACAACTCTTTCTCCATAAGTATAGTTAAAGAGATGCAAACTGAGAACTGGTAAAATACACAGACCTTTGAACTTTTAACAAATAGGTGAATTCTTGACCTTATGCAGATGATCACTTGATATCATAAATGCTTTGTGTCTAGAGTTATTACAGCAAGACCGTAAACAGAGTAGTAAAAAAGGCATGTCACAAATGCAAACATACTTAAAACATCTGTAATCTTAACAAATAAGTGAATCTATGAACTTCTGCAGATGATCACTTAAAGATCAAAGATGGTTGTTGTTTGTCCACAAGTACACAAATAGATGCACAGACTAAAACTAATCAAAAAGGCATAATACACAAACTGCAGAATCATTGTTACCGCTGGATACATAGACAAGCTCAACATTGCAGTGAGATTGCTGATAACAGCACCCAAATAAAGGTGATGGTTACACAAGTTCAATGTATGCCATAGGTGCATTATCACCTCGCCTTGGTAGGGTTCTTATAATTCTTGTGTAACCCCCATTTCTTTCACCGTAACGCTCTGGAACCTCTGCAAATAAAGCATGAACAATCTGCTTCTCATAGATGAACCCAAGGGCTTGTCTCCTTTTATGAAGAGATCCATCCTTCGCTAAAGTAATCATTTTATCAACATACTTCCTAATTGCACTGGCCCTTGCTCTGGTGGTCTTGATGCGACCATATTTGAGGAGCTGAGTTGTAAGGCCTCGAATGAGCGCACGGCGCTGATCAGGTGGCCTGTTGAGTTTGGGCACCCGCCTCCCATGTCTCATGGCAGATACTCGACCACCATTGTCAATAATGGTAAAGGAGTGATCACAGCCGGTGTATTCTGTAACATGAAGATGAAATTGGAAGTGAGGACAAGGGAAACGGAACTACTATATTTCATAGTTTAATAGAACAACTGGGAAGCAGATATCACTCACGCACACAACAACCTCAAAGGCAATGTTAGAGTATGATTTCTCCACTTGATCTAACAAGAGGAAGAGGCCTATCAGATTAAAGACAACTTTTTTATGGTTGAAATTACATGCATTCTCAGTAGCAGAAAATTATTTTGAACCAAAAAATCCATAACATGATGGAACTAGCTTTCTCATTAGATGTCTTTTTCACATACGAGTTTCAATTATGAGATCTATAATTAAGGAGAACGAAACCAAGCATGATGAGCTTGTTAAATTTAGCAAGAACTATTTTACTAGTTACATTTTATATGACCACTGGTTAGTATTGCAAAAAAGTGCAAAGAAATTAAACTTAAATCAAAATACAAATAACAACAATTAACCAAATTCGAATGCTTAAGCCTCTAAATGGCAATAGATTTCAATATCCCGAAAGTTCCTTTCATAGTTGTAATCAATAAATCCTAACACCAAATGAACCATCGCTCTCTCACACACAATGCAATGCTCTCCATAACGGATTCAATTCAAGAATTATTTATTGTTTTGCTGTGAACAAGTCATAACATTTATTAAAAAATAAATAAAAAACAAAACATCAACAAAAAATGAAGATAAATCCACGAAGCAATAGACCAAATCTAACTGACACAGCCAAATTGAAGAAGACAGCAAAACAAAACTGAGTAATAGCAACGGATTAAAAGAAAAGCAAATAGAAAGGGGAATGAGTGGTAGTGAGTGAGAACCTGAAGCAGAAGAAGGAGCGGAGAGGAAGAGGAGGTTAAGAGGGGCGAGACCGGTGAAAGTGGTGAGAAGGGATTTGGGTTTGGTTCGAGAAATTCGGAGTTTCATTGTAGAAGACGAAGAAGATGAAGAGACAGAGAAGCGCACTGAAGAGGAAAGTGAAGGAGGAGAAGGAGAGGGTAAAGCAGAGCGCAAGGAAGCCATAGACCACCTGTTGTCGCTGCTCGTAGCCATGACTGAAACTGACGCCATTGTTGCGTGCGTTGAGCAACACCAGAAGTCCCACACTCACTAGATAACGAATGTGGATAGAGAAAACAGGAAGAGAGAGAGAGAGAGAGAGAGATTTGTTTTTGAACTAGGCTTTAAGCCCACCATTATTTTTAATATCAAACATGTCCTTTGGACTGGGCTTCTCATTTTAACAATCTAGTCCTAGTCCTGTAATAAAACTATACTATTTGCTTAAAAAATGTATATGTTTTTTTGTGATACTCATACAAAATAATAAAAAGAAACTTGCTCTCTCAGCAACAGAAATTAATGTAAATAAACAAGTTTATGCTAACAAAGAAAAATAATAAGAAGTTAAATTTATATTTCTTAATTAATATAAAATAATTTATTTACTTTTTACTTATTCTTTTTAAATAAGTATTTTGTTCATGTTTATCTATCTAAATACCATTTTTATATCGTTAATCATGTTAAAAGTGATTTTTCAGTTAGTTATAAGAAAAAGTTAATTAGATTACCATACATGACAATTTCTATGGAATTTATGTAAGAAGAACTTTTAAGCATACTGTTTTCTCTTCTCTTTTATTACTGTCATTTTTTCTCTTTACTTGATTAATAATCAGATAATTTTTCTCTTTAAAATTAAATGAATAAATTCAATAAGATATAAAATATAAATTTGTGTAGAAATACATTGAATAAATTTATATATGATGAAGATACACGTTAAATATTGGGAGTGGTTGGAAGATGCAAACAGTGTTACTATCCTGCATTGGCAAGAAGATTCCACTCTGGTTTTTGCCACATTCTTCAACATCACTACGAGTTCGACCAATTTGGTCGTCCTCCATTAAGGTAAACATCGATCAACCTTTTCTCTCTGCAATTTCTCATTTCTCCAATAACCATTTTTATTCTCTTTCTCGCAGATGGCTGCAGAAGACTACACTTTTGGGCCATACAAGATACACCACACTGAAGTGTTCTACTCCACACATCTCTCCTACGCCATGGTTAACCTTCGTCCTCTTCTCCCTGGTAACAAAACATGGCACTGCCTATTTCTTCACACACCCATGATTCGCTTCATTTTGCCAAATCCTTTTTCACTTTCCCTTTTGTTTTAATTGATTGATTATTCTGAAAACAATGAAGCCACACAAAAAAAAAGAGGCTTCTTTACTGTTTGGTTTATGAAGTTGGTGCCTTTATTGAGATTAAGAAAGACCCATTTTTATATTTTGCTCGTTTTTGTCTCTTTGCAGGTCATATCCTTTACACGGGGTTCAATTCAATAACACAGTGATGGGGTGGGATGATTGATTTTTTTTGGTAGTTTGAGATTGAATGAAACTTTTAATTGGATCTACTTCTTGATTGAGTAGTTTGAATGAGTTGCTGCAAATTATTTAGTAATCACATTTAATTCCTATAAACAAAATTTCTTTTTAATTTGGTGAATTTCATAGCTATGTTTTTTTTTTAAAAAAAAAAAACAGCGCACTTTTTGTCTATAAAGTCAAGGCTTTTGGGCTGCAATTGTGGCTGCAATTTCTTGCAATGCTATGGATCACTGTGAAACTGCAACCATGATCTCAATTTAAAACCTTGTTCGTTTTCGTTGGAAAATCATTAACAAGCACAAACATAGTTATGCTTAGTTTTGTCCCATGCTGATATTGCAGTACATTGCATAAATATATAAAGAATACGCAATCCAGCACAATATGTTGTGCTGTTTCCAGCCCTTAACGGCAATGGACACTTTAGTGACTCTGTTTTTAGGGCTTCTGTATGTTATCATGTTATCAGTGTCTATTTTGATTTATGCGGTTCACGGTTCACTAGAATGCATATAACTGTTGATAGATTATCCAACCGTGAAGTTAATTGTTTCATATACCATATATAGGCATAGGGATTCATTTGTGTTCTTCCTGTGTTGGTTTGAAAGTGTAGAAGTAGGCTAGACTTTGGTGGCTATATTTGTTTCATAGTTAATCACTAGAGATTTTCAGTTTCGGGTGCAAGATTATTTTATTTTGCATAATGTAATGTTGTAAGAATGATTGCATACAGCTACGTAAATGTTTGGCTTGACAGTTCCTACATGTTCTTGTCTGTCCAAAGCGCGAAGTTAAGCGTTTTGTTGATCTCACTGCTGATGAGACTTCTGATTTATGGCTCACTGCACAAAAAGTTGGTACGCAGCTTGAGAGCTACCACAAGGCTTCATCACTTACTTTGGCAATCCAAGTAAGACTCATTTGGAGTATGCTCGGGCTTGTTTAATAATTTATTTTGTAACTGCTTTGGATTAAATTCTTTCTTTTACATGAGTTTTCTTTAAAACTCTTTTTTTTTTCTAAAAGAGGATTTGTGGTTTATATTTGTTGTTCAGTCCTAGTTGGGCACTGTGTCACAAATTTGCAATCTCATAAATATACACTCACTCACCTTTTATTTGACTAAATTTGAAATTAGATGGATAGTCCTTCTTTTGTTTTTGTTTATGTTTTTATTCTTATTTCCTTGTAGTTGTTTACTTATACTCGGTGTCTCTCTTTTCATTCATAATTCATTATCTACTAGATAACACTCATTTTTTAGCATTATTGTAGAAAAAAAAAGAGAGATGTTTAAGAACTTATTTTCCAATATGTATGTGAAATGCATGACTGTTTATTCATCATTTCAGTTCTTTTCTATGAAGATTCTTGGTAGGTATATTTATTTTATTCATGGCTCTTGTTTTCCAAATGCCAAGTTAGTTAGTATGTGAGACAAGAATGTGCATTTTACTAGTTATCTGGACAACTGTTTCCTAGTCACTTGTTGTCTAATATTTTGTAGTTGTCTCGGTGAAATGTGAAAACAACTTTGATCTCCATTATTTGATGTTAAGCAATTTCCCTATTGATGAGATGATCAAATAGTGATACTAAGGGCAGTTCAATTTTGTGATTTTAGAGCCGGTAATTTAATGTTCAAAATTGTATAAAACTGAGAGAGTACCATAGGTTCTACTGATATTGTTCTGCAATTGAAATTTACATTTTGATTTTAGTTACCAAGATAAAAGTAGTGGTTACCAAAATGAAGTGCTAGTTTTGATTGGTGAGCACTATCTACATCATTTATGGTGCTATATTTATTATGTTTTTAAAAATTCCCCTACTTCAACACACTGTCTTGTTGGATGATATGCTACTTGTGACTCACAAAAATAACCGAGTTATCTTTCTGTACCTCAGGATGGACCCCAAGCAGGACAGACTGTACCCCATGTTCATATTCATCTTATCCCTCGAAAAAGTGGTGATTTTGAGAAGAATGATGAGATATATGATGCTGTAGGATGGAATTTTTTCTTGTGGCTATGATGCTGATTTTAGTATGTTGTTTTATTTGAATTTGATGCCTGAGCTTTATCTTCTGTTTGTCATTGGTTCAGATGGATGAGAAGGAGAAGGAATTGAAACAAAAGCTTGACTTAGACAAGGAGAGGAAAGATAGAAGCCTTGAAGAGATGAGTCAAGAGGCAGATGAATACAGAAAGCTTTTTGTATAACTGTTGGCTAGCTGTAGAAAATGAATTATGTGTGCATCATGTGACCAGCTTTTCTTTGTGCAGACAATTGTAATGCATTTCCTTGGGGTCCCCAAAAAGTTTATTCAGCTAGTTTAGATTATAGAGCTTTGAGTTAAGTCACAAATTGAAGGAGTGATGACAATTTGGTTCTATTCAAATAACACCATTTGGGTCCCCCTTTTTATTTTAGCCTCAACTTTGCTTGGCAGTGTTGAAACTAAAGGTTCAACAAGTTATGTTTGTTTTCCATTCAGAAAGCAAGTAGAAATCTTTAGTTAATTTTTCCTTCTACATTTTCTTGAATATCCACAACGACCGAGACAACTTTAATTCTAGAAGTTGATGGTATAAGATTGAGTTAAATCTAACCTACACAGAATTCCAGTTTCTTTTAGACTATTTTATAATTTATGGTCAATGGTGAACATCTTAGGATTGAAATTAGAACCAGTTGCTTAGAACCAGTTATGAATGCTCTGATTTAAATACTTTTGAATTATTTTTAGTTGCAAAACCATCTTCAATCCTATGCTTTATCCATCAAAATGCAGCACATAGCAGCATAAAGGCATACCCGAATGTTCTGAAAATAAATTGCTTAAAGTATATTTGAATGAAAAAAGTTACAATAACTTTGTAGAGGGAAAAAAGCTGAAAAAAAATGAAATTAATTTTTCCATAAGTTAATAGATTAATTTGTTTACGTTCTTTTGTATAAATTTTTAAATTATTTATTTTTAATTAAGTATGAATTAGTTTTTGTTTATGGAGAAAAATATTGTCTTTTAATTTTTTTCTCTTAAAAATACATAATAAATAAACTTTTCAGACATGTTCTAAATAAAATATCTAACTGTCTTATTTTTAAGGAGTAAAGTCTCCCAATTTAAATTTTATTATTATTGGATTAGGTGCCACACAATTAACAACTATTGATTCTTGACTTAATCATTCCCATATTTAAAAATATTTTTGGGAAGACTGAAGGAGTATGCAAGAATAAAGAAATTGAGGGAGAAAACTAGTCCAGAGATTTTGTACACCTATAAATTCAAAGCAAATTGCAAATTGTAAAGCATCTTTTGCATTCTGTGCATATTTCTGATACATTCACCTGGCGCATCCATTGAGGTAAATAGATAACTAACCAAAATCATAGAAAGTATAACCCTTGCTATTTTTTGTTTTTCCTTTATGCATTATTGAGAACAACAATTTTGTTAGATGGCTGTTGAATACTATGATTTTGGGCCTCACAAGATCCACCATAGTTCAGTGTTCCATACAACCAATCTTTGTTTTGCCTTTGTCAACCTGCGTCCTGCTCTGCCAGGTATGCTGTTCCTTTATCTCTATGTTTTCAATTCTCTTAGGATCATGCTTTATTATCTATCTTCAATATTCAAAGTGGCATAATCATTTTTTTCATTTTCAAGATAAATTAAGTTTTTTTCGACCATTTTGTTTGGTAGTGTTGTGAAATTAACAAAGGAAGGTTTTGACTCGAAGCGAATGCTTTGAGTGTTGCCTGCAGAAAAGATTAGGCGTATTTGGTTTGAGACCATGATTTTACAAGCTTTTCATCATTTCCTCCTTTTATGAAATAATTATAAAACTGCAATTTTATTTTCATTCTATTCTTGTTTTCGATGATCAATATATGAAATGATGAAAATAAAACCAATAAATCTTAACACGTAAAGTTATGCAGAAGATATCAATTTGGCCCTGCATAAATTTGAGATCAATCTAATGATTCAAAAATCCTTTTTTTTTCTGTGTGAAGTCTTTGTGGTGTAATCAGTGTACAGGGTTTTGCTTTGATTTATATTAATAATAGATTTTAATTTAAAATTTATAAATTACTTTTCACTTTTGAATCATTTCTACTTCCAAAGATTTAGCTTACTAATTGACTTTTGTTTTCCATTTGCAGGTCATATCCTTTTTAATAGATGTTAGCAACACATTCTGTGTAATATACGATTAATCCATTTTCATAATAGTTGAGACACTGCAAAAAGCAAAAAAAGGAAGGCACACTCCATACATGATTAGTCACCATATTAGCAAATGTAGCTTCATTATACAATTACAAATTTACAATGGTTACTTTTGACAACTCTGAAGATCCATGTGATAAAGATAATTACTAGCTTTCAATACAAGAGTGAACATGTAGTTGTAAAACTAGTTTGTTTCATTAGGGAATCAACATGACATAGTTTGCATACCTTCAGATTACACTTGATTTAATAATGGTTTCTTATAGTTGTTTGCTTGAGAGCTTTAAGAATTAGGCTCATAGTTATTTTTGAATAGTCAAATCTCAATTCAGTTAGCAATTTGAAGTTGAACCTGGTTAACTTAACAATATATACATGTTCTTGTCTGTCCTAAGCGCCAAGTGAAGCGTGTTGCAGATCTCACAGATGATGAGAATACAGATTTATGGCACATAGCTAAGAAACTTGGTAGGCAACTAGAGAGCTACCATAAGGCATCATCACTTACATTTTGTATCCAAGTAAGACAATTGAAGAAGACTTTAACCATGTGTTTCTTAGTTTCTACCAAGTCTTATAGTCACATTCCCTTGTAATTGTCTAAGACTTGCATGTTATGCTTCAACTATTTTTGAACCTAACAACATCATCTTTATGAATCCTAGGATGGACCTCAGGCAGGGCAATCAGTGGCTCATGTTCATATCCATATCCTTCCCCGGAAAAATGGTGATTATGAGAACAATGATGACATTTATGAGGATGTAGGATGAAAAGTTTTCTTTTACCTTTTCAGATATTTTGTCTCTTTTATGCAGATAGTTCTGATATTGTAACTTTGTTGATATTGGTTTTTTATTGGATGATGCAGATAAATGAAAAGGAGAACGAGTTGAATCGAGCACTCGAGGTGGATATAAAAAGGAGAGACAGAAGCATTGAAGAAATGGCTATTGAGGCCGATGAATACAAGAAATTTGTCTTCTGATAATTTTAGGTGGCACTGAAAAACAAAATAGGAAGACTATAAAATGAAAATCTATATAAAAATGTTTATATAAAGGGGACAGAATTTGATGATTCTGTGTTTCATAAACAAACATTTACATTGTATAAGGAGTTCTGAAAAAGTATTGTGTTTGAAGTTTCCCTGTTGTTCTTCAGCCAATTTGGACAATTTCATGCATGCTCTTCTCTGATATAATCAAGAACTTGTCAGAGGATGAAACATAATCCAAAACACCTAGATATATTTTTGTAAAAGTCAAAAGCATTCAAACTTTTACAAACATTACTAAACAAATTTAATGAATTTAATTACAATAACACTTCCAGGGACTTGCAGCTGTGTTGAAGATGATTTTCAACTAGAAGAGATACTTTTGTAGGAATCAAGTAAACATGATAATCAAATCAACATTCAAAGGCCCAACATAAAAAATGCAGATGCATCTTAACTCTTAAGAGTGCCTGTTACAAACACAAGAACTCCCACTCCACAAGATTATCCTGTGAATAATAACCGTAAAAAATTATATGGAAACATGGAGAATCATTTATGTGGTCAATCATGTCAAACTTTATAGACAAATATTAAAATTTTACCTTCTTTAGTAATGTTCAAATTCACCAAATTCGTAATGAAAGCAAAACCACAATTTGCTTGATGACAAAACCAAATTAGTCATAATGTACCACCAATTCTCTCTACCTTTATAATGTTGTAAGAAAGTGTTGCATTTATCAATATTTGGTTACCCCACTTCACTCCAATGGTTAGTTTTGTGTATCTTTTTGCACATTTATCACTTATGATGGTAATAATGAACATGGTTTCTTATCATCATTAGTCGGTTGAAATCACTTCATTCCATGGTGAATTGTAGAGTATTCATTTTGTGTAACAAATTTCTTAAAGAGTTTCTGAATGGTACGCACAAATAAAATAACATTGTCATTCATTTATGCGTACCAAGTATACTCAACTTCATTTCTCTATTTGATCAAGAATCACCGACATGGACATCCACTTTCAGGTTTTTTCATCGTGTTATTCTAATGGAAGGTGACGGAGGAAATTATTCCTAAGTGAGAGTTTCTTTCTGCACCCTTACGTTTTTCCTTCCTGTACCCTCATAATTTTTAAAATTCCGAAACTAGTCTTGACCTTTTATTTGAAAAAGGACACCTGCATTTTTTTGAATCTGGAAAGCATTTTTTGCATTACGGATTCTGAAATATGGAAACATACTACGGATCAGCAAATCTGGAAGATTACTGGACTCACCAATCTGGATGATTTATGGATACACCAATATGAGAGTTTTGCAAATTCAATATTCCGAAAGACAAAAAACAAAGTGCGAAGTTCCCGTAAAGCTAGCGGACTGCACGGTCGAGAATCACAACATATGTACTGCAAAAACGAAAATTCACAATAAAATAGAACTATATAGCCGAAAACCAAAAAAAAATTACTTACCTTCTTGTCCAAACAGAGAACCGCTAAGAGAAACACCTCTGTGCCAAGAGATAGAGTAGTCTCGTTGTTGAGAGAGCAATGCAGTTTGTCTGTGTGCAGTTTGTGTACAAAGGAAGAAGAAAAAGTAGAGTGTGAGTGTTGTGTGCATTTTAGGAATTTTAGAAAATATTAGGGATAGGTTTGTCTTTGCAAAACATTATAGGGTGCAGGAAGAAAAACGTAGGGGTGCAGGAAGAAACTGCCTTCCTAAGTTCACCTGTAGGCTGCTTCTTCCTGCACCTCCATACCTTCTTGTGCCACTCCCATAAATTTTTCTTATTCCAAAAATACTCTTTTCAATATTCTGGATTACATAATCCGGAAGTCTTTTCTATACATAAGATTAGCTTCCGTATTATGTAATCCGAAAGCCTTTTTTCAGATGTGTTATTAGCTTCCGGATTACATAATCCGGAAGTCTTTTCTAAATATGAAATTGACTTCCAGATTATGTAATCCGGATAGAATTTATCCGGATTACATAATCCATAGACTTATTATTTCAAATCCAAGGGGTGAAAAAAAAAGGATAAAATGGTATTTTCATATTTAGTATGGGGTGGCACAAGAAGGTATGGAGGAAGAAAGACTCTCACCTGTATGATATTAAATCAAGCCCAGCCCAGGTGATGGTCAGGCCCAAAACCATGTGTGTGTCTGGTTTGATTTGGCGGGAGTGTATTCCGATATCAATGTCAGAACTTTAGTGGCTTCCAACTCTGAGACCTTATGGTGGTTTCTCTTCCTCTCCTCCCCACCATGGAGACCATTCCCTCTGTTCTCAAGGTAAACCCTAATCAATGTCTTTACCTCTACCAACCTCGTTTTACCGTTTCATAAATGATGAAAATTATTGATTGTACAATACCGTTAATCCTTTGTAAGATAACTTCAATACCCACTTTCCAGTTTTCAGTTTCGTTGGTGAGATTGAAAAAAGTTTTGTTTTTTTGTTGGTGCTTTATTATCTAAATAATAAATAATTGAATGTGCAATGGAAATGGTGTCGAGTTGCCCAATCAGTTTTGTGAATGACTTGTTAGAGGTTTTGAGGGTTTTATGATTGTTGGATGCTGATGTGTTTCTACTGTTGTTTTCAGAAATACTTTGGGTTTTCTGATTTTCGGCCTTATCAGAGAGAAGTTATTGAGAAAATTGTTGAGAAAAGGGATTGTTTGGTAGTCATGGCTACTGGCAGTGGGAAGTCATTGTGGTAAAAAACATCATCATTCCGCTTTCACTCTCTCATTCTGTGTTCTTTTACCTCTTCTTGAAGCTAATTGCCTAAATTGGAGAGTTCAAAGGTGAACTGTATTTTATTTTTTAACAGCTATCAGGTACCTCCCTTGGTTGTTAAAAAGACTGGGATAGTTGTGAGCCCTCTGATATCGTTGATGCAAGACCAGGTGAATTGATTGGTTCTTCTGAATGAGTCTTCTTGTTTTACTTTTCTATGCCCTCAATGCCTTTCTGTATCTAGCCATAGTGATTATCTAATAAGAAGAGATGGGAAAACAGGTGATGGCTTTAAAACAACGAGGTATCAAAGCTGAATATCTTGGAAGTGCTCAGAAGGATTTCACTGTGCACTCTAAAGCTGAACGTGGTCAATTTGACATTCTGTTCATGACTCCTGAGAAGGCATGCACAGTTCCTACCAGGTAATGCATTAAACACATGTCTAACCTTCAGCTGCCAGATTGTGTGACCTTTATTTTGAGTTGCATTTCACTTATTAGTATAGCTTTTAAAAATAGAAGTGTCATGCAGCTATTCTAGAAGATATATGACTAGTTCACTTTATCAGTTAATTATCTTTCTAATTTCTGGAATTAGATCGCTGATTTTAGTCCATACCATGTCTTGTCTAATTATGATATTCTGTTCACTTGAACTTATTTTTTGTAGTTTCTGGTCCAACTTACTAAAGGCTGGAATTAGTCTTCTTGCTGTTGATGAAGCCCATTGCATATCGGAATGGGGACATGATTTTAGGGTGGAATACAAGCATTTAGACAAGTTACGTGAGGTCTTGCTTGATGTTCCTTTTGTTGGTCTAACTGCCACTGCTACTGAAAAGTAAGCATCTTTTGCTTTGGCTGTTAGTGAAGCATATCATTGCTGTACTTTATAATGACTCTGATACACATTTTGTGCCTTCTTTATCTTGTATATATTATGCTCTCCAATTGTTTATCGATAAACTTGCTTTTAGTTGCAATTGCAAGTCATTGTCAAGATCATGGTTTTTTTCTTTTACTTTATCACCATGCTTTGCTTGTGTTGGATTCAAATTTCAGTCAATTTCAGCCTTTTATCAGTCTGTCTATCTATCTATTTCTCTCCCATGTTCCCTTTCCTTTCCCACAAATAACAGCAAGAAGGGTACATGCTGGAGAATGATAGAATTATAAAATGAGGGTAGTTTGACCTATAAAGACAAACTAGAAACTAACTCTTTTTTAGTATTTTATTATGTCATCAAAATAATCATAAACGGATAAACAGGGGAATTGAAACTAATCTCTTGAGATATTAAATCTATTTAAGAAGTTGATTAGGGGCAATATGGGAGGGAAGGAGAGCCAGGACTTGAATGTATTGGGGTTGGAAGTAGTGCTTCTGTTCTACAACATTGATTCGTATCTTCCTCTGTTATCTGGTATTCTGTTATCCAATTTATAGATTTCTAGAGATAGAGGACTTTTGTTAGTAAAATTGCATATTGTTCTACGATCTGATCTAATTCTGCATGAAGCCTATTAGGTTTCTTAAATTTTTAAAATGATGCTGTTTGTGGCAAAAATAAATTACCAGGTTCTGGACTCATTAAACCACCTATGCAGAATTCAAACTTGTTTCTGTTGAAATCAGTTGTATAAGGGATGGCTACTAAAGGTCATGTAAGATATTTTTTAAATCTTTACTGGTACAATGATTCCTGCCATGTTTGTGTACTTCTGGTGGTTTCTTTCTCTTTCTTTCCATTTTACAACATCTTCTTATCAAGAGGAAAGGATTTTGTTACCTGTGTTGAACACTATTATGAGCATTGTTATAGGAATGGATTAAAATTAATTTATATTTCTACTTGGTGAATTAATTAATGAATTTATGTGACACTTCTTTTTGTTACATTGCCGTACTTAATGGTTCTTTTAATTAATAATATACTGTAACTGTATTTAGATTAAAGAAAAACATACACTCATTTTAATTTCTGTGCTTTATTTCCAGGGTTCGATTTGACATCATCAGTTCCCTGAAGATGGATAACCCTTATGTTACAATTGGTTCATTTGATCGCACAAATCTTTTCTATGGTGTCAAACTATTGAACCGTGGACAATCTTTTATTGATGAGCTTGTGCGGGAAATTTCAAAAGAAGTTGCTACTGGTGGTTCAACTATAATTTATTGCACAACAATCAAAGATGTAGAGCAGGTAATGTGCTAGAAATATTACAAAAGAATCCCAAAATAGTTTTCTATCTTGTCCTTTGTTGAAGGATAATGGAAGATTTTACACGACTCAGAACACTTGATAAACTAGGCCGAAGGGACAGGTTGCTTGATGACTCATTAAGATTTTAGTTATTAGGCACAATAATTTAAGGTGGTGCTGTATGGTACTATATAGGATATTCATTCATGATTCAAGACAAATATGAGAACTTTCAACTTATTGTGTAATAGGAAAAAATTGCAAAATTCATGCTAACACCAAGTGTGCCTTCTTAGATATGGAAAATAAAAATTAAAAAGATATATTTTTTGCATTGAAATATCCACTGATTATTCATGACCTTTCACTATGTGTGGTTACTTATCATGATAGTTTGTCAAAACGGATAATCTATATTTCTGTTTTAGCAACGGAACTCTTGTTTGCATTTTTGTTGTCTAAATTCTGTTTGTTGCCTGCAGCCTTTTTTAATTTTATATCTTGAATTTTATTGTTTAAATAGATATTCAAGTCATTTACAGAAGCAGGCATTGAGGCAGGAATGTACCATGGCCAAATGAATGGAAAAGATCGAGAGGAGTCTCATAGGTGAATATTCTTTCTTATTTTAGAACATGAAATAAAATTTCACCTCTGATCGCTGTGAAGGTGGAGCATACTCCTTACCTCCCTCCTGTTCTCTAATTTTTGAAGATGCTTCAATGGTTTGATCCTAACTGAACTTGTTCTAATCTATTGACAGATTATTTGTTAGAGATGAACTGCAAGTTATGGTGGCAACCATTGCCTTTGGCATGGGCATAGATAAACCTAACATTAGACAAGTGATTCACTATGGTTGCCCTAAAAGTCTTGAGTCCTACTACCAGGAAAGTGGACGATGTGGTAGAGATGGTATAGCTTCGGTTTGTTGGCTTTACTACACAAGAAGTGACTTTGCAAAGGGCGACTTTTACTGTGGAGATGTAAAATCAGTACGTGTATTTAAATTTATCTGAAAAAGTTTGGCTAAGGATTTATTTGTAGTTAAATGAGCATTGAAGCTGCTTACTTCTTGCATATTGTCCCCATATAAGCTATCCCCATTCTCCTACTAATATTTAAGTCTCCCATGTACCAGGAAAAACAAAGAAAAGCTGTTATGGAGTCATTGCTTGCTGCTGAACACTATTGTGTGCTGACCACATGCAGAAGAAAGTACTTGCTTGAATACTTTGGGGAAAAAAATTCAGCTGATAGATGCGGTTTGCCTTTTGCTTAGATGCTTCATTATTGTCCTTGTAAAGTTAGAGCTTAAACTTAGTAGCCTATCATTGTTACTCCATTGACTTTATACAATTAGGGGAATCAGGAATAGTGTGTTTAGTCCTAATACCCCCCTCATGGTGGATCATGTGTCATATGCTCCCAAGCTTGCTAAATAAGGTTAAATATAGGCACTCTAAGGGGCTTACAAAATATATCAGTTAACTGGACAAGTTGACAAAACCAATAACAATCTTTATCTTGCTCAAAACTATCCTTTTCTTATTTAGTTTACTCCAATTTTTATTTCTTTTATACGTGTTTTGTAGGTAACTGTGATAATTGCAAAGTCTCAAAGGAGGAGCGTGACATGTCAAGGGAAGCATTTCTTCTAATGGCTTGCATTCATTCATGCAAGGGCAGATGGGGCCTTAATATGCCTATTGATGTCCTGCGTGGGTCTCGAGTAAGATTTTCAATATTAAAGCTAGGAAGTGTTTTCATTTCAGTTTTAGAGAATTCATTCACTTTTTGAGTTCTTGTTTGGTTTCTTATTCATTTATTTAATCATGTACTCCCTTTTTATTTTCTACGGTTATCGATGTCCCTGTGTTTTGACTAACGATATTTTTTTCTTTGGTTACTACTACTACTATCACTTATTGTTTACGATAAAGAGTCTTATAATTTTATTGTCATTTTTTTTCTGGGTAAGTTCTTACGTATAGGTTGTATACCTTTTTGAGCCTTACTTGATAACTGTGGCTTATTTTCTTTAGTCCCTTTCAAGTACGATTGTGTCTAATTGTCTATCTACCATCCATTAGGTGTTTTAGAGAAATAGTTGAACTTCTACAAACAGTTGCGTGTAAATTTTAATAACGAAGCTGTAAATTTTTATACACCAATTTAGATATATTAAACGAACAATTCGCATTACTTCATTTACATGATCCTAAAATTGTTCAAAATGAACATTTCAGTTATTCAACAGCACAAAAAGCTCTCTTAGTTCATAATGACAAGGTGGCTTTTAACAAACCTATAAACCCTGTTTCCTCTTATTCATAGTGACAAACATTGAAGCTTTAGTGCATATGGATTCCTCGAGTACCCAAAATGATTTTGAATCTAGCAATTGGGTACCTTCTTTTTGCTGTCTGTGGTTACTGCACAGCTTTAAAAATACCCTCTACTTGGTATACTCTAAAAGCATAAGTATCATTTGGTTTTCATTCATTCTTAACCTTTATTGTTGCCTTTAAATTTATTTAGTTGTTCCAACTGTTGATAGTTGTATTAGCTTGTAACTTGTAGGTCAAGAAAATTCTAGAGGCTCAATTTGATAAGCTTCCACTTCATGGGCTGGGGAAAAATTATCCAGCAAATTGGTGGAAATCACTTGGGCATCAATTGATTTCTCGAGGTAGAGTGGAAATAATTTACAATCATGAGTTATATTGAAACAGTTCTGTGGATCGACATTCTCAGTTCAGGGAAAGTTTGGATATGTAGAGCAAAGCATTTTCTGTTGCTCTGTTTAAGTTGACTGCCTGTCTTTTTGGCAATTTGAATCATTAGAAGGCAGTTTTAACGTTGTACATTATTTTCTGTATAAAGGATTTGTTGTGAAAATAAAATTACATTTTCTGGTTTCTGTTGGCTTGTTCGCTGTCCCTTGTATTCATTTTTTAAGTCTTGGCTATGATTGGATTGCAAGCACTAGGTTAGATGGTACGACACCATGGATGAAAGTCTGCCTTTTGCTCTCTTTGATTATTTGAGTAAATATGTTACATAGAAGAATTCCAAGAGACCCCTTTATTTTTAATTTTTCCTACATAGAGTGGGTTTATTTCTTGCTTCAACTGGAGCTTTTTGAGCTAGTAGCAGTATCTTTGTTAGAATAGGTACTAAATTAAGGTAGGAAGTAGTTGTATTTGAAAACTACTATATGTTGTACTTATGAGCTGTACCTATGAGCGGTACCTATGAGCGGTACCTAGGACTCTAGTTCTGATCTTTGCTCTTCCATGTAATTGTATCACAATTCTACCAATATAAAAATGAGAACATACGAGAGGAGTGATCTGGCTCTCTCAAATATAGTCTCTTTTATTTATCTCAACTGTATCAATATACATATATACAAAGAAAAAAATACATTTGAAAAATAATTGACATTTTTTTCTGTTTTCAAACATAATTAATTTTTCATACATTTCTTGCTATTTATTTGGCACTGGTAATTGTATTTCTTGCTTCAGTATATTTTACATATTACTATTCACAATCTATGTCAAAAAATGACAATCTTTTATATTACACAGTAAATTGTATTGAAGAAATTGCTAGATGCAATTTGTAATGGACTCCTATTGTTCTACAGGTTATTTGAAGGAGACTGTTAGTGACGTCTATAGAACTATAAGGTAGATTCTTCAAGTTATTTGGTAGATTAAAGTAGTTATTTGAAGTCTGTGTATGCTACTAGTCTGTTACCTGAAGGTAGGATGAAAATAATAATTTATGCACGGATACCTTTGTGGAAAATAGTGATTCGTCAAGGAGGAAAAGTTTACAGATAATTATCACTGGGATTTCGATAGTCTTTCCCTCTTACACTTTCTAACATTCCAAAAACTGTCCTATCCCCTTCCAACTCCCTGTTAATCTTTATGTTTCCCTTATCCACCTCATCACCCAGTCTGTTAATAGAGCTAGACTTCTCTAATTGGGCATCCTACTTCTATTATAATTTTTCATAATTGGGACCTAAAAATGTCAAAACACATCTATTATGCAACTTTTTAGTTTTAGTGTTTTAGTGTGTTTCACAACTGAAGCTATAATTAGACGCAAAATTTGTTCTTCATGAATCAGTGTCAGTTCGAAAGGAGAGCAGTTTTTGGCCTCTTCTACACCAGATTATCAACCTCCTTTGATTTTGACATTAACTGCTGAAATGCTTGGAGAAGAAGATAATGGAAACACACAAGAAGAATTCAAAACTTTATCCACTTCAGAATTAGAAGGTTTTTCAGAGGTTGGTAATAAGTGGTTTTATCTTTATCCAACATCTTGTCTTTCTTTCCTTTTCTTCTAATCATCAATGAAGCTTCTTGAATAAGTGGTTTACAATTATATGTGTATGTAAGATAAATAAGCCATTCATCCATAAAAGATAAAAAACAGCAAGCTTATTGTTTCCAATTTTTGTTTGTAAGAGACTATATTAATTCTAAATCTTTGTGTTGTACTTCTATACTCAGGCTGAGAAAACGTTCCACCAAATGCTTTTGGAAGAAAGATTAGAGCTTGCAAGAAGTGTTGGAACAGCTCCGTATAGTTTTTATTTTTTAACAGTTTGAAGGATATTAATTCTTAGTTTCTTTTATCCATACTTTCATCATAAAGCTGTTATACTGTCTTTGTAGATATGCTATATGTGGTGATCAAACGATCAGGAAAATTTCTTTGACAAGACCATCTACAAAAGCAAGACTAGCAAACATTAATGGTGTAAATCAGGTATCCCTTCAATGTTTTGAAGATGTCTGTAACTGGACCAGCCCAAATGGTTCAAGAAAAAAAAGCAGAAACTTGTCAAAATGGCTTTAGTAAACAATTTTTTTATTAATATTCTAATTCAGCTTTAGTAAATATAAAATTCTTGGCAGCAATTACGTGTATGGAAAAATCTTCCAATTGCGAAGGTTTATTGAAATACTATGAAAATGGCTTGCAAGATTTCTAAACAGGGGGGGAATTATTGTTGCATGCAGTGTGAACTAGTTAATCCTCTGAATGAGCAATCTCTTGACAGTAGTTTACCTTCCAATGATCAGTAATCACATATCAGATTTGTTTGGCCTGTAAACATGTCTTTAGATAATGAAGCCATTTTTATTTTATACCTTCTGTCTTTCTGTCATTTGAAATACTGACTTCAAACAACATTGTACAGCACCTAGTTACAAAATATGGAGATCATTTTCTTCAAGTTATTCTGAAACTGTCGCAAGGATTAAACCTATCATTGGATGGGGAAGAAAAGGTTCCAATGGCTAGTTTGCAAACTAATGGAGTAACGAAAGTATCTCCACTAACCAACAAATCCAAGAAGTTGACATCAGCAAAGTTTGAAGCATGGAAAAAATGGCATGAAGATGGTCTTTCTATTCACGAGATAGCTGTATGTCATTCGAATCTGCTGTTACTAATAAAGATATATATAATTTCATTGTATAACTTCATGAGATTGTTGTATGTCATATTAGTCTGTTGTTACTAAAGAAGATCTATGCCCACATGTTTCACTATAACTACTTTCTCCACTGACTCCTCTCTCCATAATCTCAGAACTTAGAAGCTAGATCGGCTCCTATAAAAGAACAAACTGTTGCTGAATATCTGCTGGAAGCTGCTCAAGAAGGATTACCTTTTGATTGGGTTAGATTCAGCAAGATGATAGGACTGACACAAGAGATCATATCAGAAATTCAGGGTGCTATTTCAAAAGTTGGATCTACAGACAAGCTGAAGCCTATAAAAAATGAATTGCCAGAAGATGTGGGTTCAGATTTCCTACCTTCGTGATTTGAGTATATCTTGGTATTTATGCAAATATATGGTCCAATATATTTCATTCTACTGCTCTATCCTCCACCGGAACAACTTCATGATTTTAGGTTTACTATGTTTTTATTTCCTGAAAATTATTCGAACTTGTTGGTATCTGGTTCTTTGTTTTTCTAGAATCATGTCTAACTCTTGATTATGAATTGATTAATCAGACTACATAAGAGTCAATGGACAAGGTCTGCAACAACCAAGTGTAGATAGAAAGAATTTGTAGACAATGGCTACGGTTGTGTAGTCAGGTTTCAAAAGTTTTTACCAACGAGATACTATTTCTCTCTCTTGTGAAGTTTCTTTTCACGTTGTAATTTGTAAATATTAATCATTAAACTCAAAATGGAAATGTCCCAAAACCCTGACAACATTGGAAGATAACTTCCAAGAAACAAAGGGAGCTGAAGTCCTTAACCTGAACAGGGAGAGCTTAAGTATCATAATCATAAGTAACTTGTAGCTGAAGAACTGCTTATTGCTTCATTGTATCTGAGATTGAATAATTTGTTATGGTGCAGATAAGTTATCAGCACATCAAGACTTATTTGTCAATGCGAAACTCTGGTATATCCTTGGAAACATTTCAATCTGGAAGTAACCAGACTGGGAAAGATGATGAACTTGCATACAATGCTTCAAATTTTCCAGACTCTACTTTAGAAACATGTCCCGACAGACATTGTGAAGATGGCATTTCTGCAAAAAGTTTGGCTGAACAATGCGACTTGGAAATGGATGAGGTACCTTTACCTGTGAACAGTTCTGAGGAACAGAAGCTCTCAAATGCCAGTGAAGGGGAATTCACAAGAAAACGACAAAAGGTCAGTGAAACGAATGAAGAAAATTCAACTAAATTGAAAGCTACAGAGAGTTCTGTTGTGGAGTGGATGAAGAACCTTGATGAAGGGGTAAGTGGCGACTTCTTTATGTTTCTGACAACTTTCTGAAATATGAATATGTATATATTTATATATGCTTTACTTTGTGATTATTATTGTAAGAAAAGTGTTGCTTATTGGTTTCAGGCTACGTTGAGCACTATTTTGGAACACTTCAATGGATCCAGTGAAGATTCTGTGGTTGAACTGATAAATGGCCTAGAGTGTGACTTTTTAATATATAGGAAAGGGAACGTGTATAGGGTTTTGTAACAAAGTTTATGCATCAGGTTTTGTGAAAAACTATTTCTTTGTAGTCTGTTGCATTTTCACTACAATGTTATCTGCATTGAGTAATGATAATATTTGAACATACTAGTCATTTCGTAACAGTTCCAGGTGTTTAATGGTAAATACATTTTTTTTTTGCTTTATTACTTTTAGATTTCATAATATATCTTACTTTGATCCCTCGTTTAAATTGCTCCCTTGTAGTTCAAATAATTTTTAGTTATTCATATCAAGTCCTAGCTTCATAGTTCAATTGCATAAATAACAAATATAATAGAATATGATGTATCATTTAGTTTATGTAATTTTGTAAAGAAAGAGATTATAATGACCTGCATTACTATAATTTTGGACTTTTTTTTAGTTCTTAAATGTGATTTGATCTCTCAATTTAATAAATTTAAAGATGTAATATTAACACTAGTTTCTCGTACACGTAGGTCGTCTAAGCATTCTTTTAGCACGATTTTTTGAACTACTGAATTTTATTTTCACTTAGTTGAGATATATTTATCCCAAAAGTTAACAACAGATTTGTGGAAACAAAAAACTCCATAAGATTTCTGGACCAGAGACTCATTCTCTCAATAATAACTTGCCATCAAGAAATGGAATAGAACATAATCTTCATGCATTGTTAAGAAAATGAGGCAAATAAAGAAGCCAAAACTATAGTTAGTTTAATCTCTCCCCACAAACACTAAAACAAGGGGAACAAGGTTAACTATAATATATATTTAAAAAGAATTGCAAATTCTCATGAAAATGTTAATCTCTATGTATAGCATCTTCAAGGTCCACTACCACCCCTATGCGATTTTTCAAAACGGTACTAGCATGTAAAGGTGTTTTGCACTTGCACTGGAGCTCCTTGAATCTCTCAATGTCAAAATTATGCATCTTGAAAAGTTTCATCTGCCTTGAAAGAAAAAGCCTCTTCATCAAGTCTTGGTAAGTAGGGTCTCTTGAAGTGATCAAAAAGTATGCATAGCCTATGACCAACCCTGTGGTTGTGGTAAAAAATGCAATTGGTTCCATTACATCCCATGAAAATTCCCAGAATGTTAGCCGGAAGAAGAGGCCGGCTGTCACTATGATGAATCCTAGTCCAGACCAGAGGACGCGCCGCACCTGTTTATGTGCCAACACATCAATTTCCTCTTTCTTATCCTGCAGACTCTTCAACTCCTCCCTTATAGGATCGTTGTCAGCAGTCAGTGCCAGTGGAACGGCTCTGCGAACCAGATCCACCACCTGAAACACAGAACATTGCCATACAACAGAAACATAATCAGTGAATTTAGAAACCTTTCCACACTATGACAGAATTGAATTGCATATCACTTTCTCTAATGTCTTTTTCAAAACTGTTTCCTGAAGTTCATTTCCTCAACAAAATTTTTGGTTGATCAGATAAAGTTTCAACAAACATACTGCTAAGATCCCACAGACAGTTTGTACCAGACCAGACACACCGTAGAGAACTTAAGGAGTTACAAATTGTTTTCTACTGTTGTTTAGGTTCTTTTGTGGTTTTAGTTTGATGCATAGTAGCCAGTTCAAATGAAAAGAGTAGTCCTGCACTGAAGTAGGTTTACGCATGATAATCCATGACAAACAGCTTGAAACACACTAATTAGCTATAATACATAACAATATTGGAAGTTTTCATGAATACCACTCCCTATTATGTTACATTAGGGAATGCATCAGCCCCGAACCAGTAAAATTGTTGAAATGAATAATCTATGTCCTGGAACCTTTTGCATAACTAGCACATAGAAGACTAAACTAAAATATTACAATCTTGTACTTCCAGAATCCATTATAATTTATAAGACCTCTATATAGACAGGAGATTACTCTTTTGCCATTTATAATCTTCTAAGATGAAATAAACGTATGTAGTGATATAATAAGTTAACATATTTACAGGGCAAGAAGAAAAAGAAAATCATAGTGATGTTAATATTCTGCAACTGAAAACAAGATTCCAGAATCTAGAAATCTTTATCATGACAGGACAAGCATAATGAAGAGAGGTTGGATCTAAATCGTTGATGGCATTGAGAGGATGCAATGAAATAATTTGGAGCTGTAGTGTTCTTGAGAGCCAATTTTCTTAAAGTTTATAAACTCAGTTTATTCTCTCTATTTCAGAAAAAACCTGCAACTGAATCAGACTTTATCAAACTCTACTACCTAAAACTACCGTGAAAGAGAAAGCAGACAACACAGAGCATGAAGATAAGAGAATTTATATATGCATCAGTAATTGATAGATGAAAAAAAAAATATTCCCATCCACCATGGAGTTAAGCCAAAGGTTGAATCATGAGTTATTTCAGGTTGAATATGAAGAGTGCTAAAGTGTATATGCAGGATAAACTGAAGATTCACCTATTTTTTTTTCCTTTACAAATACATATAATATTTCCCTGTGAAAAGAGATGTGTAATACATGGGTCAGGGAGGACCCTCACACATTGTAAAGCAGGAACAAAAAAAAGGGCAAGAATTGACATCTATTGCACCACAAAGGTAAGTAAATATACTGTTATATACTTAGATCTGGCCAAGCTTTTGGTGAGCCCCACAAACACATCATGTTCTTATGCCAGCATAAACATAATCAATTGAAATCAGTCCCAATATCTCACCTTATCAGGATGCAAATACACTTTGTCCCGGAAGAGGAGAACAACCCCAGCCTCATCAAGAACCCTGGCAAATGCTGCAGCCTCCTCATGACTCCTGGCAATCCCCATGCTCTCACAGGCCTCAAGAAGCTCCGAATAGCAAATAACTTCCTTCCCTTCCATACCAAGCTTCATCTTCAGAGACTCCACGTTCACCAACCTCATAAGCTTCTTGGCTTCTGAGTATGATATAAAATCTTCTCTTTCATTACCATTGCTGAAACCACCACCCCCAGTTGAAGTTGATACACCCCTCTTTATTTGATTCAACAGAAAAGATAAAGGTGTCATCCCACCACCCCTTCTTCCACCACACATCACCTCCACCACACCCCTCAAACCCAACAAAGGAGGACCAAAAGGATGAAGCTTTTCCCCACAACCATTGCTAACACCACCAGTTGCTGATACCCTTTGCCTTAGAAAACCGCCACCCACACACCACCGCCACCTACCCCACATTTTTCCAGAACCCAAATAAAAAAAAATCCAAACTTTATGAGAAAAACACCAGCTCCACAAAAACCCGACACTGCACAGTATAGTTAACACCGTGAAAAATCAACAACCGACATCTCCCTTCTCATCTGAAACATTCAAAACATATTGGTCACTAAGATCGGTGCTCGAAAGTAGCAACTTCCAAACAAGGACTGGCCAAGAAGTATACTTTAATATAAAATCCTAAGAAAGAGAAAGAGAAATTTTGCGTGTGCATACAAATACTCGGAGAGAGAGAGTAAGGAAAGAAAGAAAGAAACTAGAAGGTAGGCGAAAGAGCAGAGGAGAAAGTGGATGTTGACGGAGTTGCTACATAGAAATACTCAGTTACTTTTTTGTGCGGAATCGACATTGTTGTCAACAACAATGGGTAACGGTTATTAACGGCGAAAGGTGTAAGGGTAGGGTTGATGAGTCAGAAAGAGTTGTGTGGGTCCCAGGAACTTGGATTGACATTCACTCACACGCCATGCACTCTCTTCTCACTTGTAAGACTTCAATGTCTTCGTGTTGTGTCCATTGCGTGGCCTTACATTTACTTACAGTTGTTGAGATTAGATTAATCTAACGGTCGAGGTTAAATACTAACTAACTTGTATTCTTATCTCAAAAGTCTCAATTTATTTTCTGCTTTTTCAGAGAATTAATTGAAATGAGGTTTCAAAATAGTTAGAAACTATTACAGATTTTAAAGATTGTCTGATAATGACTTGTAAAGTTTTTTTAATTCATAATTTTTGTAGTTTAATTTCAATAAATTTATATTATTTACATCATAAGAATAAGAATTTCAAACATTTGAAATGATTCTATCGAGATGTAACGTTTTGTGATCCTTAAGATACAAAAGGTGCATATTTTATATTAAAAATTTAAAATTTAAATATTTGTTTTTATATTATATTATTATATTAAAAATAATTATGTTTAATAAAGCTAAATGCAACCAACCTTTTACTTAAAAATAAGTAAGCTTTAAAAAATAAGTAATAATGATTTGAAATAAATTTAGAAATGTTTTGAAAGGTATTTTTTAATGGATTGTGTGATGAGGATGCTCGTTTATTTTTTTATTTTTATTTTTTTGAAAAAAAAAAAAATTGGTGTTCAAAGTTTGAAACACAGATTAGCATAATGAAAATCTATTTTTGGTATTGGTGTGCTTTAACTCAATCACTTTTGTTTCTTTTTTAATTAGAAGATTACTTTTATAAAGTCACTTTTAATTATAATTTTTATTTTCTCAAAATAAAGTATACATATATTTATTTTTTTATTAAGTTCTTTATAACTTTTATAAGTAATTTATTGTGGTCACTCATGCTTCTAACAGATAAAGAAGATTGTTGAAATACAAAGAAATTTCTCTAAAAAATAACATAGAACATGAAATCTAACTACTTGAATGAAACCATTTTATATAAGTGAATTAACAAATGTGACTCAATATGAGACTATTTAATGATAAAAAAACAAAACAACATGTAAGTAAGATGATTCAATTGTTTTGCATATATTTAGACTTTATGAATTAAATTATTATTAACAATTTATATCTTGAATGGAGCAATACTAAATTTAGAAACTTCTAAATGTTTTAAAACAATTTTACATCTTAAAAAGTGAATTTGTATATAATTTATTTTGATAAGACTTCTCATATTCCTTCAGATAATTGTAAAGAATCACTATAAGATTGTCTCTTATTGTGCTTATATCAAAGCACTTTTCAAATTTTGAAAAATTAAATTTAAATAAAAATTACTAAACACTCTTCTATTGAAATATTTTTTTAAATATTATAATACAATAAAACCATATAAAATAAAATAAAACTTAAACTTGACATGTGTCAGTAGAAACAGACTTTCCACTAGATATGTGATGGATTGTCTTCCACACTTATGACAAAAGACTATTCCATCCCATATTTTTTAAAATATCAGAAAATATTATTTAATTTATTAATGTTTTCTGTGATCCAGAAAAATTACAAAATTTGAAATGTATATATATATATTTTTAAAATTGTTTCAATTTGTAAAATTCGTAAATACCTTTCAAGTTTTTACCATTCAAAATGTATAAATAAAAAATAATATATTTTAAATAAGAATATTTTTTAAATTATATAATTTAAAATATATTTTTTTAAATAAAATATTTTTTAGTCTAATCTACACGTAAATGAGAAGTTATGGAGAGCAGGAAAGAAATATACATCAACTACGAAACAAACTAAAATTTGTACACAAAAGTGGTGTCTTTTTAGGAAAGGACTGGTCCTGGTCAATTTTTTAATTAATTTAATATCAAAATATTATATTTATATATGTAATATATTATAATTAAATTAAATAAACAACCATAGAAAGTTCAAATTTTGGTCCAATTTTCAGTTTCATTTATATTTATTTATAACATTTAATTAATTAAACTATTTTAATATTATCTTAAATTTAAAATTTAATTAAATCTTACTGGGAGTTGGTTCAACGTTTAAAATTTCAAATTAATAAATTAGAAAAAAAGAAATCATTGCATAATGTGAATTAATATACATAAAAAACTAATGATTTAAAAGTGAAACCAAATATTTATTAAAAGTCCTGTTAGTTAAGGAACAAGGAACGTGGACCCATGTTAATATAATGGATATATTTATTTTTTCAAAGGGGACCGCAGAAACAGTTGTCAGATTCACTAACCTTTCACCACACATTCAGATCTTGTTAATATTAATTTCCATATATGAAAACTGATATTTTTGTTACATGCAACAAAGATTTTTTTGAAAAAATAATTTTCAGCTAAGTTATAAAAAAACTGATATCAATTATAACTTTTATAGCAATAATAAATAATTAACTAACTATACACGTATAATTGATTGGTTTCTTCTTTTTCAACTCAAGTGAAATTACCAACAGCAAAACAGTTTCACATGAGAAACAAATAAACAATTTGGTTTTGGTCGGAAAGCAAATCCACACTCAGATTTCTAAACATTTTTCTTTTCTCAACAGTGCTGGCTTGCTCTGCTGCTTTCTTGTGTACTCAGATCTTGAATTTCATTTTAATGCCTTACTTTTTGTTCACATTCTTTCTATCCAAGTTTAAACTCCATTACAAATTGACTTTGACTCTGCTGTGGACTCTTGTTTGGAGTGTGTTTCAAACTTAAATAGAAGGACCAATTTAGTCATTAAATTGGATTTCTTGAAAGTGTATGAGACTTTCAATTTAGTCATGAAATTTAAATAAATTAAAAAAATGTGAAGAACAGAAATTACCTATAAACATCTTATTTATTTACTAATATTGAAGGACTAATTGGAAAAATATATATACTTTAAAACTGAAAAGATCATTGGGCCTTCAAACTTAACTTGATGAGTAAATTTATTTCTTTCTGACATATAAGCACATACAAAATTGAATATATTGTGCCTGAAATCAAGTTTCCATAAAAGTCTGCAAAATGAAAAACTACTCCAAAATTAAGTTTGTCATCTTTAAACCCAAACAAGCACTTTTACCCTTTGCTAAAAAGATCATTCTGGGAAATGTTAATTACTTCAGATCTTTGCCTTTCAAAGATAGTAACAAGATTTAATTGATTTCTCAAAGTAGGTAAAGCAAGCATTTAAGAGTACTAACTTTCACAGCCTTCTTCCCAAGAAATAAAGAACTTTTTAAGGCACCCAGTATTAGGCTAATGCAATAGCCTTACCATATCCTCATGTCATTTTGTAGATAATACACAGTATAGGAATGAAACTGAAGCGTGAGTTGTATTCAATTCAATGTCATAATGGTAAATGAGAAGGTATGAAAGATGCAACAGAATGTTTGAACCATGTGATGACATATATCTGTGGTTTTTTAACTCTTGCTTTCTTTACTGATTCAGAATACATACATGTAATCACAGCAATATATTCAATTTCTTAATGGCAAATGTACAGCATATACCGTAATGAATTTTTTTTTAGAATGATAAGAGGGAAAAAAAAGTTAATTACGGCTGTACTAAATTAATTCAATGGCCATTTAGTAGGCTCACTCGCTATGCTTTGCTTTTGAAAGATTTCTAACCAAACCCTTGGCTATCTTCCAGAACCAAAACAAATTCATCATTGTCAATACAGGAGGCACCACAAGCAAGCTGTAAAAACCCAATGGGAAGATCTCTTTGACCTGAAAGCAGGGAGCAAAACGTTTGATTTTATTTCCTAAATGATAATCAAAGGGGAATTGTGAAATTATGTGTGATGGGGAATCACAGAGAAAACGCTTGCCTCATCAAAATGGGTCCACAAGTGGATAAAAAAGAATATAAATAGGAAAATCCTTGCAATCTGCAGCACAAAAGATATATGGGATAAAGTAAGACAATATATTTATTTCGAACCACCAAGTAAATTTGTTCCACACGTCCATCATTACAGTCATTAGAATAACAAACAGATCACAAAAAAATTTGAACTCTTTGCTTACATATAACAGCTTGTTTCTATTCGAGATCAAACAGTCACGACTGAAGTGAAAAAAAAAATTCTTTGAGAAATCGGAGCATTGAAATGTGTTTGTTCACGCAGGACATAATGCAAATGGATTTAGCAAAATAAAACAGAAAGACCTTCAAGCAAATAGCCCTTCCGAGTTTGAAATGTGGACAATGCATTAGCCAACCGACTACCCTGTTGAATTCAACTGTTACTTATTATACAAGGGAATAAACATGTACACTAATGTATCCCTGAAAACTAGGGAAATAATTCTCCATATAAATGTTGTACCTAAATAAGGAAATAAAACTGATCTTATTAACATTAAATCCTATTCTGGGCTGTGCAAATCAGAATTGGATGATTCTGATTGATATGAGCTAATCTCCTATAAATTCTGATTGATATGCGTTGATCTCCTATAAATTCTGGTTGATATGCACTGATCTCCAACACTCCCCCTCAATCTGGGTGGTAGATGTCTATCATACCCAGATTGGATCTAATGTTTTCATGTATTCCTTGGAAGAGCCTTTGTCAGAATGTCTGTTGCTTGTCAGCATGATGGAACATAGTCAACACTTATAATACCATGGTCAATTTTTTCTTTAATGAAGTGTCAGTCAATCTCTACATGCCCCGTCTTATCATGGTGGACTGGGTTCTTTGCAATGCTTATAACAACTTTGTTGTCACATAATATCCTGATAGTGTAATTGATAGGAATTATGATTTCATCTAGCATCCTCTTAAGCCAGATTCCTTTACAGATACCTTGAGCCATAGCTCTAAATTCATCTTCTACACTACTCATTGCCACCACAGGTTGCTTCTTGCTTCTCCAAGTCACCAAGTTTGTCCACACAAAGGAGCAGTAACCTGTAGTTGATTTCTTGTCAGAGGGGCATCCTGCCCAATCCGAGTCAGTATAAACTTCAATGCCTGTTTTTGATTTCTTCTTGAAAATATTCGAGTTGACCCAAGTCCTTGACTTCAAATTCCTTGGAGCTATGTTGGACTCTACACCCATCCTTCTCTTCCTGAAGTACATCATCCAATTGTCTCCTTGTGTAGTAGGGTCTTGATTCTACTGAGATGCAGTCCTCTCTCTAGCATCAATTGGTGCATTTTTATTACATCTACTGCAGTTTCCTTTGCTGCAAGTTCAGTCTCAATTGGCTCTGCATTTTCCTCTCCTGCAGGTGCAGTCTCTGCTGACTTTGCATTTACTATTTCAATTTCCTCTACTACAAGTACATTGTGCGGAAAGATTTCCTAGTTTGAGGTGAATAGCATCTCTACCCCTTTTGATGGGGGGAGTAGTCGAGGAAAATGCATTTGATGAATTTTGGGTCAAGTTTGTTACACGAGCATTGAGGTTATGGATAAAGGCTTAACATCCGAATATTTCCAAGGGAATAGATATAAGGATACGATTGATAGGGTATGATGTTTGGAGAGTAGAGTAAGGGGTGTTAAAGTTGAGGATTTGGGATGGCATTCTATTGATGAGGTGAGGTTGCAGAGAGGACAACTTCTCCCTAAAATTGGTTGGGTACATTTGTAGCTGACAAGAGAGATCTGGTCACTTCTAGGAGATGTCTATATGTTCTCTCGACAACCCTGTTCTGCTGAGGGGTATTTACACACGAACTCTGATGTATGATTTTATGTTTCTGAAGGTAGGAATTTATTGCAGAGTGATAGTACTCTCGGTCATTGTCACTCCTTAGCACATTTTAATGCTGCTCTGAAATTGTGTTTCCACCATAGTATGAGACAGTTCAAATATTCTGTCAGCTCTTTATTTCTCCTTCATTAGGAAAACCCAAGTGACCCATGTCTAATCGTCAATGAAGGTGACAAACCATCTTGATCCAGTGACGTTATTTACCAGTGATGGTCCCCATATATTGTTGTGAATTAGGGGAGAAAGGTTAAGAGGGTGTATAGGGTTGAGGCGAGTAGGAGTTGCTGGTATGTTTGGACAATTGACATATTTGACAATGAAACAACTCCTAGCCGATAGTGCCACAACATTACAATTATTTTACTATTTGGAGGTATCATTGCACAAGAGTTGGACTTGGGTTCTGGTTCTGACGCTTCAGCTTGGAAGTGGTAGAGTCCAGCACATTCTTCAGCATTGTCAATCGTCTTCCCCGCTCCAAAATCTAAAATTCACATAGGTTAGGGAAGAATTCAGTGACACTTCAACTCTCTTATCAGTTTGCTAATGGACAACAGGTTACAGTCAAGTTTAGGCACAAAAAGGACTGAATTCAGGGCAATATTTTTTGAGATAATAACTGAACCTTTACCCATGTCCTTAGAAAGAGTCCCATCAACTATCCCAACTATATAAAAAGTTAGGTGTGAAGAATAGCTTTTCAACAGAGTTAAGTCTCTAGTCATGTGATATTAGACTCCTGGATCAATGATCCATAACTTTGGTTTTCCTTTGCTAGTATTTAAAGCATGCAAGAAATTACCTTTTTGTGCTACTGCAACTGTACTAATTGTTTGCTAGAGAATAAACTATAGTGCTTCCATTTGCTCCTTGCTGATTGGAGATGGGTTAGAATTTATCTCAGATGTGTTGTCTAGGTTTTTGGTCTGTTTCACCTCTGAATGCCTGCCATTAATGATCCAGCAAGTGTCCTTAGTGTGACCCAGCTTCTTATAATGATCACACCAAGGCCAATTTTTCTTTTGAGATGGACGAGGTTGGTTCCCCCTTGCTGCTATTGTTGAGTCTTCAGTGGATGGGGCTGAACTTGACTTTCCAAGCATTACTTTCCTCTTGCTCTCCTCCCTTCTCACTTTCGAAAATACTTTCCGGATTGTTATAAGAGGTTTGGTACCAAGGATTCTCCCCCAGACTTCATCAAGTTCTGTGTTCAGCCCCAATAGAAACTTGTAGATCCTATCTTACTCCTCCAATTCTTTATACTTCTTATCCTCGGTATAGCCCCATTGATCGTCTTCATATATTCTTTTTACCACCAATTTCACACAACCCATTACCATTATGATTGTCACCATTGCCATTGTTACTAAATCATTGTGTTCACTAGTGCCTCTACCATCATTGCATCACTATTGTCACCCTAACACTACTACAACTGACATCATTTCTGTTGCTGGCACACCCCCACCCATCTATCACCGCTGTTACCATGGTTACTAATCATACTTGCAAGTAAACTCGTTTGAGTTTACAAGCCCACATACACAATGCAGGTAACTCAATTTTTGCAGATTTAGTGTAGACACCATAACTCAAGGCAAAATCATGCTGACTAGTGAATTTACAGCCAAATCAGCATGTTTGCTGAGTCTTTGGAGTACTTCAGGATTATATTCTGAGCCATTAAAAAATAAACACCCTTTTAGTGTTTTTTTGGGTGTTTAGGGCCCAACAAGCCCTCATTCCATTTTGCATCCCAACACAAAAACGAAGGGCCTTCCTATCCAAGGGATGGAAGGACAAAGGCTTTTAGTGTCCCCTATAGCCAAGAACTAAGGACTCACAATGAGTAGTCATTTTGTTAACTTGTCCTCATGCCTTTCTTTGTTCATGGTTTAATATTCTCGTGCCCAATGCATATAGGAATTACACCAATCCATCCTAAACTTGGTGGTTAAAAGCTAATGTGAAGCTGATACTATTTGTTAATCTGCATTCTATTTTGTGTATCAATCTAGAAAAGAAGGCCTCCAAGTCTAGCTTTCCTTCTTCTCTCAAATGCAAATTGTATTTTTCCTTCAAAGTAAAGGTCACATATTTCTTTCTATCACACTCATGAATCGATTTGCATCTACTCTAAAGCAACTTGATGGAGCATTAAAGCTTTTGTTCCAAAGAAGGCTCTATTTTGGTGAAAGGTTGAGTCTGTTTTTTGATTTGGTGAATTTCGATGTCATAGTAAGTTATTCTTTATCCTATTTATCATTTGGTTCCAATCTGTTGATGGCTCCTTTGCTCTGTCAATTATTGGCTGGTTCATTCATGCAGTATATTGTAACTCATATCTTATCCTACTCTTATCGTCTCCTTAAAAGTTATAACCAACCTACCTAATTTAATTTTTTTAGAAGCCTTTTAAAGCTCAAGTGATCCACCCAAATTTATATGTGATGTATTAAAACAAGAATGGGGAAAATATCTCCACAATGTTGCCTACTTAGGCATGCAATATGCAGTATACATTTTGTCAGTTCAGAACCCCTTTGATTATTCCTTTCAATTATCGTTATCACTATCACTACCTGTTCCTTGTGCCTCGATACAAAACTCACCCAGAACCAAAAGAAAAAATTAGAAAAGTAACCACAAGCAATTCCTTCAGGTACTATTATAATGGAATTAAAATTGAGAGCAAAGGTATATTATACAGTACCAACCACCCGAAGAACAATGCAGCACCATTCCATACGTACAGTTTGGAGCTCTTAAGACCAGCAATGTCCAAGTGCCTGTATATATGCATTGAATGTAACAAGTCAATGTTGACTGACGTACATGAAATGACAGAATCAAAGTCTGAACAACAGAATTACCATCTTAGATTTACAAAAGGAGTTGTGCTCTCAGAGAATAGAATCATTAGGATGTAGATCTGTCCTTGACCACTTAGCAAAGATTGAATAATTGAAAACATGGACAGCCCGTGGTGTAAAACCTACACACGGATGAATGAAGTTAATTTACCACCTTCTAAACAGAAAAGCTGGAGACTGAGTTCAACGTGCAAAAAACCGAATATCCAATATTATCTAATGTGTTAAACATGGCAATAAGACTTAATATCTTTTCAACTTACGTATTCCAGACCACCTAGAGCTGGAAAATGCCAAAGAATCATTGCCAGATCTGCTAGAAAATAACCTATAGAAATCTGTAAACAGAGAGGAATAGAATAGAAGACAAAACCACAAATAAGCCAACAGGACAATCATTAGTTATAGGGCAAGACAATTACGTTACCAATAACAATAATAGAGATAAAAAAATATCAAAAAAGAAGAAACAGAAAGATTAAAAGAAGAGACATGGCAGTAAGATTAAAAATGCACCACCAATCAGATCAGTATGGAACTAAAAATGATACTTGTCAAACTAACTCCCTTATCTACAGTGCACAACTGAGGGGTGCACCAAGCATGCAGGAGCCTTTTTTCTTCCAAAGCATACAGAAAATGATTTGTCCTTCTTGCATTTATTATAAAAGCTACAAAATCTAGAACTGAATGCTCCATAAGAAAATACACAGGTTCATTCTAAAAGCAATACAACTCAACAAATCTAGGCTTCAGCATGATTAAGTACTTGGTACCTAAAGAAGATTAACATCGGAACTGTATATTTTATCCATACCCTCACACGCATCATGATCATTTTAACCCAAATATAGTTGGAAATTACAATGAAAAATAATTTAAAATCAACATCTGACAAATCAAACAAGTTAAATTTTTCTTATATTGTCTTCAACATACCCCCAGTACCGAATTTGAGAAAGTAAATGATCTATTAATAACAAGTTCTTCTTGTGAATCCTCATTGAAGAAGTCTGATAACATCACAAGGTAAAATGACGCAAATGATACAAACAGAGCATGAACTGTTGAGAATCCCCTGCATGGGCAAAATGTCCTAAAGTTAACATAAAAATTCAATTACGGACAAAATAAATAGAAACAGAAATCTTTATACGGTTCATTTTACCGGTTATTCCATTCAATTTTCTCTGCACTACTCAATTTGCCATATCCCGTGAACAACACAGAACTCAAAATAGCAGTCAATCTATACACCTTCAAGAAGGACACGAGGAAAGGATCAATTGTCAATAGCTAATTGTTAAACATAATAATCTCCAAGACTAGAAATTTTTTAGTATTATTTCCCCATTCATCTGAAACTGATCATATATATATTTAACAAGAGCAACTAGAAAAGGTAATGAAACAACACTATATGAATGTATAAAATCTAAAAGTTAAAAGTTTTACACTCTCAAATAACCAAAAGGGTAAAGACTGTAGGATCTGGAGCTAAAAAAAATAGTTAGAATTCATTTCTACCTAGACTAAGATATAGTGAATCAGAAATTGCTTTCAAAGACATTTTTAGATTGTTATTAAGTGAATCCAATTGGTATGAAAGCCATGAAGTAATAAACTCACTCAACATAATTTCAAAATATATACTGAAAAGTAAAATATGCAGATGTAGTGAAAGGCATAAAAGCCTAATGTTAAATATAATCTTCAATTGTTATGTTAACACTTGACAACAATGACAATATATCTTATTTATGCATTAAAACTTTTGCTAACTAGTAAAGCATCCAATTTTCCTCTGGAATTGTTGTTAAAGGAATGAGGTCATCATCTATGAAAAACTATATTGGGAGTAATATCAAGTAAATAATGTGTGAACCATATTTATTGAACTGAAGAAGCCAGCAGAGCACTTAATGTTTCTATCCTAACCAGGCACAGTTGAAGCCTCAGTCCAAGGATATCCCAAAATTACCCACTTGGCCCCGTATCTACAAAGCCTTTACCAATAACTTAACCATAAAGAACGCACAAGAATACAAGCTCCTCCTATTCAATTAAAATACTTGTTTTGCTTCTTCACCATAGACCACAAAAAATCAGGCTATTCAATAAATAACATCATTTTGAAGATGTCTACTCCTCAAATTGCATCCTAAACCTTTAGTGTTAGTATCAAAAGACTAATAGTGATTCCTACTCCATGAATCTCATATCCCATAACTGATCCTGCTTTTGGATAATAACATGCATGATTGTCAAATATCAATTCCCTCATATATTTCTACATTCAGTCTTCATCTGCATCATCAGCCATCTTATTTCAATTTAAGAAAAAGGATATCCCTAATCCCTCCCCACCCCTTCCCTCCTTTTTTTTCTTCTTTTCCTAGTGATGTTCATAAAATGATATTCCACTCTGCTCCTCTATCAAGCTTTCAAAATCTTAATTTGGTCCATAGAGACAAAAGAGGCATTCGCAACATAAAAGACACTTTGAAATTGATGAAAAACTCATTTTACTTACAACAACACAGAAGAAGACGCCAGTGAAGACAGACCCCAGCCATTGAATTTCTTTGGTTGGGGTAGCAATGTCATAGGAGGAAACCAAACCAGCCAACGAACCAAAATAGAAAGTAAATCCCATCCAATTAACTTGTTGAAAGTACCAAACTGCATCAAACACATAATGCATGAGTGGCCTCACAACAATAAAGGAACCCCATTTGAAGCAAGCAGTAAAGGAGGGTGGAATCCCCACTCAACAAAAAACTGCAGCAAAATAAATTAAAAAATTTCCCGTGAGTCATGGAAAAGGAAAACTTGTCTACAATAGTTGCCTGTTATTTCATTTGCAGACACTTCACGTGACTTTCAGCACAAGTTGGTCAATCAAACCATGATGACCATAGGAAGAGCCAGTTAAGAAAACTTCTTGGCAAACAAACAAACCCCATCAAAGGAGACAGGTAACAGGACAAAGAGAAAAAGTCATTGGATTACATCATGTTCATATTAATATCAATTAATATAAAAAGAACAATGATAATGATGATGATCATACACCAAATTAACACCATACCAAGAAGAGAAGAGATAAAGAAACACGAATCACACCAAAAATCAAGAAAAAAAATTCTTGAGGAAAAAAGAAAAGGAAATAAATGGATAGAGAATAATTAGGTGACCCATTACAAGTAAATACAGTCATTCAATTGAAGTTTGAAACTTTAGCAGAAGACAAAGAGATTGAGACCTTAGCTGAAAATGGGGACACGGATAGAGACCAAGAATTGCGAAAGGAAGAAGAGCCTATTTGGCCATCTCAATGGAACATCAAATTCTTTCTTATGCTCAGTCAAAACCAAAAGACTGATTGTATCCTTTATCTGTCACCAGAGCAATAATAATCATAACAACCTAATGAAAATCTACAAAAATAAATAAATTATACTTATTTATGATTCTGACACAAATAAAAAATTATGGAATTTTATAATCGAAGAATTTTTGGAAGTTGTATTAAGTAATTTTTGTTTGGGTTACCAATGTACTTCTTTAACAAAAAAATAGGTTTTTACAAAATTTATTTTTGAGTTATGTGAATGAAAACATAAATAAATAAATAAATAAAAATTCACTGACTTTAAAAAAATATCATACTCATTTTTTAAAATTAGTTATCGACAAAATTGACACCAATGACAAGATTAAAAAAATTACCACCAATAACAATAATTACAACATTAAACTTGGTAAATAATAAGAAGTCCTATTTTTTATTTAACAAAGTTTACACAAATTATATCTCAGTAACAAGAAGAAAAAGGTTGATAAGATTGTTATTATTGTTTCTCATCAGAACATTTCTTAATATATCATTATTATTAATAAACTTCTTTTATCTTACTTTTCTGTAATTGTCTAACAGTTTTGTAATTATCAGTAATACATCAAGAGTGAAAAAAGTTTAAATATGACTCTTTTTAAAAGTGTTTCTGTAAACACAAATTATTAACTATTTTTTAATATATTTAAAAATGTATATAGTTGATGTCATGTTTTGAAGTAATAGTTTACTCAAAAGTCTAAAATCTCAGTTTTAGTGTGTTTTATTAGCATACAGTAATTTTTCACAATGTCACCTCAAACCTGAATCTATGCATGTGGAAAGAATTTGGTTATGAAGATAAAATATTTTGTTAGCTTAAATGGCAGGCAAAGAGGGATTCTTAGATGAATAAAATAGAGAAAATATGATAAAATAAAGAAGATTAAGAGAGGTAGTGATTGAGAATATGTTGCATGATGAAGAAGAAGAGGGGGGGAAAACAATATACTGTGATGAAGAAGAATGCATAACAATGATCTTCATCACATTGAATTAGAATAATGGTGGGTGAAAGGAAACAAGTGGTGGCAGTTTCCAGAGGCTTGTTGATTTGGAGCATGGCTGAGGTTAAACCAGAAGACTGAACGGGAAACTAACCTTTTTTTCTGATGCAACTGTTAATGGTTTCAATGGCAACCACAATTTGTTTGGTACGATGCTTAATTCAGAATGTTTGAAGCAACGTTGGACAGCATGCATTAACACTAATTATTCGGATTACTCCATCCAAAACTGTGTTAATGCAAGGACTCTAAGGTGCACAACACACAGAATACTACTACTTCTCTCGCCCACCCATTCTTCTTGTATGTATATATCAATGAAAGATCAAATTAAAATTTCATTTTCATCTATTTATTTCTTAATCTAATGATTAAAAGTAATCTATTCATTACTGCCATCAATTATATCAAATAAATTTTTAACAATATATATTGCCTCCTAGGAGCTTTATAAGAGTTTAATATATAATACAATACATAACTTTTTGGAAGATTATATTAAAATTCAAATTAAAAGAGTTTAATAGGTGTCATATTTATATCATTGATGTGAGAATTGTATACATCTATTGAGTTCAGGTGGTGATATTTTAACACCCCAAACAGTAAAATATATATACTAATTTTTTATTATATTTTTTTAATTTCTGTCAGATGTGTGTGGTTACTGTGGGTGTCAAAGTAAATTTTTCCATTGAATTCAGATGACTCTTTACCTATACTAGATGATAAAAAAATTCATTTATTTTTATTATTTTAATTCATATTACTTAGGTTATTATTAAAACTAGATGTCTATTGAGTTTAGATAACTCTTTACCTGGATTAGTACTAGATGATAAAACTTTCATTGATTTTTATCACTTAATATTTTAATTTACATTATTTGGATTATTATTAGAATTTATATATCTCATAAAAAAAATTATCTTAATATTTATCTTAACACTGGTCAAGCATAAAGCAGCGCATAGTAGTTTATAGTTTATTAGTGTTGATACATTAAAGTAAGAGACTATGAATGAAAAATGAAGAATCTGACCAATTATAAAACAAAAAAACTGATTACCATACACATAACAATAATATAACTTATTATAAACAATCACATAAAATAATTGATTATAAAATAATTGATTATGTAATATGCTATTTGATATGGCTGACACTTAAGTAAGAAAAAAAAAAAAATATATATATATATATATATATGAACTAAACCAAAATATATATATATATATATATATATATATGTGTGGATGTATCAACACATAAAAAAAAATAGATACATTATCAAAACTCAACACCCTTTCATCTCCAACTATTTTCATGTTATTTATACTCTTTAACATATCTATCTATCATCGCTACCAACATTCAATCTATATGAAACAATAACATTTCAATTCTATTACCTCGATTTGACTACAATTCATTAATACAAGCTAAATTCAAACAATTCAATCATTCCAATTTCTAACCCAAGCCTACTCCTAAAACAAATTTTTTAACAAATCAAGATCAGCAACATTTAAACTCAATTTATATTTACTAATTTCTTCTCTACTTTCATAAACTAATTTAAAATCAAAGTTATTCTCCTTTACGTGAAATGTTTTACTCTTTAAAAAATCTATTATTAGAAAAAAAAGAGCAACTAAGGTTGTTCAAAGATAATCTAATTTGCTTAGAAAGACAAACCTAAAAGATGCATACTACTTTAAACTCACTGCATATCGACTCACAGATGCATTCTACTAAAGATCACATGCAAGCAAAAGAAGAGAAAGAAACTTAAAATTTTAAGGACATATAAAACTTAAACTAGAAAAGGTTCTTTTTGGATGCCTTAGATTTGATGTCAACTATCTTCTAACTTGTAGGTTCAAATAATAAATAAATAAAAAGAATACCATAAAAAAATTTAGAGAAAAAATAATAAAAATAAATCAAAGTTGAGATTTTAGAGAAATAGTGATTTTAGTCTACCAAGATACCATATTAAAAATTGGACTTTAAGTCTAACTCAATCCTATAAAATCAGTTTATGGGATGAGATTTGCACCCACTTATATACTATAAAAGCTCTAATGTCTAGTCGATGTGGAATCTTGAACATGTACCATATATTAATATATATTCCACCTGAATATAAAATATGAAATCCCATTCATACCATTTAAAAACCAATATCCAAAAGATGCCAAATGCTTGATTAGGTTAAAGTTTAATTAATTAATACTGAATCTTTTTTACATCGACAGGTTTGTTTAATTTTCAATCGTCAAAACATAACAACCGAACATTTATTATTAAATTTGTGTTTAATGGATCAATGGATGGAATCAATTCTACAACACGATTCATATCTTGTATGCATAATTGATTACCATAACAAAGTATTGTTAGAAAATTTAAAGTTATTCTTCAACACGATTCATATCTTGTCTGCATAATTGGCCTTGGCATCTGCAACAGGTGAGTGAGTGCATGCAGCATAGAATCTATTGATCTGTGGATAGAATTTGACTAAATAGCTTAGTTTCAAAGCAATGAAGTGAGAACATTGCTTCTTCATCTCTATATAATATAGTGTTGCCCTAGGCCTATGTATCATCATCAAGGAGAAAGAAAAAAGGAAGACACTATATATCATTATGATGAACAAAGGAATACAAAATAATAATGATCTTCTTCATATTCACTACTAGTGTGTAGCAAAGAAGGGGTGCCAGTTTCCCAGTGTTTTTTGTTGATTTGGTTCCAGTTTCACGAGTCTCAATTTCCTGCAACAACGTTACAACACAAGTGTGTTACGGATAGGTATGTTATAACACTGTTATGAATATTGTAGAACATAAGTGCGTTACGTATGTTACGGATATTGTACAACCTAAGACTCATACGGATACTGTATATGTTAAGGATATTGTATATGTTACGGGTTTTCAGACTGATATTGTAGAACATGAGTATGTAACGGATACTGTAGAACATGAGTATGCTACGGATGTTGTAGAACATACGTATGTTATGGATATTGTAGAACATACGTATGTTACGGGTGTAGACAACAGGTACACAAGCTTTCGAAAATCGAAGCCTTCATCATCATCATGCAACCAAAATTCAGGTACATCCGACTCATTTAAAAATGGTAACAATGGGAAACAAAACTTTTCTCATGCAAGCCTTAATAGTTTTAACCCCAACCAAAATTTCACTGCTACCAAGTTTCAAAGTGTGGCACGTTCAGGGAACCTACATTCATCTACAAGAATTGGCACTAATCATTCAGATTACTCCATGCAAAATAATTTCTATATTCATCATCATCATCATCATTATCGTTAATGCTCTATCTATCTTTTTGTCTTCAAGGATATTATAAGTTCATAGAAGATCTTCTCTTGTGTGAAGATGAATAAACACCATCTGTGTATATACGTGAATGAAATAAGATATTTATTTATCTGTTTTATTTTCTTCTTTTTAATACAGTTACCCATTTTCTGTCATAACAATAATAGTAATAATAATAAACTATTCACTTACAGTTTGCATTATTATCAGCAACATATTTTCAAAGAAAACATGTGCCTTAAAGAATGAAGTACTCAGTAGCCTTCATGATTAGTTCCAAAAGTGAAGAAATTTCCATGTTGAAAATTCAAAATCCGGTATAGAAGTTATGTCATGCCGACAATGATAAAGTATTAGCTTTCTGCACAAAAATACACGAGAGCTTCCATTCTTTGGATTAATTTCTTGCTTGGAGCCTTAAAAATCCTAATGGTTGTCAAAATACTAGTGTAGAATTTGAAATATATTAGCATTTTCACCTGCTACACAATCGTTACATACCTACCATTTGACTTGTTCCTATACTATATAATATTGGTCTTACACCTAACCATCATTCTCTGTAACTGCAGACAACTATGTGTTCGATGTATATAGCACCATAAAATATCAATCTTCTGATTCTTTGTTTTTTGGGAAATTAATTGCATATGTATACTTTGGTTTTCCATCTTATTTTGATGGTCTAAACTTGAAGAATAGAAGAAAAAAAGATGACAATCAAAAGCCTTAAAACTACATTTCTAAGAGCTAATATTAATATGATGCGAATACTAAACCTCAGCACACCTCCTTGGAGAATATCCCAGCCTAGACCTTTTCATATCATACAGAATGTGAAAATTCTGCTGTAGTAAGTTTCCAATAATTGTGAAATGAGAGTGATGAGGAGTTTTCAAAATTGCCAAGCAAATAACTTCATCCAGTTCATATTGGTAGAAATAGTTCTCTGCTGGGAAATTCCACACAGCCCCATCTGCAAAATGAATCCCAAAGTCAGGCAGCTCCACTTGCAGGGCTCCTGACACACTGTAACATGGAGACATAATAAAATCATCTACAGCAATTTTTTGCACTTTAATTTTCTTCTCAAACGCTTCTTTGATAATACCATAAGCCGGGTCAGGGAAAAAAGTTAAGGTAGAGCCTGAATCAATAATTGTACCACCACTAGCAGCACCTTCTGATAACCAATGCCAAGTTTGTTCTGGAATATCAAGCTCTTCCCCACCAACCATGATGGACTTTATTTGAAGATAGTAAAATGTATCATCCGGAGTTTCTTCTCCTGCAAGAAATGAAGTGAAGTTCATATTGTGGTTGTTCAATAGCTCCTTGTCCTCACCAAAGACCAATTTGCTTGTAGTACTTGTGTTGCTGAATAGGTCAGTGAGACAATAAGAAAATGAGTGACCATAGATAGATTGAAGCTGTGAGAAAAAGGAGAGAGGTCCTCTCCCAAGTCCTAACAACCCAGCAGCTCCATGAAAAAAGCCTTTATTCCAATGACCACAACCAAACATCACATCCACTACCGGCTTAAACTTTTCCTTCCCATTAGGCCAGGTGAGGTTTACAGTAAATTTTTCTAATGCGAAATCTCCTGTTGTGTTTGAACCATCTGCATATTCATAGAAATAAGGACATGTTTGGTTTTCAACTTTGCAAGGCTGAAGAGGGTCTGGGGAAGAAACCAGTTGGCACAGGGGATCATGGCAGCTTATGTTCCTATAAGAACTAGAGTTCTTGGGATTATAAAGGGGTCCGTTTTGTTCAAAACAATCATAACAAGGATCACATTGAATCCAACTGAGGTCACTTCCAGTGTCAAATATCAACCAAACATGTTTAGGAGGTGTTCCTACAAACATGTCTATGAAATACTCTCCTGTGCCAAGAGAGGCCCCAGACTTCAAGGTTGCCACGATGCTACCTGAAAGCTCATCTATAGTAGATTCCAATGATGCTACAAAAGCCTTAGAAGGGTTGCTCTGCTGCTGGATGGCGATGCCTTCCTTTTTCTCTGTGACTTTTCTATGAAGAGTCTGAATTCTGACCAAATCCCTGATTGCTGAGTCCATTGCATGTGTTTTAGGCTCGTTGCCATTATTCATTGGCCTACGCCTTAGGCGTAACATTTTTGACCTTTTGTGAGGATTTGCTGATATATCATAAACTCCACCTTCTTCCTTGTTCAATCTAGTTGGTTCTGAACTTGTGGCTTTCTTGTAAGATTCTTCGTTGGTGAGAGTTGGATCATTGATGTGATCATTTTGAGCATCAACTTCAGTGTACATTTTGAAAGTGACACAGAAAATTGAAAAGAGGACCAAAATAAGGGAAACCTTCATGACCATAGTTCTTCTTACTACTTGTTTGATGGCATATACAAGAAAAGTTAAGAACACAAAATTGAAGTTCTAATCCTATTGCCTGTAAAATGGGGATAGAGAAAGTATTTTCTTTCAATTCCTTAGAGACAAGAAACAAAATCCAGAAACAGAACAAACTAGGACAACAATTCACTAGAAGTTGCCAAAGCATAACTTATTTAAAGGTCTAAGGGAAAAAAAGTATGCCAAACATACAAAATAAAACATGAAACCTGAAGGGGACATGTTTACCAAATTGAACAATTTTACATTGAATTTCTCCGAAAGGATTTTGGTTGAGAAAGTCTGAGATCACAGAAGTCCAAATTAAGTGTCACATATAAGATTCTGTAATCTGCATATTACAAAGTCCGAATACAAAAAACCAACATAGGACAAATGAATAGACAGACATTGACTTTTGGTTCCTTTTCTGTTGTCATAAATGTAAAACAAATATCTAATATTTGACTAATTAATGAGAAGAGGAAGCTTTTCACACGGTTGTAGTTCTATACAGAAAAGTCACTTCATTGTCTCAGATAAAGTAATAATGTAGATACAAATTGAAGATTCAAGTTATGACAACCATTTGTTAACGTGTGAAAATATTTTAGAATTTCTTGTATAATTTGAACAAAGGAAATATTTTATTCTATACTACTGAATCAATAATGTATCTAGTTTATCACTTAATACTTGTTCCAGCTGAATAATGCTTATGTGAATTTTTTCGTCTAAAACAGTTTCACGTCCATTTCCTACCTCAAAAGTCAAAACAAGGAACTACACTGTTAGACCTCTTTAGTATTGATCATCAACATTTATATTATTGGATTTTTACTTGTGGGAAATTTTCTTTTGAATGTTTAGTAGAATTTTAAAAATCTACATGAAATTTACAGAAAATTTTCTCAATATAACAAGTAGTTTTGATATTAGTACTTGTATAGACAAAGTAGGCTTAAATAGTACTTGTTGTACAATTGTTGATGTGTCAATTACATCCTCGATTCTCACTTTAAGTCTTCTCCTTATATTGTTGATGCTCGGTTGAGGTTGATTTAGAAAAAAGGTATTCCCACGATTCAAGTAAATACTTTGTGTTAAGAGTGTATAGTGAAAACTCATTAAAGCATATCTTAATGCAAAGGGTTTATTTGTAGTGTCTAGTCATAAACCTTTGTTGTGATGGACTAAATCTATCAAATATCAGTGTTAATATGATTTTTAGCTTGATTTCTTGATTTATAAGGAGGTATATTGGTATATTTGAAGAATATCTCTAATAAATCAATATCTTTCACTAAATCAGTGTCAGATGATCTATCGAAAATGTCGGCTGGATTCGGTGGAACATGAACATAATTCGTAGGGAGTTTTCATAATTATTACTGTTATCATTTATTGAGTGTCTTAAATATATATATTAATGAAATTGATTGTTTACTGAAATCGAGTTATTCACTCTTCCGGTATCCAGGTTCAATATTATTGGTATCATTGACCATATATAAACTTTCATTTATTCTGGTTATCATTGAGCATATATAACTTTCCTTTATTCGGAACTTTCTTTTATTCTCAAATTCATAACAACCATACTTGTCTTTTGAATTTTGCCACAGCACCCTAATAATCACTAATCGGTATGACATCACTGTTACAACGAAAGCCAAACAGTACTTTGACACCACATAATAAACGGGAATTTAATCTTAAATACAGTTAATAAAAAAATACAAATAATTATTTAATTTTAATATAGTTTTATCCATAGAAACATGATTTTATTTATCATAATTTATAAAAAAAATTGATTTTATCTTTTGAAGAAATACTACAAATACTTGTATTATTATAAAGTATATATATAAATACTGTAAATATTGTGTTGATAGTTGAGTTAATTCATAAATCTTAGTGATTCTTAGAATTAATTTGATAGAAATTGGTTAAGTACATGCAACAGATAACATAACAGATAAGGCTCAACAGAGAAATAATTTGTTAATTAGCTTATTTTGTAAGCAATGAAGTGAGAATATTCTTGAAACGAAGAACACGGTTCTGTTCTTGAAAGAAGATTGATTCCATTATTGAAGTATTTATCAGTAGCTTGGTTTCTGGGTTTAGGTCATCTGCAGAGAGAAGAAAATGTATGATATAAGGAAAAAAACCGTTGAAAAACGAAACTCTCGGGGTGATATAGTGAAAAAAGTGGTTACCTTGACCCAAAAATTCCATGACTCAACAAAACCAAAGGGAAAAAAACCCCATGCCTCAACAAAACCAAAAGGAAAAAACCAGCAGAGGTCCCCAAGTGATCACCATCTTCCACCCAATAATTTTCCTTTGCTTCCTGCACCCAGTAAATTTCCTTTATCCCTTTTCTTTTCATCATAAATTTCAATTTCATCATAATTTCTTTTATCATTTCTGCTTTAATATCTTTTTCTTTTCATTTTTTGGGTCGTTGTAGGCACTATGATCCCCCGAAATATGCACCATCCAGTAGTACAAGGTACAATGAAATATCCCATTTTTTTATTTTTCAAAAATCTGAAATTTGAAAAATATATCTTTGTCCTCCAAATTTTTAACTTTTTTTCATAATATAATACACTGTTATCAACGAAAAATAAATAAGAAAAGTGAGAGGCAGATACTTCTAAACCCCATTTGTTCTATTATGAACTATATCATATACGTTTTGGAGTTGTTTTTCACCGGAAACCTATTATATTATAAAAAAAAATATGAAATAAAAATCAATTTTAAAAAAAAATTAATTAATTGATATAGTGATTAAATTAGATATTAATTTTTATTGTTAAATAATTTTTAAATTGGTATCTAATTAACTATCAAGATTTTTCTATGAAATTTAGAATCTAAATAATTGGTAGTTAAAACTTTGATACCAATTTAAAAACTATTTAACAATAATAAACTAATTTAGAAAAAAAAAATTAGTCTGAAATGATGTCAAATTTAGTCAATAATAATTAATTATTTTTTCTCTAAAATTTGTAACAGAGTGTTAATGTATATTTTGTATACTGGATAAGGTTCTGTGATTGGTAATTCTTCCTATTTTGCTGGATGTTAGATTTTTTTTTAAATTAGAGAAGAATCATAATTTTTTAAAAAAATATTGTAAAAAGGTTTGAATATTTTTAAAATACTTTTTTTTTATAAAAAAACTAAATAGAAAAAAAGATTGATAAAAAAAATAAATAAGAAAAGAGAGAGGTAAATTGAAAGAAGTTTATTCTTCAAAACCCCATTTTTTAAGCTCCATTATGAAGTGTATCATAAATGTTTTTAACTGCGACTTCATGGTTGAGTGAACTGAAGTAACATATTATTTAATAGGTTATATCCTGAATATCTATCGGAATCCCTTTTTATTTATTCATTTATTCATTTGTGCTTTAATATTTTTCTTTATATAAATTATTTACAAATCATATGCCATTTTTTTTCTGTTTTTAGGGAATCGTGGAGAGATTTACCAAAGACAAGGTACTACTTTTAGAATCACATATCCCGTCTAATTAATGTTACTAAAAATGTTTTAAATCCAAATTTTAGAAATATGCATAAATATATTCAGAGAGAATTACACAACATTTTTATGTTGATTTGATTTTATTGAAATATATATTTAATTTTAATCATGGAATCATCGTAGGCTTAATGAAATGTTTAAAATATATTATATTTTTGTAACACTTCAAAAGTAACTATCCACTTTATTGTACTATAAATCTAACATAGACATGTATAAAGTATAATGTATTTTAAAACACAGACCTTAAACAAACACGTAGTTCATACATAATACAAATATTTATAAAAAAAAATAAAAAAAAAATTCTAATGTTATCCATTCATAATTTTTGCACTTGTTTTTAATATGCAATTATTATCTTAGTTCACAATAAATAAATAAATAAATATATATATATATATATATATTTTAGTTTGAACGAAAATTTAGCATATTGATAAATCAATTTTCAAATATTTTTTCTAAAAGTATTTTAATAATACAATTTCTAAACACTTCCAAATTATCAAATCAATTATTAGATAAATTCTCATCAAGAGTGCTCAATCGATTGATTCGTACTTTCAATTAATTGTTTTTTTAAAAACTTAACAGAATTGGTTAAATCTGTTTTTGCTTGATTCAAATCTGTTTTGGTTTGAAAGACTAAAACGTCTATTTTTTTGTGGCTATATAAATGGTTTTTAAATCTCTAATTAGAGAGAGATCTGATTACAAAAGATCAAAAGGTTTTTCAAAGAAGATTATAAGATTGCTTAAAATTTTGCATTAGTTAAGAGTGGAATAGGATTTGTTGTATTCGTTTTGTATCAAGTGTGATCCTTCCTATTCGTTGTTGTTCTTTAATTCATATTTGTAAGAGTGTAAGATACTGGAGTCTACCCTCAGAGGGTGTTTTGACCTGTAGTAGTTGTGTTTCAAAGAGGGTGAGTGTTCCTTAAGGGTTTAAGTAGGAAACTCTTTGAAAGATTCAAGGAAAAATCATTTTTCCATTCTTAAAAAATACAAAAAATAGTTGTAGTTATTTTGACAATGCCTCCAAACCAAACATAAAATAAACCACCAAAATAGCAACACAAAAACCTATAGACATTCTATGCACCATATGTATGAGTTGACTTGTACAAAGAAACCTAACTAATTGACAAAAACAAACAAATACAACATCATCTTAGGTTCACCATTGCTACATGTGTACAAACTTGTTATGCCATTATACATCATTCTTGAGTTGATCAGAGCAACAACTACCCACTTTACTCTCCAATAAAAAAATTCAAAAATTGCTTGTGTTAAGCAATTAGTTTACAGAAAACAACCTACTGCAACTTTGTATTCTCCAATTCAATCTTTATTGGCTACACCAAATATCTTCTTAAGCTTGCTTGGAATTTTGCTTATAGCAACAGGCCTTGGTCTTTGCTCTTAAAAGTTAGGGTTCTTAAATCAAAATACGAGTTTCGAATGTTTTATAGATCCTCATCTCTTTGGCCTAGAATTAAGCAGTTTTATTCTACTATACTTGATTATACTTCTTAGACTGTTGGTACAAGTTCTTTTATTAATTTCTGGAATGATAAATGGTGTGGTACTATTCTTTAGCAAATATTGTAGCATTATCTGATGGTACTAGCATTCCAGATACAATCTCTCAGTTTTGAGTAGGGTGGTGACTAGAATATTCCATTGTCTTTACAACAGACGCCTAATCTTTTTAGTTATCATGGTTAGGGCGGAACACGATATTCCTAATTGGATTCTAGATGAGTCTGGTCGTTTCACTCTTAAATCAACTAGGACTTCTTTCTTGGATCTAGGAGTTCCATGTGGTTGGGGTAAATTTATTTGATCTTCGTATCTTCCGCCTTCCAAAACTCTTGTCCTTTGGAAAGTTTTTCAAGGGCGACTTTCTACAGATCAGCATATTCAAAATAAAGGTCTACATATTTGTTCTATTTGTACGCTTTGTGAAGAGCACAAGGAATCTATTCAACATTTATGTTTTGAATGTTTTAATGCTTTGAGTATATAGAGTTGGGTTCGGCAGATTTTTCCTACTTCTCATTTCTCTAATAAGGATGATTTTCCCTCTTTTATTAAGAGTGATGGTAGTCCTTTAGTTAAATTGATTAAGTTTGTTGTGATAATTTTTTCTATTTGGATGATATGGTGTATGAGGAATTATGCTCGTTTTCAAGATAAGATTGAGATTTCTACGGCAATTTGAGTTATTAAAGATTAAATTCGTCTAGTGGGTAATTCGTCTAAAGCTTCAATGAAGAATGATATGTTGGATTTCAATGTGATCAAGTTTTTTGGTACTAATACTCGTACTAGTAAAGTTCTTCGTCTTCTTCCTGTTAGATGGGAGTTTCTTGATCTTACTACTTATGGAGGTATTTTTCATGGGAGTATGGGGGAATTTATTGGAGTTTTCTCTGCGTTTCTTTAAGTTCAGACTACTCTGGTTGCTGAGTTTTATGGGGTTATACATGCTATGGAGGAAACTCAAAAGATGAGGCTTACTAATGTTTTGCTGGAATGTGATTCTGCTTTGGTTTGTGTCGCGTTTACTGCTATGACCAATGTTCTTTGGATGATTCGTAATCGATGGAATATTGTTCTTAATTACTGCAGGAAAATCAGGTTTAGGGTTACTCATATTTTTCGTGTACGTGTGATGATAAGTTGGCTAATTTAGGATTTATTGATAGAGAATTTTTTCATTGGTATAATAGAGTACCATCTAGTATGTGCTTAGAATTCTGTATGAATAGGTATAGTCTACCTATGTATCGTTTTTGTTAACATATGGGTTTTGGTCTAATTCTCCATATTTTTGTATTTTTTTTTCTTTTTTAATAATACTTTTTTTCATGCGATGACAAATGAGTTTTGTTACTTGAGGTGTCATCATAGCTGAGATGTCAAGTTGCATAATGATGTCTAACATAAAAGCTTTTATTTTTAAAAAAAATATTTATTTGATTTTTATCTCCTAAAATTCAAAATATTGTTTTTAATCTAGTATTCATTTTAAAATAGATAATACCATGTGTTGACATATTTTATTAGTTATTTTACATGTGGTAATTAAGCTAACATATTATGACATAGAATGTGGGAAGGATTTGTTTTAGGCACATGACTTGTGGAGGGTTAGGAGTTCAAGACCTTCTTAATTATATGGTATATTATGACCTTTTTTAAAATGGATTAGAGTATACTTCCATTTTTTTTAAAAGAAATTTTACTTAAATTTTCAGTTCAACATATAGTTAATTAGAATTTTTCTTATAAAATGGAAATAAAAATTCATTCATTTTTAAATTTAATTAGTGTTGCATAACACTAAATATAAAAAATAATGTTTTTATTTATTTTAGGTTTCTTTTAAAAGACAAAAATAAAAATTCATTCTTATTTTCTGTATAATTATTGATTAGAGGAGAATTTGATTAGAGGATAAATTTCATTCAGATTTTTCCTCTATAACAATCAGTTAAACAGTTTTTTTTATGCAATGCATCATAAACATAAACATAGTTTTATTTTCAATATTAGACACACATAATTGAGTGAATTAAAACAAGATCGAAATTGTTAATCCATTCACCAATATTTTTTATAAACCCCTTTCTCTTCATTTTCTTTTATATTTTTAGATATACTTTATAACTTATTTATTAATCTCATTTTTTTTTTCTGATTATAGAATATGGCTTGCAAAACTTCAATAGTCGCCAAAGCATCAGCAGCCACAGCTCAAACAATCAAGGTACTAATATTACACTATAACTTAGGTACTAATCTTATAATAATGAGATATATCATTTAATTTATTATGAACTATAGATTAACCTCTTAGTTTGTCACCTGTAATAAATAACAAGATAAAAATATCATTTATTTAAGGTACTAATAAAACATTCCAATTTAAGGTTTTAAACAATATAGATACATACGTTATTAAATATCATACATTATATAGTTAGATATTTATAATACAATGTATAATTAAATTTAAAGTATTATACAAGTTCAAACAACCTATATAGTTAGAAAATTAAATATTAAAAATGTAACCTTCCAAAATATGCCATTTTAAGTCTATTAAAATATATAAATATATATTATTATTTCAATTGGACATTTAGTATGTGTTTATATTATACTAAAGTTCTAGAAATAAAAAGATAAAAAATGTGTATGTTAGTATAAATTAGAGTGTAGATGTCCTTGTTCAATTATTGTCCTTTTAAAATAAATGATATATATTATTTAAATTAAAAATACAATCATATAAATATAATTCAATGCTGATTTAAAATAAAATAAAAATATAAATATAATTCAAAATTTAAGCTAATTATTCAATTAAATATGCACAACATCATCCGAACTCAAATATCATAAATAGTTAGAAAACTATAACTACTACATAAAAATATATTATGATTTTTTTTAATGAATTGAAGTATTATAGTACTTTCATTTATTTTATTTATTCTATGTGTGAATTGAAGTAAGATCGATATTATTCATCCGTTCACGAATATTTTTATAAATCTCTTTCTCTCCATTTTCTTTTACTTTTTTTTAGCTAATTTTATAACTTAATTATTAATCACATTTTTTTTTCTGATTGTAGGGTATGGCAAGTTTGGTGGGCAACCAAACAATCAAGGTATTAATCTTACACCAAAATATATCATTTACTTAATAATACAATAAAATATTTAATTTCAAAATTCTGAAAAAAATACATAAATATAAATATATAAGAAGAACATTTCATAGCATATAATTACTACCAATCTTATTTCATAAATCAATTTTATAAGGTTGAGTTGAATTTAAAGTTCACTATTTAATATCATATATGGTGAAATGATGTTATATTTGACTCGATATCTAACACAATATTGTCCATTTTTTGTTTCTTTGATTTTGAAATACATATTTTTTTAAAGCATTATATAATAACACTTATAAAATTTTATTAAACTACTTTAAAAAAATAAATTAAACATTTCAAATTTAAACAAAAAAAGGAAATATATTTCTAAAACAGAACAAAAATAAAAAATATATTTTATAATATCTCAAATTATATCTCAAATTATATATCAATTAGTTATTAATCATATCTATGTTTTAACTTATTGCACGTCGATCAACTGATAACCTAGGTACTAATCTTATAATGAGATATATCATTTAATTTATTATGAACTATAGATTAATCTCTTAGTTTGTAAGCTAATATAAATGACAAGATAAAAATATCATTTATTTAAGGTAATAATAAAACAATCTAATTTAAGGTTTTAAACAATATAAACACATACATTATTAAATATCATGCATTATATAATTAGATTAATACAATGTATAATTAAATTTAAAGTATTATACAAGTTCAAACAACATATATAGTTGGAAAATTAAATATTAAAAATGTAACCTTCCAAAAATATGCCATTTTAAGCCTATTAATATATATATATATATATATATATATATATATATATATATTATTTCAGTTGGACATTTAGTAAATGTTTATATTATATATTCTGAATATACCCTACAAGAAAATCATCCAACAGAAATTAATTTTTAGAGACCAAAATAATTAGTTGCAATAATAAATAAATTAGAAACCATTTTAGAAACTAAAAAAATGGTTTTTAAATTAGTTTTTATTATTGTTAAATAGTTTCTAAATTGGTATCTATTTAGTTACCAAAGTTTTAACTACCAATATTTAGTTTCTAAATTTGGTAGCAAAAACCTTGGTGACTAATTAGATACCAATTTAAAAACCATTTAACAATAATATAAACAAATTTAAAAACCACAAATTTATTTAGTCCCTAAAATGGTCTATAATTTAATCACTATAACAACTAATTATTTTTTATTTCTAAATTGGTTTCTATTTCATGATTTTCTTGTAGTGATAAATAACTTGTACTAAAATTCTAGAAATAAAAGGATAAAAATGCGGGTGTTTATGGGTGACAATGTGAGCTGATTTGTCCTGCATAGGTTCGTTATGTGTTTAGCTCGCAAAAATGCAGGTGAGGTTCCTCGCACAAGGAGTGCGGACTTGCATAAGGAAATATTTTTTTAAAATTAAAATTTAATTATAAAAAAATATTTCTACTGCCTAAAAAATTAAAAGTTCATTCTTGTTTTAATTCAATTAAGATAAAAAAAAAATATAAAGTCATTTATGAGGATTGTTAGAAAGCTTTATTAAAAATAATTAAAAATTGTTTTTGCATATATTTTTCTTGTATGTATGTACATGTATGAGAGTATCTTATCAAAGTTTTGCTACAAAATATTTTAACAATATTTTATTTATATTAGTTTTTATTAACAAATTTTAAATGTAATTTTTTACTTAACACTAAATTCACTCTTATTTTTAATATTAACTTCTTTAGATTATTAAAATAAAACACACTTTTCTTTGGTACATTAAATTTAATTTTTTAAAATAAAAAAAAGTCACACTATAATAATAATAATGTGAATAAGATAAGACTTTTTTTTAGAAAAAATAAATTAATTATTTTTTTATATATGTGGGTCAGTGGGCTAATCCTTCCTGCTCCACTATTGGCCCGCACGGACTATGGGTTATGCGGAACGAGTCTGAGTGGGTTATCAGACTAGATTAGTGAGTTCGACCCGCACTTTTTAGTAGTGGGTTGCGGACCGACCCGTACAACTCACTCGCATTGTCACCCCTATCTATGTTAGTGTAAATTAAAGTGTAGCTCCTTCCAAAAATTGTCCTTGTTCAACTATTATCCGTTTAAAATAAATTATATATTTTAT
>Ga0123342_1000416_pt1 | contig 66525 bp, 38 predicted proteins | sample Turbeawhitnodule_FD_89960 | JGI IMG/M metagenome (GOLD analysis project Ga0123342, IMG submission 89960) | Root nodule microbial communities of legume samples collected from Mexico - Turtle bean Mexico white nodule | ecosystem: Host-associated > Plants > Roots > Nodule | place: Mexico: Nepantla... | reverse complement strand
TCACAATAATTATTGTATTTTAAAGTCAAATTTAAGTATAATTTAATATTTTATAAATATATTTTAAAAAAAGATATAAAAATATATATATATATATATATATATATATATATATATATATATATATAACGTAAAAGAACCGAAAGGAACATAACTGTGAACTGTGACGTTTATTAATTAAATTAAAGTAATGTGCATCTTGCTTTGGAAATTGAAGTTCTGGTTACTAGAACACTGAGAAATATCAGGCACAAAGAACGGATTGGCATCCATTTACAACTGATTCGTTGAACCCATATAAAATTAAAATGCCATGAAAGCCAAATTATTGACCCTTATTCCTTAATCCAATTCAAGTGTAAATAAAAATTTTAATAGACAATTCAGGTACTTTCACCAGGATAAACACAAGCACTGTAACCTACAAGTTGGAGGAAAATCAAGTTAGATAACTAACACACAGGAATCTACATGTATACCAATGGTTAGAAACAAGAACAACTCAGCAAAATGCAAAAAACTCTAACCTACTTCAATTTCTGTTTTTTAAACGCTTAACTATTATGTAGTCTTGAAAATTTATTTTGTGCATCACATTGGCACGATCGAATGACTCGGCGAATCATCAAAGAATTCGAACATGATAAGAAGGTTATGTGACGATACGTGACCGGTCGATCTATGACGATGAATCATGGATTGACCAAGTCAACAGGGTTAATCCATAATTAAGAGTTGTTTAGCACAACCCTAAACATGGACCAACCTTCTAATTATCACTGATTCCAAGAATCAGGTAGGTCATTATCTATGACAACCGAGTGCTGACACCCTGACTCACTTAAGCGTTTGAATGCTTTCTACAGGTACCATCCTAGCCTGTGAGACCAGACCAGACAACTAAGAGGAGGCGGACGAAACAGGAAATCGCTCTCTAGGTTCCAACACCCTTTCGAGAATATATATATTATAGAATAGAACTATGGTTGGGTTCCTAGGCATATAAATTCCAGAAAAATGGGTTAGAAAACTTACTTGGATTTTGAGATGTAAGCACTGCTGTTTGAGAGAAATCACAGTTCCATGGATTTCTTCCAACTTTCTGGTAGTAGAGATTCATAGCAAAGGCAGCATGAGATAAGACCGTGTTAGGTTCATAACAAGCCCCTCCTGGTTGAATTGGTTCACAATCTATAACTTGGCTACCACAGATATAATCAACATTTGTCTGCAATTGGGCTTCACTCACTTCCACTTTTGGGATGCACCATTCTGTTTCCCTTTTGGGAGCTGGAGTAACAGGACTAGTTGGTGGATTCTGTTGAAAGACAAATTAGCATGTTACCAAAAATGGTTTGAAATTCATCCTAAAGTATCAAAAATTATGTATGCATGTGACATATTTGTTAGAATTACTAGAAGAAGAAGATATTTCACATTATACCAATTTATACATCATATTAGTTGCTGATATCAATCAGTGTTAGTTTATCAATGATAGCAATTTGTTGATTAATTTCTTCCCTGACCTTATGGCTTGAGGCAGAGTTGTCTAGACCAACATCATATGACATGGTAAGATCAGTTTTGAACAGGCCAAATGCTCTCTCAGATGCTGGACCAGGCTTCAAATCCTCATCATAGAGTGCAAAAATGAATGTGTCAACTGATTTGCCAGGCATGGAAGGAGTCCCAACCATTGATCTAAGGTGTGCAATGAGGTTTCCATTATAGGCCCTGGCGTTTTCAAGAGTGGCTCCTACTTCATTGGTGTCCCCACGAGAGGGCCATCCTGTCTCAGCAATCACAATCTCCATGTCCTCCATCCCCATACTGCTCAAACCACTCTGCACAGCATCCACCTATGCTCAACATATGGAACAAAAATCAGTACACCAATCATGAATACTCCCAAAACATCAATGAACTATACTGTAGTACTAGGCACCACTTGCATAATACTGCCACCAAAACTCAAAAAAGAACATTGCAATGGAACAAAAACTAGATCATTGGCAGTTTACATAGAACACTATTTGGTAAAAATTTGATATGTTGATAATCTTGTATCACTTAGAAAAATAATTTTTTACTAAAAATGTATATCATTATAAGTTGTGTTGTAAAAGTAAAATTCTATTATATTAAAATATTCTAATTTTTTAAAAGTATAAGAACATAATTTTTTAAAAATTAAAATTAGAAAATTATACGATTATTTTTTAAATGAGAAGTTAACCTGTCCCTTTTAAATTAAAAAAAAATATGATTTTAAAAATATAGACTTAATTAAAGAATTTTTTATTATATATTATAGATAAAAAAAATAGTAAAAAATGTAGTAAAAATAAAATATCAAAATCTTCTTAATTTCATGCACTTTTTTATTAGTGATATTTAGGTTGTGTTTATTATTGAAAGCAAGTACAGAGTTAGTAATCCATTAGAAAGGTAGAAGACTTGGAAGTTGGATCATAAGTTATTTCACACTTGCCATCAAATCAAACATTTCAAATTTGGCACATTTCAAAGTGATAAAGGGTTAAAAAGATGATTTTAGTTACATCAAAGTGAAGCTGCATGAGGTGGAATATAAAAGTGAATTATATTCGCATCAGTGACCAAAGTTAAAAAAGGAATATTAACTTGGAATTCTCATATGCCATAGGAATGTGTATATAATTTTTTGTTAAAATATTAAAAAAAGGAAAAAAAATTATTTGATACTAGTGTGGTACACGATGGAATAAAGGTAAAATATTGAGGAATATTTTGTAGAAGCAGACTCTTTACACTTAAATACCAATTCATAAAAAGATTTTAAAATTTAAAATTTAGGTGCATGTAGCATGCATGTAGGTGGATACGTGGAGAACATGTGCCACAATTTACATTCGTATTTCCTGCATTTTTTTGTGAAATTACACAAAATAATACATTATTTTAATCTATTTCAAATCATGAATATGTGTTATTCTGAATATATTATTATTATTATAATTATTATTATTAAGTAATTTAACAAATATCAGTGTAGTAAAAAAGTGGAAATATAAATTAAATAAAATGTTGTGATTGTGAGTACAGTTTGTGGTGACAAATTTATTAAAATAATAAAGGAAAAATAAATTGCTGACCTGAGCGTCGAACATGTTGGAATAAACATTCCCGTTACCCTGATCGACCCGACCCGAATTTGGTTGAAATAGACAGAATGCGAGTGTTTCGGGTCTCGGGTCGCTCTGGTAAGCGAAGAACGGGTATGGGTTGATGGCGAAAGGTGACTCGTTATTCTTCAGAAAAGCTACCAACGGTTGGAGGATATCCATCAAAGCCGGGTCGAACGACCCGGCCGAGGGAGGCTCCGACTGAGTCAACACGGCCATAGAGTGCACCGTCGAAACTTTTATTTTGCCACCGAGTGAGGCCGAGTTGAGGGCATTCTGGACATTTTGCATCGCCGGGAGAAGCTGCGAGGCGAGGCCATCGTCGCCGGACTTTATGATCTCGTTGCCGACGGCGATCAGAGTGATGTTGCTTTCGGGGTAATGTGGCAACACGTTCGCGTTAACCCATTGAGTCGCCGAGTCAGGATCAGAGGCCAAACTCGGAATGTCGCCGTTGGCCACCCCGATGACGATTCCAATGCCGGAGTTCGCTAGCGCCTTTATGATCGCCGGATCCGCACCGTAAAGGCGGACTTTTCCGACGGTCGTAGACTTGAGAAGCTCTGCCGAGACCTCCGGCGCCGGAAGGTCGTCGGCGACCTGGCCGTAGTTCACGCCGATGAAGGGTTGCGAAACTGCAAAGAAGAAGAAGATTAAGTAAAAAACAATGATAAAATAAATTTTATATATTTCTCTAAAAACGTATTTACTAATGACTGCAGAATGTGTGAAGCAAAAATCATGTTCATAGCTAAATTTATTGACTAACTAATACATTATAATCTTTTAAGTGAGATCACGTAGCTAAATATATTAAGAAATGGTGTTATTCAATTTTTACAAAATCTAATTCCACCATTTACGTAGACTTATATAGTATGAAATATATATTTTTACTAATTTTTTTTATGTTTAGTTTTTAAAAAAATTTCAATCCGATATTATAGGAAAAAATAGAGTTTGAACTCAACTCAATTTAAACTAGTTACAAGTGAGGTTTATAACATGTTATACACTATAAAATGTTTATATTTCAAATCGAGAATAACACTCGAATCATAAAACAGTTTAAAAATCCAACTTTGAGAGAAGGGTTGTGGTGCTTGAGAAACGCAAGAAACTTGGGTTGCACTTGAAAACACCTTGTTCATTGATAATGTTCATAGATTTTCCCAAGTTTGAAACAAAATGAAAAAGAAAGAAAAATTTAAAAGGGGTATGGAAATAGAGAACATACCAGCAGTGTGGAGTGCAGTGATGATGAGGGAAAGTTGGAGGAGGAATGAATGTGAAGCCATGGTGGTTTTGGATGAAGAGTTCAGTTTCCACTATTCTCTTGAGATTGTAGTTCGAGAATATGTTATTACGAAGGGAACATGAAAATGAAAGCTAAAACCAACGTACTCAGAAACAAAAAGCAGGGAAAAAGAAAAATATATCACATCAAAGCCACGCTAATAAGGATGTAAAGATGGATTTCTAACTATAGAAAGAGAGTGTTTTTAAAAAACCTACTTCAAATTAGTGGATGGGTCCAAGGATAAATATTAGGGTTAGAATAGTGATTAGTAAGAAAGATAATTCCAAACACTTCATTATTAACATGTGTTTCTCTTTCATCTTATTTTCACTCTATGTTTTAGTAATTAATACTTTTTCTCTATTCCTTTATTTTTCTTTTGTTTTCTACCCAAGTATTTGTCCTCAATAAAAGAAAACAAAAAAGATTAAGTGAAATATAATTTACGAGAAAAGAGTTATATAATGAACAATAAATTTTGAGTTTTTGTTAGAAATTTCAGGATACAACTTTGACACTCTAATGGTCATAACCGGACGATGAAGCCCAATGTCCAATCAAGGTCAACCAACACTACCATATCCTAAGAAGATTAACAAGGTTAATCAACAACTAAACACTAGGTAATTTGTTTCTAACTACAACCCATATCCTTAATCTAACCCAATAGCAAAAGATTCATGATAATCATATAAATAGACACAGATTTCAAGAATTAGGTATGTTATAATTATACACTGAATACACAGAGTGTCGAATATTGAAATCTCACTTGAGCGTCAGAGTGTCTTTTGCAGGTACCATACGAGCTTAGAGTTCACAAGAGCGAGAGGCAAAGAGGCAATAGGAGTACGAAGAGGAAGGAGAACAGACCAACCGACTGAGAAGGAAGGAAAATCGTTCTCTTGGTTCTAATCCCGTTCGAGAACAGACACATTATTTTTAGTATATGTAGTGTTCTTAGTTACTGCTGTAAAGATGTAAAGTTCTTACTTGTTTCGTTCTCCCAAATTTTTATCTTCAATCTAAACAATCTTGTTTTTTCGATTTTTTTAGGAATATTTGTTATAACACTTCGATCTCAAGTTAATTTTAAGAATATGAGTGTTGTGGGTCTTAAGATCAAAGTTTCATTATCTTCTCCAAACTTTCTATATATAGCTCTGGTTTTGGGTCTTAAGACGGTATAACTCAATTGAGTCTTAATAACATTAGTAGTTAATATGAGATATAGAATGAGATGTCGAGTGTTTGCATGTATGCGGGTGTTCGATTTTCAATAGTAAATGTAGAAATATTTATGTGGAAGTTACACTATTTGAATGTTGGAAATTATGAGGATGTGCAGTTTCACAGGCTAGTTTGATTAGATTAGTTTAATTTTTCCCTAAACTTGTATGGTTATACGAAGAATGTAAAATGTTGAGATTGTGTATTATGACTTTTTTATTATTATTATTATAAAGACCAGTAGTATTTATTAAATAGGCAAGAATATAAAAGGAAAAATAGAGAGAGAAGCGCGAAAAGAGGTAAAAATATTCGGGATTTGTGGTTTTGAGCTGGTTTCGCACAAAGCTTCGAATCCGCATGCTCCTTTGAACCAGATAAAAGGTTCCTCCTACAAGACTACACAGAAGTTTCAACTTTTCGACCCAAAAAGAAAAAACAAAAGGAGTAAAGAAAATAAAGAAGAATAAGCTGTGATGCTCGTAAAGAAAATTTTCATAAGGAGATTATAGAAGACTCTTTAAAAAAGTGTCAAGATTATACTGAAACCTGCATATAAAGTGAGAGAAAAACTTTAAGCAAATTATACAGTTAGAACAAGAATTAATAATTACGTCATACAAAATCAATAACACGAACAAGGAATATAAATAACTTTGATTTGAAAGAAAGTGGCATAAGTTACTGTGATATTCACTAGTTTTACTAAAAGGCATCATGTGTTCTTTCTCAATAATAGGACATTTCTTAGAGAGCACTTCGATTCTTAAGTGAATTTTACATACTATTCCTCAAACTGACATGTTTAAATGTTAAATCTAAACTTAAACGATGGACAATTTATATTTTTTTTAAGAAAAATCGATGAATTTAAATATTATCTGAAATGAAAATAAATTACTCAAAAAAAATTGCATATAATGGAATAAATTATTTTATCTAAGCAAAAAAAGGATTAGAAGTTACTTAAAAATATAAATACAGAATTTTTTTTTATATATTTTTTATTTATAAAAATTTAATACAGATATAAAGGAATTTATATTTGACGTGAACATTATATTATTCTTCCACTTTTTTCACAAAATAAGGTGGTCACACAACAAAAATAGATTATCGGTTATTTAAAATAAAAGGAATACGAAATATGAGATATTAACCCACAATTCACGGTTACAAATTAATCATTACATATTGTTCTTGCTAGGGAGATGAGAGACTTAGAGAAATGTTGACTGATTTCGTCTTCCTTCTTCCTGTCGGTAGATCAACTCACACTTCAACTTACTCCTTCAGTCTTCATGCTACTCTTTCAGGTCCCGATCGCCTGATCGTTTAGTCTCTGAGTAGAACGCCGAATGGAGGTACCTGAAGGCACTCCGACGTTCAAGTTAGCAAAGGACGTTCAACACTCAGAGGTGTACAATAATTAATGATGTACCTTGTTTCTTGAAATATGCGTTATTTATATTATTTTAATGGGTTTACCTTATTGGGCTTAATTAGTGAGAAAGATCGTGCTTAGAAGTGTATGCTTGATTTCTAATGATGATTTAACTTTGTTGACCTTGATTTGAGCGTTAATGGACCGAGAATGTCGGTTGACTCACCTGGATATGAACATTATCGGTCGGCCCAATCATATGTGCTGAGACATGAATTTAGCAGTTGAGCCTATAGCAGTACACATACTAAACACGATACAGTAAAATTGCAAAGGGAAAAGTGATAAAATGTGATAAAACTAAATGAAAACTGATTTAATTTGTTTCATGTATCAATTTAGGTGGACTTTGAAAGGATGTAAGGAAACAATAAGATGTTAAAAATAGGAGGAAAGAATATAATAACCGACATGATAAAAAAAAAAAATGAAAAAACCAAGACATTAATTAATCAATGAATTTGGAAGAAGAGTCAAAAGTCAAAGAGTTGACATCTTTTTGTAATTTCTAATTACATTAAAATAATGTATACTTAAAAAGGAAAAGTTTGTGAGCCTTGAAATGTAACTTTACTACTTTTCTATTCGTCTTTAGAAACGAACATATAAAGTCACGTTAAAATCGTCACAAGCTCCGCATGCGTTTTCATACTCAGTTCCAAGAAGATGACAGACAACATAAATTATTAACTGTTGATTAACATGTTATGGTAAAATTACAAATAAGATAATAAAAGAAAAAACAATTTGTTGCATTATCCTTGTTTAACCTTTTAGATAAGACTATAAAGTTCCAACAAACTTGAGACACGGTTTTAAGTATTGACCAACATATAAGAAGAAAAACCAAGAACGTCCATAACTCATTTCTCATTACAAACTGGGAGAACAAATACCTTTCCGAATGAACAAATACATCATCATTGCTCTACGCTCAAAATACGCAAGACACCAGAACAAACCAAGATATTCAGATTGTAAAGGTCCTCTGAAAGCTAAAACCCGATTGCATGATGCAACTTAGGACAGAAACATGCTCAAGAAGAAGCAAACTATCAAAACCAAAAATCGTTGGGAGGATTCCAATGGTTCAATAAACCCATGGAAAAACCGCTAGCATAAGCAACGAGTATATGGTAAACCTATTCATATGATTGTATTTGTAAATGAATTAACGAAACAACAAATTGAAGCCTCTCCCACAGCATTCCAAAATAAATAGAAACTTCAACTTGCGAGTCAATTTAACCTCCAGAATGAGAAGCAGAAGTTGTTTCAAAATGCCCATCCTTGAACACATGAATGTATTGTTGTGGCAAAGAATGCTCCACCTGAAACAGATGACGTGGTTAAAATTTGTAGATCACTTGACTTAGTCCACTTTACCAAGATCATGCATCCAGTTTAACATTTTTACAAATTTTAAATAAGATTCTAAATATGGATGGATTCATCCACCGCTGTATGAGACGTGAGGATAGGTAAGCAAATTCTGATCGCCATGCACAGTTGAGGTGGGAGCAAACCAACTTCTATAAGTAGTCAATATCACACGCTATAATGTTGTTTTTTGGTAAGCTGTTTCTTCTTCCTTCATACCTCACAATTCACACTGTCCTGATTTTTATCTACTGCATTCTATTTTATTTTTCACCATCTTTAATTTTTAACTTTATTCCTGTGTTATTATTGCTCGAGCTTGACGGTGATTGTGGTTGTAACATCCCACTTTCTTTAATTTAAAAATTATTTAGTTCCTATAATAATATTTAAGCTGGTAATCATCCCACTAGAGCATTTTTGGGTCTGGTCGCCACACACTGCTATTTTCTAAGTTCTAGTAAACAGCATCGATAACAATCACAAAAACAGACTCTAGTATTTAATTTTCAATTATTAAAACATCAAAATTATCTACAAGAAATTAGAGGAAATACAACTCTTTAACGAGTTTTTGCTCAGATGATGAGGAATCAAACTTTCCAACATCAAATATAGAAGAGGAAAACTAAAACATACCCAATCACCATCAGTTTCAGCACCAGGAACCAAGACATTGATCTCGCTTGACTTTGCTGTAGTTATGGTTGCTTGTAAAGAGTCCTTGCTCAGATATAGCTGGCAGCCAGAAGTGTTGTCCACTGAAATTGTAGGAGCTGCACCCTATAGCAGGAGTATAACTGAATCAGTTTTGACGTATGAAGTATTTATATAGTATTAATTTTAAACCCTTATCATGTGCATCTTATAAGTTATATCATTAGTAAGATCGGTACAGCTATTAAAATATTTACTGGGAAGAATAATATGATATTCAACCAAACATGCCAACAGCATTGGAAGACGTTATGCATTGAGGGGAAAAATAGAAAATGGAGTCTAGGTACCTGGCATTGAACCTCAACCCCATTACTGTTTACAATCTCAAATGCTGCAACAACATCCTACATATTAAGACAAAAAAAAATGATTTTTCATCTCTCAATAAATAGATTACATTTCTAATATTGTTAAATATCAAATTCTCATGTTTCACAGACCTTAAATACAACTCCCATCTTTGTGCATTTGTCAATAGTTATATTGTTGACCTTGCCTGCGAAGTATTTAGAAGTGATTTAGTCACTTGTAACCTTTTCACTAAGTGATAAGTTCGATACCAAATAAGTAAAAAAATGAAAGAACTACCTGGAATCTGCAAAACGGAGTTTTTGCATCCATAAATATATACAGACTGTTTTGCATCACACTCTCCAATGACCAAATCTTTATTCTCAATTTGATTCTCAACAACCCATCTGCATTCGCAGAGATTAGTTGGGTTGGGTTAGGGAGATGGAATAGTGAAATTATTGGTATTCACTTCTATATACATAGTAACTAAAAGACTCAAACACACATATAAACCTACTTGCGGCCCATTTGAAGTTCAAATTTTGGAGGTCCTGCTTTAGAAGGCACACGTGAAGTTGCATGACTTTCTCTTTCAATAGTGCCAACAACTCCAGTTCTATCTGTGCGATTCTTAGTCTTCATATCAGCCGTAACCTTTTTCAAACCTATTAGATAAAATTTATAATTCATATATGTTGATTGCTGAATGTTCAATCAAGAATGTAAGAGTAAGAACAAGCTACCTGAAGTGACATTTCCTGCACTGATTTCCTGAAAAACAGCTGACATCCCCGCTTTAGGCTTAGAAGATGAAGCCTGAGATGATTCAGAACTAAAGAGAGAAGCAGTTGGAGGGGGAGGGGCGGCAGGTGCAGCAGGAGCAGAAGCTTTTTTTGGAGCAATTACTTTTCCTGTTGGACTCCAAACAGGGCCTAAAGGATGAAAGCTCTTGACATAATCTCTCAATCCAGGTAGATACAACTCTTTGAGAGCTTTTGCCCATTCAACGTGATTTGGGTCTTTGTTTCTGTACTCTACAAGCACCTAAATAGATTAAGGGAAGATCATTATCCTTGACCCGTGAAATAGCAGGCAATATGAGATCGGAAGTGCAACAAATAAGACTAATAGGCTAGTGCCTGATCAATACACCGGATTCCATAAGTAAATGTTGCCAAAAGTAAATGGTAAATGAGACATTTAAAATCAGATTTCTGAGCCTAAAGCATATATAAACATTAAGGTTGCTGATCCTAACTCATTTCCCTTCTCATCATTTAAGCTCATGTAACTCAGCAAGTAACTACACCTATACATTTTATTTCAAAGTAAAACTGAAACTTTTTAAATGCAAGGATATAGTACAAATTGCTAAAATTATCAGGGAAGATCACTTGCGGGGACTCCTTTATATCCAAGACAAATTAATAAGATTCTGACAGGCATCAAGAATACCTTGTTGCTGTAAAACTCAGCCATTTGCCAGCTTTCTTCCACATGCGCAATTGGCATGCTCATACCTTGAAAAAACAAAAGAAACATAAGAGACTGAACGATAAATATTCATCCAATAAAAGAATCATTTATCACTTACCGCAATCCTTCCCTCTATATGCAATCCATGCTAGAGCTGATAGACTGTCAGCAGCAGCCTTCAAGTGATTAAAAAAATCAGATCTCCTTCCTTCTGTCAATTTGTTAGCTTTCGTGATCACTTCATTCAATGGTTTCAGAAATTCACCAAACCCAGCGAGGTCAGGCTTCTGCACAATAAATGATGACGAGAGATACTAACTCAGTCAGCATTTACAAACACTAGTGACATACAGTCCAAAAAATAAAACCTCACAGCATGAGCAACTATATGTGCTCCCTTTTCTACAAACTCAATTCGATTTTTCTTGGCGGTAAACCTTTTATTTCATTTATAAGAGCAATTGATTCTGAATTTCGCTTCACAAGCTATTGTAAACTCAAATACCCCAGGGAACACGGAACCTCCACCTTTTGTCAGCCATGACAGGTAAAAAAAGCATCGAATCCACAATAACAACCAGAGATTTAATTTAAATACATACACGAAACTCCCATAAAAAATCCGAGAGAGAAAGCCACCACATTTCGTTCAAAAATCGGTATCACACTCTATTCCATCAATATTCTCACTATTTTTTAGACACGTCAATTTTATCGCACACAATGCAAACATCCAAACTCGTTAATCCCGCACCAAAACAAACACTCATGACGACACGGAAAAAAAAAACGATAGAGCAATGACGAACCTGTGTTAGTTTGAGCTTAATCAAAAGCTCTTTCTGAACATCGAAAGCTTCCCGCACAAGTTTCGATACATCCAAGACCTGTCCTCCGATAGCCTCCGCAGCGCGGGAAAACCTAGTGACGTACTGGTCGATCAGATCGGCGAACGCAACGACGGACGGATCGAGCGCCGCATCGGAAGCGTCGACGGCGCTGGCCGGTGAGGCGGATGGGTGGAATCCGGCGGAGAGCGACTCTAAGCGCGACACCGCCGATTCTAACCGCTGTACGAGCTTCTCGTCCATGCCTCTGTGGTTCGAAGAAATGGCACAGATCTGGCACTACCCTCTGAGATGGTGCTTGAACCGTTAACCTTTTTAAAAAGAAAAACTAAAATATATATTAATAATACTAATAATAATAATAAATAATAAATAATGCGAAAGGAGAGGAGGGAATTATTGCCCCCACGTGTCATTTTCTTTAGTCCAATCTTTTTAGATAATTAGATAAGTAAAAGTAAATGAGCGAAAATTCGTACTATCACACACTTTCTATTTCTATCATTAACTAGTACAAAAAGAAAACGAAAAATAAAAAACGCAAGCTTTCAACAGCCAACTACCAAGAACCATCCACAAATACCCACCACAGTGAATTAAAATCTTCAAAGTGAAAAACGACACACCCAGAAACATCCACTGTAATGAATCAGAAACATCCACCATAATGAATCAGAACCTTCAAAATGAAGAACAACTCACCCACTCAATTTAAAGCTTTAACATATATGGTAAATTTAGTATTTAAAAACTATATAGAGATGAGGAAAAACCCATTGAGGTGCATGGAGAATTTGCCTTCCTTAGCAGAAGGCACAAATCTAGGTCTTGATCCGATGATGACAAATCATGCGTGGGCTCTACCATAGCAAAAAAAAATCAAGCAACCCAAATGAAAGTATATTTCTGTAAATTAGAATGATGAGTTTCACTCATTTTCAGCAAGGATATTATGTTCTTACAAAACAAAACAAAAGAATGTTCTTACACTACGTGTTGTTCACTTGAGCATAGAGCACATTTCTTCTTCTATCAAAATACGGATTAAATCACTAGTTTTGGTTTTGCATTATAATCCATGTTTGGTTACACGTTGAGATTATGCACTGTTATTGCTTCTGCAGAGACACGTTAGGTGGCACACGAGACAGAAAACCAAACACACAAGTAAACAATAAGACGTAAATGAGCTAGAATTGTACGTAGCATCATTCTCTTATCTAGACAATGCAAACAAAACACAAGCTAACGAAAGTGTACCAACACTTGGTGTCGTTATGCATATGATGTTCAGTACTGAAAGAAGATCAATACCTGCCCCGACAGCTCATGCATTGTGCAGGGGTAATAATTGGTATGAATCAGAAACGCAATTTTTTTCCTTGCAAGACAACTTGCGTTGAATCGTGCTTGCAGTACGTAGGACCGTCGTGGAAGTTAAGGAAAACCTCTCATTCGTAGATTCGGTTTCACATCAAACGTGGCAGCAGAGCCATCATTGTTCACAGTTTTGGGAGTATCATAAACAATTGCAAGTTAATATTTTGTTTCACGGCGCTGTCAGAAAATTGGACTTGAGGCTGAAGGTTTAAACCATGAAGATTCTGGGGTTTATGTATGAACTTGTTGCTAATTTAGGAATTCAAGACATAAGAGCTTTATAAAGTACATTTTGGTTAAATGGGAGGTAACGTTAATGAACCGTGCATTCGAGTTACCATTCATAAAGTTGATTTTGGCTAAAACTAATTTTGAAGTAATCAGCAATTCATTATTAACATGACCAAACATGTGGTTTTATACCTAAAATCAGATTAAATAATGGTTGAAAAAGGTGAATTTTAAGCCATCGTAAATGAAAACTTGGTCCAAGGTTTTTGAATGTGTCCACAAGCAGACAAACAAAATTGATAGATTGTGAAGTTCGTATTTACAAGCCATGCTCTTCTCACTTCACAAGATAATGCAATACAACAAAATGCATGGTGTTTAAACCGTATAAGATATGCACAGCGACTCATAGAACCCGTTCATAACGTCATGAAATCTGAATACAAATAATTCGATCACCAAAGTTGCTTCACCAACAATACAAACAATCATCTCCATCTTGATTTTTCTATGATTTCTGCATGCTTTGGTGGTGGATAAGGAACTTTAATGGAAACATCTGCATGAGAAGGCAAAGGATCTTTGTCTCTCACTGTGCGTAGCTCCTATTCAACAAGTTAAAGTTAGTGGTATAACAAGGAAGATGAAAAGTGATTTAGTTTTAAGAGGATAAACAATTCCACAACTTAAGGGGAATGTATAGAAAGAGTGGGTGAGTGTAGTGCTTACAGAACGAAAGGGGAAATCATCTGTTTCGAGCATATGAACAATTTGACCCATCTTTGGTCGCTTAACCACATCCAAGTCTATACACCGCAGACAAATAAGTAAAACTCGTTTCAAAGATCTTGGAGAGGGTGGAATCTCAATCAAAGGATCAACTAGCTCCTCACTGCGACGACTTGCTACCATTGTCTTGAACCAATCTACTAAATTCATCTGAAGAACATTTACAAAACCAGGTTAAGTCTTGACAGTGTTTATGAAATTCGGGTCTCTTAAGGAAAATTTTCTTAATGTATTGATGAAAAACATGAACAAAACCCGGAAGCACCTCTCCAGGTGGTTTTGAATAATCAATGGGGCTTCTTCCTGTGATTATCTCCATGAGTAGAACTCCAAAGCTATACACATCACTGCGCTCATTAAGCATACCTGAGCTTGCATACTCAGGTGCAACATATCTGCAGAAAATTGGTGGTAAGAAATCTTAAGATGATTCTCATTTATGGAAATTGAAAAATAACTAAGAAAAAATTACCCGAATGTTCCCATCACACGCGTAGTCACATGGGTTTTCTCAGATCCTAAGAGTTTGGCAAGTCCAAAATCTGAGACTTTGGCATTCCAATTTTTATCCAAGAGAATGTTACTGGATTTTACATCCCGGTGCACAACTTTGGGTTCTAAGCCTTCATGCAAATAGGCTAGCCTGTTTCATAATGCAGAAACATTAATTGCTGTGATGAAATGTTTAAGATAACATATAAAATGAAAAACCAAGGATAAAACTACAGAGCATGATAACATTAGTGAGAAAGAGTTTCAGTTCAGCACATAAAACACACCCTTTTGCTGTCCCAGTAGCAATTCTCATTCGAATCTCCCATGTCAAGGGGCTAACTGGTCCTACATCACCATGCAGCCACTGTTCCAAGTTTCCGTTGTCAACATACTCATAAACTAGCATCCTGAATGAGTAAAATTGTCACTGAAGAAAATTCCTACGAACTCTGAACTTTTATAGTCTGAATCACATTGAATCAAAAGAAGAAACAACCATGTAAACAGAAGAATACCTTCGAGCACCTTCTGCGCAATATCCTATCAAACGAACCAAATTCTTATGCCTTACTTTTCCAATAGCTTCAACCTCTACCTTAAACTCCTTCTCTGCTTGACCCCTAATTACGATACAATAACAAAGGAATTTTCAATAAATTAATATAACTAAAGATGCTCATTGAATTGTTTCAGGAAACTTGACATCAATTTACAAAATTGTAATTACTCATTTCGTCTTTATACCATAATATTATCTTTACGTTTTTATTTTCATACCCAGAACCTTCGCACCTTGGTTTCTATATATATACTTCAACTTTTTTTAGTCCCTATACTTCAACTTTCTAAAGATCACAAAATATTTGCATAAATATTAAACAGACAAGATTATGCAACGCAAGTATAGAAACAGATGAGACAAGCCTTTCTCACATTGTTGTTCCAATACTTCTTAATTTATTATGAAAATTTCAAAAACTTTAATTTTTAGGTGACAGTGATTGGTTGTAAGAGTTTTTTTACCATAAATATAAGTTACCGTTATTAATTGATAGTTATCTTTGAATTTGCTTCCCCAAAACGCATACATAGTAATTATTCTTCACATATTAATATACTAAAAGCTTTCCTTGCAAAATAACAAAAATAAACTAAGTTTGGGGAGATTAAGCTAGTATCTTAAAAAAGGTAAAACAGAAATTATATACAGACAACATGATAAATAAAGCAAAAAGTAAAAGTAAAGAGAAAAGTAACATACTAACATAATTACCCAACCAAAAATAACACTAAAAAAACATAGAAGAGAAGCAAATGACTATTTATTATAGGTTAAGAACGCTTGAATTATGAGTAATCATTGTACTAGTAATATTTTAACTCTCTGAAACAACGCCAAAAAAAAGTAAACTATTGTTTCTCAAAAGCAAAACAATCCGCCACCAAACTCGCATTCACTTTTTTTCCAAAGACAATTAAAAACAAACACAATGCACATTTCCCATGTTAAGACCGTGTTTGGATGTTTGGGAGTTGATGAAGGTCAAAAGTATAATCACTTTCAAATTAACATATTCTTTCTTCTTCATTCATTGTACTGTATGTGTTGAAATTGGAGAATATGTATTGGAATTTTCAAATCACAGTAATATTTATCCAAACGTACGTTTCCACTAGAATTAAGTTTGGGTTTAGACATTAAAAAAAAGATTTTGAGAAGTAAAAAAAAAAAATTGGAGTTCAGACATGTGAGTATGTGACATACTTGTTGTTGAGAAGATTCTTAACAGCAACGACGGAAGCATCGTGCATAATTCCTCTGTACACAACGCCGTACCCACCTTCCCCAATAACATTCCCTTCTGCGAAACCGCGCGTGGCGAGTTCCACTTCCTTCATGCTGTACCACCGGCCCCACCCTATGTTCGGATCCTCCACCGACACCTCGCTGCGGTGGGCCCCACCACCGGAAACTTCGCTCTTCATCACTGCCGTCACCGCGCCAATCTCCACCTTCATCCCCGCCTCCTTCTTCGGATCACCCTCCACGTCACCAATCTCGCTCGTCGTCGCAGGGGTGAGATCCGAGGTCCTCACCACCATGATCTCCTTCGACACCAGAGGGATGCTCCCGGAGCTGTGTTTCGCCGCCAGCTTCCGCCGCTTCCAGCTCCGGCTCCCGCGCAAGCACAGGAAGAAGACGAGAACCACAATCACCACCGCGAAGACGACCAAAACAGCCACCAAGACGAGAAGCTTCAAACTGACACTCGTGGTTGTGTTGGCCTCCGTCATCGGTGTTAGTTTGTTTTTTAACGTTGGAGGTTGTTATTTGGTAGGAGAGTTTGGGAGGTGATGTTCTACGATGACATGGTTGAAAATGGGAAGAAAAGTTATAAGCATTGAAAAGGGGAAGGGAACAGAGAGTGGTGGTGGCGTTGAGAAGAGTGGAAGTGGGGTTTCAACGGATACAAATGGGAAAAACAAACACAAACGAAAGTAACAATCGAAAGAGATGTTGAGTTGTTGTTTTCTGGGATGGGAGTGTGGTTATAATTACGAGAATGCCATTTTCTTGCTGATTTTCCTCTGACTCTCACCAGAAACGGATGCATTCCAAAAAAGTGGTGAAAATACCCTCTCAAGTGAACACTGTGCGACGGTGGGGTCTGTTGGGTAATTAGGAGTCTTCATTATTGCATCATTTTCTATATGCTCCATTTCAAATCCACTAATTAGGAGACTGTTGGGTAATTATCTATCTTATTAATTTTTTATTACTTAGTGTTTTTGTTAGGCGATGAGAAATAAAAAATTATTGAAAACTTTGTCTTCTTTCTTATTTTCAGGTTTTTGCAAGTTGCTGAGGTTTTATTGTGTGGTCTTTTTGATTTTCGTGTTACTCCTTCGACTATCAGTTGTCAAATGGGGGAAGTAGAAGACACTCTGACGCTCAAGTCAGTAAAGATAGTATTCGACCGTGTGTGTGCAGTAATAATGATGCACTTTTCTTCTTAGAATGTGCGTTATCTATATTATTTTAATGGACTTACCTTATTGGGTCTGATTAGTGAAATGGATCACACTTATGATTGCATTATCTAATTTATAATGATGGTTAACTTCACTGACCTTGGTTTGAGCGTTAATGGTAAAATATGTTAGTCAACCTAACCGTTCGTGGAAGTCTCGGTCAACTCAGTCAGAGTGATTTTCTCGACGATCAGGGAGACCGGTCGGTCCATACCAGTACACTTAGTTTTGTAAGATTAAATCAAATTTATAAAAAATTACGAGAAACAGACAAAGAGAGGTTGAACTAAGTCTTCGTATTTTAATCTATTATTTGGGACTTTGAATTGTAGCTTAATGGACTATTTTGTTGCGTGATCAATCCCATTATATAAATTGCTCGCATTGGATTTATATGTGTAAAATTGACTGGATCCTGATTCCACGTGAATGTGATTATCAAACGTAACCTAACCACCACCAAACGATTTGCTAAATGAATGCAATATTCTCTTGCTTCACCATTAATTTCACCAACATTTTATATAGCTCCACTTACTCTACCCCCGTCTTTTGGATTTTCCCCGTTTCTTAACTATGGTGTAATAAATTATCAATTGATATTTAAAGTGGTTAAATAAAAATAACTATTAAACCAGAATAAAAAGAAAGGGTAATGAATAAATATATCACATGATTGTATGCAAGCCCAAACAAGCTAGCCGTGTAGATTGGGCAAGCAATTGCGTGTGACTCGGAATGAGATGTAATATGTTAATGGGCAGCTTGAATGTGAACTAATATATTTGGCTCTTATTCAAAGCTTTTATGGAAAATTTTGGGAATAAGATGTATATGAAATGTAATAAGTAATATGAGACTATATTGGATGTGTTAGAAAAAATTTCGGTCAATGTATTTTTATAGTTTAGAGACCTGGATAATATCTATGATTGGACGTACAGTTGTTAATGTGTTGGTAATTCTCTAATTGCTTCTTTCAAAATTTCTTATTTGAATGTTGACGCTCATTTTGGATTATCTGCAAAAAGTATTTCGACGCTCAAGTAAGTATTATTGTAAATAGTATATTATGGTAAATGGTAAAAAAGTACCTTATTTCTCCGCAAAGGGTTTTATTTATAACATTGGCTATGGGTCCTGACCATGATGGGTCAGATATCAGTTATCAACTGACATGTGTCGTGGTCCCTTCTTAAGAGAGATGTGCATCTTTCACTTATTCATTTGTTAGTTCATTTGTCAAAAATATTTTTTGCATATGATCTTTAAGTACTGTTGTAATTGTCATTACTATCTTTTATTGTGTGTCTTGATATGATCTTTAACTCGATTGCGATCGAGACCATAATTGACTTATCTGGTATCGACCGAGGCTATAATTGACTTAGCCGGTACCGACCAATACAGTCAAACGTTAAGGAAATGAGTGTTTGATTTCTCTACCGCATTTGAGATATTATTTGTTTTGAAGTTTGAAACACCATCATGATTTTGTCTCCCTCCAAATTAAAGAGAAAGGTGTATATAAACTGGTTTTAACTTCTACTCTGAAATAATATGTAATTATATTAGGATAAAAAATTAATATTTTAAATGGTAATAACTATATAAGTGAGTAATATTTAAAACTTGTGAGACATCACATGTTTTAATCTTTTCAGACAACATATTAAGTAATGAGCTTGGGACATTCAAAACTTGTGATGGAAGTATTTAGTGTAAAAGTTGTTGGAGGATCTATGGTGGAATCTATTGCTGATATATTAAATGAAAGATGTCTCTCGTTTTTTTATGATAAAATTAGATCTATCTTAAATTACTGCATAATAGTTTAATTTATTCCAACATTGTTAAGCCTTTTGTATCAATTCTTATCGGATCATTAGTCTATTCTTATCAATCTAATCATTACTAGATATTTTATTTCAGTCCAATCACACTAATTTTCACAATATTTATCGCAAACAGTAATATAGGATTATAATTCAATAGAAAAAATTATAAAAACTATATTTCGTATAAAATCAGTAACAGTGTAAGAATTGAATTACAATGGGTCGCTATTATATATTAATTTGTTCAAGTTTTCTTCTAGTTTACAATTTTTTTTAGAAAAGGTTTTTTGGTTATAAAACAAAAGTTATATTTAGATAATTTTCTTTCACCATTGTTAAAATAAACTTTTGAATTTAGCATAAGTATTTTTTTTCATTTAATTTCTCTAGAAATTGGAGTTTTCGTAAGTTTATTACAGCTTGTGGGATTAATTTTGTTTTCTTATAAAAAAAATCAAGAGACTTTTATCTACTATCTTTGTCGGGTCATTTTTTTTTTCTATTCAGATCAATCATTTCATTTTACTTTTGTCAATTCTTATTATTTCACTTCATTTAAACTCTATTTTTTTATGAGCTTTCGGTCTAAATGATATTTGTAAAAGATGTTCCAACGATAAAGTAAGTAGTCATGTAATTAATTCGTGATAATGATGTATTTTTTTAAAAATTTTGTAATTAGTTATATAATTATTATAGGTCCACTATTATTTGGTCGAATTAACATTTAGATCATGATTAAGAACACATCTCCTAATGTTTACTTACTGTGTAGGCTCGTTAATCTTATTTTTTTATTTACTGTGTAGGCTCGTTAATCTTATTTTTTTAATACATTTTAAACTGTCAACGTACTGAAATTTTAAGGTTTTATTCAGTTCCCATACAAATTCATTTTATTTTTCTTCCTTATTTTCTTCTCAAACAATTTTTATTATAAAAACATTCAAGAGATTATGGTTCAGTGTGTATTTTTTACTTAAAACTTCTCAAACTATGCTTACTAACAGGGATACACCTGTTCCTCCACCAAAAGTTTTTTTACTTTTTAACCGATAGTTTAAGAACATTGCTTGACATTTATGTATTTTGTTATAACTATGTTGATGAAATTAATTTATCTTCTCTCAGATGCAAATCTTAATAGCTTTTACCATAACCGTGATTATTACTTATATCTCACTCTATTATAGTGCAAAATGTTGCCCTTTTGAGTTTTAATTTGATGAAAAATTAAAACGGGAAAATTATATTATCGATGCAACGGACAGTAACTTGAACTCCTTTTAGACACTTTATTGGAATAATTGATTAAACTTTTGACTTAGAATATTTTTCAAATTTGACTCCTACAAAGGGGGACGGGAACTGAATATTTGATTTAACAGAAAGAAAAAATCAGCATAAGAGATGTTATTAACACGATTATTAACGTTATTAGATTTGAATGTTTTTTGGCACATGAGAAATGTAATGATTCCCAGCTTGAGTGCATCGTGCACGTTTCACGGTGTAGGTATTGTTTTCTGATTATGGCGCATGTCGCGTAGCATGTGCCAATATTGTGCTCAAAATCATTATTATTTTGACTATTCAAACAATACATTTACTTAGCACGATGAATAACTTTCTATTATATAGATAATATAGTCTCATATCTTATATAGTTTTACACTACGAACATCAGACACTTCTCTTAAATGGCGTGTCGATGTTGGATATCGATATTCGTATGATATTTGTAGGACATGTATCCGTGAAGTGTCAAATTCAAAAAGTATTTGTTAGATTTCTGATAATTTTAGTACAGTTCTAACACAATTTAAAAAAATAAAAATATATTAATTTTTTAAAAATTCAAATTTATTGTATAAATTTTTATTATGATTATAAAAATAAGAAACAAATCTTTTTGAACCAGTCATGAAAAACATTTTTCTGCTCCAAAAAGTAATTTGGAATATATTTGTGCACATAAATCTTTATTGTCAATTTATATAATTCATAATTACATAATATATAGATCTGTGTCCCTGGATTCTACATTTTAGATATTATACGTATCTTCATATTCGTATTCGTGTTTGTGCTACATAGATTTTACATTGTTTAAAAGCTATTAGACGTACTGGATATTGAATTGTGATATATTTGAGTATATAATTATAAAATACAATTGTTTAGTTTAAGATTGTTTATTCTTTAAAATATTTCTTTATAAAAAAAATGTTTAGGATCTAGAATAATTTATGATAAAAGAAAATCAGTAATAAGATTAATTTTATAAAATGGATTTTGAGTGAGTGCTCACAAAAGGATAATTTGAAAGAGACCATTTATAAATTTCTAAACAATTATGTCTAGTGTCTTATAGGGGATAATGAGTCTTCTACTATAATATATAACGAAATTAGAAAGTGAAGTTGAAGTTTGGGTTAAGAATGAAATCTCACAAAAAAAATATTATGCATCTTTTGATTAGTTATAAATGAAACCCTAAATAATATGAGTTTCTTGTGCATGTTTCTCAGTTTTTTTTTCTTAATGACTAAGTTAGTTTGAGGAGAAAGAAAACAAAATATTGATGTTTGTGGTTCTTAGATAAGAAGAAACAATAACAGTTGAAACCTCACGGAGATTGAAACTTCATCATCATGCTAGATCCAATCATTTTCTTCTGGATTTGTCGCGACACAAAATCTTGAAAACAACTCAATAACTGATTAGTCATTCCACAACACTAGAGATGATTTGTAAAATGCAACACAAAATGGACGTTCCAATCATACAAATTTTTTGAAATGTGGAATTCAAAGAGTTATAGGGCTATAGAATTTGAAAGTTAAAATTTGTGTTTTTGAGTCGTATAGTATTTTAGATTATACAATTTATAATACAAATTTGTATTTTAATTGTAGAATTTAGAATGAATAATTTAAATTTTTTAAGTATAAGGTTGGATGAAGAAAATATGGGAATGTAAAAGGAAAAAAAAATTAAAAGAAAACTATTTTTCACTCTCTTATTTTTTTCTCTTAAACACCGAAACAGTATGATTTTTTTTTATGTAATACATTTTGTTAAGATAAAAATGTGTTCCTTATATAAACGTAGAATCAATTTTCTTTTTATATAAACTAAAATCAAAGTTCACTAGTTTTATAAATATTACAATTATATTTAAACTTAATTTTAAATTTGTTTATATTATTTTAACTACAATTCCTTCCTCGTATGAAACAACAAGACCTACTAAAAACAAAACACGATGCATAACAACGACCAAACCTACATTTCTATATTAGAAGAAATAATTGAATTTTTATTATTGGGTCAAACAAAAATTAGAAATGAGAAAAATATATAATTAAATGAAAGATACTATACCGAATAATTATAACAGACATAACGTATATGCTAAGATTTATAATCTCGAAATGATATTTTATCCAGAATGCTAAAACAAAAATAATATTTTTCATTGCAAATATTTCATAGTTTTCATTTTCCTTCTAGTAATTTTGGTAACCTTGAATAAAAAGAACGAATATCATAAATATTAAAGTTTTGTTTTTCAATCTCGTAACTAAGATTAATCATTTATTCATAGAAGATCATATAAATAAATCATTGATATAAAATATTTGTTTTGCTTAACTGTCACAGTGTGTAGCTCCTCATTGTAGGGTGTACGTTGAGTGATTCAGGTTGGTGTAATTAGCATGAGGGTTGCTGCAGCTGAGAAGGAGAAGAAGATGAGTGCTTAATGGAAAAGATGAAGAGAAGGCAAAATCATCATTTCGCTTCTTCTATGGTGGTGCATAAAGAAGGTACGTAGTTGCAAGAAGAAATCTGGTTTGATTTGTTAAGCCCATTGGGCAAGGGTAGCGGAGCCCATGTTAGAAGAAGGGGTATCTTGGTATTCGCACCCATCATCTTAACTTATACAGCTGCATCCATGTCTTGATTCGAGACGTGGCACCACGTCATTGTTCCAATTTTTTTATTTCTTGGAAAAGGAAAACCGTCAAAGTGCTGATGGTTTTGGATAAGATCGTTTTGCTGAAAAGAATTGAGTAGGTGCTCCTAGATAGTTCTTTTTTTTATTAATAATAAATAATGATATTTATAATTTTATCATTTACCTATTATTTTTTGTGTTTTGAAAATGGGATGTAGTATTTTTGGACAATGATTTATGTTACAGATAAAAAAATCTAAAATTATGTTAAAAAATCACTAAATTCATCCAGTTATTATTAAAAACACCCAAAACGAAAATTAAAGCAATATCCATTCTTAATAAAGAAAAGAGAAGGAAAATATATTCCATTTTTAAATGAAATGATAAAAACGGTAACAAGAGAAAGAAACTGATAAAAGAAAAAATGGAAGAAACAAAGCGTTCTCACCTCCATTCCCTTCCTTTTCCTTCAATGCACTCAATAAAATAAAATAAAATAAAATAAATGTAAAAAATCTTTTCCTCCATTTCCTTCTAATCCATTCCGATGATTCCCAGCGCCGGAGTTCCTAAGAAGCGGCAACGAACCACCGCCGCCCGCCGTTCCTCCTCCACTGTAGGCACCATATCCTCCGTCTCCGACGTAACCCTAACCGAAATCTCCCAAAACCCCCACCGTCCCTCTCCCATGGGGGACGACAGTCCCTCGCCCATGGCCGACGACCGTTCCTCTTCCTCGACGGATGAAGCTCTCCATTTCAATGACGCTGTCACTGCTGACGTCGTCCTCCGCCTCTTCATGGACTCTCCCTCTCCACTTCAGTCCTCCCCCACCGCCACCGCCACTGCTACCGCCGATTGTGTTTCCAACTCCGACTTCCACGTCTACCTCCACTCTGACATCCTTCGCCGCTCCAAATACTTCTCTGCTCTCCTATCCGACAGGTGGATCGGCCACGTCCAAGCGCCGGATCACGCGTCCTCAGCCGACGGCGATCTCTTCCGCCTCAACCTCGGCGTTCCGCCCGCCAACGGCTCGATCCAGTCGCATCTCACCGTCCTGGAGCTTCTATACACGAACGACTTCGCCGCTGTAGTAGATAGCGCTTCAACGGCGCTGGATCTGTTGCCGGTGGCGCTGGAACTTCTCTTCGAGGAGTGCGTGCGCTGGTGCGTGGATTTCCTGGAGGCGGTGCCGTGGACGGAGGAGGAAGAGAAGCGAGTGGAGAGATTAATCCCGTTCCTGAGCGAGGAAGAGTCGAAGGAGCTCGTGGCTAGGGTTTCGCCATCGAGAGAGGACTCGTGCGAAGCGATGCTGGAGGGTCTGGTTTCGTCGGCGATGAACAGTTATGGGAACACGGCGTTCGTTAAGGCGTTCGTAGGGAAGATACTGAGGGATTTGTCGTCGAGGGAGACGGCGAAGAGAGTGTTGGAGAAGGCGTTCTCGAGAAGCTTGAAGACGGTGAAGGAGTCGTTGGAGGATTATTCGAGTCCAGTGTTCAGAGGGGATCACAACGAGACGGAGGCCATTCAGAGGCTGAATCTGCATAAGGCATCGACGAATGGGAAGCATCTTTTGTGGCTTGTGGAGAGGATGATCGAGCTTAGGGTTGCGGATGTGGCTGTGAGGGAATGGAGCGAGCAAGCGTGTTTCACTGCTGATTTGCAGAGGGCGTTTCGTGATGATGCATGGAGGAACATTGTACCTGGCCTTCCTGCTGTTATTCTTAGATGTACCTGTAGGCTCGCCAATGCTGTCTCTGCTGGCACCATTCTCGCTTCTAGACAGGTAATGTTTTTAGTGTTCACGTTTCTTTGTTAATGAGTTCACTATTGGGTCTTTGATTAAGCTGTTTACTCAAACATACTCTAGCCTCAGGTGAGCAATTGTTGATGTTGTGGTGTGTGGAATCTGATCCAAACATGTTGCTTAGGTGCAGAAATAAGCGCAGTTCAACTTTATTTCCTCAACTATTGTTATTTCAAATTGTTATGTTATTCTGTTTATTTGTGTTGAAAGAAACTCAAATGTTGCATTCGTGAGTTGAGGAGAATGTGGGATTGGGAACATTGTGCTATGTTTGTACCTGGTATGTGGAATTCATTTACTGTGCTCCCTTCCAACAGCGTATTTGATGCTTAAGTTCTGCATATCTGGGTAGGAAATGCTGGTTATAGAATTTATTTTATAATCGGAAAAAAAGTATTGTATTGAAATCCCCCAAATTGTGCTGCTGCCGAGTGGTTCTTAAAGGGATTCAGCAGCACCTCTTGAGGGTTGAAGCATTTGGTCATCTAACTTGCTAAATTGCAATGCCAGAGGGGTAAAAATAAATTGAATGGTAATAATAATAATAACTAGTTAATTTTTGGCCTGTTAGATTGGCGTTTTCAATGGACCATTTTTAATTTTTTTTTGTTCTGAACATTTTGCTTTAGCATATATAACTTACATAGCCAATTAATGCAAAATAGTCAAATATTCACTGTTTTTATTCCTCTCTTTCTAATGCACTCTGACACGTTTAACAATATCCTGTACAAATATTTCTGTACGTATGTTTGGTGGTGTTTTTCATCAAAATTAGTGTTTTACAATGATAACTAGGGTTGACCATAAATGTCAGCCTTTATTGTGTGTCGAAAGTACTCAAGGAACTGTAATTTAAGTTTCCAAATCCCGCAGCACCCTATGCCTTTGTTATTTTAAATAGAAGATTTCACTTGCAACAAGTTTGACGTTTCCTTTCCATTTGAGATTGATTTTAATCACGTTGCATCCTTCTCCATAGATATTATTTTTAAATTTCTCAATATTAGATGATCTAATTCGATTGCTGCATATTGATGCTTATTTTTTTTGGTGTGTTCAGGTGAGAAGGAAGCTGGTAGAAGATTGGCTACCCGTTTTAGTTGCATGCAAAGATAATGTTTCGCCAATATCACCTGGCAACAAATCGTTGTATCTGGAACTGGAAGCAACATTCTTGCGCATCATCTCCACATTGCCCCTGTCAGATGCTCAAGAATTGCTGCAGAGTTGCCTCAGCTTTTCAACCCGAAATGTTGAAGATTGTCCTCATTTGGTCACTGCATTCAACACCTGGTTCCGCCGTGCAGCTCGACCTCTCAAACCAGATTCTCTCTTTGATCAATGAGTTCTTGCTTTGCATGCTGTCAAATATTGTGCATATATGTAAATACTATGTTCAGAAACTTCAACTTTAACATTAACATTGTACATATAAATCCAAAATAAACTGTCTTGTCTTCTAGGACAAACCACATCCCAAATACATAGACCATGTCCTGATGCTAGTTGCTAATGGCTTTCTTGGAAAGCATGATTAAAGGTCTAAAGTTGCATGTAAACGATGCTTACGAATTTTTTCGTCAAAATCATGCTTTCCCATAACTCGTTGCAAATAAAACATTTTCCCCCATTTTGAAAACTCAATTAAAATATGTCGGTCGTTTTTTTAGTATGGATTGAGGAATGTTGTTTTTTTAATATTAAATTAATTTTGAAATTCTTAGCTCAATAACTTGAATCTTTTGTTACATTTAAAGTTGTTATAGAAACAGTTGTAAAAGAATCAAATCAGGAGTTCAGTGAAGCTGTGCGTTTTAGTTATGAAACTTCTGACCTAAGCTCAACGGGGACGTTACCGTTTAAATTGTTGTTTGAAGCATTTCAGCCAAACGTTACCCGGAAAGTATTAGGAAACTATTAAGGGTATTTTTCTTTGGAAGAGAAAAATAGAGGAGTCAAACACTGGTATTAATTTTTATTTACCTCATCAAATAAGAGATTAAATAGTATATTAATAATATTTGACCTTTGTAGCTTAAAAATAAATGAAAAGGTAAAATGCTTGATTGAATTATTATTCTTAAAAATAATGTAAAATCAGAGAAAAGAATTATAGCATAAAGCTATCTCAAGGTTATCATATATCGCTTGGCTCTCTGAGAGGTACATAATAAGTTTTTTGGCTTGATGTATGGAAGTTAAATTTACTCCTAAGGCTATCATTCTTATTTGGAGGTGTGTGAAAAAGAACTTCCAACAAAGAATAATTTTAAGAAGAGGAATTTTTTATCAATAGGTGATTTGAATAGTTCATGATTCATATCTTATTCACTTGGCATAGGTAGATAAAATCTGAAAGCGTGTTATGCTTGGTTGGATGTAGTATCTTGATTTCCCTGTAATGTGGTTGATCACTTTTTGACAACAAGGACTTGTCACGAAATCTATTTAAGAAAAGATGGTATGTTATTTAATGTGCAATTATTTGTTGCATATGGAATGATGACGATTTGATACATCATATTAGCTATATGGCGTGATCTTGAATAAGGATGAAGATTATAATCGTTTTTGTACGTGGGATTATGACATTAATAACTGCTTATTGAACAATTGATTTTTTTTCTCTTCGGTTATGCTCTCCTTCCTTTCTTCAGTGTTTGAATTTCGATTCTTGGTAGAGATTGCACCTATAAAAAGTTCTTGCTTATTGAATGATTATTCGGTATTTGATTCCAGTTAATGTTGTAAAAATAACGTACTTTTTATTTTTATTTTGGTTGTTGTACTTATTTATATGACTTTGAAGAGTATTTTATTATTAGACTAAGATTAAATTAATATATATATCATAATTAAAAATATATTACCTAATTTTTCGTATAATTTAATCTATTTTAATATCTTGTTACCTTAATGTTAAAAGTCGATCGATATATACCGAGGTGCCCTACCAGTAGAAAAACCTTTCATTACCTTTTTCTGGCTTGGAGCCTTAATCCTTGCCTAGGCCTTTATGGAAGTTAAATAGGAGTAGGTGTGAGGACAACCTTATATTGTGTTTTGGAAGTTGTTAGAGTTTATTCAGAAGGATGGGGCAGTGTAGATTCGGACATATGACATTGATTGTTGTGTTCTTAACTTGGGGTGGTGTCAGGCTATGCATTTCTGTACTTTATGGAGTTTGACAGACAAATTGCTAATACTTGTATCCTATTGAAGGGAAGGGAGGCTGGTGTTGGTGTTCAGGGGTTGAAGATTTTAGGTGGGATGTTGTGAAGAAGATTGAACTACCACATTGAAGTGAGACAAAAGGTTAGGCGGTTGAAAGAGCGGTGAAAGTTAAAGGTTTATAAAACTGACCATAATTTCTTCTGCCGTAATAACAATTTCAGCAGGTGCTCTGGGGTTAGGCTTGTAATTACATTTACTTTTTATTGCACACAACCATATAATGGTTGGTTTTTACTTATGCAAGCTTTGTTCTGGTATATAACTCATTTTTTTTTGTCTGTTGTGTTGTGGCACAATTCGGCGCATATAGGGGTGCAGAATAGGCCTTTGTTCATGCTGGTTTATAGTGAAGACCTATTGGTTGTGTGATGCTTGAATTTGGTGTGACTGGATCATTCATAACACCAAAATGAAATTTAACAGTGCTAGAATTGAGAATAGGTATAAGAGGGATTGATCGTCCATTTATCTAATTTGAAGCAGGTACCGAAAATTCCATATGCAGGTTTACATACACAGACAACAGGGGACTGATGTTGGACTATGTCTGCACCGTCTACTTTAGCATAATTATGTTTCTATGGTTGCTATGTAGTAATTTAACATGTTAATATTTAGAGAGGGGTCATATGTTTATACTATTGCATTGCATTGGTGGTTTCTATTTCATTTGTAATATGTCAATTTTGACACAACTTGTACTTTTTTTTAATGAAATGTCTTCACCAAAAAAAATTAGTTGACGATAGCAGGGAAAATAAGTTCGGAGATAAGGTTGAATGTTTGTTCTGCATAGCCAATCAACATGCATGGAGATTAGTCACATTTATGCGTCAACCTCAAGCACCTACATGCATGGAGATTGGTCACATCTACGCGTCAAACTCAAGCACCTACAGAAGCACCTACATACAGAACCTCACTACCTTTCAATTGCGAACTAATTTGGACCAGGAAGAACGCAAGGCCACAATAATTCCATGAACAAACTTTGCACAACCATCCACCTAGCAAACCTATAATTTCGAACTTTCAACTTTGTTTTAAACTTCTTATCTCATTCCATCTATCATGTTATCTTTAATGTTCAATTAAGTTTCAATTATGTTATAACTTTACTGCTTTGAATAACCAAAATAAAAGAATATCAATCACAATTGTCATGACAGAAAGAAAATACATGTTTTACATATACATACATATATATATATATATATATATATATATGTGAGTGTGTGTGTAGTATAGATCCTCATGTCACCTCTCTCGTGAATCTAGGTCTGGAATACAACCGTCCTCTGCACCACCACCAGCTATATCATTATCGAATCAATTTCTCATTACTTTGTTGGAGGAGGATTATTAGTGTCATTAGGGAAATCAAAACTAAACTAGTTCTACTTTTAAATCAAATCATGTTATCACCACCTTCACAAATAGAGACAACAATTGAAAACTTCTTCCTGCTTTACTTATGATGATATAACTCTCACAGAATGGCACTAAAAATGAACTATTTTACATATAGCAACTCCAAAGAAAAAAAAAACTCCACTCCGTTGGACAAGATATTTAACCTCTTGCCTCTGGATCAAGAGGGATATGGACAAAAATAAGGTTAGCTGTCTTTGGATTAAGAGGGAGATGGACAAAAGGCAGAGGATTTTAAGCTTAAAAATAAAAGCAACAACTAGAACAACCTTCTTCTAAAGTGGCTAGTGGTGCCTTGGTAGGTTTTAACAAGCAGGCCAACTCCAATGCCAATGCCAAGACAAACACTAAGTCCAATACCAACACCAACCCTAACACCAGCGTTGAACCATGAAAGTTCTCCATCTTCTCCATCAGCATATGTTGTTCTTGAGTAGAGGCTGCTATAATCTTCATCTTCATATTTGTCGCAAAGGTAATCTGGGGCCTGCATGATTTGCATGTAAATATTAAGAAGGATGGTCTTTAATTTGTGAAAAAAGAAAAAGGAATCTTCTTCAAATTGCAATTGGCTCGGCTATCAATTTTCCACATCTTCTCGGGAGAAAATTCAACACTTATTAGGTAATGCTGATTAGCTAATTGCATGTGTTCCGGCGGGGACCAAACATAAATGAAGAACTACACATGAATGGAGTCCTTTTCTTGACAGCTATCCATAAAAAAAGCAATGCATAAGTGAAAAAAATAATTTTAAGAAGGAAAGTAAAACGTTGAAAATAGATCAAAGGTTATTTTCAGTTGTATCAGAATTGTATTATCTAAGTCCCATCTCCTAGTCTCAGGTCCTGAAATCAATCAGACACAAATGCTTATATCTATTAAACCCTCCCACTTTCAAATGACTCAACATAGGTGTATTAAGGCTGTAAAAGCAAAGTCAGACATGCATAGAGTTAACTTAGATGATGAAATGGCATAGAAAAAGATGAAAATATTAGAAGGACGTCAAGAAAATCTGAACAAACACTAATTACCTCCAAAGTAAGTGCTGAAGAAGGATGTTTCCCATTTTCACTGCCCTCATGCTCTGGAATTACATCCAACACCCCCTTCTTTGCATGCTTTTTCTGAGAAAGCTGCAAGGATTTTGTTAAGATAATTGGAGTACCCAAGAAGGATCCTGCAATGTAGACCTCAATTGATGGGAGACTTGAGTCTGATAATAGCAATTGCTTCCCCTTGAAGAAGCTAGTGCCTGGAATTATGTATGACTCACAGTTCATGCTCCACCTTTGTCCATTATAACTTGATTCCCTGACAATAGCATTGGTGTTACATAATTCCAAGACACCAGAAAGCAGAAGAACATCTCCATCAAACACATCAAACTTCACACTACCACTCATCCTTATGCTATCGGTGCTTACAAAGGTCACTTCTTCTGATTTTCTATCTACCCTGTCTCTTTTCAGAAGTGTTGACATCCCATCAGAATATATACTAGTTCGAACACCATTAACTTCAAGAAGAGTGTCGGGATTCAAAGGAACATGGTTCAATGTAAGGAACCCAGGAGTGGAATCATCAAGCTCACACTTGCACACTCTTACATAAAATACCTTTATGTCCAGCCAAGGTAATGACCCCTTCAAGGAGGGTTGATAAGAGTGCCTCGCAATAGAGTATCCATTCTCAGTTGATCCATTTCCGTTAGCCTTAGAAGAATTCTCCATAGCCAGACAGTCTATTTCTCCTCCTCACTCAAATTCTTACATTTCCATAGGACCAATAACTTGTGTCAACACTAATCCACAGGAAACGAGTTAAACAGGAAGCAGACGCCAGCAGCAACGAAGTGAATTCAGTTCAGTTCCATTCACAGAGGAAAATCTGGACAACAGGAGGACAAAAAAGACAACCATTTATACATCAGCAAGACAAAGGGAAAGGGGATTAAATCTAAAATAAAGGACGTACCCACCCCCATTAACCTTATGACACATCTAGATTTGTGAATGAAACACAGTAAAAGAAATAATAAATGGACAATAAAGTATAAAAGCAAACTAATACTAAAATGAAACAAGCCCAGTTCCACTTAACACGAGACGCAGAACCCAGTTGAGGAAGATAAAGAAGATGACAGCAACCCACACCCAATAAGATAAGATCACCGTAGAAAGAAATGGATTCAGGAAACCAACACAGTAGATGAATCGAAGAAACAAAGAATCACAGAGGATAGGAGGGAGTGAAGGAAATAAATCAAGAAACTCCTTGAATACATACAAATCCGGTGGCTAAATCAGCCGGAAACGGTGTCTATTTCTGCAATCCTATTGATACCCATTTTTATTGAACATTGAATTATACCAAAACGAAGAGAGTCCACCAATTTGCCGAAGTAAAACAAGAAATTTGAAGTGTTTAACCACACACGTAGAGTGAAACAAAGAGGAAGAAACGGATCACAGACAGAGACACAAAAATCACAAAGGAAATGAATCACCTCTCTAGAGAAATTGACAGAATAGCCGGCAAAAGACGACAGAGAAGCACGACAAAAAAGTATCACTAGCAGGAACCACGCATTGGTGCAAACACATCACCAAAACCGGAAACACATTATTTATCACCCAACCACCACACCACAACACAACGCACTCACCATAAATATGTTGTGTTTTTTTACATTGGCCAAAAGAAAAAGAAAAGAATTGGTAATGAAGCAAAGGAGAAAAAGCTTTTTGGCTCACACCCAGAATCGGTGGCAGGCAGGCACGCAGAGGAGTGGAGGATCTATCCGAGGTAGGTCCTCAAAACAAAGGAGGATTGCTCTTGTTTTGGTTGAAGATGAAAGGATGAATCGAGATTATGGGCGAAAATGGGAAGAATCGAGATTTCATATTTGTTGGAATTGGGAAGTGATGGATATAAAATAAATATTTTAATGGAGGAAGTGGGGTCGCTCTGAATCTGATATTCTAAAGATCTTATCCACGGGAAATACATACATACATAAAGAGAGAGATGAGTAAATGTATTGTAATGGAGTTTTAATTGTGAATTGAAAAAGACGTCAAATGTTATCTGTTTCTGTGTTTCGTAGCCTCGCTCTCTCTCTCTCGTCGTAATCTCACTTTAGGGTGATGGATTTGGATGGATACCTTGCATAGTTAGAATTACAAACAAAACTCACCGTTTATTTTTATTTTTCATTAACTTCCTCCAAACAACACCTGTCTAATTTACCTTCTTCTGCCCTTCCTTATCATAAATCATAAATAATTTACACGGGTGTCGTTCATAAACAACCATTACAAAAACTTCCACACGGAAATAAAGTTGCATAATAAAGATAGCCTTTTTGCGAAAATAAAGTTGAGTGATTTTCGTTCGCTATGTGATATCATGAATACCTAATTATTTGCTTGTTGATATAAAGAAAATGAAAAAGTTGAAATTAAAAATATTTTGTTTTTAAAAGTCATTTGTTCTAAATCGAATAAAAATTATTGCTATTCATATCTAGTTATATATTTTTTTTCCTTTTCACAGCAAGAGACAAAATCTATCATAATCTACTGTGCATAAACTTGAATCCACTGTTCAAGGGTAAAATAAGTTTTGATTTTGACCTTCTTTACTCAATATTTAATGAATATATCGATTTAGTTTTCATAGTAGGTCTGTTAATTATGTTAAGATGATTATATATTAATTTAAGAGTAAAATTCCTATCATGGTCAAAACAGCATATTTATTAAATATTCAGTATTTAAAATACTAATTTTAAAACTGAATAAAATGAAAATTAAAAAAAGAAACAACTAATATAATCTTAGTTTTATCAATTTAAATGGATTAGGGTTGTGTGTATCCTTTTTTATAGTCTTGGTTTTGGTTTAGTTTTAGACGATTACATAAAACTCAGGGAGAAGACTGCAAGTCCGGAATACTTCAATCTTTCTCCGTGCCTGGTTTAACTCTCTTAACAAAAAATATTCACTTTTATTTACACGAAATCAGTTGACGGGGAATGTGAACAAAATGGTAAATTAACACTCAATCATACTAATACTCAAAAGTAAATTAAATTACACCATTTGTTACAAAGAAATAGCAATATTTATATCGTTATCTTTTAATAAAAACTTGCCACTAAATATTAAATTTAGATATAAAAATAATAAAACTAAATACTTTTAACTGTTAAAAAGACTAAATTCGTCCATTAAAAAATACTATACCGGATCAAAACATACTTTTCAGTTATTAATAATAATTTAGATTATAAGCTAGTGCAAAATGGCCATTGCCAATAAATACAGATCCATGTTGGACTTCATTTTCCAAATTTAGGAATGGAAGTTGTTGACATCAAGTACTTGTGGATGATAATTCTAATGAGGCCCTACATGCCTCTCTAGAATTTCCATTCTCCAATAATTCCTCATTAGAAAGTTGCTCCTTCATTTCCCCAAAATTCCTTTAAATTTATCTTTGAGAATAAATGTTTCTAGTAGCTGTCATATTTGCTTTTAGTAATCTCTTGAAAAAAAATCATTTCATCTGTGGAAAAAGTTACTCTATACCTTATAGTCTCTGACCTAACTGAAATACCAAGAGAAATTATCCAGCCAACCAAAGCTTTTCCAAAAACAGAAGCACAAGCAGAAAGAGATAGGCAAGCATGTGCAACTAAGAAAGTTCGACCCTACCATCTTTAAAATAACACCTCCCCATCCTGCAAGCCCATTCCCTTCCACTGGATAAAAAGTTGAAAGCGTGACTAACATAAAAGTCTAGCAGGATGCTAAATTTATCAACGAAAAAATATCTATGTATGTGTGTGTGTAATAATCATAAGTCTTCAAAAGCAAATATCAAATTTTAAGAGAGTTACAGAGCATGCTTTCGGGACCAACGGAACTGATAAAGTTCCTGGGCATTTATGAAGCATAACTCGAATGGGAGGTGAACAGCAAATTTTGGTATCATTATCTTACAACCTTGAGGAAATTGAGAGGAGGTTAAAACTATTAAAAGAACATATTGTTTTTCAAACTGGATTGTGATGCTCCAAGGTATGACGGGAAGGTATGACCAGGAGTAAGATGTGAACCAACATTAAGTGTATGGCAACCCAACTAGAGTTTGATATGATGGAATCCTTTAGGCTGTCACCGAGGAACTGCAAAGCCTAGGGCAAATCAACCAAAAAATATGGATTACAGTCAGCAGGAAGGAGTAAAATCCAGGGAATTAAGTTTGAAGGAATTTTCATTTGTCTCCCAGTAGACAAGACGAAGAAATAAGTTTCAACATAAAAAAATAAGGAGGGAAATATCTAACGAGAGAAAATGGCCATAATCTATTATGTCCTCGGTCAAAAACCTAACAGCACAAACCGTGTTAATGTGACAACTATAATGAGATCACGAGATATTTTATTTATTCATATATAAGCAGTCCCAGATTAATTTCCGACAATTTTCTGTTCTCAAATTAATTTCACTTCTCATTGAGGGCTAAATTGGTGGATAAAATACAATGCAATTCTAGCATTAAAGTGGCATGTGTAAAGCGAGAAAATAATGGGACAGGACATGGCACTTTAACTAGGAACCAACATAAAATAGGGTAAATGACTTAATACACCCTTTGATCCATAAAAGATATATCTGCAACTGAAGCAATATTGTGACATCCTTACACAAGTTTGCATCATATTGTTAACCCTTCCAAAATCATTCAAAAACATTTTCGGGAAGAGTAATTATGATCATGTTGGCCATCTATTTTCAGGCAATGAGGAAATTCAATTATACAAATCTGCAGTAGAAGAGAATTACAACAATTGACAAAAATTAAAATGTTTGAAGTTCTTTTCCCATCCTAAGGTGAGACAGTGAGAAAACTTATGATTTTTTCTTTCATCTTGAATGGATCCGGCTGGCCTGTCACAATGTTTTTTCAAGTCCTAATGCAACAAAGTAAAAGAAGTTGTCAGGATGTGCATAAAGAAGACAGAGGTAATTATCACACTAGGCACCCATCTGATAGTGATACCACCACTAAAGAGGTATTTGGTATGTTCTTATTCTTACACCAGCATGTCAAATCATCTAGAAAATTGTACCCCACACTTATGATGTCAACGAATAAAGGAAACTTTTGATATTCTGATAGCCAAGAACTCCTCCTTGATAAGTGTTACCATAACTATTTTATACCAAGGATGGCACTCTTTAATTTTAAAAGACATTGTCATTGTTTTATACCACAATCAACTTCATATTTATGAACACGTAAATGGGACAAGTTTTGTGGAGAAAGACTATTAGGAAATCAATAATACTAACCTGAACAATGGATTCTAATTATCCATTAGATTTTCTCTAATATGCTTTTAGTAGAGATGAAAAGAAGGAATAATGCGGAGTTACATAGTTATGTTAAAAAAAATAGACACAGAACAGTATCAATTTTCTAAGTTTCAAACTAGTCATGACTCCTGTATTCTGCCCAAAATTCCTCATTTTCAAAACAGTATCACACAGTCAATAAACAAATAAGTAATTCATAATAAGGATTACAACAAAAAACGCCATATCAATCTCAAATTTCATTCCCTTTCCCGATTTTTTTTTTTTAATTTCACACACCAACTTTCTCTTATTGAAAGTCTGATATGCAGAGTGATGATGATCCAATGGAATGTGAAATCCCATGACCGTGCCTCGTTCCATCCTTCTAAATTATAATCAAAGGCATAGCTCGAAACAGAGGTGTGCAACGGGAACGGTGATTCCAAAGTCCATACAATGAGATTTAATTTCTTTTACCACACATATTCCTTTGTTTTTAAGACTTACAATTATCATTTTCAACAAAACTCTCCTTCATAAATTCCGATTATATTGTGAACCTGTACAAAACATATTCTATTGGACACGGTTATACTAGAACATAATTATCACCCGAAGATCGCTGTTAGTTACAAGCATAGTGCAAAACAGATAATACAATACCTATTAAACCATAACCGACTCAATTAAGAGTAAAAGAACGCGTAGTGCACTTCAGAAGAAGCATAGAAGTAGTACCTCGAGAAAGCGAGCTCCAGCAGGTGGAATCGAAGGCTATATTGGACGTGAGCCTAGCATTCGCAATAGCACTGTGAAGAGGCATCAAGGACTCAACGCTCCTCACAAACGACAAAACCCTACCAAACGCAAAATCCATCCACAATGTCAACCGCAAAAGGCAATGCAAGTCGTTAAGAATCGTTGAATTGAAGCGTGCTGTACCTTGAAGAACGAGGGACGCGTGTTAAGGAAGACGAAGAGAACACAAACGGCGTCGTTGAGCCCTGGACGAAGCTTCTAGAACGATTAGCGAAGGATCTTGACGCGACCCTCACCGCGGAAGCCATCATGCTAGAACCCCGGTAGCGGAAATGGAAGTTGTACTAAAACCCTACTATCACTTACTCTTGTTGTTTTTTTTTGTTCAGTTGTTATTGGGCCGGCCCAACCCAAGTTTGGGGGCCCAATACAAGCGGCCTACGAAACCTATCTCTCTTATTCGGAGGTTGTTTCTAAACGCAGTGTGGTGTGCGGCGAAGCAGGAGTGTGAGAATGGCGGAAGAAGCAATTCTGGGATACCTAGAGAAGAACGAGGAGATTACAGACTCGGGTGAGTTCGCAGCTGAACGCGGCATTGACCATAACGACGTCGTGAACGTGATTAAGAGCCTGCACGGTTTCAGATACGTGGATGCGCAAGACATTAAGAGAGAGACATGGGTGCTCACTGATGAGGGTAAAACCTATTCCACTGTGGGATCACCGGAAGTTCAACTCTTTCTGGCCATTCCGCCTGAGGGTATCTCCAAAGAAGACCTTCAGGTTAATTATATGTCTGTTTACTCTCCTTTCTGTGAATTTATTCGTTTTGTGTAATAAAAAAAAATTGTTGGTGATTGTAGAAAAAGCTGGATCCTTCACTCTTCAAGATAGCTTGTGCCCAGGCTGCAAAGAACAAATGGGTGGATATGGGAAAACAATTGATTTCTAGAAAGGTAACGTTGGGTTTCTTTCTTTAAGACGTTAATGTTTTTGTAAGGAAAATTGGGATTTGCGTACTTCACTTCGACTAGGTTATTGGATAGATGGAATGAGTCTCGCTTTATCTGAGTTCAGTTGACTGATGTAATTTAGTGAACTCATTACGAAATTCGGTTTACGACCCCTTTTCTTCTCTCTCAAATCCACTTTTGTTGTGTGTAACTACATTTGCTCTAGATTGCAAAGTGTGTGTCCGTGCTTATTTTCATTATTTCTTTTCTGCGATTCTGGTTTTAGATTTTCAGTACTTCGTTTTAGGTGCATTTGCGTGTATTAGAAATATACCACGTTTTGTGCACTCTGTGGGATGACTTCATTATTTACCGAGTGTTTTAGAAAAGTCTGTTTCTTGCCGCAGGTTCAACATGTGGATGACAAGGTCAAAGATCTTCTTATTCAAATACAACAAGGGCGGGTATGTGTAGTAATATGAATAATTTTGTCAGTAAACTTTTTAATTACATTGATAGAAATAAATTTGAAGAACTTAGATTTTTTTTCTTGGTGGGGAGGGGGTTGTCACTAAGTTCTATTCATTAAGGAATGGTAGGAACTTTCATGAAAATTGACGAGGTGAAATGTGGAGATATACGAGCCATGTTAAATCATTAATTGGGTAGACAACGAGGTAATGTCATTTCTTGGTATCAACCGTTTTTTAAATGGAGTTCTTTTTGGCTATATGCATTGGACTTGGAATAATACATTTGGGTAAATGGCAAGGTATTACAGAGCATCATACTCAACTCAACATATGAGACAGTTACCGGAAGTGGGAAGGGGGGATTTGTTTTGAATTTATTGCCTCCTCCTTTCAGTGTTTTTTAGAGTATCTTATAGTTTTCTTCAGCAGTTTTCCCTGTGAAATTGTCATGTCTGATTAGAATTTTTACCATATGTTGCAAATGCAGAACATTGGTTCAGATGAGATCAAAGCACTCAAAGCAAGAAAACTCATTGTCCCACAGTAATAATAATTTCTCTTGATTGTGTTGAAGAGCTTTTTAGATATGTTGAATGTGCTGTAAATGACTTGAATATTCTTTCGTTTTAAAGTTCTTCTTGGTGTCTTGTGATCTAGGACGTGGAAGGGTTACTCCTTGAAAAAAGGTCCAAATTATGCGCCCAAAAGAAAGCAGGTTGTCACTGACCTCACTCGTGAAAATTTTCAGAGGTATTTTTTGCTTAAACTGAAATTGAATGGGGTTATAATCTCCGAATTCAAATGTCTACTTTGTGCAAGACATTATTTGTGGATTTGCATATCATATGAACTTACTTTATTTTTTATGTCAGTGGTGAGTGGAAGGATCTAGAGTTCAAGGAGTACAATTATACTGCTAAAGGTCAGCCTCTTGAGGGTGGCAATCTTCATCCATTGCTGAAGGCAAGGAGACATTCCCTTGTTTCTTATTTTTTCCCAACTTTATTTGATATTTAGATTAAACTAATATTAAAATTGTATATTATAGAAACTTTGCTCACAATAAAAAAATATTTATACTCTGGAAAACAAACAAGAATATAATGTGTTTTTATATATTTAAATTTTTAAATTGATATTGAAAGATTTTACTACTTTATGTTATAATGGAAGCAATCTCTACCTATGTTGTGTTATTTGCCTGTCCCTAGCCACACAAAACTGAGGATGGTTGAGCTTGGCTGTTGTCAAATCCGTATGATGTAGACAGACAATTTAATTATGTCATTTCAGCTATTTATAGAGCACAATGACTTTTTTTATTAATAATTGCCCAAAAAATAAACTTTTGACAATACTTAATGTGTTCAATACTTCTAAAATCTCTCTGTTTTCAGGTACGATCTCAGCTGAAACAGATTTTCCTCTGCATGGGGTGAGTTCTATCTTTGTTATTTGGAAGTATAAAGTTTTTGTGTGGTAAATATTCGTTTCAAATTACAAGATTAACATCTTTTAATCTTAATTTCTCGTACTGCAGGTTTGAGGAGATGCCAACAAATAATTTTGTTGAGAGCAGGTAATTGTTGTTTGAAAAAAATTATATCAAGTTCCTTGTATCTTTTTCATCAAGTTCTCTATGTACCCTCTTTTTCACTAAAACAAAAGCTCTGTGGTCTTAACTGAGGCTTTCAAGCAAGCGGGTGCCTTTACAAAGTCTTCAGTATAACTGAAATTTCAGAAACCAAAATTTTCCCCTTTCAGAAATGAGAGAAAACTGTATCTTTGATTATTTATTTTTTGTGAGTATTCAAAGATGATTATCATCTTCTGTAACCTGTTTCATTGGACCTTTGAATGACATCAAATTAATTACTGGAGCTATTTTTCTTTTGTTATTAACTTATTATAGAGAAATGATTTGAAAGGTTCTTTTTGTAGTGCCTTGAGAGCTGGACAAGAAACTCGTGTTCTATATTGTGAACAACTACAACATCATGAAAGAAGTAGCATTTAAAAAAATAAAAATTTCTAAATCTAGTTTCAGATTGTTAATGGGCGCCCTTGATTCTATGTGTAATGTAGATAATAGAGTTTATCTTTAAAAGCATTAAATCCAACAGGTTATAATGTTATAAATTTGCTCTCACCATAAATTTTACATCTGAATGAAAATCTGCAGCTTCTGGAACTTTGATGCCCTGTTCCAGCCCCAACAACACCCAGCTCGTGATTCACATGATACATTCTTTTTGGAAAGTTAGTAAAAACCTTAGTTGTTTTCATCATGCTAATCTTGTATCATCTGTTTCTATTCTGAGAACATGAAACACATATCTCTGCAGCTCCTTCAACAACAAAGGAATTGCCAGAAGATTATGTTGCAAGAGTGAAGCAAGTTCATGAATCTGGTGGTTATGAGTCTAGAGGGTATGACCTTGACCGAACTCAACACTTTTAGCATTGGCTATTTACTATCGATAGAGGGATATGCTTTATGTAAAACCTTGCAATTTCTATCTTGGTAGATATGCATATGACTGGAAGAGAGAGGAAGCAAATAAAAACCTCCTGCGAACCCATACAACTGCTGTTTCCTCCAGGATGCTTTACCAACTTGCAAAGGTATCTGTCTGAATTTGCCAGTGTCATGTGCTTGTGGGTACATATGATTACATGGTGTTTAGTGCCGTTCAGGCCTCCTAATATTCTTATTATTCCTGATGATTTCGATGAAATTTCTTAATGTCAAGATATTTGTTTCAGCTGGACTAAGTTATGACACTTATACGTGATTATCCTCCAAGTTTCTAGCTCTGAATTATATCTTACATGTTTCTTTATTTTGCTCTTCATTCTGATGTCTATGCAGAAACCATTTGCCCCGAAAAAATATTTCTCTATAGATCGTGTATTCAGAAATGAAGCAGTTGATCGGACACATCTTGCGGAGTTCCACCAAATAGAAGGTATGTGGGAGCTAATCAGTTACTGGCCCTGTGATGTTAACTCTTTGCAAATTGTTCATCTCGCAAATGAATAAAGATCATCTTTGATGGTCCTATTTCAAATCATATTCAGCTTCTGTTGTGGTTTGACCCACCGAACTTTTTGTGCCTTTCACATTTTCTTTTTAATTTCAGGCCTTGTATGTGATCGGGGTCTCACTCTGTCTGACTTGATAGGAGTCCTGCATGATTTTTTCTCACGCTTAGGTAATGTTCTCCTGTACTGAACAAGATTTAAATGTTGAATGTAAGTTGGAGAGTTGAAGGAATATGATCCACTGTCAATGTTAGTGTGTGAAGGCATTAGTTGTAAGTATGATTAATCTGTTATTGAGTTTAGGCATGACCAAGCTGAAGTTCAAACCAGCTTACAATCCATACACTGAACCTAGCATGGAGATCTTTAGGTGAGTCTTTACTTGGCATGTCCTAATTTGATTTCGGATATCCTGAGATAACTTATTGACCAAGTACTTTTAACAGTTATCATGAAGGTTTTAAAAAATGGGTAGAGGTAGGAAACTCGGGCATGTTCAGGCCTGAAATGTTGCAGCCGATGGGACTTCCTGAAGATGTTCAAGTTATTGCGTGGGGGCTTTCCCTTGAAAGGTGGGAAAAGCCATACTGAGAACAAAATCAATTAATTTCTTAAATTTAAAATTGTCGTACAAAACTACAAATAACAGAGCTTATAAAATGTACATGTTTATTTAACTTGTTTTATCTGGAAACAGGCCAACAATGATTCTTTACGGTATAGATAACATCAGAGATCTCTTCGGACACAAGGTATTTTTAAGGGATAAATACAATCTATTATATTGATGGGTCTTTTGTGTATGTATTTTAAATTAAATATTTGTTAAACGTAGTAGTGATATTTTTCTTGTTTTCACAGGTGGATCTTGGGCTCATAAAGAAAAATCCTATATGTCGTCTTGGTATTGACTAAAATGAGTCATGTTTGTCTCTTGTATTTCTTATCTGTTACAAATTTCAATTTATTTTGTCTCTAACATTAAACACTACTTGTAGATTATTAGTTCAAATTTAGATGAAGAATTTTTGATAAGGGAAAAAAATTAGGCCTTTTGTGTTTATTTTTTCTTGTGTTGTGAAAAATAATTGATGGAAAAGTTACCAAATTTCAATTTCTTGTAATTGAGATTTTATTAAGTTATCACATTGGAGGACGTATCCATTGTAAGTGATCTGTTTCGGTTTTTTACTAATTGAACACATCGTTCCAAAAAGAAATGATATTAAGGAAAAATAGTAAATAAATCATCTCTGGTTTTAGATTTTCAATCTTTTTTACGGGTAAATTTTTAATAAATATATTTAGTTTCTTTTGAACTCGTTATAAAAAAGTAAGAACCTCAAATAATGTAATATTTTTTTAGTTATCTTTTGCAGATAACTTTTATTATTCTTAAAAATAATGTAAATTCAGAGAAGAATTATAGCATAAAGCTATCTCAAGGTTAGCATATATATCTGATGTGGTCAATGAAATTTTATGCGGCTTTTGGACCTTGATCATTTGCAAATAATTTAATACTACGGATATAGGTTTTTCATATGAAACCCGTGATGACAATTCTGTCTTTGAAGGCCATGCTACAAATTGCTGGAAAGAAAGGCTGAAGTAATTTTAAATGGATTTCATATATCAAAGAGTGTTGACCTTCAGATTAAGGTGAAAACACAGGCGAAAGTAAGATCCATTGAAGAACAAAGCAGACATGTAACAAAAATGGTCATGATAAGTGGAAGATGTAAATTTACAGTGAGCATAAAAGACCATCCTAAAGAATAATTGCGAAGAGTACACATGTTAGATCTTCTCAGTTACGGACTCCACAGAGGTAATGTCATTGCCTCACTCTGCAGAAATTCTATATTTACATGCGAGACAGCGCTTGCCAAGTTGCAGGCTTCTTTTTGTTTAAGACGTAGGAGCTCCTTCTCACTCACTCTAAACCAACCGTTATTATATGACAATCACTTCTCTGACCATTGACGTTACGAGACTAAAGCTACTATACAGCTTTAATTTCTAACATTCAACCACCGTTCTTCTTTCTGTAGAGCCATCAAAAAAATTTATGCCAGGGGTGTTGAAATATCTTCAGTAACAACAGATTGGAGATGGGTAGTGCCCTCATTTGTGACAGCAGATTCAAATCTTTTGCGCTTTCCAATTAAATCCTTGACCATTTTGTGGAATTCTTCGTCACTGTTAGCCAACATGTATCTCAGCTTAATATTAATATGGTTCTCCACTAGAACCTTGTGCCTTGGGATAATTCGACCCTCAAGAGAATAGCTGAAAAACCTGACAATGGCGAGGGGCATAGATAATTGATGACAAGCAACCAATGGGTAAAAACAAGTAAGAATCAAACAGAATATTTTCACATAATCTACTTGAGGTTAAATATAATTATGCGATACCTTGGAAACTCAATGACATCTTTCAAAGGCCGGATCATGGACTTTCGCAAATAAATATACTTGGGACGAAGGACATCTGGATTGTATCTGAGCAGCAATGGGAAATCAGTAATCATCTCACCCAATTGCCGAAGACGTATGCCAAGAGATAAAAAATATTTTACATTTACATAAAGCTTATGTACTATATTGCATCCCAAGAGCTCAGGTCCAAGAGCCACAACCTTGCCAATATCTTTCTCAGTGACTCCAGCTTTGGTCATCAAGAATATGACCTATACAATGTTCAAATTTCAGCAACAGATTCAATTGATGCTTCTAGATGAGCCAGACAATTAATTATTGTGATTAACTTATTATGTCCATGCAGCAATTTCTTTTACATGAAGGGAATCTTTTTAGCACTTCATGCATAGATTTCCGTTCATAGGTCATCCTTTCTGGATGTGGTTTGAAATCTATGTAGGTGGAGTTTGGTTACAAATAAATAAATATAATTTGAGGAATGTTAGCTACACAACACACTCTCTAATACGCACTCTTACAAGTTGAAATTTATTAGAAACTACAACAAAATCATGAAGACTTGAGATTCACATTTTTTCTATTTCAACCAATGATAGAAGGTGTATTCAAAGAGTGTCAGATTGTGTTACTAGCATTTTCCATACAACTTCGTCACTGCACGATATTATTCAATTTGGTCAATGGTCCACCCATTTTATCAGGTGTTCCTGAACATAGTATGAAGACTCTTTTCTTTTTCAGTTATTAACAAAAAAATCATCAGGGCAGTAGCAAGGCATTGAAAAAATTACTTTAAGGTGGAACTACCATAGCTGTAGAAGAAAAGAACAAACCACTGGTTTAATTTTCTTCTCCAGGCTGTAAGTGAGTAGAGGTGGAAACTTCACAAGCATGCTGCCAATCCCATCCTTGCGAACCCCTATATCTTCAAAAAATTGTACCTTCACAATAAAATAACAATTATCTCATTATTCTCAAGTACAAATATAAAAGTCATTGGAAACTTTATTTCTGAATCTACTGCACTTCTAGTGTGTAAGAATACGATAACATCAAGACCTCATAAGCTGAAGGAGTGAAAATAATGATAATAAAACAGATTCTCTGTACAAAGTACCACTACTGAATTGTACCACCTGCCACCTTAATCTCAAACATCACTCAACTGATAACATAAACAAATAAAAAAGTGTTTGTATACCTTTGGCACAATAGTCTTCTCCAAGTCAGCACAAAAGACCATTGGTTTAATGACAAGCATTCTCTTCATGCCATTTCGAGTGATCCCATAATAATACAGATACTTAACAAGAGGCTTCCAGTGTTCCTCAATGCTGCACGCCATCAATTGTGGCCTAAATGCAAGCAATTTGCCAACATCCTCAATTTGAAGCCCAAATTCTTTTAAGTAATTAACCTGAAAATTACATTTGCAGCTTCTCACTACATGTATATCTATATATCAAACAATCATCAACTTTCACATCAAAGTAAACTTTATACTTAAGCCTTTGAACTTCCTTTGTGTTTGATTTGGATAATACTAAAACCAAATAAACTAACAAAGCATTAGAGAAGACAGTAAGGATATACTGCAAGACAGCTTTCTTACTTTACAGTGTGTCAAAATATAATGTACCTTTTCATTCATTTCTTCCAGAGAATAGTAACCAAGAACTCTAGGAAAATCGAAAACCATTGTACCAAAATCTTTCTCATTTAAACCCATATCTATGAAGAAATGTGCACGAGTCTTCACTTCTTCTAAGCTGTAAGACAATAACTGAGGACAACGACTAATGACATAACCCATCCAATCCCTCCTTACTCCATTTGCCTCCAAATACTGAACAATCTCATCCAGCTCCTCATGTCTGCGCTGCAAAATATTCTCTCCAGCCTTCAACATTACAACACCGAGAAACTCACCTTTCACACGTACCGATTTCAACCACATGACAAAACTTCTTATGGCCTCAGGTTTTCCTCTCGACATCAAAATGATCTTCGCTATCCGAGGATACGACAGTGCATTATGCTTCAACCATCTGGACAATCAAACACAAGCATTTGAAATTGAAATTTCACACTGAAAACACTTCTAAGAATAACTAATAAGGATGATCATCCCCAAAGTTTTAAAAAAAATATCCTAGACAGCAATCTAGCATCAAGGTGTTTTGGAGTAACTGCAATCGTATCACCACTGTTACTGCAGCCACATTGGCCGCATTTATCAGCAAACCGCTTTAGAACCTTCATCACCCCATTCAGTTTCACTCAGACAACAGAACAAACAGCTTACCAACAACTTGTCAACCTCAGTTCTTACCTAATAAGTGGCACAACTTTAGAGTCATCAATGACAGTTTTGGCGCGTAAATTGAAGGTGGAGTTTGAAAATCCGGGCAATCTTTTCAAGTTAGCAGCTTCAATCATGATGTGATCCAGAAAGCCGGATAACCTGCCAATCAAATTGGTAGAGTAGGTAATTCCAAACTTTCCCTTTCGCATGGCTTCTTTGAAAACCTCTTCAGTGACCTTTCTGCGAATCTCGAGAGCGCGCATTATCATCTCCTTCTCCTCCTCTTCCTTCTCATCAGGGTTAGTACCTGATTGGAAGAGGGTACGGATAGGGGGCAGAGAAGAACCCACATCGGAGTCGCTGGGAGACTGAGCGTAGATGGAACCCGGAAACTGAGGGGTCCTTTTCCTGACGAGGGAAAGCTCCAAAACCTTCACTTTCTCATCGTGGGGCATTGGGTCTAGAAGCTCGCTGGGTTTGGGAATGGAAGTGGGAACGGGTACTCCATCCTTGAGGGCGAGATGCTGAAGGAGATACGCGGTGGATTTGGAATTGTGCTTGCGGAGAATGGAGTGATGCTGGTTTGGGTTTTGGCAATTGAAAATGGTGCATGTTGTTATTGGTTTGTGCAGTGGAACAGAGGAAATAAACATCTATTCAATGTGAAGATGGAATTGCAATCCACAAAGGATAAGAGTTAACAGTTGTCACTATTAGAAGTACAGGCACTGAGCTTTTTTCTGGATATACAAAGAGGTATTGCTTTTGGGGTAGACAAGGAACATGTAACAAAAATAAAATAAAATAAAGTTAAAGAAAAGGTCCTACCGAGATTTGAACTCGGGTTACTGGATTCAGAGTCCAATGTCCTAACCACTAGACCATAGGACCTTATTGATAAATGTATCAATCATAAATTAATTACTGGTAGTAACTTCTTATCCACTACATTTCTACACCAAATACTAATACTAATATTAACTTTTTTACACTTTTTTTTTATTTAATTCACTTTCTAAACACCAATTATATATTTTTACAAATAACTATTTCTTCATTTTTAAAAATGAATTTAACATTAAGTACTGCAAATAAAATTTGACTAAAATTATGAAATAATAGCCATCCATGACATGAATTATGAATAGTCTCTTTTTTCATAGGAAATAGGAAAATGTTTTTTAATAACAAAAATAGACATCAAACTGTTGATCCTTTAAAAAAAAAGTGTTATTGAGATTTATATTATATGTGATATAAAAATATATATTTATATACCTTTTAACTATCATTTTAAATCTTAAAATATAAAATAATATTGTTAAATTAATATATATACTTAACCATTGGTTGAATGAGCTAGTTGTTATTTGAAGTATGGATGCGATAACGGTCGGCAAATTAGCTTGTCAACTTATCATTATTTAATTGGAGTGAGTTTTTTTTTTTAACCTATCAACTTGTATTAACATGTCTAACCCGTCAATCCAACGTTTTTTTTTATTATTATTTTTAAAGAGGTAACTCATTCTTTTAAAATAAATATTTGGTAATGGCTTTATATAAAATTTCATTTACATTAATTTCTTTATACATCATTTGATTCATTAAAGTATGGTTGATATTTACTTTGTTTTTGTTAGGTATTAAAATTTATTTCATTAGAATATTGAAATTTGATTTAATTTTATTGTTCTTTATCATATTTTTATTGTTCAGAAAGTGATATTCATTATTATAACCAATTAAATAAATCTAAAAAATATATACATAAAAAAATAAAAATTTGCGAGTCAATCCATCAACCCGTCATATAATAAGGCGCGTTACTATTTTCAGTCCGTAAAACTTTAACGTGTCAACAATGAATCAGATCAAAACACGTCGAGTTGAATCGTTTTTTCACTCCTAACTTAAACCAAATAGATAATAAATCTTATCACTAATAAAGAGACCAAACACACCACATTTTAGAGCATAACCAACCTCCTTTACTATGTGATACAAACCCTATATCTCTTTGTGAGTTACAAGTTTAATAAATCTTCATACATATATATTATATGTGTGGAACAAAATAATCAACAAAGTAAATATTTGAATGCACATTATCTAAAAATAGATAAATAATTTCATTCAAAATGTTATATTTTATCACGCTAAATTAATAATATAGTTTTGATAAATCTAAAAAAACAGACTATACTTTTTATTGGATTGTTTTTTATCATCATTTATTATTTAACTTTCATATCGAAAGAAAGTTTCCTATCTCCGGTAGAGAAGATGAGGAAACTAAAATTAAAAAAAAAATTATATATATATATATAGGAATGTTCTTATTTATTGTCAATATTTATTTATCTTTAATAAATATGATTTCATCTTAAAGTTTATATATATATATATATGTTCTATATTAATATACTAATTTTGAGTTTAATTATATATAATTAAAGTTTCTATTTATATTTTTTGTTCCCTCAAAAAATATTTTATCAAAAGTGTTACACTGAATAGACATTTTATTCTATATAAAATAATATATGTAACCCATTAATGAAAATCAACCAAAACCGTAATATATTTTAACCACAAGTAGCCTTTTAATCTAAAAAAACAATAACTTCACTTTATTTATAAAAAAAACATTTGATTCGTATTATTTTTAAATGGGCCTATAATTAAGTCCAGGGCTAACAACAAGTATACTAATAATACAGTTTTTCCTTCTGAAAAAACGAAGCATAATAACAAATTTATTAAGGTGAATCTCACTTAAAAAAATAATACAAAATCAAACGTAACGAAATTGAACTACATCTAAAATTCAAATATAAAAGGACGAATATCTAAAGTAAAATATTGTTTTTCGGAAATTTATATTACTTATGTAAATTGATATTATTTTGTTGAACACAATTAAATTAAGAAAACTTTGTTTTAAAGTAATAAAAAATAAAATATAGGCTTTATCACCACAAATAGCACATTCCATAAATGAATTGATGATATAATTGAATTGATTTGGCTTTGGAAATTACATTTATTTCAAAGTTGGATTTAGTTATGTTTTCCTTATTCTATAATTGATTTATTTCATAAATATTTTATAAAAGTTACCTTTTTAAAATAAAATAAAAAAGGACATAAAGGAATTAGAGGGATAAAAAAGTAATTTCAAACACGAGATATTTTGTGATAGGGACGAATGATATTTTGATTTATCTCAGCAACAGCATCATTATCATGTGATGATGGTCCTACAACACTCCAGAATTTAAAAAATATATATTCTTTCAATAATTTATTGATTCGTTGAATTTGTTTTTAACTTTATGCATAAATAATAAATAAAATCTGATAATAGACAGAATAATAATTGATATTGTTTTCATGATAATAAATTAACAATTAATATTATTTTGATTGAAACTGATACTTACATAGAAACAAAACTTTTTGAATTATTAGAAGAATATTGGATGTGACATGATCTTCAACCGGAATAAAACTAATACTTAAATTAACTAATCATATATAAACAAATTATATTACAAGTTTGTAATTTTCATTATTATGACATTTTAATTTACTTTTATGACGTTTTAATTCATTCTTATAAGTTTTATTGTGTAACGTCTTTTCGATAAATTTTAAATTTTTTACTTGAATACAACAATGTTATACTCTAATCTCAATTGATGTTTTATTTTATTGTTGAGAGAGATACATTATTTTAAAACATTAAAATATGTTTTTTATTCTTATAATTTACGGGCATAAATTTTATGTTATATTAGTATATTTTAGCAGTGTAAATATTAAATTTAATATCATTTTATTTCGATAAATAGTAAATAATACGTACATCACTATAAGAAAATCATTAAATAAAAACTAATTTTATAAAAAATAATAATTAGTTGTTATATTAACTAAATTAAAAAATATTTTATAAATAAAAAAAATATTTATAAAATAGTTTATATTATTGTTAAATAGTTTCTAAATTTGTATCTAATTAATTAATGATAAAAAAATTGATTCTTTTGATTTTTGTTAAATATTTTCTATTTAATAATTTTGTTGTAGTATAATGTAAAAAAAATTATTATCTCCACAAATTAAAAATTGCGGTAACTACTCAAATTAATTCAATAAAAGAAAATAAATATGTGATTATAATTATACGTTAACAATTTTAGTTATGTCATTATACATATTTGATATTAGAGTTTGAAATTTTATTGAATTTCTTAACTTAATTCCAATCAAACATTATTCATAGACTAATATCTTTAATAATTATCTATATCACACATAACTAATATCTTTAATAATTATCTATATCACACATAACTAATATCTTTAATAATTATCATAACACACATACATGTCTTTTTCTTTTCTAAATTAGTGTAATAATAAGGGGATTTTTTTCAAATGGGTGAAAACAAATTATTTATATAATGAGTGACTTACGAAAATGCACATATTGTCTAAAAGTAATAATTTTTAGGACGGATATCGAATTCACAGTTGAATAATCAAATAAAAAAAAAATCGAAAATAAAATAAAGTTTGTTGAAAGTTTGATCGATTGTAATTATTAAAAAAAAGTCAAAGAGTTTGTTGATTCAATTGGGAAAGTATGAATTAGGTTCATCATTATTTCTTTTTTGTATTTTGATTAATATGATACTATTATATATTTTGATTGATCTTGATACTCAGTATAAAAGTCAATTATATCGATCTCTCGCATATAAAATTATTAAAAATACCTCATAAATATGGTTCCTTCATATTTTTATAAAAAAAAATCATTATCACAGTGATAACAATTAACATGCCAAATTTATTCACAGTGTTAAAATATGTTAAGCATTATCGTTTTTTTGTTAGAAATTTATAACTCTAGTTAAATATAAGGATTTAGATTGTCTAACACTTATTAAGTACCAACAAAATATGTTTGTCCAATCTTCCTACAAACAAGTGTCATCGACTTACAACAAGTTCCCATCACAAGGAAATATTTGTTTCTTCGGATCCATCACATTAGTTTTATACTTCAACAATGACATCATCATTCATATTTCGTAAAGTTCATTTCATGTATTGCTATCGCCCAACAATTCCTTCAAAAGAATATGATATTCCACTTGAAGACAAACAAAGGGAAGACAATAACAACAATAACTCACCTCCTTTACAAATACAACCATCGAGACAACAAAGAAGATCACCAAGTAACACATTATGTCATAGATAATTTGTTCGTTATTATGTTAAAATAATTATGTGAATGAAATTAAATTTTCATATTAGTTTACTTCAATTAATATTACACTTCCATGTCTTTTTATTTACTCTAATTTTTTTAAAATAACTAAACAAATACCCATACAAAACATAATATAAACATCAATTACACCTACAAGACATTAATATAAACACCAATTAATAAATACTACAACTTATTAAATATTAAATTTCCAGTTATTCTGAGTTTTAGATTAGTTTGACGAAATCTTATTTGTCTAGCAAATTCAGACAATTTGGTGAACAAAATATAACGTGTTAAACAAAAATGTATGAAATAATTTCTTAATTATTTGGTTGAAGTTTATTGAGTCAAATTATGCAAAATCGAAATATTTAACATAATTAGTGAAAGAACATATCATCTTAAAGATAAGTTAGAACTTTTTTTTAATCAAATCTTAACATTAATTTAAATACTCCAGTACGTTTATATACTAAACCAAACAATTTATGAATAGTTAACATTGAATAACAAATCAAACAAATAACATCTACAAAATAATCATTAAAAACAATTAATTATAGGAAAAAAATAATTAATTACTATATTAATTAAATCAAATACTATTTTATAACTTTAAAAAAATACTATTTTATAACTTAAAAGATTATTAATAATATTTAATATTAATTATTAAGTTTTTAATTACTAATTATTTTAAATGAGATTAAATATATTTTTTGTCTATAATATATTATGAAACAAAATTGTATTATAATATTATAATATCTATATTAATCATTAATTAATATAATATCCTTTTTTACTGAAAATTCGTTTGACTTGTAAAAAAAATGACAAAAACCAAATAATTTTGATTTTTTATCTTTTGAAGTTAACTTTGTGCTTGGATATTCACACAGGTTTGATCATGAGAGTAAAAATATTGATTACATATTATGAAAAAAAAAACACATTTTTACATAACTTCAAAAAACCAAAAAATTCATTTCTAACAGTTTTTTGAAAATTCCCCCATATTAGCAAATTTCAAACAAAATTACATCGATATGGAAAAAACTCCATTTTACAGTTTCTTATTTAGTTGCACAAACTACTTATTTGGAACCAACTTAGCCATTTATTCTCGTAATATTTTAATTAATCCGTAATCGGTGGACCTATTTGTGGCCGGCAAATAATAAAAATTAATTACTTGAGATATTTTAAAAAATTATCTTTATAGGCAATAATATTAAAGATTAAAATATCTTTTGAGAAATAACTGTTAAATAAAGTTTAGGAAATTAAGATTAGTTTCTCTCTCTATATGTATAATTTCAGATTACAGGTATTTTTTAAATTAATATTTATATTTACACTTAGTTTTAATAATAAAAGTTACTTTAAATTATATGACTTAGAGTCTTGTATTTTATATTCACACTTAAGTTTGTTTTATTTTAAAAATACTATAGTTATTTCACACTTGTAATTAAAAAAAATTAAATAAAATATTATTAAATTTTTGTAATTATTTTGAATAAAATAATTTTGTCTTTGGGTTGGCGATTTCAATGCATTTATTTCAACCCCGTTTTTCTCAAAAGAATATAAGAAGCATGATTTTGGCTAAAATAAATAAGAAATGGCTCATTCGAAGCACCATTTTAGTAAAAAAATTATTTATTATTTTAAATTTGGGTGTACGAAAAAATCTAGGGGAATGGGAAAGGGTGGGGTTGGACTAGCAATGCCCATTAAAGAAATGAATAAAAGGTTGGGCCCAAAATTTGTGATGACCTAATTTGAACCATGATTGATTTAGCTTTAACCCTGGTATAGGCGCAACACATAAACTGTAACCCTGGTTAACAGTCCAGCTGCTATAAAATAATCCCTTGGAGTTCACCCTTTCATCGTGCAAATCTTATCTCTTTCACAGCAATCCCAAATTTCTAGGGTTCATACTATTTTCAATGGCTGCAGCTGATGTTGAGTTTCGGTGCTTCGTCGGTGGGCTCGCATGGGCCACCGACGGCGAAGCTCTGGAGAAGGCTTTCTCTAAATACGGGCCAGTCCTTGAATCCAAGGTCTGTTTGTTGCAGTGACCGCATCTGATCTGACACGATTCGGATTCGGAATTTCTCGCTCCCATTCTGATCTGTGATCTCTGATTTTTTTGCGTTACTAGATCTATGATACTTCTACTTGTTACTATATGATTCTTTTTTTACTCACGCCAATAGGTACGTTCATCTTCATCCTTTGTTCAAAGGCGAAGATCGATCGGGTTCTATTCGGTTATGTTTTATTGCATTTCGTCTTAGATCTGATGTATCAATGGTATTTTAATTTGTAGATTATCAATGATCGTGAGACTGGAAGATCCAGGGGTTTCGGATTCGTGACCTTTTCCTCAGAGCAGGCCATGAGAGATGCGATCGAAGGAATGAACGGTCAGAACCTTGACGGTCGTAACATCACTGTGAACGAAGCTCAGTCTCGCGGTGGAGGCGGAGGCGGCGGTGGCCGTGGAGGAGGCGGTTATGGAGGTGGAGGTGGATACAGCCGTGGCGGCGGCGGCTGTGGTGGTGGCGGTGGAGGCGGCTATGGTGGTCGTCGTGAGGGAGGAGGAGGAGGGTATAACCGCAGTGGTGGTTATGGTGGTGGTGGTGGCGGTGGTTATGGCGGAGGCAGGGACCGTGGTTATGGTGATGGTGGGTCCCGCCACTCTCGTGGAGGCGATGGAGGAGATGGTAGCTGGAACTAGGGTTTGGTGTTGTAGAATAGGGTTTATGATTAAGTTGATTAAAATTAGGTGTTCTATTTTGGGTGATGTTTGTCCGTGGTTCTGTGGTCCTGCTGTTCGTGGTTTTGACCTATATATCCGGTTGTTTACAGTTTCAATGAAAGATAATATGAAATTACAGTGTTGATTTCTACCACTTCTGTGTTTCTACTTTGTTTTATGATATTCTTAACTGTTAGCGCTTCCAGATTTAACCGTAACACATCTTTTTAAAATAAACGAGATATTATAAATTCCTTTTCACTGTCATCTTTACACTCACTTTTATTTTTTATATTATTCATAAATTATGCATAACATAACATCAGAACTGATTGGTAAAAAAATCAATTATTCAAATAATTTCTCATTGATCTTCCAACTTTTATAAATCTGCAATGTCAAGAATACAATGCCAAATTATATTAATCAGGTTTAATTAATTTATCATAATACAATACTCAAATCACACTTTCTTTCATCATATTATATATTTTATTTATTTATTATATACTAGCGTAACGCAGTCAATATAAGATAGTGGAAGTCAAAATTGAAATATATTTTCTATTATTTTTTATATATTCAATTGAAGAATAGAAATATATTTAAAGTGATTATTAGATCTGGAACATAATATGAGTAGATCTGGTATGGCTTACATCAAGTAATTAAAAATTCAAAATTTAAATTTACTAAGCTATAAAAAATAATTTTTTTAAATTTTGAAGTAAGGAAGAATAGAAGTTTATGTTTTTTCTTATAGGGTTTTTAGAGATTTGATTTACTTTTATATTGTTAGTTTAAATTTTTTCTTTAATTTTCATTTATATTTTGGATGAGTTCTCCACTATTTTTACATATTTGATGATAGTTTAAAATATTTTTTCTACCTTCACGTATTTATTTGTTTCTATATTTTTTATGGTTTTTGGTAATGTTTCCTTCTGTTTTATTTTTTAAAATATGTATTTATAAATTATAATTTTTTTTGTAATATTTTGCAATGACATTTATATCTTTTTCAACATGATAGTATAGAAACATGTTTTAACACTTTTTATAGATATTTGTATTTAACTTTTCTTTTAAACTGAATATTGTTTTTTCTTATATTGATCAATATAGATGTGGAACAGATATCATATAAATATTTTTATGACTACAATCTTTTATGTACAAACTTTTAATAAAAATGTGTCAATTTAATGTTTAGAGATATTTAGCACAAATACGAACATGTATAATTTTTATGTATAATCTCTAAAATGTAAGATATGGGATACGATCTATATATTATATAATTTTGAATTATATAAATTAAAAATAAATATTTATTTATAAAAGTATGTTTCAGATTTTTTTAGAGCAAAAAGATATTTTTCATGACGGATTAAAAAAATTTGTTCCTTATTTTTATAATCATAATAAAAATTTATACAATACATTTGAGTTTTTAAAAATTATTGTATTTATACCTTTTAAAATTGTGTTAGAACCGACAAATATTTTTTGAATTGAACACTTCACCGATATGTGTATCCAACACGGATACGTCATTTAAGAGAAGTGTCCGAACTTCATAGATAAAAGTGATTGGACATGCTGTTTAATTATTAAATAATATTTTAAAATAATTAAAACTTATTTTAAAGATGATTTTTAATGTACAATCGATGATATTTATGAATAGTCCACATTAAACATTACAAAACATTAAAATTTTTCCAAGTGGGGGTAGTCGTCAATGCAATCTTGACATAGCAGTTTTTCACATCCCAAACCCAATCTGTCTCACATAGCAGTTTTTCTGTGCAAAACTATTGCAGAAGAGTATTATGGTCTAATAAGGAACACAAAATATTGTTCTGGACACATCTAGAACATTAAGGATAAATGGTTCTCTGCATGCTTAAGTTCAAGAATAGTCTGTCAGTGGTTTAGTATGTTTGGTGAATACAAGTCTTACTTATAAATGTGTTTGATTTTGCAGTAGTCTCTGTTAGAACTTTCATTGGTATTTGATAAAAAAATACTTTTTTTTCTATTTCTTCCCTCGGGTTTCCACATGCTGCCAACTATACTTATTCTCATCAATCATTGCCTTGCTACCAGCATGAATGCAGAAATGGTAAAAAACATGCTTGAAATTTTGTTCTTAAATTCAAATAGCTTCTTGGCCAATAAATTAAAAAGGAAGAGAAGCTTCACCAAGTTGTGATGCAGTTGACTTCACCAACAACAGCCATGAGGTCCCTTGACAAACACACCAGAGTTTTCCATCTGAATCTTGCACTTATTGAAAATCTTTCAATGAGTTGTTATGTGTACCATTGAGTCCTCACATGATGAACAAGTTCATACCCACTCCAAAAATTTCCAAAACCCTTTTGATAGCAGAATTGCTGTCCCCACCAACCCTGAACAAGCAATTTTTGGTATCAGCATGACCCTCTTGTTCACCAAGTAGCAGTTCAGAGAGATGATCTCTATGCTGCTGACCACTACTGCTTAACTGTTCCTTGAAACTGAAACAAGTTCTTTACAAGGTCAATTGCTATAACACCCCCACAACCCAAACACTTAGTCATTGTCTTCTTGTTTCATCTTGGATTTGAACAATGATGATGTAGTGAATGAATGGAATCAAGGACAATGTAAACAGGTTTTTGAAGCAATGATAAGCTACTTTCAGGTAATTGAAGTTTATATTAGTCATAGTTTTGGTCACTTGAGAGAAACTGTTTTGCATGTAAGTAATTGCAGTGTATATGAATTATGATTATGATGTCTGCAACATAGCTTTTAAAGGCAAGGTATCTTCCACTTCTTCACTTTGTAAATGCATCTTTTGAAAAGGGTTGAAGTTAAATGTATCTTGATGATGAATTTTGCTTACTTGATCATGTCACACATAAATCAGAAAATGGCTCAGACTTTTCACAACTCAACAAGACAAACTTTTCACAGTTCTTTCATAGCTAGAAGATTGAACTTGAATATTGGCATGTATGTTTAGTATGTCACAGTATATCAAGATGAAACATGTTGAACATGATGGACACACTTTTTTTCTGTTGAAGAATTCTTAAACAAACAATGGAATCAGCATAGATTTGAACACATCATGTTTCTCATATCTTCACCTGTTCTAAAAGAGGTATTTGGTCAATTTGATAGAAATAATTAGATTATTACATTTAAAAAAATAGTAAAACAGTATTAAAATTAACTTAAAGTAATAGGATAAAATAAACTATTGAACCATGAAAAAATTACAAGAATTTAAAAAATAAACCAATAGGATTTTTCTCTTAAATTTCATACAAAGTATTTTTGTTTACAACATTTAAATCATGTTTAAAGTTTTGTTCTACATCCAAAATCATTTATCAAAATGTGGCATTTAGGTCTAAAATATATTTTCCATATTTTTTTATCACTTGAATTGAATTTTTCAGTACTCAACTTTTTCTTCCGTGAAAGTAAATACATAATTTTTGTTGGTTAAATATTTTATGTTTATAGTTAAATCAAATGCATTACTTTCTTTTGTTGAGAAAGCTTAAGTGCAACATTATAGATACTTTTATATAATTCATCAACTAATACATATTTTACTTCGATAACTAAACTAAGTAGTTATAAATAAAAAATAAAATATTTTAAATCGATATCATCAAAATTATTTATAGATATTTTTAAAATAATATTATTAAATATAAATAAATTAATTAAAATTGAAAAAAGTATACCCGCATTATAATTAATAGTTTCTCTTTATTTGTATTAAATGTCTAATCAACCTGTGACACTAACTTTAAAGAATAGTCAATCTTGTCCTGTCTTGAAAAGTTTGATATGCAATTTTTTTTTTTGGAAAAAAAGGGATTACCTATATTTATAAATACTATTTTTTTTTTCAATCCTAAAAGCAAAATTTCTACCAAAAGCCCAAATTTCAATTTCTAGCAAAATTTGAAATCTTGTCAGAAAATTTGCAAGTTGTGAGTATTGTTTTAAAGATTGAATTGGACTATACACTTTAGAATTGATTAGGTAATATTTTAACTCTAAAATTTGAAACATCTCATCAATAAGAACAAGAACGGATAAAGAATTAGTCAAAATTAATTAGAAATAAGTGAAAATCAAGACAAAATATTATTTGAACTTTACTTTTTTGTTTAATCTGAATTTTAAAACAATCTAAACTATCTAAAAAAATAATTAAAGATTTTAATGAGTATAAATTGTTTTGTAAATATTATTATTCATCTTCTAAAATATGCAATTTTAACTCGTGCAATTTGGAATAATTGATTTGAAAAGCAGGAAGAAAAAGCTCAAATCCATGTTAAAGTCCTCTACAATCTTGAACACAACCAAAAGTTTCACATGAGGATGAGGTAAAGCTGCACTCAGTTTGATTTATACGAGGGAATATTAATGAGTTTGGTACTTTTGTACTACGATGCAAAATCAAGTTACTTTTCACTTTTCTCTTTTTATCTTCTTTCTGATAAACTGTACAACCTCTAAAGCAATTTGTTTAATTATTTTATTCTTCTGATCATGCACAAATTATATAATCTCAATGTGATTATAACCCAGCAAAACATTTTTTAATCCTTTTTAAAGGGTGTAGGAGAATATCTGACATTGTTTTCTGCAACAGGATAATTCATTGAAAATTTGAAACAATCTAAATTACAATGGTAGGAAAGAGAACATAGAGAAACAAGGTAGAGAGAGATAGCAAGGAAGATATTTCTGCAGAATCAAGGAACACCACATAAATGCTGCCAATAGCTGAGGATAGCACAAACATTTTTTCTTCCCATCAATTCAGCTTAAGATACTTCAGAAGTCTGGAACAATCAAATAGTTAAAGCAAAATGAAACATGTGCAAATTAGAAAATATCCAAATGACAGGAACAACAAAATTGTGACAAAAATTAATGCAGAATGCAAGAAGACTCATGATATTACTCACTCAATTTGTTGTCACAAAATGACCACGTTGTTTATTCAAGTGAGTGGGACTCATCACTGCTTTTGTTCTGTTCAAGTGTTCAAGTATTTGGAAACTATTGCAATGTGGCATAATATTGTCCAGTCAAGGAAAAGTAAGATTATTGCTAGGGACTCTTTAGCTATAACTTTTCATAAATACTTAAATTTTGACAGTTAAAATTTGTGCATAGTAAATTGGGTCCACAAGAATTTTGTTACCTGGGTTCTGCCACAAGTTTAAAAAAAATATTGACATAAAAATGGTGTGAGTGAAAGCAGCTACACCTAATTGCATGAGTTAGGTGGCTAAATAGTTGAGTGTAGAATTTTGAAACTTAAGGTGTATAACAAGTAATTTTTCTATTCAATGGCTTATGAAAACAGAAAAGAAATGTCAATGGTTTTAGTTTGTGATTTGTGCTTTTTTTCTTGCTAAACAGTGACCCAGTTGCAGAGCAATGCTGCAGAAGTCATCAGCTGCTGCTACTTTTTATACTAACCTTATAAAATATGGTTTTGCAACCATTTGTGTGTGATGGTTGTTCTAGTCAACCCCTTTGTCTCACATCACATATATTAAAGAGGGACAAACAGTGGAACAATGCATGCATGAGAAAGATTACAAATTGAGAAGGTTAATGTGAAAAGGTAGTTGGTTAATGGCATGCATATCATATAGTATATTACAAAAATTGGAAAGAAAGAGAGATTTGGTTAGGAAGATGCATTACCTCTCTTCATCATCAACATTGGTGCTGCTTCCAGTGGACCTGTATTTGGGGAGAGGAACATGGCCAGACTCTATGTGTCTGAGGTCCTCCAAGAGGATTTCATAGTGTCTCTTAACCTCATCTGGAGATTTGTCACCTACTGCTGTGGCCACATTCTGCCACCGGTCTGGGGTATCCTTATCATATTTTGCAAGAGCTTTTTCAAATAGTTTGTTCTGTTTTGGTGTCCAAGAGGAGTCAGAAGGCTTTTGTTTGTTGATAGAGCTTGAGGCCATGAGTGATGATAATCTAGGTTGTTGTCTCACTAGAGCCTAAGAGGGATGGTAATGTTTTACTTTGCTAGCTAGAAAGGAAGAGAAAGATTAATGGTAAAGAGAAAAGAACAAAGAAGTTTTTTTAGTTGAAGGGAAAGTTTGTGTGAGAATATGCAGCTGGTGCTATGCTTATATATTGCTCAAGCTAGTGGGTTATAGCTGATCAGGGAATCTGAATTAGCAAAAGTTAGAAGGTCTCGTGACTCGTTGGCTTTGGAACCATGAAATGAAGCATACAAGGAGATTTTATTGGCCATAACCCACATTCAGTGAAGGGGATCGGTTTAAAAAGAATCTGGTTCCAAAAAGAAGAATTGATTTGCTTGATAGGAGCATCATTTTGTGAAGCTTATTAATGCATAGGAATTTTTTCAACATAGTTTCAATCAGCTTTTGTATTTTGTATATTGTATACAACCATTAATGAACTTAGAATCAAAATGACTGAAGTCAGGTAGGTGTTAGGTACACAAAGACTGACTAAAGTTATGGGTAACAACTAATCTTGATAAGTTTAAAGCTTGACATTGATAAATGACATAACATTTAATAAATGATGAAAAATGCTAATAGCAAACTCTTTTAAAATTTTTCAAGATTCACAAAAATGATTAGTTCACTTTCTGTTTTAATGAGCATAGCACCAATGAATTCCAGATTGTATTAGAGTAAGTGTATTAGTATGTGTATTGCAAGTATTTGGCATAAGAAATAACTCAGTTTAAAGTATATTCTAATTGGTCAATCTACTAGTTGAACTGTCAAGTTTAATCTTAGTTTCACTTTAATGTGCATTTGATGGACAATTAATTAAAACAACACATTACTCTGTTTATAAAAGTTCCAAGTTCCCAAATTAGGTTAAGTGGGTTGAATATTTTGAAAATTTGGTAGAATTTGAGAAGTTTATTATTGATAAGATTCTTGTCATCATTTATTGTTTTTGAATCAAAAGAAATTATTTATGGGTATGAGGAAAATGTATAATTTAGTTTTTTTGTTTACCAACATATTCCCTATTAAGTATTGAGTAAATTTTAGTATTTTTAATAGGTCTACAAAAGTAACTTCTTTTGGGGTTCATCCTGCAAAATATAATAATTGCCTTGACAGAAAAACAACATTTGAAACATAAAATGTTGGGTGGTTAAACTTAATGGAAAATTTTGACTTTTCTATTGGGTTTAGTCTACATGAAGATGACCAACAATAATGTTTTGGTATTTGCAAAATCACCACCTTGATCTCAATCATAAATTTAAACCCTGAACATGAGTAAAATTGATTTTAGGTGAAGTGATTTATGTTTTGAAGGCACACACAGTGACATCAAACACAACCTTAAAATGTTGGAAATCACACAGTTTATCTTAACTTAACACTCAACTTTGAGTTGCTCTCCCTCCCAAATGCATGACATGAAGTAAGACAAGGTTGCAGCAATAGTTTAATTTGAACTTGGTAATTCATGTCAGTAGTGTGCATGAAGAAAGTCTATTGGATGATGAGGCTCTTTTCTTGATGGGGTTTTTGGTATTCCATCCAAGTTAGACTCAAATTTTTGGCGTTAGAGATAAGTGTTCACAGGTATCTAAAAAAGTAGTGGTCATCACTTATCACTGACGTAATCTGTAAGACTGAGAAGAATCTGGCAAGAGGGAGAAAGAGTTAAATTTTCTGTGTCTCACCAAAAAATATTTTATTGTATTCAGTTTGTGAGGTATTCAGAGTTGGGTTTTCCCAACCTTTGCTCAGAGCAACATTCCAAAAGGTTGTAGTTGGCTACCTGGAACCCGTACGACGATATCACCATACCACATTGTTTTTTTCTGCATGTTTTTGTAGCATTTCAAACAGGTCCTACTGTTTTCATATATCTTTTCTCTGGTTGGGCATTTGAAGGATCGTGTTTCGTCTGATTGGTGGAACAGTGAAGTACCGTTTTCATCACTCCATACACAAGGATAAGCTCCTACCTATCTCTACCCTCTTCCACTTTCTTTTTCTTCATAAACTAAACCACATTCTGCAAAACGCATAACCTCCATATTAATCATGTACTCAATGTAGTAATATGAAAGGTTATATTCATGCATGTCTCTGCTACCTGTTTAACTTTCTGGGTTGCTTCATGACACAAATTCATGTACACAACGTTCTTACAATTTATCCAAGACCGAGTAATTATATCGAATGGTTCCTGTCTTCTCTTCAATTCTGATTGCGCTCCTTGGATGCCGATGGTTACCTGTAAAAATACTCCGACTTTCAAGTTAAAGGGGGTCAATTTTGGTAGTCTAGTTCAGAATTCAAAAAACATTACCTTTCAGTGTGAGGTTCTCTCTTATTTATATTGTTGTAGTGGACCTTATACTGTCAGAATGATTTAAGACAATCTCAATGTACGTTTAATCCTGCTTTATAATTCTTAATTAAGAATAATGCTCTTAATTTAGGATGTGACGTGAAACTTATTTATATTGTTCTATTGGGTGTTATCCTATCAGATTGATTAAGACAAATTCAATGTATGTCTAATCTTGTTTTATATAAGTGTCTGGGTGGCCGACCATTCGAACTTCCGGTTTCATGATATAACACAACATCTAGTATTAAACTACACTGTAGTCACAGAATAGTTATGGTTTTTTTTTCTAATAAGAAAGTAATTTCATTTTTTAGTTTTACTTGTATGATAAAAATCAATTGAACAAGAAAAAGATTGATTCTTTGAAATATGAAGTCAGAAAGTAATGTATTTTAAAATGTCAAGGAAAAACAGTAGCAAAAGCAAGAAATAACAAAAACACAATGAATGTTCTCAAACAAAAAATGCTCAGAAGAATATGTTACAGAGGTGGGACGTATTTTAATTTTAATATATTATATACTATTAAAAGTTAAAGTTATTAAGCAAGCATGCATAGCAATAGATTATGATGCAATCAAATTCAATGGACTAAGTCATGTATAGTAGCTTTCATAACACATGGAGCTCACTCATCAGCTCTTTGATTTTGCCTTCAAGTATTTTTGGCTTGGTCTATTTTGTTCTCAGCATGCATGCTAGTTACAGCTTCTTCCTTTTTAACACTCATCTAAACACAAGTTTACAGAGTTTGTTAATTCAGGGCATCTGCAGATTTCATTTAAAGGAACTCATAAGCACTTTTTAACTGTTAAGATAGTTTTTTTTTTCCTTTGGTGCATTAGAATTTGTAAATTAACATTGACAAAAAAAAAGTTACAGCTTTTATCCAAAGATAGCAGCCATAATCTTTTTCTTATGAAGGAGTCAAAAAGGCTAATTCACTAACCTTTTCTTTGTTTTGGTGTTCTCTAAATCCTCTAGTCATGGCCACCCAGGAAGCACTTTTTGTGACATAAACCTTGGAAAAGTTATATGCATGAGCCATGAACCATTAGTTATTCCCTTTATGGAAGTATATACTAATAGAGTGGATTGAGTGGTCCTCTGCTAAATTCTAATTTGTAGAAAAGTCATGATATATTAACAACTCAACAATAAATTGTTCTAAACTCACAATAAATTGTTCTGAAAAATTCTAATTTGTAGAAGAGTCATGATATATTAACAACTCAATAATAAATTATTCTCTGAAATTCTAATTTGTAGAAGAGTCATGATATATTGACAACTCAACAATAAATTACTTTATATTATAACTAGTAAAATTAGTACGAGAATTAGTTTATGAGAAATGATGTTTTGAAAATCTTGATACAACTCTTGATATAATGAGTTTAGATATAAATATATATAATAAAGAATAAATTTTTAATTAAATAATATTAAAATATTAAAATAATAATATTGAGGTTACAAGGTGGTTGTATACAAAATGTGAGTTATCAATATATCATTATTTATAATTTTTCTAGTAAAATCTGAAAACATGTGAATAAATAAATAAATTTTGAAAAGTTGTAAAGTTGTGACTTTAATTAGTCTGTAGTTGTGAAAGTAACATTTTCTTTTAAAATATATAGGTTAAAGAAGTGATATATGGACAATTTGTACCAGTTTACAACTCTATTTTCTTTTAAAATTTAAATTTTTTTTATGAAGTGACGAAAATATCCTTTCTTTATATCATGAATCACAAGTTGTATACTGAAGCAAGTTGTCAATGAATGAGGTATAAGTTAAGTTAAGTGAATGATGACTTTGCTAACCAAAACCCAAGGTCCAAGACCATTGGGTATTTAATGGCACAAGAGGAACTTGGTAATCTACCACTCACACTGGTCCCTCAAATCTCTTCATAATTTTAGAGAATCTTAAAGAGATAGAGCAATTGCAAAGCAGAGACGGTGTTCTTTATACCTCGAGGGCGAAATGGTGATAAGTAGATAAAGGTTTCAAATTTGGGAAGCAACCAATTAGAATGATATTGGTTCACATAGCTCTTGCCTCATAGGTTAAAGTTGTTTTTGTATGCAAAAGTTGGGTAATGTAGCATGCAAAAAGAGGAAGAAGGTAAGTCTGAAATAAAAAAGGTATAAAAAGGTGTGAAGGTTTGATAATGTGTTCGAGGTTGAGATTGATTCCTCGAGATATGGTGCTTTTCCACAAGATGCGAGGGTTGAGACATGAAAGTTCAGTCATGCCACTTGATCTGGGTGCAACCATAGGTGTTGACACTTCAATGCAAGGGGCAGGGACTGCTTCTACACTATAAACCTAACATTCTTTTCCTTTTTTTAATGTTGGAATCAACATATGCTACCTACAAACCTTAATACAAATCTTAATCAGTGTTAATTTAATGTCTTAAACATCACTTTTCTTTAAGATATTGAGAGAGAAAATGCTGAATGAAGAGTTAAAGAACTGAATTTTAATGACATGGGATTCAAAGAATATTACCCTGTGTTGTCTTTGCACTGGTGGATCTTGGAAGAGTATTATCAAAAAGTCAATTTTAATAGAACAATAATGGAAGACAGAGTTTCATGGATTCAATGTTTTGTTTCCTGTGTGGAAGTACACTTACTCATTCATGAAAAGGATCTTTGTTGTAGCTTGTTCTTGTTTTAATGGGCCAGACACAATTTCCAAACCTATAAAAATGGGCTTTGACCTTAACTTCATCTGGGCCATTTCTTTCTACACCCTCGTATGCATCCTCTTAGATCGTTAAAATATCAAACTATCATTGTGTTCTTTCATAGTTTTTGGAATGCTCACTACAAGAAAATAGAAACCAGATTCTGAGATAAAAAAATAATTAGTTATTATAATAACTAAATTAATTTTTATTATCGTTAAATAATTTTTAAATTAGTATCTAATTAATTATTAAGATTTTTACTATCAATTATTTAGATTCTAAATTAGTTAAAGGTTGTTTTTAGAGGCTTAATAATGAAAAGTATTATGTATAAGCTAACATGGTTGAAGACATATGATATTTTCTTGGTGTTTACAAGCCTTGGCCAATGAAATGTGCTGTGATATAAAACAACTTGACATCAAAATTCCAATTTTCAATAGTGAAAAAGTCACATGAAAGTCCATTGTCCTTTTGTGTGAGATGTTGATATTACTCTTGCTTCTTCATTGGACAAGTTTAAGGATCATAATCACATTATTAAATGATGCATGCAACATAGTTTTTCACATTTGTATTAATCATTATGGGATTATGAAATGCAAAAGTGGTAAGGTTTATAATGATAAAATTTACTCACAGTTGGCAGCAACTATGCTATGGTTTTTGAATTGTTGGACATTGTTTATTTTTTATATATTCCATGTGTAATGAGTCCAAAGGAAAAAGATGGAGAATATAATAGAATATAATGGTTCCAAGCAAACACGCCTCAGAATTTTAAAATAATTATCCAAATATTAAAATATCAATTTTTTTTATTATATATTTGAGATATGTCAATAATACCATTAATATATATATATATATATATATATATATATATATATATATATATATAT
>Ga0123342_1000415_pt1 | contig 66536 bp, 31 predicted proteins | sample Turbeawhitnodule_FD_89960 | JGI IMG/M metagenome (GOLD analysis project Ga0123342, IMG submission 89960) | Root nodule microbial communities of legume samples collected from Mexico - Turtle bean Mexico white nodule | ecosystem: Host-associated > Plants > Roots > Nodule | place: Mexico: Nepantla... | reverse complement strand
TCCCCCCTCTTCTTCTTTTCTTTGTTTTTTTTTTTTTTCTATTTTTTTTTTTTTTTTTCTCCCTTTTTTTTTTTTTTTTTTTTTTTTTTTTTTTTTTTTTTTTTTTTTTTCTTGTTGCTTCTTCTATTTCTTTTTCTTGTCTTTCTTTTCAAATTATATTTCCCTTTTCTGCAAAACAAAGGGTAACCCTTACATTGGCGAATTAGACTGTGATTTTTGAGAAGTTGATCACACTATTAAGTGAGGTTTTGCTCTAAGGGTGCGCGTTTTCTTTGCGGTTCTTGTTATTGTAGAAAATTGTGGAGAAATAATCTTGTTGTGATTGCAATTGCAGTCCAAAAACCTTGACGTTGTGGCGGAAATCGCGTTCGCAATAACGATCATAGGCCATTTTTAAAACCTTGCATGTCTGGTAAAACCTTGAACACAAATTGATTAACAATGATGTAATACACCTGGCAAATTCAGCACCAATAATGCTTCCAAAAACTATGCCTATACACTGCCACCTGGCTTGACAATATTTGCTGCTGATATGTGTAATGATTGATACAGGTCAAATGATGACCCCCATTTGGACTGTTAGAACAAAATATAGTGCTGTGTCTTTAATATATACTTTTGGTTAGGTTTATCCCTTTGTCCAATGTCATCAATTTCTCATATTTTACATAATACAGCCTCCTTTCTGCTCAAACAAAACTGGGAAGAGCTTGTAGTTCATTGTACGTGTCCGTTACAATTTATCCTACAGTGCATGCCATTGTACAATTCAATTATTTTGATTCACTTTTCTTTCTTGGCTTTTATTGTAATTGCTATGGGGTTGGCTTTTACCAATCTTAACTTAAGATGCTATAATGAGTTCTGTACATCTAAAAAAGGGATGAATATTATTCCAATTGGTGAAACACAGAACAGTGAATACAATGTGTGCCGATATCCTCATTCTCAAAATGTATGCCAGACTTGCTTTCAAGCAATGGAGTGATCAAATTGCAAATTCCTCAGTTTGACATGTGCTCTGCCGGCTCTGTCATATACGAATTAGCTTTGGGTACTCACACAATTAACAACTTAAAAACTATTAAGCTTGATATTAATAACTTGCACATGCTATCCTGCTACACTAATGCACAAGGTGTAATGTCATGATGATTGGCACTTTCCAACTGCCTTGTTGAAGTTATGAATTATGTTCTCTTTCCAACTTTTTATTTCTATTTGCTGCAGTTTCAATCTGAGATATTCCTATCTTCGTGTAATCTGTGTTGTGATCAGCATATAAAGACACAAATGAGCAGTGGTGGAAGAGCTGGGAAACCCAAAGAGGAGGAACAAGATGGCATGTCCGTCCACTCTCCTTGCAAACCTCCTCCTTCCTCTGCTTCCTCTCTCCCCAAGGTCTCTGTCTCTCTATCTCTCTTTGAAATTTGAATTTGGGTTTGGAATTGACATCTGGTTATGGTGACAGGAGCAATCACAGGTTGAATTGGAGATGAGATTGTTGGAAGCTCTTGAGATTTACCCTCCAATGAGGCTACAAGGTAATACACACGCATGTTCACATACATGCACATGCACACATAACTCTTTGAGGATTATGGATGATTTTGATATAACAATTTTGGTATTGATATGTGAAAAGGAAAAATAATGTTTTTCTTTTCCAAAATGAAATGTGGGTGGAAAATTATATGTAATTAAATGAGGTTATTGACTATGGACTGTTAGTATAAATATTTTACACTGTCAGCCAACCAGCCAACCAATCCTAAATCATTGTTGGTATGACTTTTAAGGTAGTTATTGTAAAAGTCAACAAACTTACCATACATGGTGGTTTGTCAATTGAATGACAGTGTAAATATGCTTTACATTTTCAGTACATAGCCTATTTTCTCTAATTAAATTTGAAAGTGAATGTAAAATACAATTTGTTGCTGTGAACTGGAAAAATATCAAGACATAATTAGTAATGTTGTCTAACTAGAAAGAAAACAATTGAAGTTGCAACATTACTAGACGTTTGATATCTACTGGTGCTTCATAGTTTGTGGACAGTAGCACCAACTGCTAAATCACGGGAGTTGGCATTGTGTGTCCTAGTAAGTGGGATTTTAGTTAAAATTGTTTTTTCCTTTGGGCAGGGGGCCATCTTCTCAATTTGAGCACTTATAAATGATTCCTAAAATTGATTATTTAAGATATATTTTGGTACGTATAATTTTTTCAAGAACTGCAGAAGTTGCTATTTGGTTATTTTCAGTTTATCTACATAACAGATTCATGAGATCAAGGGTGATGGCCTTATCTTCAATTACTCCTTTTATAATTTACTTTTTATTCTGTAAAAATCTATAGCATGTGACATTGTTTTAAACAATAAAAAGTTGTTCCAGTGATATGACAACTTCAAACTGTCTTTCTATGTTGTTCCTGGACAAAATATAGAATGCATATATTTCGAATGCTTGACAGTTGATTTACAAGATATTTTTATATGCATGAAATCCTTTTTAATAACAGTGATACTGAATTTCAAATTAAATAATGAGGATGATTTCTGTATCTTGAGCATGTTCTTGACTATACATTTATTATCTAGAAAGGGGATTACAAAGAAAAGATGCTTTGTGTTAATTGAAGTGAGGCCAAGGCATACTGCATTAAGCTCCCTGTTTACTTTGAGGTTTCGTAATTGAAAAAATGTAAAATTTTATCCGTTTCTGCTGTAAGTGATATCTGGTTAGATTTGAACACTATGTAGTAAGTTATATGGTTAAAAATGAATTATTTACCATCATTGATTGAGAAAGTTTTGTCAAATTTGTGCACTAGCCTTTCAAATAAACAGTAAGCATTTGTAGCGATCAATGAATTGCACTTTCTTGAGTTTCATTAATGAGCCCATTACATGTAATTGCTGCTTGTTTAGCTGTTATTTGATACTTTGCATTTCTTATTTTTATCAAGGGTTATGCTAAGATGGGTCATGGATGATCACTTTGTCCTTATAAAGTATTCCCTTGTTAGATAGTTAACTCTAGTTGGATCAAGATAGATTCATCAAATTTAATGCTTACAATTAATGTTGCTTTCATGAAGGAGTACATCGCCACTTTGTCCTTTATGGTCTGATGGAATTTCTAAAGAGGAAGTTTGACAGACACTTTTCTTCTGAGGAGGTTCTTCAATTGTTGGATCGGTTCTACAATATAGAAATGCTGGTATGTTATCAATAAGTTGTGGTTCTTCCCATTCATCTTGCTACCCTCAAATAAGATGTGGGTTTGTGGTATTTTAACATTGTGCTGTGGATTTTGAGAGCTGATAAAATGTAGTGGTTTATCTTTCTTCCTCAGAAAACAGATGATGATGAGATTGATTTGCTTACTCAGGAAGAAGAATTTTCCTTGCCTCAGAGTTACTTTGTGAAGGAAGAACCCTGAACAACAACTTTTGGAGTATATACATTTTTTGCTTCAACCATTGTTCATCTTTTGATATGTACAGCTGGTTATCTATTCCTTTCCCTTCTTCCCGTTTTAGGGATATTATATTCACGTAGACCCGTTAAGTGGAGGTTCTTATCGCGTGTCTGTTAAGTTCCACCGGTAGTTCCGGGAACTCTGCTCCAGTTTGATACCTTCTGTTCTGTCATAATGTATTTAGCTAGCTAGACTAATTTGGATATAATGCCTTTTAACCGTAATATGTTTATTTATTTTAAATCCTTCAACTAAATCATTCAAATTTATTGGTAGGAATTTTCACTACCCGATCTGCAATGACAAATAGATAATGAAAATATAGTGGAAAGTGTAGAGTTAATTGATTGAATAAAGAGATAGAAAAGTAGTGTTGTAGAAATTTCCCTACCAGTTAATTGGAATGATTTAGCTGATGGATTTAAGTGTATTTTTAAAGAAAAATGTGAGGAGGGGTTTTGGTTTGTAATGAATTGATGCTGTGCTGTTTCCATGATGGTTTGGTGGAATAGAGGAAATATGGCCTGAAATAGTGTACAAATAATGGCTACTTTTCGTGTGGATGGGAAGTGCAGCCAACTAAGGAGATGATGCATTGTTTGTACCAAATCATTTTTTTTAAATTATTTTCTTTCTCCTTTCTCTCTCCCCTTTTGGTTCATCATCCCTACCTCCTCCAAGGATAAGATGTTTTGTTGCTTGAAACAACTTTTATGCCGGAGCATTTTGACATGACAGTTGGAGTTGTTTAAAGGCAATGTTTTATTCTTCTATATCACCATCATTAAATATTATGTACCATAATAAATCTAAATATGGAGCACCTCATGAGTTGTTTACATTGAAGATGCTCTAATACCACCTTTGTTGTTAGACTTGTTCCTGTCACCTCAACCTCATCATTTAGATTTGCTTTTACTACCAGCATAACCAGTTTCCCCTTCTCTACCATACCATTTTTTTAGACTAGTTGTTTCGACAAACTTTAACATATTTAACCATTCTCTTGTCATATACATGTTTCATTGAGAAAAATATATACCACATAAATAAAACAAGAAAAATAAACTTGTAAGTTGAGGAGGATTGGTTTGAGTTGAATTCGAATTCTTCCTAGTGAATTTGAACTATTTTGAGTTGGATTTATTATGTACAATATTTCTAGACATTTTGAAAAATTGGAAGAGTTCTTCCTTCTAGGATGCATATACTTAGTTTTCGTCCAATGTGTTTATGTAAGTACTTATAAAGAAAACAACTTCTATAATTGGCTTGGTCAAACTATAACTTTCGGGGCAATTGATTATGTAGTGCATTCGAGGATGAAATTATCAAACAATGTTAAAACAAATAAAATTGTTTTAACTCGTTTATGTTACTGTGAGTTATTTGTCACTTGCACAAGTTATAATGCAAATCACTTGTGGATAATGTTATGTTAAGATCAATTAGAAGCATTGTGGTAGGATACAAGCAAATCAAATATTAGTTTTATGAAAATGTAAACAAAATTTCAAACTAAAGGTTTAATCTTGTAATCATAAAGATTTTAAAGTTGTGACTGTCTCTTTACCATTTCAACATTATGTTTCAATCTAACACATTACTTTTAAATTAGAGGACACTTGTGCACTCATTATTGATATATTTTCTAAAGAATTCAGTAGCAATTTAATTTTAAAACACTTAAATTCCATAATATGATGAATTTGGTTTCAACAATTTTTCTCTTTATGATGAAAAACTATATACACAAATTTTAAGTTTAATGATTTAGGATCAGAATATATATATATATATATATATTATTTTTGCTAAAATTTTAAGTATTTTATCTTGATTTATGTAAAAGCTTAAAATGTTAAGTTCAATTTAACACAAAATAAAAACACTAAAGTGATATCGATTAAATAAAAAATACTTCTAGTAAACAGAATTAGTCACTATCTTTAAATAAAAATACAATTAAATATTGAAAAATATTTTTTTTTCGCAAAAAAAAATTATTGTACTTTTGATATTAAAAACTATAAATATTCCACTTCTCCTTCCTTTTGGTTTATCAACTAAAAAAATAACAGGACAGGTAAAGTTGATTGAAAAAAAAAACAGAATTAAATTTATTTGAAGTGTTGTTGGAGTGGAGTTTCTTCTGTAAATATAGTTAGGAACTAAGATTTGAAATTGTTTTGTGTTGTGCAATAATTTAGGTTACCTTTTATCTTTTTCACATCTCACTTTCTTGTCAGTAATACCACGCAATAATAGATTTTTATTTTTAACTTCATTAATTGCAATAGCAATTTATGTATGACATTTTACAACTTTATCATTCAAATTATGTAGCAATTAGGATCTTTTTATTTTTCATATTGTTATATCTTTTATCCTCATGCGTTGTAACATCTGATATTTGTAAGGTTGTTACCACTTAATTAATTTAAACATTAATTATTTTGTAATTTTAAAGCAATACTATTTGTTATCTATATTTATAATGTAGGAGATTTTTTTTATAATGATGTTTTGGTGTACACATTTTGTTTTCAAATTTACCCTTCATAATATTAAAATATAATAAATTTGTTTTGTTTTTAAATGGTAAAATTGGAAATATTACTTCAATTGAATTTAAAAAAAAAATAGTTTTAAAATGAAATGTGGTTTGACGTACACTTATTATTTTTAGACAAAGGCTGATATAAGAAAACTATGAGAAAAATAATATGAAAAACATTTTAAAAATTTGGTGTTATTTGATATTCTTTATGCACAGTCTAAAGTGGAGGCAAATTCAATTATGGTGTTTTCTCATAACAAAAATATATTTTTCAATTTTTATGTGAAATATATTTCTCAAAAATCTTGATAAAAAAATATAAATAAAAAATAATAAATAAATTTTTTAATTTTTAAAATTAAAAAAACTATGAATGATATGTATTATTTGATTATTGTTATAATTTAATTAATGAAAATATTCGTTAATTATAATTTTATTTCTTTTAAATAATATGTAAAATAACATTTTGAATATTAATCTTTATTTTTATTTAATATTTTTTTTAAAAAGAATTATATATAGATAATTTAGAATGATTATCTTTTCACTAGTATAGGTATAGAAGCAATAGAAATAGAAAAATAAAGAATTTGAATAACTATGACTTATGGAAGGATTTGTTGGATTTATTTGAAAAGAATGGGTAAATTTGTTACGAAATAGAAAACTATTACTCTTTCAAAATAAAATGATAAAAAGTATATTATTATATATATTTTTAAAATAATAAAATAAAATATTAAAGAATAAAATGGAAAATTAATTCCGTTTATATTGTTATAGAGAAGATCTCTCTTCTTTATATATAGGTATATGGATGTGAACAAAAGTAATGTACTTTAACAGGTGAGATAAACAAGCTTCGTGCGTGCAATCGAGAAACCACTGTTATCTTCGCCGCCCACCACGCCTTCTCTCTATATCCCTTCTTTTTCACTGTAATCTTCCCAATCTTACCCTTTTCATTTCATCTCTTCTTCTATTTTATTTCTCTGCAACGCTTCCGCTGAATTTATCATTTTTATTTTTCTTGTGTTGTGTCTGTAAAAGTTTGTTTCAATCAGGTATTCGAACTGTCAATTCTGTCATGTTCAGTTTTTCTTCGCTCATGGCTTAGCGACCTAGATGTTTGCTTACGTTATCGTAAATGATTAATTTTTATTTTGAAAAAGTGGCGCCCATGTGTTTGCGGAAATGTTTTGCTTGCCCATTTTTCTTATTCAATATGTTTTTACTAGGTGGTTTGATTTATGACATGCTTTTGTTTTTTTTTTTTTCATTTTTGGTTGTTTGAATCATTTTGTTACCATCTTGTGGATAAATGCAGGCAACAATATAGGAATAATGGCTAGGGTTTTGGCTCAGTCTATCGGTATGCCTGGCCTACTGAGTGGGCAAAGGCATGGGCAGCATAAGGGATCAGGAAAATCAAGAAGGTCTCTCAAAATGATGAGTAGCTTACAAATGCCTGCATTAAGAATGTCAAGTTTCTCTGGACTGCGTACTGTGAACAATTTGGATCTTCTTTCGAGATCTCGACGAAGTTTACCTTCTAAGATGTTGACTTCAACTTCTTCTCGTCGTGAAAGGGCTAAAAGATTCGTACCCAGAGCGATGTTTGAGCGTTTCACTGAGAAAGCAATCAAAGTAATTATGCTAGCCCAGGAGGAAGCTAGGCGGCTGGGACATAATTTTGTTGGAACAGAACAGATTTTATTAGGTCTTATCGGTGAAGGCACTGGCATTGCTGCCAAGGTGCTGAAGTCAATGGGAATTAACCTGAAGGATGCTCGTGTGGAAGTGGAAAAGATAATTGGAAGGGGCAGTGGATTTGTTGCAGTTGAGATTCCATTTACTCCCCGTGCAAAACGTGTTTTGGAACTCTCACTAGAGGAAGCTCGCCAACTTGGTAAATGCTGTTCTGTTCTGTTCTTCTGTGATTATTATTACTTTAATTACAATAAAAAAAAGATTTGTATTGCCTAGAATTTTCTTTCTTTTTCCAATCAGTCCATTTATCTAGTTTTCCAGTGTTTCTTTTGTCATTTATTCTATTAAAAAAGATATAAGTGATTCGGTATGGTTGTATTTATTGTTATGCCTTTATCTGTTTTAGTCGAGTAAACTTCATTCTAATCTAATTATTTATAATAATAAAAGAATAAATTAACAAAGAGGATTCGAAACCACCCATAACCACCCATCATAGAGAGATCCTGAACTAGATTCAGTTTTAAATGGACTCCAATCTGCATTTTAGCTCACTCCTTGAAATTTTTAGGTCACAATTATATTGGATCTGAGCACTTGCTTCTTGGTCTTCTACGAGAGGGTGAGGGTGTAGCAGCACGTGTTCTTGAAAATTTGGGTGCTGATCCAAACAATATTCGGTCTCAGGTTAGTATTGTATTATAATTTTTTTTTAACTTATTTATATCATATATGAAACATGTTTTTATCTATTTTATGTGTAAAATAATCATTATTGTATTCTCACTGGATGGACAGGTTATTCGCATGGTTGGTGAGGGTGCTGACAGTGTTGGTGCTACTGTTGGTCCTGGAAGTAGTAATAACAATAAGATGCCAACTTTGGAGGAGTATGGCACCAATTTGACTAAGCTAGCTGAAGAGGTAATTGTACTATATGATTCGGCGCAACTCATTCAATTATTTCTTTTGGCTATGTTCAATACCTTGGATTACCATTTTCTTCTTTTGAATACCTGTTTGATTATTTCAACCCCTCGGGTAATAAGGTCTGTCCAAATTGTCCCTATTTTATAAAAGGTAGAAAATTTCTTGTAAATCTAATTTATGTTTATCTTTATCTCAACTATATGTAATTTTGGGAATGGATTAGTTATCTTCTAACCAAATTCTTCTAAATCGTGCCAAAAAGTTTGTAATATTTCCCAACTCAACTTAATTAGTGAATCCACAAAGGATAAATTTCATGGATATTTGATACTATCCTCTATGGAAATACAAGAAGCCAATTTCACAAACATAGCTAGTTTTCTTAGTTTTTTCTGAAAATTTCCCCAATGATATACTTGGTTTGCCACCAATTAGAGATACCAAGTTTTTTTTTATAGATTTGATACAAAAATTGAATCACTTTCAAAAGCACCATATAGGATGACATCGTTTGAACTAGTAGAGCTAAAAAATCAATTAGAAGAGTCAATTGAAAGACATTCAATTGTCCTAATATGTCTCTCTAGGGAGCTCCTGTTTTGTTAGTTAGAAAGAAAGATGAAAGCTCTAGGCTGTGTATAGATTACAATCAATTAAATGAGTTTACCATCAAGAATGAATATCTTTTCCACCTAAGGATAGAGGATATGATAGACCAATTGAGAGGAGCCTTTGTATCTTCCAAAATAGACATAAGGTTAGGATATCACTAGATTAGAGCAAAGGCAGAAGATGTACAAAAAGATGATTTTAGGACAACATATGGACATTATTAATATCAAGTGATGCCTTTTGGACCAATGCCACGATATAATTATTTTCATACATATAATTATTTTCGTACATATGACCATAAATAATAAGAGATTATGTTTTTGGAAATGTAAGAGACGAATGATGTGATGAATATTGTTTATGACTTATCAACACTAGCTAACCGACATGGTCACAGCAAATAATAACGTCACGCAAAGCTTCGAAACTAGTTTTTTACAATTTTTCAATTCTATGAATTCACATGCATTTTGATCAAACTTTTTGTATCCAAGCATATAATGTAATATAATATAATAAATAAAGTCACTTCCTTACTGTTGAGAAGAAATAATGCTCACCACCTGTGACATTATAATAATAATGAGAAGAAGGAATATTATTGCATTTGGGTTTCACGCTTACACTGTCATGACTCATGGCTACAGATCATAAGCTTCATCTCTAAATATATAAAAGAATAAGTAAACAACACTTAGACTACAGGAAGATGCCAAAGAAGCTTCTTCTTGGCACTACTTTTCATCCCAACGCGGACACTTTTACAATGTCAGCCTTGTGTGTATTTAATTAACTGTCTCCTTTGAATCTAAAATTTCTAACTAGACTACTTCACATCATAAGTTTTCTTGACACACGTCACTCCTCTCTGACTTAAATAGTTTTCATAATTTAAAAAAAAAAAGACATGAACATAAAAAAAGCAATTGAGAAAGGGTATTTCTTTATTAATTGTCATAGATAATATTTTTCTTGTAGAATATAAATTTATATATAGAATGTAGACTAGGCAGATAATATAGAATTTAGAGTAAAATTTTCAAGATTATTCTCTCTTAACAGTATGCAACGCTAAGTTATATCAAGTTGGGAGTTGGACAAACCATGTATGGAGTTGGAAGCTGGAGTGAAGGAGTGTTTGTTTGAGTGGGAGATGAATTAGGTAACCCACTCATGGATCAGCTGGAAGGAAAAGGACTGATAAAGGAAGGAGAGGATAGGTGGTTATGGAAGGAAGGAGAGTCTTCAAAATATACGATTAAGTCAGCTTATAGTACAATAAGGAAAGCAATAAATGGATAAAATAAGATGTTGTACGAGTATTTTTGGAAGGTCAAGCCTCTACCCTCAGGAGGTTGTTGCTTGGAGGGTGATACAAAAGAAAGTAGCAACGAAAGATAACCTCCCCTAAGGAGAGGAATGGTCTTAATTAGCTCTGTTTGTGTAATGTGTGAGGAGGAAGAGGAGACAACTAACCATCTATTTTTTACCTGTAGGTGGATTGGTGAGATAATGGTTAATCATTGCAATGCAAGGTTTTCAACACCACAAAATAGAGTGTGTTGGTGTATGTGAGTTGCTATAATTGGTGAGATTTGGAAACAAAGGAATAGTGTTACGTGAGTGGTAGAGACCATCTTGAGATTTTTACGATGACACAATTAAAGGTATAGTCATGGATTACAAGGAGCCAGTAGTTGTATTTTCATATGCTGAGTGGTGTATGGAGCCTGTAACATGTCTGAAATCAGTGAAAAAGAACTAAGTGGTTATAGGAGGTACTCACTTGTAAAATTGTTGGTATTACTAACCTTTTTTTAGGTGCTGGTTTGGGAATGTTTAATTAGACTGTAGGGGTACAACAACTACTGGGAGGTGGCGCATTGGCTCTGTGATTGCTGAGAAACCTACCTAGAGCATGTGCCGTGAATGGAGGATTGACATCTATCAAGGTTGTTAGTTGCAGCAATGTAACCAAGCAGGGGCAAAGGAAGAAGGTTAGTTATGCTGCTGGAAGTTTTCATTGCCGCAAGCTCTTGCACAGTTGGCAAAATATAGTAGGTGTCAGCATGTACTCAAAGTGTGTTTTCGTGATTATGAGGAGAGTGTCACTGAAAGAGAAAGCTATTAATTAATGCAGCAAAAAGTGGAGGAATGAAGGATGAAGAATTTAGTATAACGAATGAATGATCCATCTAAAACTGGGATCATAAATACAAGAGCGCATTTTCTGGTGTAGTAGCTTAAATTTGTTTTTTTTTGGCAAGTTCTGGTGTTTAATGTATGTATATGTGTGTAAGGTTGGAACTCCTGAATAATGTGATTGTTGTTGGAGCAGGTTTTTTTGAGTTGGGTTATTATGGATAACTTTATATAGAATTGGAATTTTCTTAAAATACACTATTTATTTATTTATTTTTATTGCTGATAAAAAATAATGAAAATTAATATATATATATATATATATTAATTAGTATTATTTGACTTAATATTTAGTACAATATATATTATTCTATTAGTATAGACCTAATATGTTTATTCTATGAAATTAATTTCTACATCTTCAGTTCAAACATTTAAATGATGTGGAATAATTATATTTCTCAATGTTCATCCTCTAGAAAAAATCCCATTGTTACTAGATTTCTTATGCCAATGGAAGATCAGCTTTCGTTTTATCTTATGGTGTAGTTTTTTATTACTGATCTTTTCTCAACCTGAACGATAGGGAAAATTGTTTCATTCTATCTTGTGGTGTGGTTTTTTATTACTGACCTTTTCTCAACCTGAACTATAGGGAAAATTGGATCCTGTTGTTGGTAGACAACCACAAATTGAACGTGTCACTCAAATCTTGGGTCGTCGTACCAAAAATAATCCTTGTCTTATTGGAGAACCTGGGGTTGGGAAGACAGCTATTGCTGAAGGGCTTGCCCAAAGGATTGCAAATGGTGATGTTCCTGAAACCATAGAGGGGAAGAAGGTTAGTATATGGTCTATAAAATTGTATAAATGATTCATTCTAAAACAATGTCTTATTTCTTCTATTGAGTTCGGAGCATGTTAACTGCAGAAGTGTTTTTGACTAATGTTTTGGATTTTGGGTGTTTATACACTTCTGGGGAGTTCTGAATGATATGAAACCTTGTTCTGCATGATATAGGTTATAACCCTTGATATGGGTCTACTGGTAGCTGGAACTAAATATCGTGGAGAATTTGAGGAGAGATTGAAGAAACTGATGGAGGAAATCAAACAAAGTGATGAGATAATACTTTTTATTGATGAAGTACACACTCTAATTGGAGCTGGAGCAGCTGAGGGGGCAATTGATGCTGCAAACATACTAAAGCCTGCTCTTGCCAGAGGTGAACTGCAGGTAATATTTTCGCATCATGTTCAAAATGTATTGTCATTGATTTACACTTCAAAATCGATTTGTGTAATGTGTTGGGAGGATTGGGCCTATGTTTTCATTGATATTCGTCATTGAAACAAAAAATACAGAAGGATAAAAACACGTTACTTTTGCTACCTTTGCTGGTCAATAATCGTATATTTAGGTTATTTTTGCAGATATATCTTTTAGAGAAAAGAATTCATAGAGTATGTATTGTCATTTTAATTTTGACATCAAATTTGTTCAGGGAGAAAGAATTGAGTTTGTGTTGCCATTGAAACGTAAATGCTAAAGGATAAAATGACTTCTATTCTGTGTTGCGGACTCGTACATTGTGATAAATGATCACTTAGTTGAATTAAATAATGTCTATTTTTTAATATTTAGTTTTGGAATGTTTTTTATCTTAAAAAAAAAAATCCTTTTGCGTGGTCAGCAGTTCAATGTTGGTTGAATAGTGTAAGAATTCAGAATAATATTTGTATTTGTAGACTGTTGAGAAATTTGAAGGCACTTAGTTAAGCTTATACTAAACTTACTGTGATGCTTTTAAGTTATTATTATATGCAGTTATTGTTGCTTAGTTCGAACTTGTACCTATTGTAAGGTGTGTGATTTTTTTATGCAGTGTATTGGAGCCACGACGCTGGATGAATATAGGAAGCACATTGAAAAGGATCCAGCACTGGAGAGGCGATTCCAGCCAGTTAAAGTGCCAGAGCCAACTGTAGATGAAACCATACAAATATTGAAAGGGCTTAGGGAACGCTACGAGATTCATCACAAACTCCAATACACAGATGATGCACTTGTAGCTGCTGCCCAGCTGTCACACCAGTATATTAGGTTTGTCATATTTAAACCCTCTGCATTTTTTTTGTTCATTTTACTTTTCTGTTTATGTTGGACAGACATTTTTTTTTTTATGTTGAATGTTAGGTATCTTCTAGCTTAAATAATTGAATTGAATCCCTTGCAGTGATCGATTTTTGCCCGACAAAGCTATAGATTTAATTGATGAAGCAGGTTCCCGTGTTCGGCTTCAACATGCGCAGGTATATTGTTTGTCAACCTTTCTCATAACCAGGACTTCTTTTGTCTGTTATAGAGCTAATTTTGCTAAATTTGCATACGTTTAGTTACCAGAAGAAGCAAGAGAGCTTGATAAGGAGGTCAGACAGATTGTAAAGGATAAAGAAGAAGCTGTTCGCAATCAAGACTTTGAAAAGGTAATGTGCCTTTACCCAAGATTGGACTTCGTTAACTAACAAATCCAATTAGACAATGTTACTTTAGTATTTCTAAAGTTGTTTTACCTTTGGTAAACTCAGAATGGAGGGTACCTCTTTCCCAGTAAAATAATTATAAAGTGACTTCTAAAACAATGCAGTGGTTTGTTCTTTGTTCAATTATGCTTGATTATTATATCTGCAAGTTATTGTGTATTAGTGTGCTGATGATTTATGAATTTTGTAATAGGCTGGAGGGCTACGAGATAAAGAAATGGATCTTAAGGCCCAAATATCCACACTTATAGAAAAAGGCAAGGAGATGAGCAAGGCAGAAATGGAGGCAGGAGATGGATGTCCCATGGTGACTGAAGTTGACATACAGCATATTGTCTCCTCCTGGACTGGTATTCCGGTAGAGAAAGTCTCAACTGACGAATCTGATCGCCTACTCAAGATGGAAGAGACTTTACACACACGAGTCATAGGTCAGGATGAAGCAGTAAAAGCAATTAGCCGGGCCATCCGTCGAGCTAGGGTGGGATTGAAGAATCCTAATCGACCAATTGCCAGCTTCATCTTTTCTGGGCCAACTGGTGTGGGGAAGTCTGAATTGGCTAAAGCTTTGGCTGCATACTATTTTGGTTCTGAAGAAGCCATGATTAGGCTTGACATGAGTGAATTTATGGAAAGACACACAGTCTCCAAACTCATTGGTTCACCCCCTGGATATGTTGGTTACACCGAGGGTGGTCAACTGACTGAGGCAGTTCGGCGTCGTCCCTATACTGTTGTGCTATTTGACGAGATTGAGAAAGCCCATCCTGATGTATTTAACATGATGCTTCAGATCCTGGAAGATGGAAGACTAACAGATAGCAAGGGAAGAACTGTGGACTTCAAGAACACTCTTCTAATAATGACATCAAATGTTGGAAGCAGTGTGATTGAGAAAGGAGGACGTAAAATGGGATTTGACCTTAGTTATGATGAGAAGGATAGCAGTTACAATCGAATCAAGAGCTTGGTGACTGAGGAGCTGAAACAATACTTTAGGCCAGAGTTCCTTAATCGGTTAGATGAAATGATTGTTTTCAGGCAACTCACCAAGCTGGAGGTAAAGGAGATAGCAGACATAATGTTGAAGGAGGTGTTTGAAAGACTAAAGGTCAAAGAGATTGATCTCTCAGTGACAGAAAAATTTAGGGAAAGGGTGGTTGAGGAAGGATATAATCCTAGTTATGGGGCTAGGCCTCTAAGAAGGGCCATCATGCGACTTTTGGAGGACAGTATGGCCGAGAAGATGCTTGCTAGAGAGATTAAAGAGGGTGACTCAGTTATAGTAGATGCCGATTCTGATGGTAATGTGATTGTGCTCAACGGTACTAGTGGTGTCCAGGAGTCACTATCAGAATCTCTTCCTGTGTAACGTGGTTGCCTTTACTAGAGTACTTTTTTTTTTCTTTAAAAGAAAAACATATTTAGTTTTAGTTGTCATTGGACATACTTTTAATTGAATGCTGGTAGTTTTAGTAGTCTCAGGCAAGTTTGCTCATAATCCATCAACACAGCAAGATTTGAGTGTGAATGAAAAGAAAGGTCTGTTGGTCTACTTTAGTGACCAATCTTTATTTATCGAAATGGAATTTTAAAGTTACATTTATGGTCTTACAGCCTAACCTAAAATAGTTGTATCACAACTAATGATCAATTATCAAATGTATGTTTTTTAATTACAAAGTACAAATCCTCCGAATGGGATATACATGATTCTAATTTATGAAACTTTGGTAAGAACTGCAGTCATATCTTAACCCGATTTACAGTTTCTATTGATCTATTATTGGATGAGATTATCTTTGTGTGGGGCTGACACTCCCTCCACGGCTAATCTTCAAAGCTGTCAAAGCTTTCTGAATTTCCATAGTCATGGCGCTATCTACACTCCCAGAGGACAGTTTTCTATGTGATTTCTGCAGATGGAGCTTGAGTGAGCTGCTGCTTAGTCCAGCATTCTTCCCACATATTGGGCAAACTTTCATCATTGGTTTTCGCTGAAGCCATTCCATCGAAACCTTTCCATATAGTTTCTGATCCAATTCCAATAAGATCTTTGCAAAACCGTCGTTGGGTTGTGCTCGACAGTGAACTCGCTTCAAAGCTTGCCATGCTTCTGATAAAGTATACTCCCTGCACCATAAACAATCGGTTCAAAACTCGTTGCAACTGTCACTCACGAGCAGTAGTAATCAAAGAAAGAAAGTGAGGACAATATGTACTCTTACTCGTACAATTTTGAATTTTACTTACTTCCTGAGCATTAAGTATGCGAGGACCAATGTGACACTTCTGCTTTTCCCCTCAAAGCAGTGAACTAAAACTCTTTGACCAGTTTGTTCAACATAATCTATAAAATCACATGCTTCTTCAAATATGCTGCTGATGTTGTAATCATCACTGTCACATACCTGCTCAAAAGGAACCATGAACCAAATAAATATGAAGACATTCCTAAAACGAACGTAAATCAAAAGTAAATTTTAATAGAAAAAAATATTAAAAAAAGCACAACTAGAGTGCATCAAATCATATTGGATGACAAATTCTGCTATTTAGAAGCTATCAGCCAGAAGATATTAACAATTTAAAGAGAACTGCAAAGCAAAATCTACCCCATCGATTGCTCGAATCATCCTTTGTTAATAAGAAGGATTAGAAATATTTTGAGCAGGGTAGATTCTCAATCCAAAGGAGAGATATCACCACCCAAAAAATAAATCTTAGCAAATAAGACATTAGAGTAAAGGTAAAAAATAAAGTAAATACGACTTACAGAGAAATTCTTATACACAAATAGATCATGATACTGAGTTTCTGACTGTCCAATTTCATTGGTACACAAACATAAAATATTTGTGATTCCCAAGTATTGCAGTGTATGAACAGATCTTGCAGCCAATGCTCCACCAATAAATAGACTACTCGTCACGGCTGAAGGTTTCTCAGTACTTGCAGCATCTGATATCAATCCAATTCTCTCGAGAATATGCTCAAGTCTAATCTGAAAGTTAAAAGGGTAATGCAACATGAACGGAAATGCTTCATAAATGAAAGGACTCTACTACTAGTGAATTTCAGATTTGAAAGCAATAAAGTGAAGATAACCTTAAGTTCATATGCGTCAATAACACAGTTATTATCACCCTCAAAAAATCCTGGATTGAAATTGTTCTCCTGACATAGTTTGATGGCGTCACTTTTAAGCATTTCATTCCATTGTTCCAATTCTTTACTGCATTCAGCATCAACCTGGAAAACATGATACAATTTAAAAAAAGTGGAAAGAAACAGCAAATTGCGTTGCATTTAGTTTAGTCTTATATTCCTATTTGCCAGTCAACCCTCTGAGACACTGTATTATGTGAATATGAGATCAGCACATGCAGAGTGAGGAGTGGAGCTGTTGGTATGATTTGAAAACCCACATTTTGGTGGCAAATAACAAACGGTGCAAAATCTATGCTCTCACTTGTGGAAGAAACAGGAGCACATTGTTATAAACATTGTCCACATTGGTCAATTTTATGTCCAGACATATAGTCCTATACTTCTACATTTTAAAGCAATATGCCACGGACTGATTGTTTATGAACTATGCAATATGTAAATGGAAAAATTGCACAAAACAATGTGTTACTAAAAAAGCTGCACTGAAATCATGTGACTAGAAGATAAGGTTATGTTTTGTTATGAGATCGACCTTGGCAAATTTATGGAAGTCACGGAGCATAGTAGTCAAACGCAGACTACGAAGTGGTTCCCCATTTTTATAGAACTTTCCATGGCAAGTTTCTCTTGACGTAGGACTGGAATCTCTGTTGCCAGAAGATGATGCCTTTGAAGGAGTTCTCAGTGATTCTGAATCAATCAAATCATGATGGTTATCATTACCAAGCCTCTCCTTGCATGATGGAGAGGAACAATGCCCCCCAGATGCCAGTGAAGGTGAGTCAGGAACCACAGTATCTTCTTTGTCAAATTCTCCCAAAGATATTTTACTTGAAATGTTCATAAATTGTCGTAACAAAGTATCAAGTCTTTGGTGAAGTGTGAGTAGGAATATGTGAAATCCCTGCAGATCCCTGAGAGCAGCGCGGAAACCAGTACGGAACGCATGAACTACAGACATTACGTCATTATCAGTTTTATCCATGTCTTCTTGTGGAGGACATCCTAATTTCCCTCCAGTTACATCATATATCAGGTTTGAGGCAAATTCAGAACTATTGATTAACAACTCAATCAACTTAGGATAATTAACCTGATCATTTGCACGTTTTCCAGCAGGGGGTCGCCGAGGAACACAAGAATCAATGGCTACTATGCTAATGTCCGTAGACATTGATTCTTCAGATGTTTGACCTATAAGGTTCATGTCAAGAGATATTGGAAATTCTGTTATATCTGAAAGATCAGAGGATTGTGATATCAAGCCAGGATCGTGAGAATCGAGTCTGCATTCTACTGAAGTTGACCTTCTTTCTTTCTGAAGAGCCCATGTCATCTTTGGTTTATATCGGTCAATTGCAGAATCTACAGCGGCTTTTAGCACATCTGTATTTGCACAGATAATCTTTCCAGCCAACAACAAATTTGCTGGATTCCCACGCCATCTAAGGTCACGGCAAGGTAGCCTATCTTCATTTCTGATGACAAGGTCCAGCATCAGCACCCTGCCAAGAGCTTCAGACGTTCTCTCTGCACATCCCTTTGACTTGAATGCAGTAGAGCTTTCAAGCAAGGGTGAACCGTGTACATAACTGCAAGAAGATGGTGAATCTTCAGAAATAATAATCAAAATTTATTTTGTAGAACAAACAAGTGTTTTTCTCCATAATGAACAATGGCCGTCATTGACTCTAAGAATGTTTTCTCTTTCTGTAAATGCCATATTAACGAATTTCATTGTTTTCTTCAGAAACTAGTGACAACATAAGATGAGCCCATAAATTCTTTAGAATTAAAATATTTTCTTATTAGGGTAGCGACTATCAATGTATTGCTTACCATAAAAAATAGAAGAGAAAAAAGAATCAAAATGATTATTTCTTGGTGGTTCCCACTTGCCAAAATCATTTAGATTGAGATTGATAAGAAGATACCATTTCTCGGATGATTTCATACTTGCATTAACTACGTGACAGCACAGAAGCCACATAAGTCCAAGCATAAACAAACATAATTATACATGAAACAGAAAATCATCAAGTGGCAAACGTGGTAAAAATCAAGAGTCAATATTCTGTGTACATTTTTTTAGATGGGAATATTATGTATCTTCTTTTCTAAAAATGTCCATACCTTGATGCCAACAACACCTTCCTCTGTCCAGACACTAGGTTTTCTACCCAGGACATTTTGATGATTAGTATGGTAAAAAGGAATAATAGGGACAAAGAATTCAATCAGGAAGAATAAAATTTCATGGGTTTTCCACGTTTCCTACAAATGCTAGGATACATTTACTTCTATTTAGTATGCTTGAAAAGCTGGACAAATCAAGAATAACTTAAGTATCAATTGCTGTCACACATAGTGATGGGACTTTTGTATAAGGGAAAGAACAATAATCTATTTCAAAGATTTTCTATAGGTGTGTCAAGATCAATCAACCAGTTCAATACCAAGCTTATCAAAATTCAATGAACAACATCAGAAGCAGCACAGTTGCAATGTCTGCATTTAAACAGAGTTGTTGGAAATGACAAAGCAAGCAAAGGTATTCTGTGTTTCCATGTTAAACCTGAACTAATTAAAATCAGATGGATCATACCTCATAAAAAAGAGACACCGGCTGAGCTCAAGTGCTTCCAAAAGTTCAAAGCATGTCATCTCACCAATTTCATCACCCTCAGAACTTGCTGCTTCTCTAGCTTTTTCTGCAGCTTCCTTTATTTGTTGCCATTCAAAACTGGTATTGTGAATGACTCTACCCTGCATCTTCCAAAATTAGTAGAGGAGAATGAATATGGAAGAAGTATAGTCTACTACAAAGTTAAGCTTGCAGATGTTAGAACAACCTGTGGAGTTTGGACTCCCAACCACTTGGCAAATTCATAGCCAAGACGTTCAGACTGTGTTGCCATTCTTGATGGTGATACCTTTATAACTGCTGCTGCTTCTTTTGGACAAGTATTGGCATTCCCAGGGAAATTGAAAAAGGCAAAGAAGACAACTCCTCCAGAATTTACAGTTACCTATGTGCACACAACTGAGGAGACATTAATCCAGAAATTAAGAAAATACTGCAGCAAAACAATAACTATTCTTTATAGCTTATATAGCTAACTATTATCAACATGCTCATAACCACATTTTCTTAATCCATCATATCTGACTAACCAAAAACAAAATTATTTGATCAAGTATATATAGTCATAAATATAAGGAGCACAGATAACAAATCCAAAAAGGATATCCATACACGAGGTGTGCATTGGCTTACATGAACAACTTATGTTAGCAATCCACGGCACACAAGTGGCATCTAAAATATCAACCTGTTTGGTATTTGATCCTCAAGAATTAGCCACAAAGTATTTAGTGTACTAGTGGTTGTACACAACAATTATAGAAAACAATTAACCTCGAGAGCTTTGTTCATCTCATCCTCAGATTGTTCATTGCTACTACTGTGTTCAGTGTGGTGTAGTGAAGAGAGCATGTCCCAAGAAAAAGAGCTTGACTCAATGTCCAACATTGCAGCCTTCCCAAGCCTCTCCCACAATCTAATTTCTGTCTGATCAAGGTGCAGCACCAATTTTGGATCCTCCAACCGTTCTATAACGCTGGCCACAAATGATGCGCATTAGCAACTGTCACAAACTTCACTTTTTAAACACGCCCTAACTTCTCACCACCCCAAAAGATAAAGAAAATAACAAAACTTAGATTAAGTTCCCTTGATATTTTTGGTGGCCTCTTCCATAAAAATTAAGAGTTTCACTTTGGTAATCAGCATAGTAAAGGTTTGCATTAAAAGTCAACACAGATTACCAACCAAAAACACCTACAGAATTGTTTCTAAATTTTACCAAAAAGATAACCCTCCAAAGTAACAATAACTAACCAAGAACTAGACGTCATGGTGATGGAAGTACGATGAGGGAAGCCAGTTGAACGATGTTTTGCAGTGCGTTTACGAACCAATTGGAGCCATTGCGTGAACTTAAACGCAGGCCCTGCAGTGATATCTCCCAACATATACAAAACCTGCATTACAAAAGTCCCCAAACTCAGGGCTCCTCATGATCGATCCATGCATTTGCACTTGCATTTTCAAATATCATAACGACACAAATGTAACACCCACAAGTCTATATCTTACCCGAGAAGTCACAGTGAGAGGCAATGGGGCCTCAATCTCAGCCTCAGATTCTTGATTTTCGAGTTCCAATTCCCTCTCTTGGCTTTTGCCCTGTAATGTCCACTCCCACATGCAAAATGTTAACAATATTCATGTGCAACACCAACAGACCCAATCATGGATCTACCCCCACCAATTAGAGCAGATCACAATCACAATGAAATGCAATGCAAAACATGCATGTGATGTAATCATGTAATGTAACTTAAGATCTAAAATAAAGCCATGATGAAGAATAGAAGCATTGTATCAAAAGGTGGTTCTAACTTTTACTTTCCAAAAAAATAAATGTTTGTATTGTTAATGAAGATGTTGTGTAGATGGAAGAGGCATTAACCTGGTTTCGCTGTTTTGCCATATGGTATTGGTATATGGTATTAAAAGATGGTTTTTGTGGAATGTAAAGTCAAATTAGAAGGGGAAAATTGTACCTGAATAGCAGGCAAAGTAATATCTTTTTTTAAGGAGAGAGAAATGGGAGGATTGTGAATTATGGTAATGATGATGGGCAGTTCATGTACATAGCTTTTTGAATTGAAACAAGACACAACACAACACAGTTAACAAAGTTGTTCTGCAACAACTTTGAATGATAAGAGCTAAAGGTCATAATTATTCCTTTGTGATAATTAAGGAATATAACATTTGTGTCATTTATGTTTCCCTCCTATAACATGTATTTTCTATTATATTTATACTCTTTTAAATATTAATTAAATAACTTCTATAAAAAAGTATGATATCATAAAAAAATTAACGTTAAACCTTTTTTTCATATAAAATTAAAAATTTATAATTATATAAATATTAAAAAAATTATAAAAAATAAACAATTAGATAAGAATAAATATAAAAACAAGATGAGTAGAATATATATATTAAATTTAAAAAGTGTAACTACTCGTAATGATATTCACCATCAAAATCGAAATAAGTTTTAACAATTAATGTAATAAATACATTATTTTAGCATAGAAAAAAAAACTAAATTATTTATTTTATATTTTGAAAAGTCCATTGATACTACCAGGTTATTAAAAAGATTATATAAGTTGCTTAATTGATGTCAATTATCAAATTTTCATTCTGTTTAATTATTTTAAATTTGAAAGAAGAAGGAATGTCCCTCATTTGAAAAACTAAATAGACAACATTTGAAAAATAAAATTAATGCTATTGAAATATATTATTGTTTGAAAAAAAACTAAATAAAAATAATTACTATAATTTATAAAATATCACACTGATAACAAGCCTAAAGATACATTTATTTGCAACTTCTTTCTAACTATGTGTACACAATACTCCAACAAACTTTCTTTAACAAGACAATGCAATCTTTTCTCTCAATTTTATTGGAAATAGGAAAAAAAAAATACTTAGGCGATTTATACGTTAAGATAATTAATCTTTAACTATTATAATTTTTTTTCTTATTTTCTTTTGGATGTAGAAATAAAAATTCAAATTAAAGGACTAAAGAAGCCATCAATAGCAGCTATACCTATAAAGGATGAGAGACAGAAACAAGACAAGACACCCACTTTGCTGCTATCTCAGGATGCAACAACATCAAATTTGAATACTAAATTCATAGGTTTTACTTTTTTTTACATCTTTGTACGATAAAAGGGCATATAGATAGATCCCTAGTTTAGGGTCATCACCATGCTGAAGCTGTTTGACACTGTTAAGGGACATTATTCAACTATGGAAAGTTGGAAAGCTTCTTATCACATACAGGGGAGGCACCCCATTTTGTCTTCGTTCTTGAAAATCATACTGTTGCCTATGGACAAAGTAAAACACCAGTATGTGAATGTAACAAGTATGATTTAGACGTACACTTTTTGAAAAAATAAGAATTGCTTGGTTTGAATGATCATTCAAAAAAACATTTGTAAAATGAATTATTCGATAAAATAGTTGTACATTTTATTCAAAAAAAAAAAATAGAATGATTTATCATGATGAAAAACTATCAATATATGCTGTTACTTTTCTGAGTGATTATTGTTCATTATAAAGCAGAACAGCAGAAATTTGTTATATATACTACTGTTCCATTGTTGCACAAGATATCTAACGGGACATTGCTGATGTTTGCACAGAGGACAAAATCAACTTATGCAGCAGGAATAGTTCCCTTTGAAAGCCAACAAAATTAGAAAAAAAAAACCATGCTGAATTCTCTTACTACATTTTTACAGAAGTTTTCTAAGCCAATGATCCATATTACATTCGACAGTCCAAAACAAGCACCCTATCATGGAAGTAAATTGGCATGTGACTCATATTTCCCCTCTCACCTTAAAATTTTCTTTTACCAACTTTTCTTTTGAAATAACAGTTGATTTAATAATGATATAGTACAAACTTCGGCTTACTTACAACCTCTCAACTAGATTAGAAAAAAAAACTAAGTAGTGTCAGAAAATTTCAGGTAGAGGCCTATCTTCCAAGAATGACTTGAACAAAACAAACGATCTTTCAGGCTGTGAGAAAGGGGCTTCATGGGAGGCACCTCTGACAGTAGCAAATGAGAGGATACTGCCATAAACTTGAGTCCATCCACCAACCTAAACAAAAGATTTGCAAATTCTCATTAGTTCAGGATGTATGTATATTAAACAAGTTGGATTATATTTTATAGTGTTTTACTTCCATGAGAAATGTTTCCTACCATTGTTGTGCATGCATATATAACACGGTTTAAGCAAGATGTTAAGTTGTATTAGTATGTACCTGCTGGCCTTCAAACCATACTCTGTAGGGGACTGTTGTATTCAGTCCTAGTTGTCTAGCCAGCTTTTGAACTAAGGTGCGGCTTCCAGTTAGTGGAATTACTGAATCTTGATCTCCACTATAACAAAACAAAACAGGGTTATGTTAATTTGTACATGGTATTTGAAAAGCATACATATGGACCTTCAAGTTCAAGTAACTGAAGTAAATACAATGAACATGGAGAAGGAAACATTTTAGGTCTAGTTGTTATACCTGTAAATTAAGACCCGAACTCCAGCTTTTATGAGTGATCCAACAACAGGAAGTGTAGGTTTCTCCAGGTTGAGCATATCATAGTCCAAAATGCTGTTGCTAACACACAATGTAACTATGCATGTTATTGTGATTGGTAATATTTTCAAAGTAATTTTACTATGATTACTTATCTTTCATGACCAATTAAGCAAATCCATTAGGGTGACCAACTAGCTTGATAAAGGATAAACTTTTTTTCCCATTTTGTTAAGTTTTGAAGAAATTACTTGCTGCAGACATCCCACTTTCGGACTCCAACAAGCTTGGCATGGAGCGCCTCTTGTACATCTTTTCGGTTCAAGTAATTAGTAACTTTGTCATCTACACATACATCTATGCTCTCATTTATTTTCTGTTTGGCAAGAGGTAATGAACAAGTCAATGTAAAAAAACAAAATTGTTTGAAGTATAATAGCTAAAAACTGATATAGGAAACATCCACACAAGAAAACTGAGAGAAAACTGACTTGGCCTTGAGGACAAATAGCTTTGGATTGTGAAAGAACTGATGAAATGCAAACATCAAGGGTGACATCATATTTGTCCACAAACCTACTGGTTTCTCTGGCTACATGCCTCAAAACCTTTGAACAAACCGGCGAAATCGAGTCTCTATAGTATTCACTGACATACCGGGAATAATTACAACCTGTAGTAAACAATTTGTACGTTGAATCAGATATCAATCCGTGAGACCAGAAGAACTCGGCCCTTGAATTCAAGTCAGTGGCGTATTCTAGAACTGGATTACCCAACTGCAATAAAAGTATGCATTGTTAGAAATGTCCTAAGAAAGAAGCATGGTTGATAAATAAATGGTGTGTATGTTACTTACGGCTATGCCTTTCAGATTGAATAACTTCTCCTTTTTGTTTATTTCAATCATGAGCTTTGCAAGTTGTGGAACATAATGCCCTGATGTTTTTCGATAAAGAAAAATGTGTAATAACAAATAATAGCGATTGTTACATGTGTAACTGGCATTTCGAAATTTGAGCTTTTCTAGAAATGATAACTGAACAGTGATGTGGTATGCATACCTGCATAGCTTTCACCTGCTAGAAACAAATCTCTGTTCCTGAATTGAGGGAACTTGTTGAACCAGCGTTGCAAGAATACAAGATTGTCCCTGGCTTGAGAAATCAAAATTACTGCTTCAGAAGACAGAAAGGAATAATAGCTATTTGTGTATTCAAGGACTGTGATGTTGAATCAAAACAATAGCATTCTAATGTAAGGACGAGGGATGAATAATCAAAGGGAGTTTATCATATCATGCAAAAGTTGTGTCGCATTTTTAGCACTAATTGCTGTTTTGTCTCAACTTTTTAAAAGCCTAAACATCATATGTAGTGTACGTGCCTTTTTTGACAGAAGATATGATTTAAAGAAGCTTTCTGAAGATGAGCTTATTTGTCTCAAAAGATTAAAAAAATAATAAAATGAACAAAGTTCCAAAGCAATTGATACTGGAAGATAGATTACCTGTTGTCTCATCATTCACAGTCTCATAGGAGGAGCCACCTTTAGCATAAGAGAACCCCACCCCAACTGGTGTCTCCAAATACAACATGTTTGTCTCTGCATTACAAAGTAACTCTTTTCATATTGGAGCAACTCTTGCACATATAATGGAATGATCAGTGCCTCAATGGAGTACCTCTGTTCCAACTGTACTCGTTTTTAATCAGAACTTCCCCATTTGGTCTAAAAGGTCCATTTTCAGAGAATGCACCCACTCCAAGAGAAGAACAGCCAGGTCCTGTACAAAACAGAAACTAGCTTATACATTTAAAGTCTTTCTAGGAAATTTTAAAAGCATATTCTGAAACTAAATGGTCTATATTCTATACTGATTATGCATATATTTTGTTTTTTATCTTAAGTCTTGAACTTATTTTGATTTTTCTGGTAGCGTTATATAAATATAGTTGTACCGAGTTAGAGATTGCAGACCTCCATTGAGCCAGAGAACAAGAGGCTTTGAAGCTGGATGAGTTTCTGATTCAACAAAATAGTAAAAGAGAGCTTTGTGTTTGAGGTCATCCACTGTAACATATCCTGAGAACTGTTGGAAGCCTGTGTTGGGTTGCCCGGGAAGCCGAACAATTCTATCTGCATGATTAGAGAGACAGAAAATCTCCAAGCAAAAGCTCAATTGAAGCAACACCACAGTCATTGCCATGGTTTTCCATGTGGGCAAGTTCTTCATTTTTCACAAAATGGAGAGAGTAGGACTAAGGCAGAGCAGTACCAGAAAGAGAGAGAGGTATGTGCTGGTTTTAAATTGGTACAATGTTACCGAGTGTTTACTGCATGAGGTTAATTGTGGGCCACTTAGTCATTGGGAGCTGCTTTTAAATTCATTCTATGATTACAGTTCCAGCTTTATTACATTTTTTTCCCTTGCAGGCTTGCTAGTAAACGGTGTTGAAAGTGATGTATGAGGGTTATAGATCTTAGTGCATCGAGTCTGTCTATACTATGAAGCAAAAATAAAGTTGTATACATTATTGGGCCTCAAAATACTAGAATAAGAGTCTGTTTATAAAGTTTGCTGCTATGAAAAAGAAATTAGCTATTGGAATGTGGGCTACCTTGATAATATTCCCTCTTGAGAATTACAGTGTGTGGATCTTCTTTTAGACTTATAGTTCTACTTTTACCACACACCAACTCGTGTCCCTTTCATTCTTTAGAATGTGAGTTAAAATTACTAATGTACTATATTTTATGATTAGAAAAAAAAAAAGTAACTCATTTTTCTGCATTCTGAGTCACCAGAGAATATGAGTACTTAGCACTTGGGGATATTGCAGGTTGTATGCAGAGAGATACACGGTTTGGTTTCGGTTTTCCCGAAAGATTGTTTGATTGATGAACTTTTCTTGATCAACAAGTACGGAAGCATGGAGATTCCAAGAAAAATTTAACAATCCTACTCTTGTAATTGACTACTATATTGTAGGATGTCAGAGAAGCTACAAAGAGTTTTGTGGTATATTTGAGGACTTAGTAATAGTGACCTTAATGATGAGATTTTCCTCAGGACCATACTGTTAGAAAATTATGAATGGATTTAAAATTCAAAGGAGAAATTAGCTGAGTCCTCCAACTTTGGTTATGGATTTTTCTTGATGTTGTTATTTGGGGATGAACTCGTTCCCTTTGACCAGTTATGAAAAGATTTTTCTTATTATGATAGGAAAACCTTTATTCTTTTCTTTTTCTTTTCTTCCAAACCTTTCTGTACTGCTGATACAAAGCAACTACCCTCCAACATATATCATTTCTTTTTTTCTTTTCATATACAAACTCACATGCTAGCCTATACGGAGCCATTTGTCCCCATCGTGCCAACTTTTTTACTGTTGAGGGGGCCTCCCTCAATTCATCAATTCACCAGCTGTGTTAGATCTGTATGCTAATGGTTTGGCAAACATGTGTTAAATCAGTGTTAAATCATCGGACCCTATATATCCAAGTACACTTAGACCTTAGGAAAAAAGAAGATGGTCTAATCATAATATAATTGTAACCAAGCCTACTCATTGAACCACTTATTTTCTAAGAAAGAAAGAAAAACACATAAGAAAATGCTATAAGCATTAGAACAAACAAGCTACAAAAAGACAAATATGATATACATATGGTGGGGGTTGTGTTATATATATATATATGCATGCAGCTCAAAGAACTGATAAAGGAGAAAAAAAATGGTCCCTACCTTGATAGCTTTTACAGAAGGCTTCAGATTTTTCATCATTAGCTGCACATAGTGTCAATGGTGTATGTGTATTGTCAACTTTCTATCAACTCTTAAACACAAAAATTCTGCTCCCACCTAACATCCATTCCATTCAATGTTCATTCTTCATGCTTAGGAAAATTTGTGTGACATATCAACATGTATATATATTGTAATAACGTAACGGTAGAAGTGTTTAGGAAGAGTTTTGGAGCATGATAATGTGTTGCATGTAGAGAAAGGACTGGTATTACTTTGTTCAATCTTTTGTTTTTCTAAGCATAAAAGATAGAGAGTGGAGAAAAAAGCTGATCCACTTTTAAATTTCCTTCTTTTTTATGATATGGTGTGCTATCACCTCCACCATCACAAGTCCCCAACTTTCAGAATCTATTAGGAACACAAACCAAAACCTTCAAAACAAAAGTAAGCATACTTAAATTAAGTTTTAAGTTTATGAACAAAAAATATTTACACTCTAAAGTTTTATACTGTGTTAAAAACAATCAAAATAATTATTTTTTCTTTAAAATTAAAATTAAGAAATGTTAAGGTGTTAACCACCCTTTTGATCGTGATATTATCTTGATATAAAAACATCTTAATAATTTAAAAAAGGATATATATATATATATATAAAATAAATTATTGCGGACTCTATATATACCATGTGAAACTTTTGGATTTACAACAAAACTTTCAATGTTTTTAATTTCGATTCCTCGATAGGATCATTGTGCTCCCTAGTTTATTTTTTGGCTAGATTTGTTTGTCATGTGCTTGTACCTCTCGTCACGTCATAGTTATGAGTCTACTTTGTCAATGACATTTGATCAATCCAAGAGACTACTTATTGAAATTCTGATCTCATTGTTGATAATTTTACTTGTAGAGTTTGTTGTTTCATTCCATAACTTGTGACATTGTCATAAATGAAATTAGTGGAAGAACATGTAGTGTATTTGTAATATTACATAATAGAAGTTAATGAATGTAGATATCCATGTTTATTAGTTGTCTCTTCAATTCTAAATTTTCTTATCTCTTGCTGAAAATGGATACAATATGGCATATCAATATTGTTTGAAACTTTGATATTCACCACTCTATTTGCATACAATTCAATATCATCTATGCACTATTATCGACTGACAATTAAGACAACAATGATGATCCACTTTCACATCTTTTCGACCATCACTCTCCACAAAAACCTATAAGACAAACAAGAAGACCACCTTGTGACACTTCTTCTAATAGATAAATTAAAAGATGTAATGTAACAATATTCATATTATATGTAATTACAATTTGCATAATTAATTTTCCTCTTTTCTTCATTTTGTGGTTAAATTGATTGATTAAAATTTTTCACATTTAGTTACTAATTTCCATATTTTTAATATATCTTTTTTTGTTATAATTTCTAAAAAAAATACATAGTGTTGCTATCTATTCTCCAATTGCACAATATGAATTTTTAATTTTACAATTAATATTTTCATATAAAAAAATTATACTAAAACATCAAACATCTTTTTTAAAAAATAATACACTACATTATAATACATTATAAGAATCCATATAAAAGTCGTATAAATGATGCATGACTTTAGTTTAATTAAAAACAACTAAAATTGGATTAAACATTATTTTTTCTCTCAAATTGAAATTGTGTCATGTTAGCATGATTTCTTCGATTTCCCTTTCACAGTTTCACGACTTAACCATTGGATAAAATTCTCCATTTTTTTGGTAAATTACACCAATTCGATTAAAAAAGTTTTAAACGTATCTTTTTTTATACTAAAAAAAACTTGACATTAGATTATTTAAAAGAATAAGGTATTTCCCGATTTAATTTTTATAATTTTAGTAAATACATAATTATATAATTTTAGTAGAATGGTATGAAAAAAAAAAGAAAAACGCATTCGAAAAGGAAAATGACATAATTGAAGTTGATACATAAATTAACATTAAAATTCATTAAAGGCAATAACTTCACCTTTTACCTAACGTCTCAAACAACACTTAAACATCATCATCATCATCTACATTAGTTATCCATTTCCTAAACTGCAGTTGACTAATTAAAAGTCACATGTAAATAACTAAAATAAATGGTTCAATGCTACAAAATTGGTTGAACTGGAATTAAATTGATAATAATTGAATAATAATATTCAGAAAAAATAACACAATAATTATAAAAAAAATATAAGTGTTACTTAAACCTTGAATGGAAAAATAAAAGAATGATTAAGCTGATTCAGTTACATTTTCTTGGTCCACTTTTTTCTCTTGGTCCACTGTTTTCTCTTGGTCCACTGTTTTCTCTTGAACCAGTTTCTCTATTAAATCAGCTGCTTCTTGAACGGTTGAGATGTTTTGAGAGCCATCTTCCTCAACATTGATGTCAAACTCTTCCTCCAAAGCCATCACTATTTCCACCTGCCACAACAATGCAACAATCACCTCTCATCAATTAATCAACACATTCAAAATTCCCTCTCATCTTTAATCTACCAATGACATCAATTCACAAGTACAACAAATGTTTCATGAAAGTTTGCATCTTACTGTGTCAAGGGAATCAGCACCAAGTTCTGAAAATTTGGTGTCTGGGGTAAGCTCGGATTCAGGGGACAGAGCAAGTTGTTTCTTCACAATATCAACCACCTTCTGTACTGTCTTTGGTTGTGCCTGCACCTGCCCCATTCACAAAACTCAAACTTTAACTTGTGTCATTGCAACTTTTGAGGAAAAAAGTACTCAGAGACCAAAACTCACTGCACAAATGCGGAAACGGGAAGATCTCAAAGAAGGAAAGCTTCTCCTATTCCATCCCACACAAACTGCACCCAAACTTGAAGTTTTGTAACACCCCTGCATGTTAATTTCAAGTACCCAAATCAAATCATTCCTTCATACACCTTTCAGGCTTTTACTTACTTGCATTGATTTTTAGAAATTTGAATTGGATTTTTGAATACCATTAAAGGGTAAATTCAAGCAGGTACAAGAATAATTGAATGAAATTAGAAAGATTTGGAACCTGGGTAATGGGTGTAGAGAAGTTGAGGGAGGGTTGGAAGCTGAGAGAAGTGGCTGAAAGAGATGTCATTGCCATTGTGATTGAAGGTAAGATTTTGGGTGCAGAGAGAGGTGAATGATAAGAGATAGGGTTTGGGTTTATGAAGTGGGAATGTTGAATCTTACATTGCTTAGTTGTAAAGTAAAACCATGTCTTTTGGGCAATAGTGGATGAAATCACAGAGCAGAATGAATGAGTGGTGGAGGTTCCTCTTTCAATGTAACATTCTATCCAAAAATCAAGTTGCATCTTGGCTACATCATCTCTTGTAACAGAACTTATGAATAAATTTATAAAAGACACCATGTTTATATGCCACATTTTTACTTAATATCAAATTTTCAGCTTTATTTTATAACTTGTTAAAATAAATTAATCTATCTCAATTTAAAAAATATTAAAACATAAGTTTGTTTATTTCTTAATTTTACAATTAATAAAATAATAAAATAATTAGGATCAAATTTATATTTTTAATTGTTAAATATATTAATCTATAAATTAATATAAAAAAATAAGTTTAATAAGTTTAAATTATTTATATTACATATTTTCTATACCAATGTATACAAGAATTTCATATAATACCCAATTTTCACACAGCAACATATTGTAATTGGTAAAAAAAATATTTATAATTATAAATATTTATACAATAAAATTCAATTTTATTTATTATATCTAAATTTTAGATCTCTTATAAATTTAAATATTTTTAATTGAATTTTTATTAAAAAAATTCTATATTTTAACCATTAATTATGTAATCGTTTGATTTTATGATTTAAATAGAGATTTGAATACCCATTAAAATAATTTTTAATCAAAATTTAATTAAAAAAATTAAATTTATAAATAATTTAAAACTGAATTAAGTTAATAATTAATTATATTATTTAATTTATACAAAGGATCTTCACCTCACTCATATTCCTCTGTAAATCTCACTAACCATTTCCCTCTATCCCTTCTCACACTTTCTGTTTCTTTAGTTTTAATTTATTGATTTATTTAACAACTAAGAGATGATATCTGTATAATATGATGAATAACAGTAAATAACGAAAATTTTCTTTCTTTTTATTTTACAAGTCAAATAATTAAATTTAGGCAAACTTTGTTTTGAGTCTTTTTATTAAAATTGTCCTTTCTTAATATTTTAAAAATGATTATTACAGATATTATTTTTTTATGATTGGTAAATTTCACTTTCCACCTTGGTAAATATTACAGATATTTCATTTTTTTATGGATATGAATCTCTATAGATAATATAGAGATAATTTAACACATTCACAAAAACACAGACAAACAAAATTAAATATTCAGATTAGTCCAGGAACTCTCTGTTGTAAACTTATAGGATGAAGTTGGTCACTTATTGACTTTTTGTTCTTTAGAAAAAAAATTCATAACACTATTTTCTATTGTAGAAGTTCACTTTAGAAATAAAATAAAAATAGTCTTTGGTTAAAAATTAAACTATTGATTCATCTAAGAGTCTTTTGGCTTAAAAAACTATTTATTTATTATATTATTTTCTTAAAAAACTATTTTAAGTTGAATTAAATAAAGTTATTAAGGAGATAAAACTCTCACTAACACTTTGTTTAAGTATAAAAAACAAACTGTGAGTGATTCTTACAAAAGAAATATAATAAGAAAAATGTTAACAATGTTCTATACTCCAAGAAATATTAATATTTTAATTATTTATTATTTTTTAAATTTTAAAATTATTTTAACATTGCATTTTTTTATTTTATTTTTTATTTTTAATTTTTTTATTATAAATATGATCACCCATATAATAATTGTGAAGAATGAAGCTACTGCATGAGAAATGAAGAGGTTACAGAGTCAAAAGCTAACGGAAATAGCTCCTTATAAGAAGAAGATTGCGAAAATAAGGGACATGAAAGGAACACATTCACATATTCTTCATTCTCACCTTCTCTTTCTCTCTTCCTTCACATCACACACACTTTCTAACCACAAATCCTCCCACTTTGTCGCCCATCTTAGAATACTGTTCTATTTTCCCACTTCTGTTTACAATTGACATAAAAACATAGTCACACAAAAACACACAAAAAAAACTCTCCTGTCAGGTCTCTATGGCTCCCTCAGACCAATCTCGCCACTCTCTTGTTCCTGGATTCTTGTACTCATCAAAAACACTGTCCCTTTTGAATAATAACACAAGTCATGGGTTGCCATTGCTACCATCATCCTCCATTGCATCGTATTCATCATCATCATTGCCACTGCAGAATGGGGCCAAGAGTCCTGTGATCCTTTCACCAAAAGAGAAAATCCGCATGTTTTCTCCTACTTACTATGCAGCATGCAGTGCCGGTGGGGTCTTCAGTTGTGGACTTACCCACATGGCTGTCACTCCTCTCGATCTTGTCAAGTGCAACATGCAGGTTATTTTCTTTCCTTTTCAAGATCTCTCTTTCATTCAACTGTTTTTTCCATCATATCATACCAACTGTATTTCAAAAGATGTCATCACATGGATGAAAACAAAAATGTTGGTCCAAGGGATAAGAAGCTTGTATTTTCTTTAAAATGTCAAGAGAAATTTTGTGTTAAACAACATGTCTTCAACCAAGTTAAGACTTTGTGATCCATGTAGCAGTTTTCATCGTCTAAATTGTCTTTGTTGTTGTAATGTGGCGTATTTGAGTCGGATGAATACTATTATTATTACTATTATTAAAGAAAAAGAAAGAAATAGGCTGGAAGAGTTTTACCTTCAACGAATTATTTTAGCACCACAAGGGTTAGGTCTACCAGAAAGGACTAGTCTCTCTACAAAAGGTTGAATTGTGTGGAGAATACAAGGTTGAAACCAAAAGAAGTTCTTAGAATATTGGTGTTTCAAATGAACTACCATTGTTCTCCAACATTTTTCTACCTCAATTATGCACTAATTACATCTTCAAAGTTCTTGAATATGTTACTTTAATTTTATTCAAAAGATTTTGTGCTTTCAAAGTAATGCAGAAAGAAAATATAAATTGCAGTGCCACACCTTATCAATATTCTATTATATGATCAATGTGATTGTGTTTTGCCAAACTTTCTCTTTATCACGTTCTTAACGGCAATCATAATATTCTATCGGGTTGTTTCTTTTTTAAACCATGCCACATAATCCCGAGTATTAGCAACACTTGTATACAAATTCATGTTTGATGTTATTTTCAGATTGATCCGGTAAAGTACAAGAACATCACATCAGGATTTGGAGTGTTACTGAAGGAGCAGGGCGCTAAAGGTTTCTTCAAGGGATGGGTGCCTACACTGCTGGGGTACAGTGCTCAAGGAGCATGCAAGTTTGGGTTTTATGAGTTCTTCAAAAAGTATTACTCAGACCTTGCAGGACCCGAGAATGCAGTGAAGTACAAAACGCTCATATATCTAGCTGGTTCTGCTTCAGCTGAAGTTATTGCTGATGTCGCCCTTTGCCCTATGGAGGCTGTCAAGGTTCGTGTACAAACTCAACCTGGCTTTGCTCGAGGTTTGTCAGATGGGTTGCCCAAGTTTATCAAGGCTGAGGGTGCTTCTGGGTATGCTTTTTGGTCTTTAACTGAAGTTTTTGAATAACTGTATTGTTGTAATACGTAGATATCAAACCTGATATCTGTATGGAATGTGCCCAGCATAGCTGTTCTGTATCAGTAGTTTTAGATTTTGGAATCCAAATTTGATGAGTTTGACTTGATATCCAGGTTGTATAAAGGTCTAGCTCCTCTTTGGGGCCGTCAAATTCCATGTAAGTTTCAACAATTCCATATTTGTGTCCAAATCTCTGGTTGGTTGTGTTACCACATGATTAGTCTATAACCATGGCATTAATTTGGCGTTTAAGTTATTAAATGCCTTTGCTTCATTAAGTCTCATGGAACGAAAAAATTTTAATTAACATTTTTCTAGACCATGTTTGCATTTTCTTGTGTCTACATGTAGCATTATGCAATTCTGAGGGGCATTCTGTCAATAGGTTATGCTCATCTTCTTTATTTGATTTTATTCTCATTTATCACTTTTGTCTCGTGTTAGACACGATGATGAAATTTGCTTCCTTTGAGACCATTGTGGAGATGATCTACAAATACGCCATCCCAGTCCCTAAGGAGAAGTGCAGCAAAAATAAGCAGCTTGGAGTGAGTTTTGCGGCTGGATACGTAGCAGGTGTGCTGTGTGCAATTGTCTCACATCCTGCTGACAACCTCGTTTCTTTCCTCAACAATGCCAAGGGAGCCACTGTTGGTGATGTGAGTCCTTAAATAGCACACAAACATATAGGAACAGATTCACACCACATCCACATACATTCTGTGGTGTAATGCTTCATTGTCTTTTAACTGTTGTTGGATTTACAGGCTGTGAAGAAAATTGGGGTGGTAGGACTTTTCACTCGTGGCCTTCCTCTTCGTATAGTTATGATAGGAACACTAACTGGAGCACAGTGGGGACTCTATGATTCATTTAAAGTATTTGTAGGACTGTAAGTAGCTACTATTGTACTATGTCATCACATCATATGTCCCTAGTTTTTATCACATGTTTCTCTTCTATGTCAAATGACATTTTTTGTTGTTTGCTCTTTCAGGCCTACTACTGGAGGAAGTGCTCCTGCTCCTGTTAAGTAGAATTCGCACATACTTGGGATATGCAGAAGATGGGATTTTTTAGACGAAAATAATGTATTTTTTCAGATTTTGTCCTTCATTTCACTTCAATTTGTATTATTCTTAGCTCGGTTGTCAGAAGCCGAGAGACCATCTTGTTTCAACGGGCATAACAATTAGTGTTTTATGGAATGTAGGAACTATTTTTCCTAATTTAAACTTATGATCATACAAAACCTCTGCTCAAATATCTCAATGAATTTAGTTTTTCTGGTTTTCCATTTTATGAAAAGAAAAAAGGAAACTGGTCTTGATGTAGAGGCTATGACTGTCTCTGTTGAATCTATCTAGGGGACAATGCTATTTACAAAACTAGTTTTTAATTTCCATAAAAGGATTTGCCAAAAAAATTACAATAAAGATAAACGGATGGTAGCAAAAGAAAAAGGCGATGTTTCTTAAAAATCTGCCCGTAATCACCTACATTTCTACTATAATACAAAAATAAATAAATAAATCCACTAACATATCTAATAATAATAATATTATTATTATATATATTCAATGACATATTGTATAAACAAAACTTTACACCTAATATTTTAAGGATTCTCATTTCAATCCAATTATGCCTAAAACTTCAAAAATCAATCAAAGAAAAAGAAAATGCAGTCAACCTTAATTTTTCTTGGTATTGGATGTACTGTTGAGCCAAAAAGGGATGACAGCAATTTTGTTTTTCAAGACAGGATACGTATGACAATTTAATGAATAAATTAAACATTACTGACTTTGTGGCAATTGAATGATTTGACAATCTAAAATGTCATATATATACATCAACAAGACAACCTATGTAAGATTGATATTTGTTAAACTAAAAAATAATGAGACAATTGGGAACAAAAAGAAAAGGGTAAAATTATTTTTGCGGGTGGAAACTTTTTGTCCCTCTTCTATCTTCTGCCTATTCACTTGCACATGACAAAGTTAATGATGATAATTCCTGCAAGTACCCGTCAATGTCAAATGCTGGCGCTAGACCTTCACCGCACATTATTCCAATTTTCAACGATTATTACCCTTGACAAAATGAATCATCCTCACAACTTCGCCTTATTTGGACTGATTTTGGTCTAGGTGTAGTGGATATACTGTATCAAATACAATCCTTGCAACCACATGCCTTACTTCTAGCAAGTCTCCACGAGCTAAGGACTCGTAATCAATTTCTCTACCTTTCTTTGACAAAAAATTCTTGCCAGCACTTACTCTTACACAATCAAAAAAGTTGAGAGCTTTTAGGTACATTGATAATGGGATGACCACCTGTCAAATTGTTAACGATTAATAGTACAATCTAATGAAGATAACCAGGATCCATTAACCAAAATATCAATAGAGAAAGCCTTAGATTGCAGGACAATAATCCAATTAGCATCCAATATCTGGTTTGTGTTTTTAATTGACTTGTCTACCATTGTCATCAATCGCCAATCAAAATAGTTTAATTTTCCAGGTATATAATTCAATTTCTTACTCGTTAATTTAATAGAAACATTGATGTCAATTGTGCGACAAGGATTACACTTTCTATCTTTTGTTTCTTTGGATGCTTGCATATGCGTGTGTGTGTGTGTGTGCGCTATTTGAGGGAAGCAATGAGTTTCTTTTTTATGGGATGATGAACGAATGGGTTCTATATTAGTCCAGTTCATCTGCTGGGTAGCATTATCCAGAAGCATGTATAAAATCTATGTGAAAGAATATATATATATATATATATATATATATATATATATACACACACACACACACATACATACATATATGCTTACCAGATCTGAATGAGGAGCTTGAGGAAAGTCAGCCATAGCCCCAGAAACCAAATGCCCATTTGTCATCTGCAACAATGACCCTTTGACAGACTCGGCAAGATCCAGAATCTCAGCTTCCAAATCCTCTTCATCCAGACCTGAAGGATCTAACAATTCATGAAATCTGGCATCATGTGGTTTGTTTATCCTCCTAGCTATGCTTATTGCTTCTGACAAATTTCCACCATTATGGAGTGCCAGGCTAAATGCAGCAACAACCGAGCAATCCCTTGGTTGATCACTCAATGCTTTGTGTAATGCTAGGACAGAAACCCTGAAAGCATAGATTCGTTGTGAGTGTTGCTTTGGTGACCCAAGTAGTGATCAGCCTATAAAGATTTCAAAACGTGTATATCAGATAGTTTTAGAACCTACTCTTACAATTGAAGAAATATGATAGAAGAAAAAACCCAATAATTATAACAGACAACTTGTCAAAGTGATCAAACAATTTAGATATAAAGCTGAGTTCAATCAAAAGCTCCCAAAGTATCAGTTTGAAAATAAATTTCTGAAGAACCAAAACCTCCATGTAGAAAGATTCATCAACGGCGGAGAAGACATACCCAGGTATAGGTGCAAATTCATTCATCTTGTACTAAATCTAATAGCATTAAGAAATAATCTCAAAATAAGAGTCCGATAATAGCTGAATGGTGCACCTGAGGCAAAAGATGGAATAGATGATTATGGGCATTTACCCTAATGGTCAAAGATGATATCTTCAAGCACGGTAGTGTTTGAGATATTGGGTTTCAACCTACTTAGGACATCTTTTTTGGAGGGGAAAAACTGTGTTCCAATTGCTCCAGAACTCTCTCCAAGTTATAAGCCACATTGACACATGCCAAAAATAATGTTACATAATTTGAAAAGCTTCATAAAACAAGAAAACTGAAGCATATTAAGGGCTTAACTCCAGTAAAAGAGTCAGGAGATTAACGTTCTTTCTGAGAAATTTCCCCTGAAATAAAAAAGGGGAGAAAGGATTTTTAAATTTGATATTTGTGTCTTCAAGGCTATGCCATCCTAGGACAAGCTCAAAAAGGAAAACTCGTTTATAACTATGATGTTGTCATTCTCTTGTTTTTTCAGCATTATACATTAGGTTTGTCACATATAGCTAACAAAGTAAAGCAATAAACAGACCATGCTGTAGCACATATCTTACCATAAACTGCTATGACATGGCCGGTTTGGTGCCAAAAGTTTATCAACATTGGAGAAGAAAGACTGCGGACGAAATTCAAGAAGATCCAATAAAAAAATGTGCAACTGTGATGCTAAGATTCTATCAATTCAAATTAATACTCTAGTAATACATGGAACTATCCTGAGATCATCTAATAAACCATATTCAAATTGGAAAGAAAAAAAAATCCCACCCCTTCCATTAGTTGTTCAGAACTTGAAAGCCTTTTGTCTTTTTAATTTAAGGGAATGGGACGTTTTCAATGGTTCATACCGTAAAAATATTTGAATAAGAATGAGCGCCTAGTAATGAGAATACACAAGTTCTGATATAATAAACATTTTTCACGAAGTAGAAACAAGGAATTCAGCATGCTGAGTTTAATTGTTATTTGCAAGTATCCATGTAAAAGCAGGGAAGAAAGATTATTAGTTTCCAAACATAGATATACGTTTTAATGCACAATTTGATAAATATGATAACATAACATGTTCTAAGTTAGTTTAGCAAAGTTATATTTTGTATGCTATCCCCACTGGACTAATGCCAGTAAAACAGTCTAAATTGCCGCATGTTATAAAGTCTAAAGTTCCTAAAGAAGGATGCAGTTACCAAAAGCAAATTGGTTCTTTTGTCCCGTCTTCGAAATCCACCACGGACAAAATAAGCAGCCTGTAATATCAAATCTGAATTAGGCTAGCATTCCATGACTGAGTTTCCGAAAATAAAATAGAGAATCATCATCTACCTGAAATGGGAGAAGAATATCTAGAAGTCCAAATCTCCATAATAGCCTCAAAGAAGCTTCACCAGATCCATAAGCCAACATATAATTGATTTCCATCACAAGTCTACCCTAAAACAATTATACAGGGGCAACTAAGTCAGGATATTCTGATGTGTGCATATAATAAAGCAGGCATGAAGATCACTTTAAAAACCTTATCTAATCTTAACACTGAATATGAAAGATTTTTAATAGATTGAGCCGTTTCCCTTGAAATACTAAACCCCAAGCGAGCAGCAATTCTAATTGCACGTAAAATGCGAGCTGCAGAAAACAAAATGGAGTCAGACAGTCATACTACATATGGGGTATGGGAATGAAGTAGTTTTTTTTAACATCATTAATCCCTCCACAAAAATCTCACCACAATCCTCCTGAAAAGAAGTAGCTGCAGGAACCACTGTTCGCACCTATTGACAGAAAATTAAGTTACATAAAGTTCAAATTTCGGATTAGAAAGGGCAATATAAGAAACAACAGCTTCATAGAGATACATGCATACTTTAGCTTTTGTGATATCTTCCATTCCTCCCATGTAATCATAGACAATTCTTGCATATGGATCAAACATCAACCTGAAAGAGCGAGAATTTGGTTAACTAACTAGCTGTATTGTATACAAAGTGGAGATGTCATGTTACAGAAAACAGATCTGAGGCCAAATGAAGAGAGAAAAAAGGAATAGAATTTTATTTTAAATGTGGCAAGAACCAGTGCACAACCCATTAATTGTAAAGTCACGACTCAAACAATTCCTCCAACGAAGATAGTCCTCCTTATCACAGTTATTAGGTGCCTCAATATCATGAGTGAAGTACATACTCGACTTCCATCTACCAGTATTAAAACTTGAAACCTAATTAGAAAGGAGAATAAAACTATCATATGAAAAGAAAACCGCCCTTAAGGAAAAATTATAGCAATCCCCCACCAAAGATAGTTCAAATGAAATGTAAAATGTTTAAATCAAAACGGAAATGTACCAACCTCAACAATGGTACCATCCATATGAACATGACATATTGGGAACCTTTTACCAACTATCTCACACCATGAAAATGTTTTCCTCACCTACAAATTGAGTCAAGTTCACTGTGCAATGTTAAGGTCTGAAGACGCAAAGCCGAATATAGAAACTTAAATTCTCAAATAACTAGATTGTATAAATTAGCTTTTATGAAAACTGCAGATATTACAAACTAAGAATGGCAATATAAAAAACACATGTTGCCGTTCTAATTACTAATAACTTGTCTCTTAGTCCACTGAGTTGTTCAGTAAACTGCCATGTACACACATCAACAATTGAAAATGAAAGTACAAATAAAGGTAACCTCTCTAAGGTCCGCTGAAGTTATAATATCAAAGTCTTTTGGTATTTGCTTTAGTATAAGATCTCGAACACAGCCTCCTACAAGGTATACATCATGTCCTACAAGAAGAAAAAGGGGTTATCAGTCATGCACTTCCCTCCCCTTGCAGACACAAACATAGAAATCGTAGAATCTTATCTTAATGGGTGCACACAGAAACACCAAGAACATAAAAAAAATGTAAAGATTAATATTTCCAGACCCCTATTAGTTACTTAGTAAAATGTATATCTCCAACTGAATAGCCTGGTGCAGGCAGAAAAAAAAATCAAGCAAACAACGACTACAAAAAATGCCCTGCACTTGCTAAAAGCTTGAGCAAACAATGTCTTGCACAGTCACAGGTAAGCGGCTTCTAATTATATCACAAATTATGCACATGTTCAGGAAGAACGAACTATAGCCCAGTTCTTTTTTTCACTTTGAATCAATCGATACAGCCATTCATAACTGAAAAAAAAAATATCATTCACATACAAGCGAAAGGCAAGATGTTCAGAGAAAAGAATACACTCCACAAACACACACGCGCAAATCAGCTGTTTTCCTCATATATGAAAACACGAATAAAATAAAAAAAACTCTTCTTCCATTCCACACCAACCCGGGTTGAGAAAGCTACATGAGGAGTGAGATTAGCACGAACCCTTTTTCTTTAGCACATTCAGAACCTTTTTGGTTGGAACTGCTATCATGGAATTTCGAAGTCCGAGCTCTTTGGAATCCAATTTCTTCCATGCCGGGACCTTGCTATTATTTTCTTCATCAATTCAACACGTGTAAGAAATAAGCTTGCAGAAGCAGCAGGTTCAATAAATGAATACAAGAAAATCGAATTAAGCATTTGAAAAAGAAAAACCTAGCTCGTTAGTCCCCTTGCCTCGTTCACGAGTTGAGCCCCTACATTCCTCTACCTCAAGCGTAGGGAGAGATTTTGGAACAACCTAGGAAAATAAAAAGACACGGAGACAGAGAATTGAAAGAGGGAAAGAAGATAAAGAAAATGGAGAATGGTGTCCGCGGTTTTAGAGAAACGGTGATACCTTGCGGACACACTGGAAGGGAGCAGAGCGGAGAAGGGGATTGGGTTTGCAGGCGAACTTTAAGGTAGCGATGGCCATGGAGAATAGGTTTGGTCAATTAGGGTCCAACGTTCGTTCTTGATAGGGTTTAGGGGTTTAAGGATAGGATATGGAGTAACAATCCAAACACTTTTAGGATTTTTCATCACTCATACCGTAGGCGGTTACATTACAGAGTAATAAGAGGTGTAAGAAGCAACTACTACAGTGCAAAAAAGAAAAGCGTATTTTTGAGAACATAATTTTTAGAACATTTTATAAATTCTGAATTTATATTTTAAAAGTCAAAAAATATATTTAAAAAAAATATTCTAAAGTAATTTTTTTCCTACTGAATTTCCTATTTCGAAGACACATTTTATTTATAAAACGCTTTATTCCATAATCACTTAAAACTGTTAAAATATTTGGATATTTCAGAAAATACTGTGGAGAAAACATCCCTTCTTGTATACTATTGGTCTTCTTTCTTCATCCTTTGTTTTCTTCTAATTTTACATTTTCTATCTCATATTTTATACGTTTTATATATTTAGAAAAAGTTACATTATTATGAAATTTCTTGTGGTGTGTTTGGATTAGGAAAAAAAATTTAGAAAGTGAATTTACAGTGATTTAAGAGAAAATTGTAAAAGAAATTAGATTAATTGGATTAAGATATGTTAGAGTGAATTTGTTTATAAATTTTATTCAAAATACTGTTAAATAATTATTTTTAAACAAATTATAAATTACTTAACATATGAAAAATTATCATAAAAGTAAATTCTCAGTTATATAGTTAGGAATGTAATCAATTCTAAAAACTTTTATTTTAACTTCAAATAATTTTTTTATGTAAAAAACATAGTTTTATTTTTATTTAATATTTCTATTTTTATTATAAATACATATACAAAATATTTTAATGAAATCAAATCAAAAATAATTTTTTATTATTATTGTAATATATAAAATGTTATTTTATGTGTATAAAAAAGTTAAGGATAATTTTGACTTTTTATAATATTATATAACTTTTGTCATATTTCTTTTCTTTTCTTCACTCAGAGAGTGATTTTATTGCGGATTTTTTTACTATGATGGGGTTATTTTTTTATTTTTTACCAAAATGGGGTCCGTTTAAAAAAAAATACAAATTTAGGCAAGTGGTATCAATTCGGCATGACTTCATATGCACAAATCGTTCCAATTTGACACGATTCTGCCATGTCATATTGAAGTCGTGCCAACTTTGCACGACTTCTGCCACATTGGCACGACTTCTGCCACGTCATATATTTGTTTTTTTTTTAAATTATTGTTTATATATGGGGTAGTAAGTTATGTAATGTTAAAAATTAATTTGATAAATAACTTTTTAAGGGTGTTAGTTTTAAGGAACAAAAAATTGGATAATCGTGTATGGATCATTTCGGTGCCATTAAGTATAAAAAAATTTGCATACATGAGACATTAAATATCAAAATATACTTTTTGGCTAGTGGGAAACCATGTCCGGCGACAATGTCCTCATGAGTTAATGACTCAAAGTTTGAATAAGTTGATTGTCAAAACATGATTCATACACGATTATCCAATTTTTTGTTCCTTAAAACTAACACTCTTAAGAAAATTATGTATCAAATTAATTTTTAACATTACATAACTTACTACCTAATATATAAACAATAAAATTAAAAAAAAAAATATGATGCGACAGAAGTCGTGTCAAGTTGGCACGACTTCAGTATGACATGACAGAAGTCGTGCCAAGTTGACACGACTTCAGTATGACATGGCAGAGTCGTGTCTAATTGAGACGATTTGTGCATATGAAGTCGTGCTGAATTGACACGACTTGCCTAAATTTGTATTTTTTTTTAAACGGACCCCATTTTGATAAAAAAAAAAAAACCCTATCATAGTCCGCTCTCCCATAATTCATTGTCTTTCTATCTTAGCAATTGAATCAATACAAACATAAAGAATTTTTATTTTTCTATTTTAGTGAACAGTGTCCACTCTATCCAAAGGAATCATTAAGGTGTCATTAATTATATAATTTGATTGAATTTTTTTATGCAAAAGCAGTTTTTTGAGATTGTTCAATCGAAAGAAAGAGACATTCCTAAATTCATATTTTCAAAGCTTTTTTATGAAAAAAAAATACTTTTAAATAGTATAATTTAAAATAAGAAAAATCAAGCAAAAATTATTTTAGGGTTGTACAGTCTGAAAATAAAAATAAATTTAAAATTATACAATTTTAAAGTAAAAAAACTTCTATATTACATAATTCAAAATATATTATTTTATAAACTTGAAAAACAAAGCGGGAATTTTCAACTTACGGGGTGCAGATAGAAAATATAACCCAAAGAAACACATTTGCCGGCCTAAAAACATGCTATGGCTATAAAAAAAATACTCACTTATAGCTATTTTTCATAAACAAATCGATCAAATCATGGCATCCAAAGTTCTTCTACAATAAATTAATTTTATAAAAAAAATCAATAAATGTATGGATATTTTAATTCAAAAACAATTTTAGAACAATGATATCTTAAATTATAATAATTATCATTCTTATAAATAAAAAGTATTAACTTAATTTACATATAAGTAAATTATATGAATTTTTAAAAATATAAAATTTTATATTTAAGATATATATATATATATCTATAATATATATATATATATATAATTCAATTTATTATAAACATTATGTGTTTAAACCTACTTTATCCCAAATTATTCGCAGTTTTAGCTTTTTCCATTTGTTCTAACACAAGTGATCTTTTGATTTTTACCGTTAATTCCTAATTTGCCCTCAAATAAATTGTTCAATCAACTTACTTATATTATTCTTCATTAGTGTAATTGAATGAATATAATGTTCAAGTATAACAAAAAAGGAAATATAAGTAAGAGAGAAAAATAAAAAAATGTTTTTAAAAAAATTAAATGTTAAAAAATGGTGATGTGCATATCATGGAGATTAAAATAGTATAATGAAATCTAACTTTGTTGGTTTTTTTTTTAAATGAGGGTTTAATTTTATTTAATTGGTAAATATTAGTAATTAATATGTTAGTTTTCCTTAATGAAAAATTTGAATCCATGACTTTTCTTTTCATACTTTCATCACCAACCTAACCATATATTTTTAAACTTAAATGTATGTAATATCGGATTGAAAATGGTGTCATTATTCTATAGAGGTAGTTGAACATAAATTAAAAGTGTTTTGTAGGTTTTTGCAAATAAGTAAGAAATAGATATGAAAATGATCATTTATGGACTGAAAATGGGTTAGGGTTACTTGGTTAACATATAATATGCTTATCAAATTATCTTTATTTGTATAGAGCATCCAGATAAAACGACAATCGTTCAATGGTGTTCCAAATTCATGAAAAAGGTGAAATAACTATTTTTTTAAAGAAAAAAAAAACTATTTGTTATTGTGACTTTTTAATAGGAATGGCAAAGGAGTCACCCGATCCATCGTTAGCCTGTCAAAAGTGAGGTGGCAAAATCAAAATAGTAACTTGTTTTTTAATCATAGAGTGAGCTAACCTTCCACTATTCAACTTTTTTTTTTATTTTTTTTTAGATATATTTACTTAGTTATAATAATTGATATCACTTTTTGAACCATAAAAATATAAGAAAGAATAATGAAATTAAATCAAATTTTAATATTCTAATAAAAAAGTTTTAATATCTAACAAAATAAAATAAATATCAACAATACTTCAATCAATCAAATGAGATATGAAAAAATTAATGTAAATAAAATTCTATATAAATATTGACCATCACAAAATTTTATTAAAAAAAGTATGAGATCATTTGTTATAAGTGTCGAAAATAAAAAATGACTGGTTGACAGGTCAAGTCGCTCTACCCTACTGGATTGTCAAGTTAGACGAATCGGAACCAGTATAAGTTGATGAGTTCAAAAAGTGAAATCACCCACCTAAATAATGACGTACGAAGTGATCCGTTTTACCATCCCTACTTTTAAAGTTTGGTGGAACGCAATTTTTTTTCTTGTTGCCACTCTAAACATGATTTAGTTAAGCTAACCTTCTTTTAATCACTTTCCAAAAAACTTGATTAAATAACATCACGGCTCAGATGGAAAGAAATCATAATCTAATTCCAACATACAAAAAAGCATAGATAATTTTTTTTTGTATATATTTCGGATGACTTTCTCCTTAACTTTCCCTACAAGTTTCTATAAAAGATAATTTTTAAAAAAATTAAAATAAATTTCTTTATAAATCAAAGTTAGTTTTAAAAGTAAATTAACTTGTAGAAATTCTCATACACAATTTTTTAATTTTAGTTTTTAAGAATTTTATTTTATGAAAAAAAATCATTTTTCTTCCTTAAAAGACTTCTGGAACCTCTACCTTTTCCATTGATTATGGCTTGGGGAGTCATCGTACATGGTCGCTTCCATGCATCAAATCAAAAACAAAAGTACTCGTGAAACACTCATCATAATACTATGATAAACAAAATGATAAATAAAGAGAAATTATGAATGTTAGAGAGTGATTGCTTTGTCATTACTCTTTGATAAATGACAGGTTTGACAAATGAAAGTAACTTTGTACGTAAACGATGAAATGAAAGACAAAATATTTAAGTACTAACACTATTTTAAAAGTATTTTGCCACTATTTTTCAATCAAAATATAACAAGTGTAACTTTGATCATAACTTTTATCATATGCATGTTCATTTGACTGAGAAACTCTTGTATGAATGCATATAAATCAGAATCAATGTCTTGTCTATAGCCAACATTCATCTAGTTACTAGCTAGCTGTGTATGAAACTCATTCTAACGATCGATATACAAGTCATGGTACTCATCAATGCCTTGGTTCATTTAGCTGGCAAGCATGCCTAACCAATCTATTCTGTGAAAGATAGAAAAGGAAATATATTCAAAGTTTTTCATCTCGTTAAAAAAACCGTGAAAATACTTCAACATTCATCATATTGGTACACGCATGCAGTACTGCAACATGCATGGTGGAAATCAGTGTGAATGGTTGAATGAAGACAAACGTTGCAGGAAAACACCCAAAAAGGTAGAGAAAGATATGCATGATGCATGTATTTGCACAAAGGAATATAGAATCCCAAAGTGGAAAATGTTTTAAAAGTTTTACATATGTGTGTTTTGTAGAGAAATACATGAAATGTATATTGGACGTATGCAAAGAAGTTTTCTAGTTATGACTTACGTATTGATGAGAACATATATATATATATATGCATGTTTTTATTAATCGGTTTGGAATGTTGTGTGGATTCATCAGTTGTTAATTGATTTGTCAAAGAGCTATAACAATTTGGGTCGACTATAGGTTAACTAGTATTCTGTTCATGTCTATTAATTGGTACGGCACTAACTTTTTAATTTATAAAACTTTTTAATTTAAATATATTAAAAAATGTTATATATTATCAATATCATATTAGTTGAACATTCGCAAAACTATACTAACAAATAATTTTAACCTTTTTTTATTTTTTTTATCAGTAAAGAATGAAATTAAATTAAGAGAATACAAAAGGGGTATCACAATCCTTTTACATAAAGCAAATCACATTAAGAATCTTCAAGAATAAAGAGATGAATAGACACCCCAGAAGCAATAGATATATAATGTTTGCTGCATAAACTAGACATCCTATTCCAGCTAGTATCGTGTTCGTATTGGAATGTTATAAGCACTGCAAATTGCAGCTACAAAACCATCAAAATACACCAAAATATTGGTTTTCTCCACCACTTCATTAACATTCCTTCTACCCAGCTTGCAGTGGCACGATTGTAACACTTGTCACAAAATTAATCACTTCAATACAGCATCTTCCATTCGCTCCTTTTTGGACTTTGGCTTCCCCCTATTTGCTCATTTTAAGCTCACTTTTATCAGAAACCAACTTCCTACTTGCCAGGGTCCATCTCGCACTTAGATTGGTTGGAGTTTACAACTTCGACTTACACAGAACCCTGAACCAGCATACACCATGCCTCTATTGGTCTGTTATAAGACACATCAAAACAGAATCCTCCATCATCATGTCTTTAACATTCCTTTTGACTCCCTTGCATACAAGCACATATGTCATTTCCATCTTGCACCAGCTGTAGGCCGTGACAAACCCACCAACACCTCCAACCAACTATAAATCCAGTATAGGTCGTAGTCTTAAAACTCTTGGCATCTGGGAGTCCTAATTATAATTTCTAATGCAAAACATTGGATTAAGAATCCAGTCTACGAAAGAATAAGTAAAAGAATGCAGCTTGTGCTTCATCCAAAGCTAGGATTTGAGTTGAGCCTTCTGAAACACCTCCTCCGCATCTTTTTTTATTTTTTTATTAAATAGATGAACATTTTTTAGCATTCGTCAAGTGGTCAAAGAGTGGACAGTAACCAATCACGTTCAACAATGGTTATATCTTATACATATAGACAGTGATTAAATGTGCCATTATTCGTGCAATGCTTCGTAGTCAAATTTGTCAATATCGAAACTTCAACTAAGAATAATACTCGAAAAAAATATATACAGAGGAGCATTATCAGAAACACCAAGTTATCATGTGTACTACACAAAAAAATTGTACTATAGATTGTGTTTGTGCTTGTTTTGGCATTATGAATAAATTCAGTTTCATTTTTTATGGCTTCTAAAGGCGGAAAATGAATTTGAATTCTCAAATATAGTTTGTAAGATGTTGCTGTGAGAGATTTCAGAAGTGTGTATAGATGAAGATATTTGGATAATTGAAGAGTGTTGGAAATCTCTGCGCACATGAAGACGATTCACAATTCGGCATATATCAATCATATATCACATCACATGAAACACATTTAAGGTCGATTTCATCATATGTACTGAGATAAACAGAGTTAAATACTTGATTTTCAAATTTGAATTCATGTGGAACGTGACATTGTTCTCATGACACAAGGTTTTTGGCTACTAGTATCAGAAAAGCACTTCATAGCTCTGGATCATATCAGTAGTGCCCTTAGAATTAAGTCTCTAAAATATTGTTGTGCTGTGTATTTTTCATTATTAGTCTTTTGACTCAGTTAACTGTGCTTTTTCTATCCCTATATTCGATCTTACCAGCATCCTTACCAATTCTATCTTGCCTTTCCCTCACTCTTTCCCTTGTATTCATAATCTTTTTAATTGAACTCATTTAAAGAAGAAAGAGAAATTCTCGACAAAATGAAAAAAAATAAAGATAAAATTAGAAAACAATGCACAATATAAGGAATAAAAATACAAAATACATCTATGAAAGAAGGATTCATTAATTAAACAAACTTTTCAAATATAATAATCTAATGTTAAGATTCATAATAGCTGTAAAGTCAACTAGATGGTGAGTTAAGACACAAATGCTCAATGCATGGAGTTAAGATAGAGATGTTGAAGTTGTGAAGAGATACAAATGGTAAAAGTAGGACACTATAAGAAAATTATTAATTAAATATAAATTTTAGAGAAAAAAATTAGTTATTATATTAACTAAATTATATATTATTTTATATTTAAAAAATTATTGATATTTAAATTAATCTCTAAATTTATAAACTAATTTCTAAATAATTATTAATATTATTATTATTTTTTATTATGAATGGTAATAATTATATTAATTAATAATGATCATAATAATTATTATAAAATTAATAATAATATTGCTTCAAAACAATATCAAATCAAATATAATTGAGAAAGTGTGGGAGAATGAGAATTTCACTCTATTAATTTATAATAGTATAGATAATTCATAATTTTATGGGAGTGGAATTTTAAAATTTGTGCTTTTTTTAATAGGTTAGAAACCTATTCTTTGGAATGTGTAAACTACAGGTATGGATTTCTATTACCATTATATTTGTTTGGTCTTATTTTTTAATTAGATAATTTTATCTTTTAATAATATTAATAACAAATGTGTTACTGAAGCTCTTTTCTTCTACAAGCAAATACCTTTCACACTCAGAAACTCGTAATATAAAAAAATATCTGCATTTCAGTTTGTTTCAATAAAAAGAAAAATCATTTGAATCAAACAAAACCAAATTATACGATTTGGTTTGGATGGTTTTTTATTTTTATTTTCTTTTGTTAAAAATTTACTTTTTTAATCTTTTAAATTAAAATATATATAATAAAAAAATATGCTACTTAAAATCAGATAAACGTAAAAAATATTCTTAAATAATTTTCAAATTCTTTTTATCCATCTGTCAGGTTTATCGCCTTTGCTTCACGCGGACAAGCTTGTGTGTGTCCCTATTAAGACCTTGTGGCCTTCTGTATCTTTCATTCACTTATTAAAAAAAAAATTGTGTAACAGTCAATTGAAAATAATATTTCAAATAGAACTTTAAATTTACCATTACAGAATATATCAAAATTAAATAAAAACCTTTCTATTAGTAATTTTTTATAGTAATTTTTTCAACTTAAAGTCTGTTGGACAACATAATTAGGTCAATCATCACATTTGAAAAAGTTAGTGTTTTGTCACGGTCTTATATTTAAAAGAATATTTTAAAAGATGAAAGGAAGAAAGTGTATAACTTTGAAGCGACATGAAACTATATTGACTAGAACAGTGATATTTTATAATTTATTATATGATAAATTAGAGGAAAGTATGTTATATATGCGTTCATATAATTAATGTTGTTACCAAGTTAGGTATACAAAAATAAATATTGTATAAGGGTTGAACCACTTCTAAATGGTTCCCATTTATTTATTTTTTATTGCCGATAAAAAAAAATAAAACAAAAATAAATTTCCACTTGTTAAATAATTTTTTTTTACGTTTATGTTCAATTTATCTAATTAAATAAGTCCAAAGATATGTTTTCACAAGTTTCTCCCAAAGGTCTATTTTTATATAAAAAAGAAAAACTTTGACATCTTATCTATCTATATATGTACAATTTCATTTGTTATGTTATACTTGAGTGCGACTTCGAGTAGTTCTTTTAATTAATTTCTTCCATGAATCGCTTTTAATTACGACCCCACATATTCCTGTTTGTTTACACGAGTTTTTTCCATAACAGTCCAAACACATCTCAACCATAAATACTTCATTAGAAAGTCTAAAATTTTGGTCCTTTTCTCAAACACTTTAATGTCATTCTATAATTAACAGTATCGCTCAAATACATAATTAATCGTTACCTTTTTCAAGTGCATTAATTACAATTTAATTTCTATTTAAGATTATGTTTAGAAAATTAATATTTAATTGTTAGTTTATATACAGTTTAGAAAACTCATTTAAAGGGGAAACTTGTTAATTTGCTGTTGTAAAAATAAAATAAAATTGCGTAAATTAGCAACTTGCAAATATTTTTCTTCAATCCTTATCCTCTCTTACATAGATTTGAAGAACATGACTATTACAAGTTAACTAATCAGTAGGAAGATAACTGAGAAAAAAAAGTGAGATGATGAGTTCCAATGATTTTGAGGATACTTTTTGAAAAATAAAAAATAAGTTCTTAAAAAAATTAACTTTAATAGCCAAATTAACTAATATATACTTGCCATGTGAATTAGTTAAGAGTACAAAAATTAATTAAAACTCAATTGTGTATTCTTTATATCAGTTTTCTTACAAGACATCTGTTATTAATCAATCTGAATTCTGAATGAGAAGTGATAATTATTCATAATCCTGATAAATTAAGCTATTACAATATAAATATAAATATAAATATAAATATAAATATATATATATATATATATATATATATTTAAAACTTTCAAAAATATCTTTTAGTTTATAATGTTAGTTTAAACTTTAGATATTTTAGACATTAAAAAAAATTATTGAAATGAGTTTTTGTTAAATATTTTTACATATCATGTGAATTTTCAGTGTGAATGTTAAAATGTTTAGACTAATTTATCGTGAATGTTATATTATAATACATGTTGAAGTATTAAAAAAATACTAATTTATTTTAATATTTTTCTTATTACAAAATATTTATTTATGAGGTATAAAATTTAGAGTTAAAAAGAAATCAATTTTATGTCAGTTACATTATAATACATGTAAATCATATATGAAAGATAGATTATTAATTAATTATATTGAGAGTTGGTTCACAAATTTAACTTTTGTGATATGATTATATATAAAATATCGAAAGCTAAAGCATACATCTGGGAAGTACCTCATTAGCTAGGTATTCCTTTATTTCGTAGCACTGTTCTACTAGCTGAATTTACCTGTAAATAAACCCCCTAATATTTTGGGCAAGGACACTTCACAACTTCAAGTACTGCACAATCTATATATGTTTCTGTTGAATATAAATATTTTTTCTGCCAAAGAACTTTCTGTGCACTTTATTGCCAAAAATTAGTGTAACTACTGTCTCTAATATGGTATTAGTAAGTAAAACAAAAGTCGTACATCAACTAACTAAAAAAAACTATTTAATCTTTTCACAAATGTTAACAATTGACTTTATAACAGTTACAGAAAATGAGACTAACAATTTGTCTTAAAAGTACTCATCTTAAAAAATATATTAAAATTATTTATTAAATATTAGTTGCTAAAATAAAGATTAAATAAATTAAAATTTATTCAAAAATAAGAAAGAAATACAGGTAATAGGATTTATTTGATCTCAATACTTAATAGTGCCCATCTGTAAACATTTTATTTTTATTTTTCATATAATGACTCTTATTAGTTATTATAACTTTCAAATATATATAGGTAGATACAAAGAGGTACGAGAAAAATGTGGGAGACTGAATTAAAAAAATACAAAAATGATATTAAAATAATGGAAGAATAAGTTATTTATAGTAATTAAAAAGAAAAATATATAGTTCTAAAGTAAAATAAAATTGAAACATGAATTTTGCATCTGGAGAAGATTGCAATTTTATGTATGGTGTTATTATTTATTATCTTAAAAATCAAAACAAGAATCAATCAATAGCATTATAAATTATAACTTTTTTTTGCTATCTTTTATTCATGGGTAATGGTTAGAAAATGTTTTGTTAGAAAAATGAATCAATAGTGATGACTATTGTGGTTCATTTATTGTTGACAATCACGTTAGAGAAAAAGTTTGAGTTGATGACAGTATTATAAAACAATAAAAATAAAACGGGTTGATAAGATTAGACCAGTCAAATGTACTGTCTCTGCATGAGAATGAGTTACTGCATAAAGATTTCAGCATTTTATGTGGCAAAGATCTTTTATATATAGGCCTGGCTTCTGAGTTTTTTCACAGACCAACTTTTGCTGAGTCCAAACTACTGATACATCTGCATACTGCAAACCTTTGAGTATCACCCTTGCTTTTCTTCTTCCATCACTTTCCTCACCACAATTCATCTTTGATTTTCCAACCCAAAACCTCTTCTCAAATGGCAGCTTTTTCATCCCAATACTACCATCCCTTTCTAGTTCACTCCCCAACCTTCTCAATCACTCCTCCCATAAACAAACTCTCTTCTTTGGGGGACCAACAACCCCTTATAAACACCACCACTACCCTTCCTCCTTCTCATCATTTTCACAATACTCTTCATCAGGAAACGTCTCTCAATAGTGTCACTAATCAACAATCTAGCTCCGCTGATCAAACCTCCAAGGCTACTACCATCAGTGACACTGACCCTTCTGTGATAAAAAACCATAGTCCTCAGACATCCATGGTTGTGGACAAGCTCGAAAAAGGTGATGAACAGGTCACTCAAAAGGTGACCCCGGTGCAGAAGAAGAGAAGAGCAAGAAATGAACCTTCCTTGAGCAGCAGCCCCTTATCAATGGTGAACTTTTAAAACCATTTTTTCTGTTTTCCTTATCTTCAAACACATGTTAACTAGACACAATAATTGCTAACTGAGAAATGTCAACAACACACTCTTTCTAATTAAAGTATCTTTTATAATTAACTTTAAGTTGTTAGAAATTTCAGTCCTTATTTATGATTTTATAATTTCTTTTACAAATTAACCTATAGTAGAAACTGTAATAGAAGAGGTGTTGTTAATGTTGTTGGCACTCATTTTATTAATACAATTAAGTGGTGCTTAATTACTTTGTAAATTATTACAGGACTCAGCAGAAGAGGCAAAGAAGAAACAAAAGAATAGCAATGGTGGGGATCAAGGAGAAGACAAGCCAAAAGAAGTGAAGAAGGATCAGAAAAAAGGTCCAGAAGATCCTCCAACAGGGTATATTCACGTTAGAGCAAGAAGGGGTCAAGCAACAGATAGCCACAGCCTAGCTGAAAGGGTACAATATACATCACTCTTAACAACTATGAACCAGTGTGTCTGTGTATATATGTTTCAATATTAGGTGACTAGTTGAATATATACCATAATGCCAAAAAAAAAAAATCATGCTTCATTTTGAATGTTGCAAAAATGAATAATAAATGGATTATTTCAGGTGAGAAGAGAGAAAATAAGTGAAAGGATGAAGACGTTGCAGCGACTTGTGCCAGGCTGTGATAAGGTGAAGTTTCACTTCTTTAATCTTACATGTTTGAATTGCATTCATATACAACTCCCTTGAGGCATTTACTTGTTTCTGTCAACCCTTCTTGACAGCTACATTTGATTTGCTTCATAAATATTATTAGGTAACCGGAAAGGCCCTTGTGTTGGACGAAATAATCAATTATGTTCAGTCCTTACAGAATCAAGTGGAGGTAGTGGCACAACAATTATATAATTTTTTTTCTTTTCGTTTTTGAAGCTATTCCACATTGTTCATTACTTATAATGTCTAAGCAACGATTTAGCTTTATAACTGTATATTCTTCTGCAGTTCTTGTCAATGAAACTTGCTTCTGTGAATCCCATGTTCTTTGACTTGGCAATGGACTTAGACACCCTCATGGTTAGACCTGATCAGGAGAGAAAAATAGTAAACATATTTTTTTCATCTGCTAATGATAGATTATTGTTGTTTTTGTCTGAAATATGAGTAATGATGAGACTTTGTCCCACTGAATTTCAGAAATTAAATAATGCAGCATCCCCATCACTACTACCATGTGTGGAACAATGCAGACCAAACCAGGCACTTGCTTTTGCTGACACAACCACCCTGACCACCACTACTAGCAGCTTCCCCACCGCTAATAATGATGACTATCTTTTGGATTATTCATCCTCATCTTTTCTTCAACCCCACAGGCCAAATGCCTTCTTTGAGGTATGTTTAGATGAATCAAGTCACTTCCTTATATGTTTTGGTTTTCTTTGAAGGGAATTTCTTTTTTCGTTCAAAACCTTTACTTCTGATTAAGAATAGTATTCTAAAAGTAGTTTATTTTAATTTGTTTAAATGATAAACTGAATAGTAGTAGTAGATAATTACAATATTATAGAAAATTATCAAAGGATAAATAATTAAAAGAGAGAAGGGTTTTCTCTTTTCGTGTATTCTGACAAAAACATAATTTTCAGTATAACGGTGGTCAGATTTGGGAAGTAGACCAACGACAAAAGTTTCTTCATCCATATGGATTCGCCGATAACACTGGCTCTTTCAATTAATATCAATGTTTCACATAGGTAAACTCTCAATAACTCATACATTAATTGTAATAATCTATTTCTATAGATAATACATATATTCTTATTATCATGATCTTCTTCTTAAGTTCTGACCCTTTTATTTTAATCATTTTTAAGGAACTGTTGTTTCTAGCTAGTAGGTTGGAAAATTCAAAACAAGTACCAGTATCTCAGTGAAAAAGAAATATTGTTATGCATGAAAAATGGAAGTTATGGTTGGTATCACAGTATCATCATATATACGAATATATGATCATATTTTGAAGGGAATTCGTGATTTTCTTTGCTTGGTTCCTGACTTGTCCACCAAAGTAAAGAGACTTTTGAAGACGATGAATAAAGTGCAGCAAAATTAATGGTTGAAGAACACACACTAAGGACAGAAAATGCCGACCGAATAAAACCATATCTTTTACTAGATCTGTTGTTCTGTTCCTGTCCAACATATATGTGATGCACAAATTCCAAGAGACTCTATGTCAATCCTGCAGACATTGAAATTTATGTCATGTAAATTAATTATATGTTAATTATTAGAAGAAAAATGATTCTTGTGGTGGCAGTTATTCTGTTGATACAGTTAATTTCACCGTTATTGAGAAATGAAAGGCTGATGCTACTACTCATCATCACCTCTTGACAAGACAATGCATGCATTTTCTGGTGTAGTTCATTTCATCTATATTTGCAGAATCTTTTGAGCTTTGGCTTTATTATGGCTTTTTTTCCAATTTAGTTATTTGGGCCGTTTGATTTTCCGACATTATAGACAGATCCTAGGTACCACTAACTGTGGTCTACTCACAAAAAACACACACACAAAATGAACTAGGCAAATCTACAATTGGTAATTTATGGTTACTCAAGAGTTTTCTCCCTTTGTAATACTTTGATTAGAAGCCTTATAAATCAAGGATATCTTTATTTTTGTACTCTTATCAAAGGTAATTAACAAATAATACTCTCTTAATCACTAATTAATTCACTTTGGCTAATGGACTCCAGTATTACTTTTTAGATCAAAATGATTGTTAGTTTTGTTGTAAATTATTTATCAGAATTATGTAACTGAAGTAGAAGAAAAAAAGAGAGCAAAATAATTCACTTCAGAAGTTTCTTAAATTAATGTTACTTTATCTTGGGACAGGTGAAGACAAGTTCTTTGTAATGTCTTTATCAGGAAAGATGTCACTGTTTCTTAAGAAAGAAAAAATATCGAAAGTAGTTGTGATGTCCCTGTAAGCAAACACATTGAATTTCACTGCTCAATCAGTTTATTGCCACATATTTTGGTTTTAATGAGAAGAACCAAGTTGTGTAAAAGGCTCGTGCTTTATATTTTTGAACTAAAATCTAATGTGAAAAAAGTTTACTGAGAGATTTTCTTTGGAATGGTGATCCAGTGAACCTATCTTCTTATGAACAACCTTTGTCTCTTTCCTTCACTGTTTACTTTCCAGATGGTGAGCATGAGGGATATAAGACAACAATGGTTGTCCCTAGTGGTGTCTTTTTTACAACAGTGTTGTTTTCTGAGGAAACAACTTCTGGAACCAAAAAAACACACTCAAGAAATCATGGCCAAGAAAACTTCCTTGTGTAATACAAAGGCTAACCCTAAAAGTTAGGATTAGGTATTACAAGCAAAGTATAAAAAGAAGGAAAGATTACAAACATTTCATCCTTTCCCAAAGAGGAATAAACCATTTTTTTTTTGTTTTTCACTTTTAGTTTTGTAGTCATGGATATAAACAGTCCATATGGAATTTTTTGTCCCCTATGTTATGTATTTCTCCACCCACATGTTGCTTTCTCCTCACCCACCTTTTCCACCATTTTCCACCGATAACAAATTTTTGATTAATTTCAACTTTTTCATTCAATCCTCATCAACTATACGTATATCCATTTACAACATATATACTAACAACGGTGGTATAAAAAATTGAATATTAAATTATTGTATAAAATGCTATACATATGTTATGTATTATTTCTAACAGTGTAATAACCCATGGAATATATTTATTTATTTATGGGGTATTATAATTGAATAATGCAGTAGTTTGTTTTTAGCAAGTAGAAAGTGTGGAGGTAGCAGGTGTCTGTGTGGGGGTGAACCTGTAGAAACAGAAGGAAAGGGAAAGGAAGGTGCTATCCAAAACCGAAAGGAATCTTTCTATCAAAATATGAATTGTGATGTGACACAAAAAAAATGCAGTTTTGGTGTGAAAAACACAAGAAAATGTCACAACACAAGACAGACACGGAGACACCCATCCACTTAATAAATTTTGACTCGTCTATTAACTCTGTGTGTCTACAACCCTATCACACCATGTCACCGTCCAAACCCTACCTCACTTTTATGCAACTATACATAACAAAACCAATCTTTTCACACCAAAACCATTTAATATATATTATTTACGATTTTGTTTCCAGATAAAGGTAAACTTCATTTCATTTCATCATCACATAGAGGCTTTCATGTCTGCAAGACTTTCACCGTGTATATGACCATGACCAACCACCTCGATATTCCTAGACTCTTCCACTTTGCAATTGCATGACACGTCAAAATCTTAAGGATGAATAATCATATATCCCTCTTCTTGTTTGTAAATTGGTAGCGTCTAGCTATTTCCTTAGGGGGAAAAGGTGCAGGCTTATATACTTTACCTCCTGTAATTTCCTAATAGTCACATCTCAGTGTCTGCTTTCCACTCTGGGAAATACAGAATCTACAGGATATACGTTGCCAAACCTAACAAAAAGCATCTTAAAAACTAAGGAACAATCGATCGTTCTGGCATCTTAAAAACTAAGGAACACGGATAGAGAGTGTTGTATTTTTAACATAATTTAAGATCAAACATTAACCTGTATCAAGAAAAATACTTATTACTTGATAAGATATAATATATTAAGAAAAATAATATTTAAATATAATTAATTTTATAAAAATATTTTTCATATTAAAAGAATTATTAAATAAAAATTAATTCTAAATATTAAAAATAATTAATTATTATATTAAATAAATTAGATATTATTTTATAAACAAAATTATTAATAATTTCTATTTATTAGTATCGAATTAAGTTGGTAACTAATTAAATCCTTTTATTTTTCTTATGTGAATGATTCATGTTGATAACCGTGTTCAAACTCCTCCCTCGTATGGCAAAATGGAACAATTTTATATCTAAATGTGGTTTGATAAATAAAACACTTAAACGACATGATGAGACTTGTAATATAAAGCTTAATAAGTTTTTTTTGTCCAGATTACTATGCCGACATATCTTAGATTTGGTCAAAGTCCTCTAAACATCATGATTAAGTTTCAAAATTGAATGAAGTCTAAAATGAAATCTTTTCATGGGTCCTCACAGAGCTAGCTTCGTTATGATTTTGACGTAATTAACGCCAATTCAGATTTAATCAAAACTCATCACTAATAATAGACCAATCTTATTTGATGCTAGTGATGAGTATAAACCTAATGCTTACGTATTTGTAGCATCATGCATAATGTGTATTAATGTTGCTTTAATTTGTTGTTAGTGAAATGGCACGTGGTGCTAATTGGGAAATATTGATCTAATTGTTGGTTATACTTTGCATCCTAGTCATTTTACTCAACATGGAAAGTAGGTGTGACAATGATGCAACAACGTTCTTCAAAACAAAGTAACTGTAATTAATATTGTTGGAAATCTCAATCGACTAGATATTAAGAGATTCCATTGTATACAAGTGGGTGCAAATCTTACTTTATGAACCGATTTTATGGGGTTGAGTTAAACTTAAAGTTCACTTTATATTTTTGTTAAAAAATTCATTTTAAAACAGTTCTGTTACTTATATATCTCCAATTTCCATGTCTAAATTAAAATAATGGGAATTGAAATTCAGTTAAATGGGAAAATCAAATTAAAGAAACGACGAACAAAGAATCAGAATGCTATTTTTTTTCAAAAAATCTTTAAAATAGAATATTATAGTTTGGGGGGGTTGTGATACATAAATAGCATGTCAGATAGCTAAGAAAAAAAAAATGAAACCGCAGGATGTGTCTGTGTCTGTTTTGAAGTTTTTGATTGTGCTAAAAAAACATGGTGGGTTTAGTTGCAGGTTTTGATTCTGACAAATTTTGTGAATGTGTCTATATTTAGTGGGGAAAAGAACAAATGAGTACTTGCATGTAAAACATTTCCCTTATTTTTTGCAAACCTTTTTCTTCTTATAATTTGAAACTTCATAAGAAGTGAAAAACTAATTAAAACTGAATGCTATCCTTATTTCTTATTTAGATAGTTTTAAATTCAGATGATTTTTTCTGGAAGGTTTCATGTTTATGTTTGTCTTCCTTATTTTCTTGTTTGATTTGAGAAATGAGTTTCGTTGTTCGGTTTATGTTGAGGTTAATCGGTATTAAAATTGAGGTATTTTTAAAATATCTCTATTTATTGATTTATTTTTTATTAATAAAAAAAATAGAAATAGGAAGCATGGGCATATTTGGACCCAGTTTGCCATAAGCTTTACAAGTTGGTATTCATTTATAACCCTTTAAACATGGCATGTCCAAACACTGCACTTGCCCTACTCTTAAAATCCATATTTGACCCTCTTTCTTAGATGATGACTTCCAGTCGCAGGTTAATTAAAAAATAAAAACAAACTGTGTATTATATAAGATTTTTTTATAATTTTATTGTTTAAGTTTTTTTATTTCAAGATAGTATAATAATTTATTTATGATTCATTAATAATATCTTAGTAACCAGATATAAAAATACCCATGTAAATTTATCGTTTTGTATAATTTAATATATTATATCATGTATACCATACAACAAGAAATTCTTGTTTCTCATACATACTTTTAATTCTAACACTAAAAAAAATTATTAAATAAAAATCAATTTAAAAAAAAAATAATTAATTGTCATACTAACTAAATTAGATATTATTTTAAAAACTAAAAAAAAATTGATTTTAAAATTAATTTTTATTATTGATAAATAGTTTTTAAATTGGTATCTAATTAACTATTAAGATTTTTTTATCAATTTTGAAATTTAGATAATTGGTACTTAATAGACACAATTTTTTATAATATAAACGAGCAATTTCATCTGTTATACTATGTAAATTTGTTAACCTGTTAAGTTAATGCTCCAATTTAACCAAAAAGCAAAGCAATTTCATCTGTTTTCATTATTTAAAAAAAAAAATTCACACTGGTTTACCGTTTTACCTATTTATTTTGAGTAATAATTTTCTAATTCAAGAGTAAAGACATTCTTAAGAAGGCAACTGATCAAGTTTTCTTTTTATAAGTACATGTAAGTGAATATGGCGTGCATTTGAATTTCTTCTTCACACTTGCTGGTGTGTCAATCCCTACTTCTTTAATTAATATTTCTCTTCAACTTCTACTAGCAGATACATTTTTATTTGTCTTATTCTTATGCATTGTCTTTTCAAGTCTGATTTTCTTATCAAGTTTAATTATGTTTTTCAGGGTATTAGTTCTGTTTGATGTAAGGTTTAAATATTTACTTACTTTCTGATGAAAGAGGAATGAATATTTTAAGTCAAAACAATGAGAGAATTTTTAGCATCTTGAGCAGAGATGGAAAAGGAAAAGGGTAGTGGTTTGTTTGCATGCTTTGACTAATTCTTCTTCTAATTGTTTAGGGTTTTTAATGTTCTTGTTTTCTTACAATAAAAGATTTTTTTATAAATTACCTTCAAAATTATTTGTTAATAAGATGATTGGGGTTTAAAGACAAAAATGTTTTTGACCTTATTACAAAGTGAACTTTAAGTCTAACTAAACTTCATAAAACCGGTTCAATGAAGTAAAGTTTGCACCCACTTATATATTATGAAAATAGACTCTAATATATAATGGATGTGGGATCTTTAATAAACCTGTTTTAGGAATTGAATCACTCTGCATTTATAATTTTTGAAGTGACAAAATGGAGGAATAATATACCATTGTTGAATATCGTGCCTTATAAGTATGATGTAATTGTTGACTAGTAGTATTTGCATGCTTACAATTGTCCATCATGACAGGCAAAGAAAATATTTACAGTGGAAGTGAAGTGTATATATATATATATATATATATATATATATATATATATATATACATCATCATTAACTTCATGAAATTTCATTTAATTTTTTATTTTTAAAATAAAATAAAAAATATTTTATCTACATTGGTTACACTTCTCCAAAACTGTTTTCTTGAAAGGATTTTTGAAAAAAAAAACTAGCAAAGATTGCAAAGAACAAAACAAGATGCGTGAAAAACAACACCCTTTTGTTATGGGTAAAAGGCCTTTGAATCAGGTTGGGCTGTGAAAAATGGACTGGTTGTTTCTTTCTGCACCGTAACAAATTTCTCCCTGCATTTCATCATTTTTGAAGAATACTATTTTATCCCTTTTAAAAATGACTTTCAGATTATTTTTTCTGAAATATTTTCAGAACATATTTTCTGAATGTCGGATTTCCCAATCTAAAAATAAATAAAAAATGTGTTACGAAAAGTATATTTCATAATAATTTTTGCCTTCTAGATTTCATATTCCAAAAATACTCTTTTCTTACATAATCTCTATTCCGCAAACACTTTTTTTTACGGAATCTCTATTTTAGAATCATCCAAAACCATATAAAAAGGTAATTTGGGTATTTTAAAAAATGTAGGGCACATGAAAAAAATGTAGAGGTGCATAAAGAAACTCCCTTATTTTCTGCATCCAACAAATTTGAATATGCACCTAATCAATTTTTGAATTTTCAAAATTGTTTTTCATTTTGGAACTGAAAATCTGAAATTAAAAATATATTCTGGAAAAAGAAGTCTGGAATATATTTTTGTGTTCTGGAATAAATAGGAAAACAAAAATCTCATTTAAAAAAAAAGTAATTCCATAATAAAAAAGATACATTATGAAAAAAAAATCTAGAAATGTATTTCAAAAAAAGGATTTTGGAAATGTATTTGGATTCCGAAATTAAGAAAATTATTTCAGAATCCTTTTTCCACAGGATGTATTTTGATCTGCAGCCCTTTCTTTTATTTAAAAATTGGAAAGGGCATTTTTATTATTTCATATAAAGCATTGGGTAAAGATTCAAATTTGTGGGTGCAGGAAGTAATCGCCTCTACCCAATTGAGTTAAGGTTGTGGGCCTCAATCACTTCGAAGTGTGTTAAGTCAAATTATTCCTGCACTATATAAATTTCAACCTGCAATATTATTTTTTAAATTACTTTTATTTCGGATTTGAAAATCTAGATAATTCAAAAATACAATTCAAAAATTAAAATCTCGTTCTTAAAAAAAATTCAAAATGAAAAAAAATACATTCCAAAAAATAAAATCATGAACACAATGTCTACTTTTTTATCTACATTTTTCTTTTTTTTAAGATATTTTTATCATTTCATATAATTATTTTCGTTATTTTAATAACAAATTGGATAGAGGTTGAAATTGAAACTGCACAAAAGAATTTATTAGATTTTTGAAAATTCTAGTACAGTTATAACACAATTTTAGAAAGGAAAAATATATTAATTTTTTAAAAATTCAAATTTTATATTATAAATTATTATTATGATTATAAATATAAGAAACAAATCATTGTGAATCACCCGTCATTAAAAATATCTTTTTACTTCAAAAAATAATCTGGAACTTACTTATGCACATAAATATTTATTGTCAATTTATATAATTCATAATTATATAATATATAGATCTGTATCTCCGTATTCTACATTTTAAAAAATTTACGTATTTTCATGTTCGTATGATATGAGTATCTGTGTCAGTTGATAATCCATTACTTTCTTCTTTAAAAAATTAGCTGATATAACATATTTTTAATGGTTAACTTTTAAGTATTTACTGTTTTAGACTTAAGTCAGACAAACTAATATATAACATAACTGAAGAGTAGCTAAATAGCTTAAAAGATTAAGCCAAAACTAGTTAAAAAAACAAGAAAATTATTATATTATACAGCGATCAGAAAGTTAATAAAAACAATCATATGGAATGATACATAAAATTCAGGAAATTAATCTTTAGCAAGATTGAGAACTTAAAAAGGGTCATCACAGTTCGTAAGAAAGAACAATAATTGCTTGCAACTGAAACAAAATATTGACTTCAATTTTTTGTCTTTTTCTTTAATCGTAAATACAAATTAAAAATATTACAAAGTTGAAATATACTCTCTTAACTTGACGGGGAAGATTGGAATAATGCATAAATTGGTAATTAGGGCTACATGCTTGAAATGGTACAGTGGAAAATGTATTTGTGTGACCACAGTTTTGAAGTCAACTCTAGTAATTTTCATTATCTTTTTCATTTCTTTTCTGAGGAGTTTAAAGGAATAAAGGGGGGAGAAGTCAACTATAAAATTGACACTCTTTATGAACTCAACATCTTGTTTTATTTATTTATTTAGATTTTACGTTCTCAAAACTTATCTAAAGATATTATCATCGTCTTTTTAATAACAAATTGTAAATGGAAAATATAGTTAAAAGAAAAAAAAAGTACATTAAAAATGGCATTCTTCTATGAAAATTAATAATTGACCATAAATTAAAAAATGACAAGGTGCAATAAAAATGAAATACTTGACACATCAATCTTGTTTTAATAACTAAATTGGAATGTATAGTTATCTATTAAAAAAAATTGTTGGAATTTGTTCTCTTCCTTGATAATTTGTGAATCCCATAGTTATATTATACAATAAGTCTTCACTAGATAAAAAAAATATATAAATGTATTTTTGCATTCCTTTATTATAATAGTATTTTTTTAATTTGGTTTCTTTTTAATTTGATTCTGTATATTTTATTTGAAAAAATATATATATATATATATATATATATATATATATATATATATATTAAACTCAATAGTAAAAAATTATAAATAAAAATTAATTTTAGAGATTAAAAATAATTAATTATTATATTAATTAAATTAAATACTATTTTAAATATTAAAAATCATTGATATCTAAATTAATTTTTATTATTAATGAATAATTTTTAAATTTATATTTAATTAATTAATAATATTTTATCTATCAACTTTAAAATCTAAATAATTAACAGTTAAAATTTTAATAATTAATTAAATATTAATTCAAAAATTATTTATCAATAATAAAAATTAATTTAAATATCAATAATTTTTTAATTTTTAAAATAATATCTTATTTAATTAAAAATAACAATTATTATTTTTTATTTAATAATTTTCTAATACTATTTGTACATAAGATAATATAAGATAATATAGTAAGACAGTAAGAAAGAGATGGAATGTCAGAAGGAACAGATTCAGTGCAAGTTGGTTATATCAACATGCAAACTGTGGTAACACCAGCAGACTATTCTCCCATTCTCATCTCTGATATATATGAGCAACACCATGCATGCATCATGGTCCCTTCTTCCTCTAGGTTTTGACTTTTTAACATATTCTTCTATCCCTATCTCAGCCTCACAGTTCACTGGACAAAAGTTGTGTGCAATCAGAAGTCATAGATGACACCAAGTAATAATAACACATTTGATGATAACAAGGAATAAATAATGTACAAAATATTTTGACATTTTTGTGTGACATGGTGACTAGCATTGAAGTTTTGAGCTATAAATAGTGGATTTGTGAGTGGTTGTTGACAGAAAAGAGAAGAGAGGTTGAGATGAGATGAGAGAAGGGGTCTTGCATGTAGACAAGAGCTATGTCTGGTAGCCAAGGATGACTTGCCTAGTTATTCCATTACCTGGGACTTTGATTTGTCTCATATTAAGATATGAATATGGAGACCCTTGTTTGGTAAAATTTTGGCAAGTTTCCCAGGCTACTTGATTCCCTCTTGTCTTTCCTGTTAGACCTTCTTTACTCTTTTACCATAATTGCTCATCCTTTAAACCACAGCTAACACATCAATCAATGTGCTGCATTTGCTTCTCATCACATAAACTCTAAATGGTATGTCCCAATATCTTCATTCTAGTTCCATGGAGTTTTTCAGTAAATCATTCTTCACGAGATGCAGAAAAAAAAAAAACCACTTAATATATTATTGAGTGTTGGAGAACAACTGGTAAAGAAACAACTTTTTGTTATTAATATATTATTGAGTGCTAAAAAAACATGCACTAGATTACAACTAATAAAAAAAATATAAGAGAAACAACTTTTTTGTTCAAATGAACTAATATTGAAATAATATTTGATCAAATCATTATTGTAAAGTGTTGTCTATCTATCTGTCGTTCTCAAAGTAATATTAGTTAAAATTTATTAAAAATAACAAATTTAAAAATCTTATTTTTTTATTTAATGATTATTTTATTATCTTGCATTTTTTAATAAATTTTAAAGTGTTTTTGACATTATATTATTAACACTAATCAAATCAACTAACTAATTATAAGAGAATCTTAAATGTTTGTCGCTTACTTTATATATATATATATATATATATATATATATATATATATATATATATATTTTTTTTTTTTTTTTTTAGGATCATATATAACATATATTTTTATATATGTGCGCTATAATAGAGATATGATATTTTTAGTAAGAATC
>Ga0123342_1000414_pt1 | contig 66553 bp, 21 predicted proteins | sample Turbeawhitnodule_FD_89960 | JGI IMG/M metagenome (GOLD analysis project Ga0123342, IMG submission 89960) | Root nodule microbial communities of legume samples collected from Mexico - Turtle bean Mexico white nodule | ecosystem: Host-associated > Plants > Roots > Nodule | place: Mexico: Nepantla... | reverse complement strand
AGCCTAACTCAACCCCATAAAACCGGCTCATAGGGTTGAGGTTTGCACCCACTTATATACAATGAAAGACTCTAATCTCTAGTCGATGTGGGATCTCCAACACACCCCCCTCACGCCGAGACTACCAACTCGTGCGTGAGACTATATATTATGGGTAGTCCGATAGCGGCCCGATAGCGGGTGACACAATAGGCCCAACACAAACACTCGCTAGGATAGGCTCAAAAATGTCTCTGATACCATGTTACAAAGTGGATTTTAAGCCTAACTCAATCCCATAAAACCGGCTCATAGGGTTGAGGTTTGCACCCACTTATATACAATGAAAGACTCTAATCTCTAGTCGATGTGGGATCTCCAACAGTCCCCCTTGGTGATTCTTGCATAGGTATCTCACTGCGATGACTATATTTGCTCTTGCAAACTAGGTAAAGGTTATCTCATATGTATTGTCACAAACTCGGTCACACCATTGACCAATGTTATGCCTTACTTGGTGGTCGCCATCCTCAATTAGTTGTTAATGCTACCCAAGTTGTTTGCCCCTATTCCTTCTGATTTTAGTGTCACTCTCTCTTATAGTTCTAGACCTCCGACTCTCTTCCATGACTTCCTCAAACGATATGAGAAATGTCATGCTTCCAATCCTGAAACAATTACTCGATGACTTTCATTTGTGATAACCAAGACGTTCTTAATATTGCCTCAAATTCAGTATTCCTCGGGAGAACCAAATATATTGAAATATATTGTCACTTTATTCACGAAAAGATTGTACTTGGAGACATTGCTACTTAGTTTGTTAACTCCAATTATTAGTATCACCAAATCCCTATGGAGTCCTAGAATTGATTGTATTTGTAACAAGTTTGGTGCATATGCTAGCTTGAGGGGAGTGTTAGATGTACTTTACCATATGGCCTAGGCTCATCTTTATGTAATACAATGTACATTTTATATATAATCGACTCCTTTGTGGTGCTTGAGACACATAAGGGTTCCATTATGTAGCTCTATCAATTATTCCTACAATTATTCTTATAGCATCTAGCTTGGCTAGTTGGCTTGTTAAAAAAAATCAGTTTAATTTAGATACCATCACTTGGTTGATAAACTTTTAACCTGCTTTTCTTCAATAAATACTTTGTTTTGAGCATCTATTACTCTTTAACTATTGTCATTGGGTTTTGGGCAGGTTGGAAGAAATTTTGGACCGGAATTTCTGCTGAAGTTGTATCTTGCAGGGGCAGTTGTTGGCTCTGTTTTTTACTTAATGCATCAAACCTATAAAGCGCAAACATCAAAGGTCCCCAAGATTAGAATTTGAATGCAATGCCTTGAACAATTCTATAATTCTTTCTTTCATTTTTTCTGAGCAAAGAAAATTAACAAAAAACTGATTTCTGCCTACATCATAAACTAGAAAAAAATATTAGTTAATGTCACTTCTTCAAATAACAACCTTTTCAGATTTAATTTATATATTTTACTTTCATTTTTCTTTACCTACATGTAAGGTTGTAACTTTTGAAACTCATAAAGTTAAAACTTTTCTTGAAATATTTTGTACACTTGATTTAGAACAAGAATCTATAAATGAATTTTCCAAAGAGATAGACAAGAGGTTGTTTTACTATAGCATACAATGGTAAATTGATATACATATTTATGCCTAGGTCCAGGTGATTACTGGCTAGCAATAAATTTCATCGACATATGAGCAAAAGTGAATACTTATCTCTTGTTGGTTGGAACTTGACAAATTTGGTTGGAATACTTTACAAACATGTAAAAGTTTATGTCCACCCCTCCCACAAACCCAAAAAAGGGTCTCCCGCAACTATTCTTTATTGAATTTCAATGTTTCTCTGCATTCTGTTTGCAACAGGACTGGAGAGCTATGATTGTGTCAAAGGAATTAGCATTGGTAAGCTTTTAGAAACTACTATATAATGGGCTCCTCTTGTTTAAGGATTATAGGATGTGTTCTGTGCTAACAGACAATTTTAGTTTGACATACCAGCTGTGTATTCAGGGAATTATTTTGTACCTTTTACTTATAAACTATGTTGATTTCTTGAAATAATTTCTATTCCGAATCAAATAAAGAGGATATTGCTACATAAATTTAATTTTTCATGGGTGCTAAGCAGGACAGGACAGAAAAGTTCTATCTGGTTACATTCAATGTAGTTAATGATTTCTTTCCATTTTGGGTTCTTCACATTTTTTACTACATTATGGCACTCATCAATATGTGTACACGAGTTCTCATTGCCTACCAGCATTGATCTACTTTGTGCTGTCCATTGCACTCCATTACCTTCTCCTAGTTGATGGAAATGTCTTTTTTTTAATGTTCTCTTAAATGTTAAATTGTCCCTATCATTATAGCTAGAATATCAAGTTATTTTAGTATAGGCATTTAAAATTACTGTTTTTGTATATAACTTAAGTCATTAGTTAAAATCACTGCCTGTAATTAATTGAACTAGAACTTGGCAATCTTTAGGGGGCAAGTGGAGCGGTGAATGCTATTATGCTACTTGATATATTTCTCTTTCCAAAAGCAACCCTTTACCTTGACTTTTTTATACCAGTTCCCGCGATCTTGCTGGTATGTTCTTCTCCACCTTTTATTATGTTAAGCCAAAATTGTGAAGTTTGTGATGCAGATACTCACATATCCTTTTCTCTTATGATTTCTTGTTAATTAAGGGTATCTTTATTATTGGGAAAGATATGCTCAGGATACTAGAGGTATGGTGAACTCCAAGGCTTACTTGTTTACTATTGTTCATAATATTTTCCATCTTGAGTAACTTTGTTGTAGAGATGATCAAATGCTAGAGTTGTAACTAGTTCAATGAGATCAACATAATTTTAGCATATAATCCACTAGGATTTTTTTGGTGCCTTAGTTGTGATGGCTTTGGGTAGTTTATACGAGATCCATGGTTCCAAACTTAGTCACTATTGTACCAAAAAGTACAATGTGCTTCAAGATTTAATAGGTTTTATCGTGTCTATGGTAAGTTATTTATAAATAAGTAACTCTTTTTGTTACAATCTTGATGCCTTAATATGGTTATCAACTTGCTATGTCAATCACAAATAGCCTTATCATACACGTGAAAAAATTTCATAAATTCTATTTGATTGAGATTTAGAAACAATGAAAAAATAGCCTTATTCACAAATAGCCTTGTCATACACGTTATGCTTAACGTGATGGTTCTAAAACTAGGAATTCATAAAACAACTTAATCATTAGTCACATGATGGTCATTGGGTTGATAAAAAACCTAATTCTTAGTTAGGAGTATTTACAATGAGATCCCATGTGATGTACTCTCCTCTCTGGTTTTCTTTGAACATGTCCAAACCATTTTAATGAATTTTCTTTCATCGTTTCCTAAGCAGATGCCATGTTAATATCATTTTATAATTTTCCTTTCTTGTGTAATCTCAAGTTTTGAAGAAAATAATTTCTCTATTATTCTGTTTCATTACTTACATCTTATATATATATATATATATATATATATATATATATACATATATTGATTGGATAAATTTGGAAACAAGCATTGCCTATTCTAGGAAACAAATCCCTGAGATTGTGGGATTGATATGCTAGTAATAAAAACAAGATACAACGAATATACAAAATTAAAAAACAATAAGAATCAAATATGAAACTTTCTAAAATATCTTGACACTTCCCCTCAAGCTGGTGAATAAGTGTTCTCCATTTCCAGCTTGAGTATAATTCTTTTCAAGTTACTATTGTTCAGCCCCTTGGTAAGTATGTCTGCAAGCTGTCCTTGAGTAGACTTATATGGATTACATGCCACCATCAAGCTTTTATTTGATAAAATGTTTGTCCAATTCAGTATGTTTAGTTCTATCATGTTGCACTAGGTTGTGAGCTATGCTGATTGCAGATTTATTGTCACAATATAACCTCATTGATTCATCCCACTTTATCTTTAAGTCCTCCAATATAATCTTCAGTTAACAGTGCACATATTTCTTGAGTCATTGCCCGAAATTCTACTTCAGCACTAGATCTAACCACCACACTTTGTTGTTTACTCTTCCAAGTTACTAGGTTTCTACCAAGGAAGGTACAATATCCAGTAGTTGAGCTCCTGTCCACAACTGAACTTGCATAATCAACATATATCTCTAAACTAGTACTCTTGTTTCTTTTTAATTAAGTTCCTCTTCCTGGTGTTCCTTTCAAATACTGGACAATTCTAAGAGCAACTTTTAAATTTGCTTCCTTTGGTTGATGCATAAATTGGTTGACTAGACTCACAACAAAAGCAATATTTGGTCTACTGTGAGATAGATAAATAAGTCTTCCTACAAGTCTATGGTACATTTCTTTATCTACAACAACATCATTCTTTGCACTTCCCAACTTTGAATTTGGATCAACAGGTGTACTCTCTAGCTTGCAGACTGTTTTATCGGTTTCTCGTAATAGATCTGTAATGTATTTTTGCTGAGATATGAAGATTCCTTTCTTGAAATGGGCTACTTCAATTCCCAAAAAATATTTCAGAAGTATTGATTTCAAATTCTTTGCAAGACATTGACTCAACCTTTTGTTGCTCCTTTTCAACATTTCCAGTAACAATGATATCTTTCACATAGACCAATAGAACTGTTACTCCCCCTAAATCAGAATGCTTGATAAAATGAATCTGGACACAGAATGAATCTAGACATAGAATGAATCTGGACACAAAATGAATCTTACAGCAATGAAGGCTGTAAGTAAATCGAACGATTCTTCCAAGGATAAGGAGCTCTGATATTATCTTCAGTTTAGAAGAAAATAATTTCTCTCTTGTTCAGTCTCATTACTTACATCTTTATACATACATTGATTGGATACATTTGGAAACAAGCACAACCTATACTAGGAAACAAATCCCTGAGATTTTGGGATTGATATGCTAGTAATAAGAACAAGATACAACCAATATACAGATTTAGGAATCAAATCTGAATCTCGACATGCAACCACACATATATTTTAACATTATCCAATTTATATAAAAGCTGATACTTTAAAAACCCATTTCACATAAGTAACCACATGAACTCATGTCACAAGTCATAATTTTGTCTTCTTTCTAATTGTAGTTCATATTAAGTGCACTTCCCCACATTGTGAAGTGTACACAATGGACAGTTACATTAAACATGTAACACAGTCAAGAAAAGTACAATTTTCTCAGTTAATGTTCTTCTTTCTTTCTTCTCTGTCTAATAAGCAGTTACTACACAAGTGACTACACATAAAGCTTATGTTTCATGTTAACAAAAATGGAAAAGCCAACGATACAGCCAAATTAGGTTCTTACCGAGTGACTGACCGTTGAAGCCATTATCTAAGAAAAGAATTAAAACAGTGGAATGGAATAGTCATATAGGATGCATGCGGTGAGCGAATGCCTAGGTGTGACCTGTTTCAGAAAAAAATATGAAAACTACGCAAGTGGAATCATCAAATAGAATGAGTTAAGTTGTGCACCTGCAGTTCCTTTTTCATTAAAGTTTGTATAACATATCAATTTTTTTTAATGAGAATTGATGAAAGAAAACATAAACCAAAAAATGAATAGTTGAATCATGTGATTGTAATTGATGGTCTGCACGGCAAGCTTTCTCTTCTGCATGATACCTGCATATCATTTGAACTACACTTCCCGTCATTCATTCTGTGGCAGAATACTATTGTTGATTGTCAAATTGCAGGGAGACAGTCAAATATCAGGATCTGTTCATTTGGGGGGAGCTGTTGTTGCAGCCGTGGCTTGGGCAGGTGTTCGGAAAGGAAGATTCTAAATCCCTTTTTCAAACTTGGAAAACTGTGTCTATCCTGTTCAATGGTTTTCCTTTCAGGTTTAACAGCCGCGCATACAAAATTTTACTGTTTTTCTCCAGGTTTTAATGATATATTATTAATGTTAAACACTTTAGTCTTCCAAAATGAAATAGAGAATGTTATACCCTTTCTCATCCAAAGAAATATGTTAGCACCCTCAATACTTTCGCCTACATTAGGCATTTGAATTTACATTCTTGAACTACACTAGTTTTTAGGGGTTATTTTTTTCTTATCATTCACGTAGTTTTTTCTCTTTTAAATAATATTCCTTACTTTTAATTTCAATTTGATTTTAAAGTAAATTTTGATATTATCAAATTGAAGATATTTTTTCCATTTTACATTAGCTAAATCATTATCTTAACTAATATTAATTATAAACCAATTAATTTCGATATTATATTATTAACAAAAGTGCCAAATAATTTGATTTTCAATTCTAATTTTATTTTTTCTCCTTAAACACACTTAATTTAATATTGTAAAACATTTTTTATTCATTAAACAATAATTTTTTTATTAATTGAAGTATTTTATAAATTTTAGTTAAAAAATTCAAAATTATCAAAGGTAACCCAAAATTGTCAATGAGTTTTTTTTTTTTTTAATTATTCCTAGGATAGAGTTTTATGCAGCAACAAAATGTGCCTTTTGGAGTTTGCAACTCTAGATCATGTGCTTCGGAAGGTTTTGCCTACAACAAACCAGGGATAGTCATTAGGTTGAAAAAGTTTACTCCACAGTTTATAGTGCCAAACATATTGGTCTATTAACTTATGAGTTAGTTTTAAGTCCAACCAATATGATTGAAGATAGGAAAGTTAAATGATTGAAGGAGAAGGAAATTTGCTAATAAAAAAAAAGTTTAGTAAAAATTATCTTGGATGCTAAATCTTTTGATACCATTTGAAAGTTCTAAGAAAGGATGTTTGAGGACCATCCTTATCTCTTTTCTACTAAGTGAAATATGTATAAGGATTGCCTTTTTTTGGAGGTATTTTATTTGCATATGTGCAATTTGATAATTATAAATTAAATTATATTTTTATCTTATTATCTAAAGATATATTCTTACCATCATATGAAACTACTATTTTTTTTTCTATTCATCTCTATCTTAATTATGAAAAAGTTATTTCTTTCATATTTTACCAGTAAAATTATATATGCTTTTTCCATTCTCTCTCTCATGGTAATACAAAATACAGAAAATAATTATTAAAATAAAAAAGTATTACTAAAACTAAAAAAAAAACTCTATAAAAATAGTTATAAAAATAAATTAATTTTTATACTTTCATTATGGGTAATTTCTCTCATAGATACTAAAATTAATAATAAAAACACTTACAGAACATAAAAAGTAAAATAGTAAGGAATTCTATATACAAGTTACAAAAATAATTCCATTGTTAATAATATAGATATAGATATTATATATCCAGTTCTTATAATATTTTTTAAATAATTTACGCATATATTTATTATATTAAATAAAAATGAATTATTTTATTAAAATTAAGAAAATTTATTATATTTATTGATTCCTATAAAATCATACTAAAAGATATATAAAAATAACCAATTGAGTATTTTTTTTTTATCTTTATACATATACTTAGTCTTCTTAACCTGATACTTAAAACTAACCTAACCTTATGTTACAGATTAAATCATTTATCATAAATTATGATAAAATCCGAGTATAATATAACTATGTATTATTTTTTTAGTTACAACTTATACATTTTAATTATATAGAATAAACATTTTTCTTCTTCAGTCCATTAGTCTAAAATAATATTCTATCCAAAATACTAGTGTGAAAAGAAAATTAAGAAATCAATGTAATAAAAACACAATAATCTTTTTCCATATATTAATGTTCTTGGCCAAGCCTAAACCTTATCCCACCAAAACCCCCATTTTCCTCAGCACCAAGCAAATATCTTCATCTGCGAACTTCAAATTCACTCGCAACTTCTTCATTCTTCTCTTTCTTCACTCTTCGCTACCAATCACACCCACAGCTTCGACATGTTCACTTCGTCAACTCCCACTTCACTCCGCACCCCAATCCTTCACCACGCTCTTCCCTCCTCATCCTTCCGAACCAACTTCTCCCCTCTCACCCTCCCACCCTTCCACCGCACCCTCTCCTTCCTCCCCCCTCCACCGCTCATCCCGGCGGTGCCCACCCTCCCGACCGCTGTGAAGGCGGACAAGTCCGGCGAGCAGAAGTGGGTCCACGAGGGCCTTATCATGGAGTCCCTCCCCAACGGCATGTTCCGCGTGCGCCTCGACAACGAGGACCTCATTCTCGGCTACATCTCCGGAAAAATCCGAAAAAACTACGTTCGGATCCTCCCGGGCGACAGGGTCAAGGTCGAGGTCAGCCGCTACGACTCCTCCAAAGGACGCATCGTTTATAGGCTCCGCTCCAGCACCTCCTCCTAACACCCACAACCTGTTTGTTAAATTCACCAACACAACGCATGCATAGTCGTTGTTGTATAAAAAGTTGCAAACATGAAAGTAATGATAATGCTTCTTTGATTTGCTGCAATCAATTTCGTTTTAGTTTCTTCTTTTGAATCACTTTTGTGTTATTGGTTGTTGTTAGAGTGGGCAGTATTTTTTATTCCCAATCCTCGAAAACACTGTCATTGCGATAAGATGTTGCGGTTCCTGACCGGTTCTTTTTTACCTCCAGTGATGTGTTTGTGATGAAATTGGGTTTCTTTTGCATAAACTGAAGCTTCTGTTCTAGTGTTTGAGATTGTGAAGGTTAATCAATTTGGTCTATGTAATGGTTTTAGTTTATGACTTTGCCAAGGGTCATTCATTGCTGCAATAAGATTTTCTGATAGGTGGGAAGATGCAAAACTTTTAGTTTGTTAGCTGCTTTTAGTTGTGTTCTCTGATTATACTTAACATCAATTCAAATATTTATTAGGTGAATTAGCGAGAAGAGAAATTTATGAGGTAAAAGTTTATTAATCTTTCAAATTCAGAGCTTGCCAAGACAACTGCTAACCTTATGCATACTGATATTACCCAAACTGCACTTAGATACAAGCAAAGTGAACATAAAAGAATCCTCCTCATCGAGTGCATAGTTCAGAACCTCCCTCTCAATCATCTGCTTATTTTTCGAGAATTAGAGAGGGTGAGTTTGGTAAGAATATGCAGCAGATAAATGTTCATATAAAAGGTGCTGATTTTGTTGGTTCATGAAAATTGGTTCTGCAGGTTTATCTTCCTGTAGAGTTGAAGTGAAGCTCAAGTCAAAATGAGTAAGTACCTATACAAAACACACTTCACTTCTGTAGCACAAATTGCTATGTACTCAAGAATGAAAATAACCTTTATTCCAACACTTAAAACCTTAAAAATTTAAAATTAATCATGCTATGAACCTCACGTTTCTATATCTTTCACTGCTCCTGAGAAGCAAAATAGTCTTTTAATGTTAACAACTCCTGTGGTGAAAATCCACCAGAAAGTTAACAACTCACTTTGGAAGACAACCTCATTAGGGGCGACTGACTTTTGTGGTTGTCATTCATGTCTAACTATATTTTAAAATTTAGTTTATATATTTTTTAAAATAAAATGTTAGATATAATTTAATATAAGATATATTAATTGAATTTCTGTTTAAAAGTGATTTTAAATAAAATATAATTAGTTAATTTAAAATTAATTTGTTTCAAAAATATTCTTTTGTAATTATTATATTTCATAATACATATTTTAGAGGAAAAAAATTAAATTAATATAGTTTTAAAATTATTCAAACTCTTTTGGGTGCATGTAGGTTTTTTTTCTACATAAATTATTTAAAATTTGATTACATTATTGAAAATTTCATTTCTCATTGTATATTTATCGATGAATTTAGTTTTAATATAATAAATTCTCTTTAGTTATATTAATTAAATAAAAAATCTCAAATCATGTATATTATGAGAAAAAACACGGAGAATCATGAATCACAGATTATTACATGTAATATATTTTTTTTTAAGTTTTACAAAACTTGTTATTTTGTCCCCATTTTATTAATTTTTATTATATATCCCACTTAGTTAAATATTTAGTGAGTTAGTAAAAATGTGTGAAAAGTGAAAGTTATGAAGGTAAAATGCGTGAAAATTTTTGAATGGTAAAAATAGTGACATATTATAATTTAGAGAAAAAAATGTTCCACTAATCCTAATTAATTTATATCACATTCAAATTTTTATTTAATTTAAAAAAAATAATGTGGTAATAAACATTCAAAATTTTAAATAGATGAGATATGGAAAATATACAAGAAAAGAATAAAAAATGTCCACTCTACTAAATAATATAAATTTGCATAAAAATATATATTACTAACGTTACTTTGTAATTATAATTAGAAAAACGACTTAACCTAATATAAGAAAATAGACAGAAGGAAAAATCTTCAATTACATAATAAGTGGACATAAATGATTGCTCATGGATACAACACAGAAAGAAAAAGAATAAAAAAGTAGAAATATATTTTTTAAATAATAATAATACGCTTCCACAGCAAGAATAAGAATGAAGAGTCATCATCCTTAATGTAATTTCAAATTATTATAAAAGTTAATAAAGTTATTATATATAATTATTTTTAATTAAATAATAATTCATGTATTGTCTTACTTTATTTTTTAGATTTGGCCAAATAAAAAATAAATGAATTAACTAAAATGTGTATAACTTTTGAAATAACAATTATAAAAAACTAACAAATTTATAATAATAAAGCACATATATTTTTGTATTGATAATACAAAAAATATTTGATAAAAAAGGTAAAACTATAAACAATCTCAAAATCTATCATAATAATAATAATAATTATTATTATTAAGCTTATCAAAGCTTATATTGTTAAATTATTATCAAATCAAATATAAATATTCAATTCTTATTTATGATTCTTAACATGAGGAGAATGTCTAGGATCTCACACAGTTTAACCCTTTGGATTTTCTTAAACAAACTTTATTTTATAAACCTAAACTGAAACCTACATTCTAGAATTTTCTATTTACTGATTATTATTATATATTAAAGAAAATTAAGGATGTAAAATCAGACGGCTAATTTACTTGCCATGTTTCAAAGAGGAGATTCATCAAACGAGCGAAAATAGTCCACGTGTTACACAAATACCTATCTATCCCTCTTCAGATTCACTCCATCTCTCAGGTTAATTTTTTTTACTGGGCTCGGCTTTATCGGCTTAAAAACCAGTTTCATTCTGATTCCTTTGATTTGACACTTTTTTTTTCAAATTTTTCCCCATTCGCATGTATGTCGTCTTCCTCTGTTTTGATTTCACCCTCGCCCCTTTTCATCTTCGCATATTGTTGAATTAAAAAAATCGGAAAAATCTCGTTTTTAAAATTATATTTTATTGGGGTGGTGAGAAAAAATTGATTCCTTTGTACCGTCGAAAATGAGGTGGGAAAAGGTTGAGGTGAAGGCGATAGGCACAGAGGGTGGTGAAGGTGGGAATGAGGTGTATGGGCCAGGGAAGAGGTGGGGTCACACCTGCAACGCCGTCAAAGGTGGCAGACTTGTCTATGTCTTCGGTGGATACGGCAAAGATAACTGTCAGACCAACCAAGTTCATGTCTTTGACACTGGTAACTGCCTCCACTCTTTTATTTAATTATTTTTCTTCATGCCCTGATGTCACGATGAGTTTCTGGTTGGAAAATGCTATTTGGTTTTCATTTGATAGGTTATGTGCAGCTGAAAAATGGATACTTGTTTCGTATTCGATGTTTGTATAGAGTGTATTATTTTATGTTACACTTTTCAGTTTTTTATGCCTTTGTTGTTGTTCTAGGGCTCTCTCTGGCCGGCAAGATAATGTGAAAATCGTATTGTATTGTTTATTTTCTGATTCCCCATTTGTGATTTGCAGTGAAGCAGACTTGGAGCCAACCTACTCTAAAAGGCTCCCCACCTACTCCTAGGGACAGCCACACTTGCACAGCCATTGGTGATAATCTGTTTGTGTTTGGGGGTACAGATGGGATGAATCCTCTCAAGGATTTGCACATATTAGACACTTGTGAGTCTTCTTTCTCATATCTAAATTATTCACCCTTTTTTGCATCCAAAAGCCATAATGTATGTTCTTTAGCTCAAGTTGAATCAATGGTCTATGTGCAAGCCGGGACAGATGTGGTCCCGGACCTTTGATGGACACTGATATTGAAATCTACTGCTCAAGTTAAGATCTGAGAATGTTATGCAGTTATGTCTAATTGATTGTTATTTATCTATTTACTATTTGACTCACTGATGTTAAATCATGTTAGCGTTGCATACATGGGTTTCTCCCACCATAAGAGGAGAAGGGCCACCAGCACGTGAGGGTCATAGTGCAGCAGTTGTTGGAAAACGCCTATTCATATTTGGTGGTTGTGGAAAATCTTCAGATAGTAATAATGAGGTCTACTACAACGACCTTTACATATTAAATACAGGTGATTTTCTCATATCATAATGCCCGTTATGGGATAAGTTAGTTCCCTGCATGATTTATTCCCTTGATATTTAAATGAGACCTCATATCGGTGATGGTGGCAAAATTGATAGTGTTTCCAAGTTTGTTGATTATTTTTGAGAGAACATATCTGAACTTGGCATAATCGTATATTTTATGGCTTGCTTGTAGAGGCTTATTATGATTTCAGTTGTGAATTATGAGACGGCACTTGTTTGATTACTCATGGAGACATAGGGGTGTCAAAGCATTTTAGTTCTTTTCTCATTTATTTTGCTTTCACATTTGCATTTGTATTGAAAATTTGTCTGTTACTTTTGATTAATGATTGCATATAAGTTATGCTGATAATTCCTTTGTAGAGACATTTGTCTGGAAGTGTGCTACAACATCAGGCTCTCCACCGTCTCCTCGTGATAGCCACTCTTGTTCATCTTGGAAAAATAAAATTATTGTAATAGGAGGTGAAGATGGACATGATTATTATTTGTCTGATGTCCATATCCTTGATACTGGTATCGATCTGTTCCATCTTTTTCTCTTAATTTTACTGAATTGTAATATCTGTATTACAAATATAAAATGTACAATAGTAGTGCAAAATAAAGGATCTTTATTCAGAATATCATGATGTTCTTTGAAATGTCTGTAATTATTAGATACTTTAATCTGGAGGGAGCTGAGTGCATCAGGCCAATTGTTGCCTCCTCGAGCTGGTCATTCGACTGTTTCTTTTGGCAAGAACTTGTTCGTTTTTGGGGGATTTACAGATGCCCAAAATCTCTATAATGACCTTTATATGCTTGATATTGGTATGTTCTTTATAGCTTATACGAATATTTTTTTCACTTTTGAGTTTTTGTCTGTGTTGTACTGTGGTTTAACTGTTTAATTAAAATAGAACCTTACTGTGAAGGCCATTGCTGTGGCTTTTATAACTTTTACTTTTTAAGTTGAGAATTTAGTCCTTGTGGAGCAGCACCGCACGTGACAGGTTGTTTGCAAACTTATTTCTGCACATTTCATTGGTGCCAAATGCTTTTGACATTTCTTCAGAAGATATTCAATCATTTAGATGATGAGAGTTCACGTTGGTCATTTTAGCTTATAAATTAATGTAGGGTCTTGCTCCAACTTTCCCAAAATTACTGTTTCAGTGACTATTGTTATGTATATGGTAATTGATTCCTCATAATCTTTCATTTCTTACTAACTGTAGACACTGGTGTTTGGACAAATGTTACATCTGCAACCAATGGTCCTTCTGCTAGATTTTCTGTGGCTGGTGACTGTTTAGACCCTTTCAAGGGGGGTGTTCTTGTATTCATAGGTGGTTGTAATAAAAGTCTTGAGGCCCTGGATGATATGTATTACCTATATACAGGTTCAGCAAAGTGACATTTATTTGCTATTATTAAATTTTATAACATAACCTTTGGTTCTGGTATTTCTCTAGTATCTCTTATCAATTATGATATATATCTGCCTTTTAGGGATTGCTCGGGAAAGTGAACAGAGACCAGAGAAGTTATCTTTAAGGAAGCAATTGAAACTGAAGTGCCAAGAACAAAATCCCAATCCTGGCCAAAATCAAGTTCTAGTAAGATATGGTGTGGGTTCTGATATGGGCCAGATCATGTCAGTGTTGAATTATAGCCAGCCAAGTATGAATTTGTTGTCTTTATACATAAAGTTTGTGATTCATTGATAGTAAAGTTTAATTTTTCTCTTAGATTCCATCTGGTAGAGAGAAAAGAAAATGAGTGGATGGAAATGAAATAAAGTGAATGCAAATATGCTAGAATTAAAGTGAAAATTAAAGGTGTTTGATAAAGTGGTGAAAGTGAAAAACAAGGAAAAAGATAGGAAGATGAATGAAAATTGGTGGAAATAAATGGGAAATGTATCAGTGCATTCCACTATATTTCCGTTCAACCAAACAAGCAACATTTTTTCACTCTTTCCACCTATTTCCATTCTACCAAAGTGGGTAATAAAACCCTATGGTTTTAAACTACGATATATGGATAGATAGATAGATAGATCCATATTGTACCTTTATAAAATGCTGATATGTATATTAGATGGTTGGTTGCCTTTGCCTGACTATGATACATTATACTTGTTTTATTTTGTACATATTATCATACCCATTTTGTAAATTTTTAAAAATTTATCATGGTATGTTGGATTCAAAAAGTTTTTCAAGGTTCTGTTGGGGCTCACTTTTAAAGATTTGTGTAGTTTGGCTAATTAAGTTTAAGGCAGCAAGAATTGGTGTTCCTTGTTGTACTCTCCGTGAGATTCAATTAGTCAAGTTTGTGTTTGTGAAGATATAGTGCTTGCAACGACTATGTATTAATCTTAGATATGGATTGTAGTTATGGAAGTTGGCGAGTCAGTGATTTATAAAATAATGATTCTCTAATAGTTTTGGATTTCCATTATTTATGAGCCAGGAGCACAAACAAAATTAAAATGATAAATGACTATTTACATTTTAGTGCCACTTATGGACTGATAAATATCCACTATCATAAATGCAGGTAGGCTAAATATCCCAGTAAATCAATCCCTACCTCCTGGAAAGAAAATGTTTGAAGCCAAGGTCACTGAGAACATCTCAGAAGGATATACTATTGAAACTGTTATTGATGGAAAGCCTCTTCGTGGAATACTGTTTTTAAACAAGCCAAACACTCTGTACTCAGCTGCTCAGACTACCAGTAGGTATGTCTTCCTGAGTCCTTCCCCCAACATGTTGCTAAATTAAGTTTCTTTTTTATATAAGTTTGTTTCAACTTATGCTTAAATCACAAAGCAGGAAAAGGACTCTTGGTGAAATTGATGGTGTTGTCTCGAATGGTGCACACTCTAACCAATTAAAGACTCCTAAATTACCTAAGCAAAATCAAATGGAAAACCAAGAAGCATTTTGTGGAGATAGTTCAGAATCTCATGAACACCGCACTGAACCCATTCCAGTGGTAATGTCAAGTAACCCAATGACTGCCGATGCCTCTGATACCCATAAGGTTAAGTTTTTTTCTCTATTTCTGTTTAGAATTATAGAGAAAGGCATGAGTAATGATTTCTTTATCTTTTCTCTAATTACACCTGTTAGATTGCTCAATCGAACTACTCTCAGAAAAAAACTGACTGAGTGATTCTGTTGAGCTTTGTTACTGAAAGGAAGTTGATCTTAACATTCGTATTATCTTGTTTTTTTTTTGTCTTAAAATTTGCTAGAACTGCTGCAACCTAGAGTATATACTGCATGAAATACTGATTTTCAAATTTTTATTCTCTTAAGGATATTGTATGTATGTTTCTTGCAAATGTTGCTTTAGTGAAGATGCATTTCTGTGACTTCGTGTTGAGTTTTTTCTTTCTGATTTTTGAGGATCCATGTGAACTGTAGCTGATGCAATTCATTTGATATATTTCTGGGACATCTGTACAATTATAATGTTTTCCCTTACTTGCCAATTTGCCATGGGTTAAATCCAATTTTATATATAGTATAACTTTCCAGTGATAAGACATTGTCAGTTTCTAAGTGATAGTTCGTTTGCTTGGATTTAATTGTGTACATGTTTGAAAGATCATCCCATCTTGTGTTGGGAAATGAGAATATGAATCTCATCAGATTATTCGATGTTAGGCGAATAACTTTGTATCCATGGGAGCGTTGGGGTGGTTTTTTTTTTAAAGTATATATAGTTATATCTATCCATGACTATCCTGCAGGTTTCTGCCAACCCAGAACCAGAAGCTGCTGCTTTGAATCAGAACGATGAAAAACATGAAACACCCATATCCTTGAGTGGAAACTTGAAAAAAGCAAATGACGTGACAAGTTCCAAAGATGAGGTGCAAACAAATGATCAAACAAATGTGCTAATTTCCAACTTCGAAGTTACAAGACATGATACAAAATTTGATGCTCCAAATTACAACACTGAATTTCAGAAACCTGCTGCATCTGAGAGTGCTTTCTGCCTGTCAAATCAAGGTATGAAGTCGTTGGTCCACTTAGTCTTTTTCATATGTTTTCATCAAATCACTTTGTTTTGGGGGGTTCAATCATAAAGCTACAATTCCAAAAATTTAAACTGTTAGATCTAACATACCATCTCATGCTAGATGCCTATTTGGGCCCAATTGTATTGGACGGATGGGAGGACAAGGATTGAACACTAGATTGCATAGTCAAAGGCTTTAAACTCTAGTACCAACTCATGAATCAACTATCACTAAATCTTTTGTTACGTGAAGGCATATTTTCAGAGGTGAGACCCTGAAGATCTGTTTGTTTTAACAGATTTACTTTGGCAAAGAAGGGTGTGGATTTGTGCTCATGGTGAGCATTTGGAACTGGTGATTTGCAGTGATTTCCTAAGAAAGTTTAGTGGGCTCCACGGTGTAAGTCATCTTATTATGGTGAGAAATGAGAAGAAACTGCATTGACTTGTGGAGAAGTGTGGAGGATGCGACACATTTTTGAAGAGTTATTTGTATACATAATCGATTATGGGATGACAGGCCATCATAATCGACTGAGTGTTTTTTTCTAACAATAATAATTATTTTCTAAAATAATATTATAAATAATAAATGAAATTATTAATAACAGATAAAATCATCTTTCCATTCATTTTCACTTTCTTTCAATTCAGCCTAACAATCTTCCTTTTCACTCTAATTCTCTTTCTTTCTTTCCACTCCCTCACTTCCCATGACCCTTTTGCATAAGGAGATATTATTTTGATGGTGGATGCATTACTCTTTTTTTTCACATGTGTTTTTGTATTGCCGAGAACCTGGAAAGCTGGATTAAGTTTTCCATTGTTGTACGGAACATGCCCATTTCCCTGAAAAAAAAAATGCTCTTTTCTGTAGACTAGATGTTGATCGTGCATTTAAGGTATGTGTTATATTGATATGCAACAGTGTTATTTTTTTGGAGTTAAGATTTCAAAATAATTAATGTTAAAAGGGGGTATTATGTCAAGAAGGGAAGTGTTATTTAAGAATATGGTATAAAAGAATAGATTTCTGTTACAGAGCATTTTCTATTTTATTTTGATGTTATTTATTTTTTCTTGTCAATGTTTTTGCACCCTAATTTTTCATGAATGGTAGGTGCAGCCGCGGATTCCACAACTCCAACAAGAGAATGCAGCGAAGCAGCAAAATTAATTTGAACACAGAAGATAATGGCTGGTGATAACTTTGTCTGCTAGGCATTTGTACATTCCTCTTCTCAAGGTGATCATAGAGGTCAATATAACTGACTGGTGATATAGGCTAACATGTTCCACTGGTGGGATATACAATTATATGCTCACTGACACCCTTTGGTCTGAATTTTTAATTGAACAAAACCTTTATTACTTTTAGGTTTAGGTAGTGATAGAAGCAGTTCTATTTTACTGAGTTATCTATTTACGTTCATGCCTGTCTTCATTTATTGCATGGAAAGAAAATTTTGTTTTATTGGTGCCTGGGCATCAATATTATTTCCAAATGCAGATTTACCTATTAAATTGCAAAGCTCAAGGGTTACTATGTTGTTCTTTTTTCATCTTGTAGGACTCTTGTTTTGTCATGTATTTTTCTGAAGTTGAATTCAGGCATTCGTGTTTCTGTGAGGTGTAATAACGTTAAGCTTAGCACCGTTATCTGTCGGCGTTAATCTGGCGCCCTGTCTTTGAGCACCAAGTTTACTGCACTGAAGCATAAAGAATCCGTATTCCAATTTATCTGTTGTTTTGACAGGATTTGAGTTCATTTCTTCTTTAGCCATATGACTACTTGAAAAGTTCATTTATCGTATATTTTTTTCATGAAAAGCATAAAGCAAAGTATGGGCAATGGCACCTTTCAGAAGTTTAAGCTTCTTGATTATATGGTGATAGAAGCTCAACTTTATGTGCGGTTGCCTTTTGCATTCCAACACTTTTTATTTTGGTTTTCTCATCACTGTTGCTGTCATCTTTATGCGGGTAGTTGCAATGACAACTGAGCAGTTCATTAAACCAACCAATCACCATTCTCCTTAAAAAAATGTTCATGAACATTTCTCTACTTCATTTCTATTCTCAATTCCTCTCTTCCTATAATATTTTATACAATTTATCATGCCTATTTTTTTATTTCACTTTCAAGGTGTCTATTGTAATTGGAGTGTTTGGCTCATAGCGTCTACCATTCAAATTTCTATTTAAATATGCTTGCAAGAATTTCAAAGTACTAGCCAGTGTTTATACTCATTATTTCGCAAACATGCCTTTCCGTGGTCTACAAACTTAATATGTTTTCATTCTTCAAGCAGCAACATGACAGTAACAATACAAGTATGTTTCATTCCCAACTGGTAAATAAAAATCACCAGAAATCCAAGTTAGAAGTGATACCGGACAGGCTCTTTTGGCGTCTTCTAATCCAATTCATTAAATAAAAAACATAGTATTATTCGGTGATTTTCTGTCTAATTTGCACACCTGACAGTTCAATAACCATATTGGGGTTCATCTAAACTTTATTGACTAGCCTCTTTGGAGGTTTACTTAATCATCTAACGTTTGTCACTAAATATTTCATTGAAAGGCAGTGCCAAATTATGTTAACGGTATCGTTTTATTATTGTTGTGTAGTGATTTATACGAGGAATTATCTTTTTCAGTATTAATTGCTTGTGGAGAATATAAAATGCCAGATACAGAGGAAGAGAAGGGTCACAAAACAAAAGACTGCCACGGGGTACCATGTTGTCTTTTATTGCCCCACTGTCAATCCGTAACGTCGTTGTGTATCTTCTACACAATCCCAAACAGTGTGACAAATCAAGCTGAATATAAAATTTCCATTAAAACAAGCTTGACATTCTCCTTTCACTGGGAGAAGTACCTATTTACTGCATCTAATAGGAGTCTAAGTTTCTAAGTTGTGTTGCAAATTATAATAAAGGCTAAATATTTGATCTGGCTAGACAACTAAAACAGACCAAGTCTAATTATATTTTGCACACTTGCTCCTGTATATATTGCAGAGAGGATTCATGTAACACAAATTATATTTAATCTTCACAAGCCAAATTATTCTGACTTACTGCATAATTCTTGTGGTAGGAAAAAAAACTAGACCCAAAAGGAAAATATCCAAAATTTTGTTTTACTTGACACCCTTGTGAGAGGAAGAGAAAATAATGTTGGATTTCCCTCGTGATAAGGCAAGCATGGGTATTGGATTGGAATAGTTAATATTGGTAGTTAGTTGTGGAGAAAGTAATGCAGGTTTGGCTATAATTGTTTGTCTGATCGAAGTGGGTGAAGAGTGTAGAGTGTAGAGATGAGTATTATTGGTGGAGCAGGGTCTTACAAGAAAGGTAATAAATGTTTGGTGGAATATGGGGTAGAGATGATTATGATAGGTTTGTTGGTGTTTATGAACGTGGGGTTGGATTCATCTGCTCAATCTTTATTTTTCTGTCACCATATTTACGATCACCGTCACTTTCAATTCCTCCACCCTACTCAATCAATGCAAACTCTTTCATCTCTTTCATGCCCTGCATGCACATACCATTATCTAATTCAATGTCTTTCCAAAGGCGCAGGTTAAGTTCCAAAGGCGCAGGTTAAGGCGGGAGACCTTCACACACCAAAGATAAATTGTTATATTTTTAAATTATATTAAAAAATAGAGTTTAAATCTAACTTAAACTTATAAAATTATTTATAATATGAAATTTAGAGTCACTTATTTATTTATTTATGTATTATAAAATATTTTTATTTCTAATTTAGGTAAAATTTCCAACAAATATGAAAATTTGAAATTAAGATTCTTAATATTTTTTTTATTGTTATTTTTTTTCTTCCTTTGGTTACATAAGACAATGAATAAAACAAGTCTACATCTACTATAAGAAATCTATTTAAAATTAAATATGTTTTTGGTCATGTAAATTTTTTTTTTCGTTGATCTAAATATTAGATCTCTTATATATTTGTAATAAATAAACTATTGAAATGAGTTAAAGTTTTATAAGTACAATAGTTTTTTTACTATACTCATAAGATTTAAATATAAGATTTAAATTTTGAACTATGAATAAAAAATAATTTCATAAAAATAAAAATATATTTAACCTATCTATTTATGATTAGTGTTAGAGAAAATTACATAATTAATGAGTCAAGGCTACTTAATATTTTGTGAACAAGCACAATGAAGAAATTAATTGTAAAACAGTAGACATTAATTATTGTGTTTAGTTAAAAAAAACTAAATCCCAGCATGCTCCACACTCGTTTTTTTCTTACTTTCTACCATTAAAGCTTCCTAGCAACCTCCATCTTTTGTATTCCTACTTCACTAAGCTAAACAATACTGACCTCCACCATGTTCTTCACTACACAAAGTTTCATCCACCTCCAACATACATGTCAAAAATATTATAGAAAGGAAAAGGAGAGTGAAAATTAATGAATTGCTAAAAATATATAGAGAAGAGGAAGAAATTGAAATTTATAAAGAGGATTTGAAATAAAAAAGATGGAGAAGAAAGCATAAGTTAATTTTCTTCTTGGGTGAAAATTTAAAAGGTCTAATAAAAATAGCATGCAATGTGAAACATTGAGGAGTCCGACGAAAAAGAGATCCAAAGAAAAGGTATGGCTGCCCACGTGCGTCACTTTCACTCTTGCTCCGTGCAACCTTGGAGCAAAAGCCTCTTTAATTTTTTATTTCATTATTTTCAAACTAAATTTTTGTCGTTTCAAAGGATCACCACTTCAATTAGAAACAAAGTACTACGCCACAACTTCAAATTATTTAATGAATGTGATTAAAATATTATTGTGGTTATTACATATCAGTCCCTTCACGTTGGCAGTTATATTAGAATGAGTTTGGAGTTAATTTGAATTTCCAAAACTATTTATTGTATAAAATAATGTTCATGTTTATTATTTATATACTCCTTTTCTCTCATTATTATGGGAAACAATATTTGCATTCAGCATCTTGGAAGCATAATTAGCTATATTATTGTTTTCTATATCGATTAAACGAATATGAAAATTCACTCTAAATATTTCGTAAATACAACTTTAATATAACTATCCATTTTAATAATTTTTTAAAATTTTATTTATTTTAATAGTTAAGAGATAAAATTTTATCAAATATATTTTTTTTAAGCAAATGGTACCATAACCTAGTTTGTCGGGGAAGAGAAGTAAAAAGGGTAGTCGTATCTCAGTGAGGAGAACAACAGAAGTGACCCACTCAACTTTTCTCAAATTTCTTGTCTTTCTTACAATGAAAATACTATATAACCAAAACAAAAGACATGGACTTTCTGACCCAGCTCTGACCAGATTGGGTGCCCATTTTCACGATTCTCCATTTGTTCTCAGAGGAGAAACATTAAGACAACTCTTCTTGGATCTGCAGAAATTCATTTGCACTATATGTTGGAACTAGTTCATTTAGGTGGTTCAAGCTATTGTGTATGAATTTTTTCCAATGCGTTTTCTGTCTGCAAATTTTAAGGAGCATTGGCTCTTTTTTTTATTTACCTGTTTCCTTTTTTTTGGTAAAACCAATACCCAAATGATAATAACTCCTGCTTGAAAATTTTGGGAAAGGCAGTACTGTCGGCAAAGTTTCCTCTCTTTCATATTTTGTAAGGAACCAACTCTATATTATTTGATGAAATCAACTAGAGAATATTTTGCATGAAATATTTAGTGCAGCCCTGTAATTTAGCAATTACATTGTTTATGTGTAGCTAGGATGGAAATCAACCTCTTTGCGGATGCTGCATATGGGACTGCAAAACATAGACGAGGAGACTTGCTCCATTGACTTGTAGTTGTCTTATGAACTGTGACTGGACTAAACTTTAGAGAGCAAAGGAGGCTCAATTATATCTTTAAGCCCAATGGATTGATTCTTTGGATGGTAAGGACTAAGGACCCTTTGAGCTGTCTGAATTACTGGATTCTGTGTTGTACTAATTGTTGCTTAATCGAATCTGCAAGCTTGGTTTGCAACTTCGCATTGTTCTCTTGTTAGTAGATTTGGAGTACAAATGATGAAGCTTTTATGAAGAGGGAGTAATTGTAATTGATTGTGGTAGTTGAGAAGTTGAGTTTAATTCAAGAAGAAGAGGTAGATATGGCAGCAAAGTTCTTGCATTCTTTAGCAGATGACAGCCTAGATTTAAAAAAGCAGATAGGATGCATGACTGGGATTTTCCACCTCTTTGATCGTCACCACATTATATCTTCTCCCCGCATTACCCAGAAGAGGCTTCCTCCAGGTAATCCTTTGGTAGTTGTTGGTCACGTGTTCAATAAATTTAGTTTCTCAGCGTGGCTTTCATAAGTTGATCTTTTTTTCATTTTTTCTTTCTATGTTCCTTTCATCAATCTCATATGTTTTATTCACTAGTGCTGTTTCTTAATGGTTGATTTGTCACAAGGATACTAGTCTCATGTTTTAGTCCTAGGTTTCAACTCCTTTTGTTTGCATTCTTCCCTTTTGAATTTCATTCGATACTTTGTATACAGTAGTTGGTTCGGTCTCCATAAAATAATTAGCTCATGACCTTTGCACCACTCAGTGTTGGTTCTTGGTCTTGTGTATTTATTTCATTTGAGTATACAAATCTAACGCTTCTGTTTTCGTCAAAGGTAATTCTCACTTCAATTATGACAGCCTGGAAAGAGGTTCTGATAGCATAAACCAGCAGCAATCAACAGCAGTAAGAACCTTCCTTTACATGTTTCACAAATTCTCAACTGTTTTACGCTTCAAAATTTCTTGAATAATATTTCAATTTGAGGAATGGAAGTTCTGCTACCAGATCAAAATTTGGGTCCAGTAAATTTGTACTATATACTGGTGTCAGTTGTAAAAAGGCCGAGAATTGGTTGTTTGTTATCTTTCTGAAAATCGTTTCAGGATTTGCCGATTTTGTTTGTTTCTTCCTAATTTAGTGGCTTAAATTTTGTTTTTACCCTGTGTCTGCAATGTGCTGAAACTACCATCTTGTCTGAAGTGCGCGTAATTGAATGGAACTAAACATATGCAATTTGGTGAGTTTGTTGCAGGATATGAGGGGTATGACTGATAAGCACAAAATTTCAGCTGAATCATCAAGAACCTCGTTCTCTTCTTGTTCATCATCAATGTCCTCTTCGGACTATAAAGCTGAAGCAGATGCTCCCTTTGACAGGGTTGGTTTTCCTGAAACTCCTATTAGGGACCCAGTTATGAACCAAGCAAGTACCTCTCCCAATTTAGGATGTCCATCTCTTGACCTGAGGGATGAGGTGAAGGAGTCTATATATGGGGAAGCCAGAGGAATGTTCATAGAAGGGGATTCCCCGAGACAATTTCAGGTGTCTAAATCTGTTGATAGAAAACAGACTCCTATTGATCTAAAGGAGTCCTTGCGAGTCCTTGCTAAACTTAGAGAAACACCTCGACGTTATGTTGAAGCTAAAGAACTTCCTAAGGATGCTCCTCGGTTTTCTTATGATGGAAGAGAAACAAGTGAGATACCTTTTCACTCGCATGACACCTTGAAATGTCCACAAAAGTTAAAAGAGCTTCCTAGACTTTCACTGGACAGTAGGGAAAGTTCATGGCGCTCAAACAGCTCTGATTCAAAACCCAGTAACCTCTCAAAAAATTTCAATGCAGGTGGTACCTCCACCTCAGATGACAACATTTCTAGTCTACGACAGCCTTCAGCATCCCAGAGACGGTCACCTAGTATTGTAGCAAAATTAATGGGTTTGGAAACATTGCCAGAATCCTGTGAGGCTAGTGATACTAACTCAAATTTTAGTGAAAATGACTCAACTCAAGGTAATGGTCAGTTTGGGAAAAATGGATTCGTTAGACCACTTCGAGTTTCTAATTTCCCTGAAGTCCCATTGAAAGAGAAAGAGATGACTTCCCCACAATGCAAGAATCTTGATTTGGTTGTGAAACCAATCTTGAGTACAAGGTTTCCCATTGAACCTGCACCATGGAAGCAGCAGGATGGAAACCAAAGCTCTGAGAAACTAACTTCCAGGGCCATAAAACCTGTAGCAAGAACTCCAGATTCATTTCCTTCAGTTTATAGCGAGATTGAGAATAGATTGAAGGATCTTGAATTTAAACAATCTGGAAGGGATCTCAGAGCACTTAAACGGATATTGGAAACAATGCAAGTAAAGGGTCTGTTAGAGACCAGAAAAGAAGAACAAGCTTCAGATGTTGTTCGAAATAAAAGAGACTATGAACTAAATTCGACCTCAATTCAGCATTCTATGAGGCAGGAAACAGCCTGGGAATCTGGTTATGCAATTGCTGTAGAGTCACCTATAGTGATCATGAAACCAGCAAAAATTGTTGAGAAAACTGGAGTTTTTACTTCTTCGGTCTTTCCAATTAATGAACTTTCTTATTCCCACAAACTTCATAGTGATGGTGTACACGTACATGATAAAAAAGGGACAGCTTCCACTCAAATAGCAAAAGATCAGTCTCCTAGAAACAGTCCCAAGGATGCTTCTATCAGTTTTAGTGAAAATAAAGCAAATAGTATGAAGACTATAAAATCAACACAATCCCAACCAAGGTCTACACAATTTCCAAAAGAAAATGGCCCAAACTCAGTAAAGAATTCAGGATCTGTTAGCCCAAGAATGCAACAGAAGAAGTTAGAATCGGAGAAGCAATCTTGTCTTCTTACCCCATCATCAGATTCAAATAATCCCAGAAGGCAGTCCTTGAAGCAGACAACATACCCAGATTCTCCCAGTCAAAAACTGAGACCTAAAATCCATAATTCACAGAGCAGTGATGACCGACTCAGTGAGACTAGCAACGAACTGAGAAGTTTAAGTAGCCAGTGGGATGAAGTATCTCTTCAATCAGACAGTATCACTTTCGACTCAAAGATGGATATTGAAGTTACCAGCAGTTTACAATCTGCTGAAATTATTGATAGCCAATGCCCATCTAGGAAGGTTATTGAGCATTTAGTTTCAGGATCCATGCATAAGGTTAGAACTACGATGATCTCTTTGCCTTCAATCTTTCTGATTAAAACTATGAGAAAATTAAAACTTTTGGCAGTAATATATTCCAATTATCAGTTGATATGTAAATTTTACTTAATTTTTGCAGAAATCAACTCTGAGGTGGGATGAGGATGAATCAATTGCAGAACTCGCAACACATGCCTCTGATCATCCAAGTCTTGGATCAGTTGTCGATGTCTCAGTGTACAAATTCGGTATGCCATCGCCAGTAAAGAGTATATCCAATTCTTGTAAAGGTGATATTTCTTTCTTCCACATGTAATTAGTCAGATTAAAAAAGACAAATTATTGGTTTTGACAGTCAGTTCATCCTCAAGATTGATTGCAACTTTATGTTTAAAAGAAGTTTTAGTCGTTTTCTATCTGAAATGCTACCTCATGTAAGAGATTGAAAATCCTTTTCTTATGATGGATTGACCACAACTAGAGTTGACCATGCCTGTATCGTACAAAGACGGCAAAGTAATTTGTTACATAGATATGATGATGATGCATAACTGTACTCCTTTGAGCCACTGATTTTTCTGGTTTCCAGCCATCCTTATTAAGTCACGTTCAAAATGGTTTACATATATCAAATTTTCTCAAAGGCAACTATGATGAGCATCATATTCAAGGTGCCTTAAGCTTTATGTTTTCTTCCTGCCATAATCTTATTTTCTGAAAAAAAGAAGAAGCGAGTATTCACTAGAGAAAGAAATTTTAATTTGGAATATTTTGTTCGTTCCCATAGACTATTTACCTATAAGCTCAAATTCTGCAGTTGACAACGCTCAAGAATCTAAAGAAAATTATCATACAGATCAGTGGAGCCCTGCAGATGACCTCTTCGTTAACAACAGAAGATATAGAGAGATCAACCACAAGAAATTGCAAAGCATAGGTCGCCTTATTCAAAAGCTTAGACAGCTAAACTCAAGTCATGATGAAACTAGAATCGATTACATAGCTTCCCTTTGTGAAAATACAAACTCAGACCACAGATATATTGCTGAAATACTGTTGGCTTCAGGTCTACTACTGAGAGCTTTGAGTTCTGAGTTGCTGACATTTCAACATCACTCATCAGGTCATCCCATTAACCCTGAGTTATTCCTTGTGTTGGAGCAGACCAAATTAAGTAGTTTGCTTTCAAAAGAAGGGGGCACCGCTGGAAAAATTGCTTATAGAAAGCTAAATACAGAGAAGTGGCACAGGAAGCTCATCTTTGATACTGTGAATGAGATTCTTGGTACAAAGCTAGGCTCTTCTCGTGAGCCATGGTTGAAGCCTGATGGACTTGCAACGAAATTCGTCACTGCACAAAAGCTTCTTAAAGAACTTTGCTTTGAGATACAAAAACTTAATTATGTGAAGCCAGATTGCAGTTTAAAAGATGAAGGGGATGGTCTGAAAAGTATGCTAGAGGAATATGTGATGCATCCCTCAGAAAACTGGACATGTTTCCCTGGTGAATTACCCGGGGTTGTGTTGGATGTTGAGAGGCAGATATTTAAGGACTTAGTTGATGAGTTTGTGATTGATGAAAGTTTGCGATTGAAGGTACAGTAGGCACAGCAAGCTATTTGGAAAGTAGTTCATTCCATTTGCTGCCAATCTCTAATCCATCATTTTGTTCATCTACAATTACAAATGATTTTTTTGTATCAAGCCATGAAAGTTTAAGGATTAAGAGCTTTGATTGTTTTTGCTAACCTGTGAAGCAAGTAACTTTAACACGGATTTACATCATAAGTATTCTCAAAAATTCGTGGTGAAACATGTGTGTTGTAACTTTGGCTTCTGATGTTGAGTTGTCTTCTGTAAGGCCACAAATTTCCGTGCCCTGAAAATACTAGAAGTTGCATTCCTCAATGAAAGTGGAGAAAACAACTGGGAAATGCCATGCACATGTCTCTTGAAGAATTCATGTTCTAGGCCAACAAAAGGGGCTAATGTGCATCTCCTTTTTACTATAAAATCGCTACATTCTTGTAGAAAGACATTGGTAAACCAAATTCCAAGCCATGGAAATCAGAATACTGTTCCTGATTGCACTTGTCACATTCAATAGTTCGTAGTCATCAATCCAAAAACATATAATGCAAAATGTAGTATAGAATCAACTTCACTGAATTTTGTACTTACTGGGTAGAGGAACTGAAAATAACTAATGCTGCTATATTCTTTTTTGGGAGTTGAACGGTTAAAGAAAAGATAAAATTAATTTATGAAAAATAAGGTAGTGGAGAAATTGGAAGATAATTGCTATATAGACTAAGAAAGACATAAATAAACCAATGTGCTTATGTTTTATTAAGTAAATATTAAATAAAAATCTTAGAGTTGGTTTAGAACTAGGAGGTTTGAATATGTTGCATAACTCTTAAATACAGACATGTTGCTGTTGTACACAAAATATTTATAAAAAAAAACAACCAGAAGTATGGTGTAAATTTGGGCTGATTTTCAGATTTTGTTTTATATTTAGTTTCCTACAAACTAACTAATAAATGTTGTGTAGAACTATTTTTATCAAATAAGCCTTCGTAGCATAGTGGTAGTGCGTTCGCTTCGTAAGCGAAAGGTCGCGAGTTCGATCCTCGCCGAAGGCTTTTTACTGAAATATTGGTGGTTTTGAGTTTTTGGAGATTTGGTTTATGGGTTCCTTATAGCGTAAAGGTGTACTGATATTTCCTTGTGTGATGGCCACCAAGGAGGGAGGGAGGTATGGTGTTTTTTTGTGTGCAGGCTATACAGTTTTGTTGCAAAGCCTGAACATCAATCAGATTGCAGAATTTGTGGAATGTCTTGCAACTCTTTAAGACCTCAATCATCTTTCGCATGGAGAACAAATGTAATAGCGGATAATGCAAAAGTCTTGTCAAACACTTTTTTAGTTATGGTTAGATTGGTAGTAGCATATACGCACATGGTGAGCTTTATGTATAGTGTTGGTTAAACTAAAATACAATTTTGATGCATAAATCTGTATGTTTTTTTGCTGCATAATTATGCTTGTATGGGTAGTAGCAGATGTTTTAGTTATTGGTTCCATGAGTCTTGATCTTAACCATTTTGAAACTTGTAAGCTATTGAAATAAATAGTTAGGTGGTATAGACTTTGGTTCTGTATTGAGACACCCAAAAATATCTATCTTAATTCATTAATTTTTTGTTGAAAAAAAAGTCATTACTTAAAATGTATAAAGAAAACCATGAAAAACTGAATAGGATGGTTAATAGAGTGGACTCTTGTATTGTTGACCAAAAAGTTATTGTCAATTGCTTCCTATACCCAATGATTTTAGATCTGCAACTAAGTTAACTTTTGAGTTATTGTCTCTCATTTCATAATTAAAAATTAAAAATATATACTAAAAAAATTAAAATAGATTTTTGTGTTATGAAAATGAAATTTGAAAATCAAAATCTCATTTTTCAGAAAAAACAATATATTCAAAACAAAATCCGATAACATATTGAAAAAAAGAGATTTCGAAAAATTACAAAAGATATTTTAGTTATTTTGTATCACTGATCAGATGCATGTCTAAATTTGTTAGGTAAAACCAAGCAATTACTAAAGTTATTTGAGCTTTTATGTTTCTCTTTATCTGTAAGAAAGAAAAAATGTTATATGTGTCTCTCTTCCAATTTGAGGAAGAAAAGAAAGAATTGGAAGTAGCATGAGTGGTCCCCTTATCTATCTAATGTTGATCATAATCAAGAATTGATTGGAGTAGAGGATTTTGTTTGTAGTCAAATAGTACTCTTCTCATCTGCACGCCTACAAAGTGCATGCAACTTACCTATAACCATATGTTTTTTTCTTCTTTTATAATTCTATATGGAATATGCTCAAGTTCTAAGTAGTTCAACTCCCTAGCCACACAAAAGAATAGTAAGAATAAATAGGACCACTATGTTTATATTATATATATGCTTAAAGTACAACAGAATCACATTATTTCTGTCATAATATTATACAATTCATTCTTTGTTATCATTATTAGTATAATCATAACAATAAAAGGAAAAATGAACCTAATTTATGCTACTAGGACAATTATTTGTGTTTGAAATTTCTATCATACTATTTTGTCAGTTTATTTAAACTTTAAAAAAATTAATAAATAAAGTTAATGAATTAACAATAATTAATTAGAAGTTAAATTTTTATTTTCAGGATAAAGATGAATTTCTAAGAAAATTTGTCCGTTGAATAAAATTAAATGATTTATTGTGCTTGAAATTTTAATTAAATTTTTGTTTTATTAGTTAAAATTGTTTGTAATAGAATTTAATCAATATGCATTCTCTACCTATTATGGTTGGAATAGATTTGTTAATACATGCATGAGTTTTTGCAAGCTGAATTTGATTGAAATAATAATTAGTTGGCAAACAGGTTTTGAGAGAATGTATTATTACAAAATATAAATTCTATAACACATTGTTTATAGTAGTTGTTAAACAACATGTTGACAAAATACAGTAACATTTTGTAAATGAATACAGTAACAAGTCTCTTTGACATGACATAGTGATGACATGTGATTCATTAGATTAAAGATTTTATAGCAAATGTGAATATAGAAATTGAGAAAAAAATTATACATATATCGCTACAAGAAAATCATGACATAAAAACCAATTTTTAGAGACCAAAATAATTAGTTACAATGAAATAAAATAGAAACCATTTTAGAAACCAAAAAAAAAAATTGGTTTCTAAATTAGTTTCTATTATTTTTTATTATTGGTAAGTAGTTTCTAAATTGGTATCTAATTAGCAACTAAAGTTTTAACTACCAATTATTTAGTTTTTAAATTTGGTAGCAAAAACTTTGGTTGCTAATTAGATACCAATTTAGAAACTATTTAACAATATTAGAAAATAATATAAACTAATTTAGAAACCAAATTTCTTTTTAGTTTCTAAAATGGTCTCTAATTTAGTTACTATTGCAACTAATTATTTTGATTTCTACAAATTAGTTTCTATTTGATGATTTTCTTGTAGTGTATACATTGATATATATTCTAATGTTTAAGCACGTATATTCTAATGTTTAAGCACATATATCTGATGTTGTAGAAAGAACACTACAACCTGATAATTGCCAATTGCCAATAAAAAACTTACAAATATATATATATATATATATATATATATATATATATTATTTATTAGTACACTGATGTAGATTACACCAACGTTGACAAGGTAAAGTTGTGCGGGATATTGTTCACATTCAATTATTGTAATAATAAGATATTAGTAAATCAAACAAAGTAAATCAAACTTGGTTTTGATGCTCTTGTTAACCTTTTGTTTTTGTTAGTATCTTTGACGAGTGTGTTATGTTTAAAAGTGTACTATGAAAATACGTATGATTCAGTTAGGTTAGGTGAGATTTCTTATATGATATGATCCGAAGAATGGGCTTCCACGGTAGATGGATTGTATGGATCAAGGGATGCCTAGAGTCTACAACAGTAATTGTCTTTATTAATGGTAGTCCTACATCAAAGTTTAAACCTATGAGAGGATTAAGACAAAGTGATCCTTTAGCCCCGTTCCTCTTTCTAGTGGTTGTTGAAGGCCTAACTAGGCTGGTTAGATAGGCGACTAAAGCTAATTTGCTCAAAGGTGTGAAGGTGGGTTCTGATGAAGTTGATACTTGTATCCTTCAATTTGCGGATGACACTACAAATCAAAGCTGGCAGGTATTAACGTTACGAGGCAATCCCTTGAAGTTTATGCTAAATCTTTACATTGTTCTCTTATGATGGTTCCCTTCAAATACCTTGGGTTAGAAGTAGGAGGTAACCCGAGGAAGAAGCAGTTTTGGGAGCCAACGATAAATAGAATTAATTATAAACTAAGTGCTTGGAAGGGACGTTTTCTATCTCTTGCTGGAAGAATTTGCCTTGTGGAATCGGTGTTTTCGTCTTTACCGCTCTTCTATCTATCCTTCTTCAAAGCTCTGGAGGTGGTGTATAGCAAAATTATAAGCATCCAAATGAGGTTTCTTTGGGGATGAGGGAGGGAGAAGAGCTCTATCTCGTGGGTGAGCTGGGAGAACCTGTATAAACCGTTGGAGGAGGGAGGACTAGGCATTAAATATATTAGAAATTTTAATACAACCCTCCTAGCTAAGTGGAAGTGGAGAATTTTGGGAGAAGAAAAGGGGAAGTTGAAAGATAGCATCTTATCTAAGTATGGCATGATGCATAGACATTATCAACTTCCTTTGAAGTACCAATCATGGTGGTGGAGAGACCTTTGTAAAAGTTGTGGTGAGGAGAAGGAAGAGGATTGGTTTCGAGGTGCATTAGAATGGAAAGTGGGAAGTGGGGATAAGATTAGATTTTAGGAGGATGCTTGGTGTGGCGGTGGTTCTCTCTTATCTAAGTATTCTAGGATGTATTCCCTTTCGTTGGGTCAAGGGAAGAAGGTAGCAGAGGTAGGAGGGTGGGAGGATTCAAAGTGGAGGTGGTAGCTTAGGTGGAGGAGGGCTAGGTTCCAATGGGAAGAGGAATAAGAAGAGGAAATTTACTAGTATATATCCACAGTCTGGTTGAGTAAGGAGGTTAAGGATGCTTAGGTATGGGGAGGTGATGCATCAGAGGAGTTCTCGATAAGATCTGCTTATGCCTGCCTAGCTAAGCGTGTCTACAACCCCTGATAGTTTGTTCAAGATCTTATGGCAAGCCAAAGCTTTTCCAAATGTATTGACAATAACATGGAGAGCCCTCATGGATAGGATTCCTACAAGAACAAGTTTATCTAGAAGAAGGGTGTTAACCCCTTTAAATTGTGTGATGTGCCAAGATTCGGATGAATCCTCGCAACATCTTTTTGTTGGTTGTATCATTGCTCAACGAATTTTGGTTTAATGCTTCAGATGGATTGGGATTACGTTTGTCCAACACAATGATTTGAGGAGTCATTTTGAGAATTTTGTCTTACCTTATGGATCTCTCAAACATAACCTGGTGTGGAAAGGTATGTGGGCAGCAATTGTATGGTGGGAACAAAGGAACTAGATTGTTTAGGCAAGGGGAGGTGGACGCGGAGGAGATTTTCCAACTACACAACTAAAATCATGGCTTTGGATGAAACATAGGATGGATGCTTTTAACTACTCCTTTTTCTAACTGGCATTTGAATCTCCTAATCTGCATTAAGAGTGTCCTATGAAAGGAAGGATGAGAGCCAGTTTCTAGAGAACAGGTTTGATGGGCGGGGAAGAGCTAGTTTATGCTGTTGGAACTTGTTTTTTCTGAAGGAACATCACAAGTGGGAGGTCTTCTGCTGGTTTCGAATGATGCAGTTCTTTGTTGTTTGATTCTTTTTTGGCCAAAGAAGATGTAAGTACAGTTTTCGAGGAGGGTGATGAGTCAAGATGCAACCATACGTTGGTTCTAAAGGTTTTTTGTGTTGTTTTTTTGTTGCAATAGATGTTATTTTTTTGTTGCAGCTTTGGTGATATTTTTCTGCTGCATAGACGTTGGTTTTCTACTGCATAGACACTGGTTTTATGTTGTATAGATGTTGGTTTTCTGCTGCAATTTTGGTGCTATTTTTTTGCTGCAATTATGGTGCTTTTTTATGTTTTTTTATTAGCCTAGGCATTGGTGTTTTCAGGTTGAGCAGCAGGTTGTTAAGCATAGATTGTTTGAGTGTGGCCTTGTTCTTTGGTGATGTTTGTAGTCATCTGTTGTTTAGGTGATCTCTTTAGTTTTGGACTCTTTTTTGTTATGTTAAAACAAGAGCCAAAGGAACCTAGGTCTTTGTGCTTGTTGTTTTGTAAGCTTTCTTTGTATAAGGTTTAAGACATCCCTGAAATGTTCCCTTTAATTCATTAGTCTATTGTTGGTCAAAAACAAAATCTTTAATTTTGTCTGTTTGGTATGTGTTTCTTGAAAGGTAGAAGGAGGTTAAAGTGCAATTTGTATAAGGGTTTGATCATTCTTAAATAGTTCATATTTATTAATTCTTTATTGTTGATAAAAGAAAAAAAATCAAAACAACTCATCAAAATTTAGTTACTATTTGTAGTGAAAGTTGTGTAAATTATAATAATAAAACTGCATGTCACATTGTTCATAATCATAATCTTGTTTAACATGACCGTATGAAGCATTAGAGATTGATAAGAAAAAACTAAAAAATATTTTGAAATTGCTAAATATTTTATTTGAAAATCATCTAGCAAATAGTTTTACCAAAATAAAATTCATTTTTTGAAAGATTATTAAATAAATTGAGAATGTATGATCTTCATTTATCAATTTAAGGTGAAGTGTTGAGATGAATATATTTGATTAACTAAATTATAGATTTATATAACTATAATAAATATTGATAATAACAAATTTACTAATATTTAATTTAGTTCTAATTTATAAACTTCTACATTTAACTCCTTATTTATAAGAGTAAAATATTATAATACAGTAAATTTTATCTTTCAATTTGGTATATAAATATCAATAATAACAATAATAATAATAATAATAATAATAATAATAATAATAATAATAATAACAAAATTATATATGCATTATTATTGTGTAAAAGAGCATAGTTGGTATATACATAGCAATAATAATGTCAAGTTTGTATTTTTTAATATGTACTATTAGGTAAAAAATTTATCCACCTTCATACTTTCTTTTGGACCTTCATATTAATTAATCGTGAAAAGTCAGTCTTAACCTTTTTAAAAAATTTAAATAATCTTAAATAAAATATAATCTCACATCTTTTAAATATCTTCAGTTGCACCTCATGTCTCTTTTCAACCGCTAACACTTCTATTCTTTTCTAACAATAGCATTTGATGGAGCAGTCTCATCATTTGAGCATGTGTGTGAAAAAGGGTTAGTAAGAAGATTTGTTATATTTGATGTTCCTCGATATGAAGATAATTTTTTTTTTTAGTTTTGTACTCTATTTTTGCACATCACGGGTTTTCTTGGTTTTGTGGCTTCTAAATAATTGAAAAAAATAAGCGAACAAAACACAACCATCATTGATAAAAAAAACACTACAAAATTTATCTCAACCACTAATCATCACCACAAGTAACCAACCAGACTTGAAAATGAAAAATTGACTTCAAAATGAAAAATAAGACATCACATTTTAAAAATAAAAAAGAAGATAAGGAGGTTCATGGAGAATTTGACACGTCATTATTGTATAAAAGTATATCCCATTACCTTGAATTTTGGAATCGGAGCACGAAAACAATTTTAGTAGATTTAAAATAACACAATAAAAATAAAGTATTTATTTTATATTTAAATTATATAAATACTCTGGCTAAGACATTTTGATTGTGTACACTTTTTTTTATCAACTCTGAAGTATAAGAAAAACAATCTTTTACAGTATGACGATTTTATGTGGATCTACATTGAAACTGACCATTATTATCGAAATTGAGTATTATTGTCAACTATTTTGATATGTGATATAATTAGAGATAAAATACTAAGTATAATGTGAGAGAACCGAAGGAGATACTGATAATTGTTAAACAAATATCCCTGAGCTCTTAGCTTTCTTTTCTAATCAAAACTGCAACTTTGACCAAGTCCAAAGATTTCCTCACAACTAAAGTATTTTTAATGATAGTCAATAATATAATAATAATAATAATTTATTTAAAATTAATAAATTATTTATTCATATTAAATTGTTTACTTTAATAATTAAATATGAAAATTAATTTCTTTAGCAAAGATCATAATACTTGTTTGTGTGTCACTTCTTAAATTCAAAATTAAACAGTAATATATTAATTAAATTAATAAACTAATTAAGGTAGTTACCGAATACTTTTCAGTGTTAATATAGTATTTTCTTCCATTTTTAACAACTCTGAATTTACTTTAAAGTATTATATAAAATATCAAATAGTAATTAATTAATTTAACTCATCATGAATCATTTAAGAAAAATATTTTTCTTTCCTCATTCAAATTATGATGGTCTTTTAAGTTTTAACTTTATAGTAAACTTCAAACGTAGAGTTGATAAATTCCTTCATAAATAATTATTAATTTCACAGATATTTAATCATATATAATATCCATTCAGTACTATAGAGGTGTCTCAAATTAATATATATATATATATATATATAACAAATAAATTTTAATTAACATGATAATTTAATATCAAAGAAAATATTTATTCTCTTTTTAAGAATTTCCTATTATAATATTAATTATTAAAAAAATCATTTGATTTAATTTATTGAAATTATTAATATCATGTTTATAAAATCTTATAATCAATAATAATAGAAATATAAATTATAAAAAAACGTAAATCTCATCATCATAATCTTTATTACAATAAAAAAGTTATGATAACTTTTTTATCAAAACAACTATATATGTTAAACCATACAATATATAATACAATTATTTTCTTATAACACTAAAGTTAATTAATTACATAATATTTGAATCTTAGACATAAGTATTTGTTCCCAATCCCAAGAAAGAGTCATCGTTTTGTCTCAAAAACACAAGTCATACTCACTGAAATTCAACCCATAAACCGTTCAACACATCTAGAAGATGCAACATTTCTTAGAATCAAAATATAAACATAATATCAGTTTCGTATTGAACAATTTAGTTAATATAATTTAGGTTTATTTGTTGTTTAGTTTTTTACTTTTGTTGAAGCTTTACGAGGGTGCAGTAAATAAGTGTAAAGCTGAGCTAAGAGCTAAGCTAATATAAAAATGAAGTGGCACACCAAACATCACATGGCACTGTGAACCGTTGTAAGAAAATAAAATAGCATGTCAATAAATGTAACTGCTTCGTCTTTATTGCTTCCAATTTTCTTTGTTACTTTTGAAACCTTAGAATTGGGACCACCATGTAAAATTTTTGGCTTTTTTCTTTGATGACACCTTTAAAAGGACCCTTTAAAAACCCAACTCGCTGCAACTACCGAGTCTCTTTAATTGATCTTGGATCTTGTGATATATTATTGTCTACAGGCAGGAGAGACTGCTTTCAAAATCAGTAGTACTCTGCTTGAGATTTCATGTTGCTTCCTTTTCATTATCAGAAGAACTGCAGATTCCAAAACATTTTCTCACTTTTTCACTTTGTGTTAGAAGGATGCTTCTATCAGTTTCCTGCCTTCATCAATATACTGTTAAAGAGGGTACAAAGATGAAGCAAGATAGGATTTCCTATTTTCCCCCACTATATATGTACACAAACACAGACATCAACAACTCACACAGATCTTTCCCCTCTAATACCATCTTTATCTTTCTCTTAACTCTCTAAATTATCCTGTCAGAAACTCAAACAACAAAACTACTACAACATGTTCTTCTTTTCCCACATGAGTTTTCGTTTTAATCCTAACTCTTTTTATGAATTGATCGTAGATGTTAATTTCTTTTGTAATTGTAACAGTTTAAATAGAGGACTATATCATTACTTGCACCTCCATAAGCCTTAATTCATTGCCTTTTTGTCTCTATCAAGTCTGGGTGGCGCAACATGCATGGCTAGTTGCATGCATGAGAGATTAAATTATCCGGGAATGAACTGATTGGACCAGGCTTCCAAAAGTTGTTTTACTAGTCTCATTTTTTTAGTATTTAAAGTTCAAACTTAAAAATTAGCATATTAATTTCAAGGTAGTGTAATAGTTTTAAGAAACATATATATTTTGAAGGCTATATTTTATTCTTAAGAATTTTTTCTAAGAGATTCTATGTTTTAGTCAGTTTTTATTGTCACTGTGTGTGAAGGATGGAAAACAGTATTTTCATGGTTATTTATTCACTTATAAAATTTTATGTTTATTTATTTAAAATTTAAATATTTTAAATTTAAAAATATATTTATAAATAGTCAAATGAAACCAAACACCTTTTACTAAAAAATTGTTAATTATAATGTTTTTAGGAATATATAATTTTCATAAATAAACATGATTGCATAAAATAAACATCCCTTAGTTCAATTTACGACAATAAAAAATTTTGTTATAATTTTTCACATAAAACAGTCATGTCCACAATGCGATTAGTAGGTGATTTAATTTAAAATCTTGTTAAAATGGGGGATTTTAGAAATTATTAATACATATCATTTTGTGGTTTTGAGTGGACTTTAAGAAAGCCTTAGCCTCCTTTTATTTTCGAAAAGAAAAAGGACGTTTGGTTTGCAAGTTACAATTATCCCCGGGAGCACATGCTTTTAATACCATAACTCCAAATAAGGCACAGACTATTTAGCTTTTTCGTTTGTTCCATTTAGATATATAGTAAACCAACCATACCACACGCTTGGAAGACAAAAACAAACATATACACATAAATGTGTGTGTGAAAATCTGGGAAATTATGCTTGCCATTCTGGATCTGCCGAATGTTTTCAAAGGTATATTAGCTTCAGAACATATACAAAATCTGACTTGATTTTACGTATTTTAATAGTATCAGAAGTCACGTACAGTTCCTCTAAAGAAACCAGTTTTGCATTTTAATGATAGATTCATAATAGCATATGCAAGCATATCACTAGATGAAGAAAAATGTGAATGCATATATTTGTTGCTAAATTCCGTGTAAAAAAACAATATTTTAAAGGTACTTGTGCATAATAGGTATAAAGAAACTTATTATCCATTTGGGAATGAATATCCACTATTAGATTTTTATTATCTATTAAAATATAATAAAGATATATCTACATGAAAAGTGTATCTCTTTTCCCTTTCTAATTAAGTAAAATTCTTCGTGAAGGATGTGTTTAGAGGTTTTTTGTTTCTTTGCTCTCATCCATGTCTCTCGTGACGTGAGAAGAGACTTTAATCTACTGATAGATTCATAAATAAGAATCTTGGCTCTATAAGTTGTTTATGACTGTGCTTCTACGATTTTGCTTTTTCTTTGCTCATCTTACCTTAGTTCTGTCGCCACCATCTCTTTGAGTCTTTTGGGAGTGACCATATGCCTCTTTGTGCTTTTCGTGAATGATCATGTCTCTTCATTATTTTTTATGTTTCATTTTGTTTTGTGACGGAAAGCCTTTATTGTTATCTAATCCAAAAGGTATATGAATTTTATATTGATCTATAAGTTTGATATATATTTAAGTAAACTCAAAGGTAAAAGTATAAAAAATCAAAATGCACCAATGTAAGAAATCAAATGGGTATTTTTTAAGGGAGATTTTTTTTTATCGTGTAACCAAATTCAAATGCACGAACTTAAGAAATCATAAATTTTTTCAAGGACAGTTTCTTTGCCTATAAAATTTGTTTGAAGGGGGATTTTTTTTTATTCTTTAACCAATAAGCACTATAGTGTAATTATGAAGATTCTTCATATCCCTCAAATACACACACAAAAATTAAAAAGTATTTGTAAATATTTATGAAGACTCACAGATAGATATAAGATTCTTTATAGATATTTTTTAAGCAATACTATAAATAATGAAACAAAAAACATAACAACTTTTTTACGAGGTAATTATTATAGGTATTAGGCCGAATCGTTGTCATCCTACGCATACACATGTCTTGGTTTCACTCAGGTTAAATCTGACATTCTGAAAATAGCAATTATGCAAAAGCTTAAATATGAGTGCATGGATGTGTACTAGTGAGAGAAGCTTTCTTGGGATTGCTTTTAGTCATTGATTGAACACTTCCCTTGGTCAAATCGTGCGCAAAAAAGTTCAAAAGCAACGTTAAATAGCAACTAAATAAGATATTACTCAACAAGACAATCGGAGTCATTTCGAAAGCTGTCAAGTCCATATGAAGTGAGTGGATAGCATGCAAGTGTGTGAGAGAGAGTACGTGAAGTTCAAACAGCAACAACTGTGCATATGTATATGTTCATCGAGTTTCATCAGTCTATGCATCTATGTTCCACTTACTTTATAATTAATTATTTGTACTCTTTTTAAACAAAGATTACCATACCAGCAATACACAGTGATCTCAATGATCGACTGCTGCAAAATAGTACCAGTTTAAGCTTCCTTTGTACTCAAATGGGATTCATAGCATCTTGAATAAAGCATGCGAAAATAGTACCAGTTTAAACTTCCTAAATGGGATTCCTAGCATTTTGAATAAAGCATAATATATTAATGAAAGATAGAGTACAAGGGTTACTTTCAACATAATCATCAATTATTACTCATAACATGAAAGAGAATTCAAACAAGAAAATTAAATCTTGGGTAAAAAGAAAGTGTCATAACACAATATCATGTCGAACTTTCTATTTTACAAAGCATAACAAGCTGGGTTTTGAATTAGCTTGTTTTGATAAAGTATTTAGTTTTTATTTTACATTATGATTTATTGTCCAAAATTAAACCACTTAATATACATGACTCATGGCTGCGTATATAGTGTCATGAACCAAAAATAATTCAAGTTTAAACGAAAACACATGAATATTTTTATAATTTAAGGCTTTAGGAGGGAGAAACTAGAACTATTTGGACTTGAAGTCTAGATAATAAAAGATGAAAATTATTGAACTTGACCCACTCGGTTATTTAAGAGTTTAAACTATAGATTAAAGCATGCCAACAAATTCATATTAAAGCTCTAACATATAAGCACATGAGCACTATTTCAGAATGTTTTATTATACCTCGTATTCATAATGATTAATCAACAAGGTATGTAAAAGTTGCAACCACAAAGTTTACTTCAAATATAAATATTGTGTATGTATAGCTAGCATTGCCATACTTACAAAACTAATAATCACGGCTGAGTGCGAAAATTTAATTCATGTGCTTTAGCCCGTTGAATATTGATATGAAGAATGTCCTCGAACGAGTACTACCCTTATATCTTGTTGGCATTGTTCAAATCGTTTGCGTGAGAAAGGGACCATGGTGAGGAGATTCAAGAACAAGTACCACCCTTACCTTGTTGGCTACGATCATTATTATCTGAATCAAAAAGCTTGGAGCTTAATGATGTTGGAAGGCGTCTAAGAGGTGAACTGGTGGAATGAATAGATTGGATGAGAGGATGAGGCATCATGACTTGGGAACTTGAGCTAAAGATCTGAACATTGTTGGATTGTCTTGGATCAGTTTCCACCGAGTAAAAAGCAGATGGTGTAGCAGAAGGTGGACAAAAAAGTAATTGGGGACCAGATGCTCCATAGAAATTAGAAGATGAAAATTGCACACCACTGCCACTGCTTGAATGGGAAGGAAATAATCCATGGCTTCCAAGGTGGGATAAAGATAGACTTGAAGGCTCAGAATGGTGGTAGGAGTTATGTGTCATGGCATTGTTTGACAAACCAGGTAAATAAGAGCTATTAGTCCCAAGGGGGAAGAGCTTACAATGAGCTGAAGATTCTTCTCTATTACGAGTACTACCACCATTTCCATTTTGATGATTTTCTAGTTCATTTGGTTTGGTCCAGAACTTGCCCTTCTGGGAGGTTGAGACACTTTCAGCTAACTCCGTACGGTTTTGTGAATCTATATCCCAATACCTTGTTGACTTTACCATGAGGTTTTTATTTCCCCCATCCTTTATAAAGGCGGAATTAACACCATCATACAAACTTCCAAGAGAGAACTGAGAGGTACCTGACAGTGGAGTTTGTTGGTGAAACTGGGTAAAACAGTGAGGAAATTGAAGTGGTGGGAGTTTATCAATATCAGATTTGGTGACTTCAAGCAACCAATCTACCACCTTGCTAGGTTGGTTGAGTCCAAGCTTGTCTTGAAGATCATATAGCTGAATTGCTGTGGGTACAGACAGTCTAATCCTTCGGTCCCTCAGTCCCCTAATGGTGCAAACCTTGCTGTGCCTATCTTTTCCTCCCAAAGAACGCGACACTCGTACAATTCTTGGGTTTCTGAATGTTGACCATGATCTTGAGGTGGAGGGTGCCTTTGAGAATTTCTCAGTTTTAATGTTCTCACCCTCTTGTTGATTGGCTAACTGAACTTTACTTGAACTTTCATTCATCATGCCACTCATAATCTCATCATTTTCCTCTTGATAATATCATACAATAAAATCAACCTTTTCGATCTCATGCACTGCAACCAACCAACCCGATCTGATAAACAATGGGGAAAGGAAGAAGTTATAATATCAGAAAACTGTCTTTTTCTTATTGTACAGTTTTTGTTTAAATGTTTACAACAAACTATATATGCTAAAATTGTTCCTCACTTGACTGGAAAACACCCCACAATATAGATTCAAAAATTAGGGAGCCAAAATTATGGGTCAGAAAGAAACAAGATAGTGTAAAGTTGAACACTGAAATCAGCTTTACCAATTCTACAAGACCATTGAAGTTATGCTGGTCCAAATTAGGGCAAAGACAACTCTACTCACTCAATTGATAGTGTTATGAAAGTGAATCGAAGCCAGAAACATGAGTTTGGTGGAAAAATTGAGACATGCATGCTTAGGTTTTCAGTGAAAACATTAGAAGTATGAGGTGAAAGCTGATGTGAGTGGTGAGATAACAAGATGAACTTACGTGAGAGAGGAAAGTGTGGATGCTATGTCTTAAGCTTTTCAGCGAAGAAGAAATGGAGGAGACTGCAGAAGTAGAAACTTCGTACAAGACTTCAATGTTAACTAGTGGAGCAGATGACCTCAAGTTTCGACTTCAACCTTTTTCCTGCAAAGGAATAATAATGTTGCATCGAATTGAGTATTTTTGTAAAGAAAGGTTATCATTTTACAGCATATAATATGGGTGTAAATGTCAAAAATAATAATACTAATAGTAATTAATTCGCCTTGACCATGTGGCATCCTTGTCAAGTGCCACGTCAACCATTACTTGTCTTCACTTTCTCAGTCTGTTTACACCACATGCTCATCAACAATTAATGTTACTCACTGCCCTAATAATCACTATTAATCAAAACTAAACTCTTAAGTTATTAAAGTTATTAGTTTTTCTAAAGTGTTTATTAAGTTACTCAGCAAAATTTATCCTCTCTGTGTTAATAATATTCTTTTTGAAATGGTGAGTTTATATTTTTTTAAAATTAACTTGATCCCTAAAATCGTCAAAGAATTAGAGGCCAAATAAGAATTTCTATTTAACATCAAAATATTTTTCAAATAACTAAAATAATAGTACACTAAATTTTAAAACTCTGAATGGTTTTTTTTAGTTATTAATTATAGAAAACTTCATGTCGGACTAATTTAGGCTTGCCTGTGCCAGCTAGCCCAACAGGAGTGAAAAAATGGAAAAGTTAGGAAAAATAATATTATACCTTTAATCCATTTACGATTTTGAGTTTTATTTTAGTAAAAATAAAGCATCAGAATAGATTTTAACCAAAAATTTATCAAAATTCATTGATTTTTATCCTTTAAAGACAAATTTACTTAAGGTGTATATATTAGACACTAAACTTAATTTGTATGGTCAATTTTAAATGCAATTTACATTTTTGTTAGGGATTTGTCCTATATGTGTTTAACTTTTATAGATGAGACGAAAATTTAACTATAATCATTTAAACTCCTCTTTTCTAAATTAGAACCTTTATTTTTATTTCAAATCTTAACTACCCATAATTTAAAATTATTTTTTTGAAGCGTGTTTAAAAATTTCCCGTTATTCCTAAATCTAAATTGCATTTTTTTTTCTGAATTGAAGTTACCTATAAAAAAATTCCCTAAGCTTAAATTTCTTTTAAAATTTATATAAATACTTGCAAGTTAAATAAAAGTAAAGCAGGGATGAAAGTGAATGTTATATTATGTAGGTATAGTTGTTAGTTTTCATTTATATGCCATGTTAATTACGATGGGAAAGAGACCGTCAAGGGGAACAAATGTTTTGAATCTATATTGTAATTAATTTGTTCCTATTTTTAGTCTTTTTCATTGACCATTTAACATATACTCTTTTAGTAGTTAAGTTATTTACTTTCTTCACATGTCCTTTTTTAGTTGAAGAAAATGAAATTGGACAAAGAATAAAAATAGATTATTTTAGAGAAAGATAAATATACACACATGGCACACATTATAAGAATGACAATGTGAGTCACCACTTATAACAAGATGAGTTGTTTTGCCTTGTATAAGAATTGGTCCACAGGTCTCGTGGGTCAGTTTTCATAAACAAAAATATTTAGAAAAAATACACATATAAATATATTTTATTTGAATATTTCACATCTTTATTGCATTTCATTAATTTACTTTAGACAATGAAATTTAAATAAATTAAATAAACAAAATTAAATACTACATCAAATAAATAGGATATTTCATAAAAAAATATTATTTAAATATTAAAAGATTATATTAATGCAACCTTAAATTGAAGACATAAAATATTTTGCGGACTAATCACCCTATTCCACAGTTAGATAAACGAATTAACGTTTTTTTTCCTTGTCATCCCTAACACACAAAATATATATAATAATGTTATAATGTCATGATTTATTTGCATTTTTTATGAGCTATAAATTTTTATACAATAATATTATTCGTTTTTATCTCGCTATATAGCCCTTTTCATATTTTATATTTTGATGTTTTTATCTGTTTTTTGTTGTAAAAAATTGTACAGATATAATTTATTTTGGTTTTTTAGTTTGGAAAGACATTTTTGCCTTTTAAGAAAATGAATTCTGAAAAGTGAGAGACAAAATAAATGGTGCAATTACTAATAGAAGTATATGAAGAAAGTAAAAATAAAAAAAGAAAGCCTCACAGGTAAACTTTCAAAAGTTATGATGTATGCTGTTGGAGTCTGATCTGTTGTATTAGATGATATAGATCCATAGCTGTGCTATAGACGAGGGACCAACTTAGGCTCATAAAAGCATCCACTCAACTTATAGCTGGAAAAAAAGAGAGGGACCACAAGCATATGGCAGTGAGATTTGCACACAGCACAATTACAAGTCTCTATATGTGTTTGTGTGTGTATGACTCACATTCTAATAACTACTTTGATTTATTCTCTAATTATGCTACTTAGTTTCACAGTATTAATATCTACACTTTAAGATTAATTAGTTTCTTCTAGCTAAATACACTAATCCTAGTTTTCCTTTTACTGTGTGATATGAACTTGCCTTGGCCTTCAACTCAGAACTAGTGTATCCCAGATCAACCAAAAAATACAAGTATATGGTGCAGTAAAATCAAATAATCATATAATCCTAATTAGTTTTTTGTCTTCTGAATGTTGTTGTATGCATATATAAGAGTGTTTCCTGTCAAACAAGGAAAAGAAAAGAAAAAAACTAACATGGAAGTAATTGGTGTGGCTTACTTAGCCTTAGAGAGATATTTTCCTTTCAAAATGATACTCACGCTGTATATTTGTAGATAAGATTTATGTATGTGTAGTAAAATGACAGAAGAAGAACCCTAGCTAGCTAACTCTCCATGTTGTATGTCGAAAGTTGAAAAAAGAAAAAACATAATGAATCTTCTTTCTAATGTTGTGTGCTGGAGTTAGAGACAAGGAGTAAGAGGCTTCAGCTTTTCCCTTCAAAATATCCACAAAATAGGAATCTTGGCCTAAATTATTGAGGCGTTCCTCATCAGGACACACTGCTACTGCCGTGGTTGGGTACTGGTCAAAAGCTGAACCAATACTTTTAAACTCAAAACCCTAAGTGGGGTTAAGACCTTGTGAACCACATATATATGAACCTTGCAGTAATAAGTAAGTTGAAAATTTAATATTTCTGCACCCACCTCTTAATGGATATATTAGTTTTAAATCAGATTTGAAAAAAATAAGAAGTACAAAAAATGGTATTACTTGCGGTAGGAATTTCAATTCAGTGAGAACTTTATCATTTGAGTTATAAAGATGGCCCATTCGAAGTATTCAGTTTTTGTTTGCAGAAAACAGAAAATGATGATTTCGACGTATTGATGTCAATTTGTTTATCTTTTCAAGGGTTTTTTAGTTTTATGTGCCCAGCGTTATCCTTATGTCTGCAACCTATAGCAGAAAAAGTAATGAATTTAACAATAACAGGAGTTTCTAAATACTCCTATCTGATCATATAATTATTTACTCCAACTTGTCCTAAATCTTGTATAATCTTGGAATAACCAAGTCAATTCACTTCAAATTTTATACTCAACCTCTGCAAGGATTTTACATTTTTTTTATCAGCAATCTCAGGTTTAGTATGTAAGTATATAAAGAATACTAAACTCACATACACAAAATCAAAAAGAATATGCAATGATAAAAGTAAAAAAGATGGAGCAAACTAATAGACTTAAACCCCTTCTCATTTTTTTTGTCAGCACCCTTCTCATAGAGTAATGACTTTTAAAATATATTTCATTTTTTTATATTTTTCTTTCAACCAAGCTATATCAATTATCTTACCTATATTTTGTATAAATTTCTTACTCTCTGAGTGTGTTAAGTGGTATTTTGAGATTTCTAACAATTATTTTCGAATTATAGTATTTGAAATGGAATCTATATTGACTGTGCTACTTAATAAAAATTTAAAAAAAAAACTGTATTTCTTTAAATTTTATTTACTTACTCATAGAAATCCTTTTTTTTTACCAAATCATAATATATTTGAAAAATATTCCGATGTTAAATAGGATAGATCTCTAGTTATCGGTAAGTTATATTGATTTCCAATAATTTGAATCAAAACTCAGGTTAGTGAACCTGTTTACTGTTCTTGTATGTTATATTCAAGACACCTTTAATCAAATTTTTATTACTTTAGACGAAATACACATGAAACTAGTAGACAAAATTGCATTTTGGACCTTTATAACCAAATACCAGAGTACTACCAAGTAAGATGTAAGACAGAAGACAGCTTGAGTCTGCACATTATTTTGTCTAAACTCTTAGAAAAGGTTGAGGCTTTTTTAATTAAGTAGTTGTGGATTTGGCATCTGGTTGGTGTGATGTATATATTGAAATATTATGGTATTTTGATAACTAATATATTTGCTATAAATCTATATTATACAACTAATTTACATTTTAAATTAATGTTTTTTATTCATTTACAGGTTAATATACACTTAATATAATGATATTTTATTATTAAAATGAAATTAATAAATAGTTATTTATGTGAAAACTTGCTTGTGAAAATACAATCTTCATTATTCTTGAAGTAGTTTTTATAGGAAGAAAGTTTCAAAAGTAGTTAGGAGAGAAAGGAAAAAGTTTGCCTCCACAAATAAATTATTGAAGTCATGGACTATTAATAATAACCAATATTTCTGTCTGATTTTTAATTCTCTCTGTAGATGTCTACACTCTACACTATCATGCATATATAGGTTCAAAATACAAATATATATATATATATATATGTATATAAAGTTTTGTATTCCTAATCTATATCTTGGAGATATTAAAGTTTAGGAAACTGGGTGCACATTAATCAAAAGATGGACATGTAAAGTAATGTTTTACTTGAAATGTTTTAGAAAGATAAGTATGTATGTTTCTTTCTTTGGTACTACAGCTGAAAACACTGTTGCATCAACATCAACACTGTCCACTGAGTAGTAGTGAGTAACTCTCTAATGAATGAATATATATACTATCACTATCAAGGACTGTGAGATCTCTGCTATTTAGCTTCAAGATATGACTCAGTTAATAAATGTGAGCTCAGAAATCAATAGGTAATTCAGGAGGATTTGCATGAATGACAAGTTTCCCATTGTGGATTGGGAATACAGGAATCTATGCTTAATTATCTATACATACTAAAAAAATGTGTGCATGTATAGTCACAGAAATCAATTTAGGTCTTAAATTTTGCATAACTACAAAATTTTCTTGGTTTCTTGCACCTGCCTAGTAGTTATTGCGCTGTACAGAAAATCTGCAAAAGCTAGTGACAAGAGCAAAGATATTTGATGTGAAGATAAAAGAAAAGTAATAAAGGTAAATGCACATTAAGGTAAGTGAATTGTTTAGAAGGAAGAGAAAAGGGTGTTATCGATCACGTCCTCCAAATGTTGATAGAAAGTGGAGGAGAATGACAGGTTCTTCTCCTTGTAACCATTACTGGCTATTAAGGTTAGCAGTGACAGCGTGAATAGCAAACCTCAATGCGTGTGTCCATGTGAATGAAAGTGACTGAGAAGGAGGAATCGTTTGGGTCATTGGTGTGGCCTATGATCTTGCTTCTGCTTCTGTTTCATGTTTATTATCATATATAAAGGTCAACAGAGGAGCTCAATTTTTCATGCTAGCTAGCTGCACCATTTCTTTAACTTCTTTCAAATAAAGATGCTAATATTAATGTCTTCAATTGAATGTGCCTTGATATATGTCTTTTAAAAAATTTGGGTAAAAATTAAAAATATAAATATTTTATTGAGTTTTTTCAATTTTTATTCTATATTAAAAATATCTTTATTTTTATAATAATTGTAATGATTAATTAAGATGGAGACAAACAATAAGGACATAGTTAATGTTATCTAAACATTTTAAAATATCATAAGTTAGTGTGAAGTTTCTGGAGAGAAGTATTGTTCATTTGTGTACGATTTTATATATAGATTAGATTCTTTCTGGTTTTTATTTATTTATTTTTATTGTTGATAAAAAAAATTAAAAATATTGACACTTAAAAGAATAAGAATAAAATATTTTTTTAATTTATAACATTAAAAATTAAGAAGCTTGAAACATGACCTAGAGATTTTAAATCAAATAATTAAAGAATTATTGGTATCATCAAATAAATAAAAAATAGATGTTAGTTTATAAAAGAGTGAAAATATAAAACAATATTTACAAAAAATGGTGAGACTAAAAGAAAAAAAGTTTTGCACACAAAAGACATATTGACACTAAAATATATCATGTGTATGAATGTCAATCAAGATGAAATGTTATATTTTTTATTCATTGAAACTACAAAACGAGTAAGAAGGATTAACTTCATTCCTAATTTTTCATGCAAACTTATATCAATATCTTTCAAATATAAAACTATTGTACATATCTTTATAGTTAGTGAGTGTTACTACTAGGATTTAAAATAATTTTTCCTTGTGGATTTGATATTCATCCTTAGGAACAAATTATTACTTCTGACTCGGTACATTTGTCGTAATATTGAAACAATGTAATCCATTTCATGAAATATAAATATCAATAATATCATACCAAATTGTTTCTCGTGTACACATTCGATCATTTATGTTATTTAAAAAAAAATAGTTTTTGTTTATTTTTTGTCATGTGAGCTTCTGACTATCTATTTCAAGCATGGTAGTTAGAATCTTACTATTCATACGATACGAATCGCGATTCGATTCAAAACAGGACCTTATCGATTCAAATCGGGTCCTGAATCGTTTTTTTGGCATGAATCGAACTATGAATCGCGTGAATTATGAGAATCACGTGAATCGTGGATTCTCGATTCTATTCCCGATTCGATTCCAATATTTTTGAATCAATCATATTCTGGAAAATCATTCTGGAAAATTCGAAAAAGGAAACGAAAGATAGTGAAAATAAAAAAAAAATAGTGAAAATCCGAAAAAAGAGATGAAAGATTTAATTTTTTCCAAAAATCTCAATAAACTTAATAAAAAGAACAAAACGGATAGTCACAGAGGCCATGAATTTGCCTATAAAAGTCAAGAACGCAATGGGGAAGAATGTAGTAGGGAGAATAGAAGAGTCATGAACATTTTAACTTCATATTTTGATTTTTGACTTAAAAATATATCATATTTTATCTATTATGTATCTTACCATTCTTAATAAGATTTGATTCACAATCCAAAAAAATCGAAAAACGATTCACATTTCGAATCTCGATTCTATAACCATGATTTCAAGTATTCAATCGTGTAAATCCTTAGGCCACCTAACAAATCTATCTTTTATTTTCTCTTTGGTTCTTAGTTTCATTTTATTGAAGAACTCTTATTTCGTTACATAATTTCTTATTTTCTCTCAACGGTTTAAGTCATTTGATATTCAGCGAGATTACTCACATTACTACAATATTTTCCTTTTTAACATTTACAAAAATAATAGATGTTATAGTTGTTGTGAAATTTTCATTATCTAATTGTTTACTTTTTCTATAGTTACTTGAAAATTATGCAATTGTTAGTTGGTATTCTATTTTAAGATTTATGTAATTATAAGTCTTTTTGAAATTGAATTCTTGATAATATATTTTATTTTTATTTTTATTATTTATAAGAAAAATATTTGATTAATATTTGAGACAATGTGTAAGTATAGGCATGTGTATAGGTTGAACTTGAATAATTGATTTGATGTCTTCAGCCTCTTTGATGAAGGTCATGTGCTTGAACATGTTAAATTTGTATTCCTTAGGCTTAGGACTTGTGTGAGTGAGTGACTAATGCTTGATCTTTACATTTCATACATTTAAAACTTTTTTCCAAGCATTTAAATTGATTTAAAAGGATGCCAAGTAATTATAATTTCAATTAGTTATAATCTCACTTTAATAAGTTGAATTGTTAATAATTTTTTAATAAGTTGAATTATTAATAACTTTGTGAGAACACATGCTTAAATATTTCAATCAATTAAAACATGATTTCAACCTCTTAAAATCCTAAAACATTCATCAGAAATCACATTTACTTTGTTTCAACTGATTGAAACATGAATCGACCGATTGAAATCACTAAAAGAGTCGTTTTAAGTGATTTCAACCGGTTAAAACATAGTTCAACTATTTGAATTGACTTTTGAAACTTATTTTTCTTTTGTTTTAATTGACTGTAATTGTTTTCAATTGGTTGATTATACCAATTTAGTGCTTTTGTTCTTCAAATGATCTAATATAAATGAAAGGTTTCATAAAAAGATAACTTTTTAAAAAACAAAGTTTGATTACACTGAGCTAAAAACATTTTCTTGGAATTCTTTTGAATGAATTTTTGTTAAAGAGAAAAATTCAAGCCTTGTTCTACTCATCTTTGGTGAAGATCATCTAGCATTGTTCTTAGTGGTAATTTTTTTCTTTACAATTAGCATCCAGGTGATCTTGTTCCAAATTTTATTTTCATTTATTTTTTGTAAGTTTTCTTTATTGATCCAAGTGATCAAGATTGGATTGTGAAAGGATTTCATCAGTGTGTAAGGATCTTAGAGGGTTTGAGATCTAGTTACTTTTCTCTTTTTTTCTCGTAGAGTTCATGTAAAAACTTTATTTTAGGAGATTGATTTTATCAAGATGATTAGCCAATTGGATGTAGCCATCTTTGAAAGATAAACCAATATAAATTTGTTGTATCTTTCTTTTTCCTCTCTTAAATCTTTTTTTTGTGTTTCTTCATTGAATATAAGGTAAATTGGTATAACATCTCAAAAAAATTGTTCAAGAAACTTTACCAAAATATTCAAATTTTTTTAAGAACTAAGGTTTTGTTTTAAAGTTCAATTCACATCTTTCTTGAAATTAGTCTATTTTCTCAACACCCAATATCGGACAGAGATGAGAATAGGATACAAAATTCATACGTGATTGGGATAAGTATAAATGTTTACTTTGGGGATAAAAACAAGTATAATCAAACACACACATCTCACCACACCCCCTTTTATCCCTTTGTTTTTTTTTGTCATTTATAACTTTTCTTATTGGTTATATAAATTATAATTTTTTATTTGCGATGATGATAATTAAGAAATAACAATAACATATATACTTATCTATCTCTATTAGTGGAACTTGACATTGGTAAGGAAAGAAGGAGTATCAAAAAAAAAAAAATTGTGTACATTCATTAACTAATTTTCATATGTGCATTACCACAAAGAAAGAAGAAAAAGTATATAATGCATGAGGACCGCACCATATTCATGCAAAATGAAAAACTCCAAAAAGAACAAGATTACTCAAACATAATTTTATTACATTGTATCTATTACAAAATATATATATATATATATATATACTAAGAAAACTCAAAATAGCAAAGTCAATAATAGTATCATTATACATCTTATTCTTACGAACCTTACATAATGACTTGTTGATACTATAAAGTAGACTTGAAGTCCAAATTCTATTAAAATCTACCATGATTCCTCATTCTCTAAAACAATAAAAATATAATTTGTCATTAATTAAATTATGAAACTTACTACATAATATTCATTTTTTTAGTCTGAGTTTGATTGATCCACAAGTAATCAACCCATGATAAGTTGATAACTCATTTTGACAACTCTGACTTTTATACACAAATTTAGAATAGTAAAAAATTTATATTTAAAATAATGATATATTCAAACTAACATAAAAATAGTAAGAATTCAAATATATGAAGTTAAATATAAGAATTCAAACTAACAAAAAAAAAAGTAAGGATTCAAACATAAGATTTTAGGTAACAATCAAACTTAATAAAATGTTTCAATCTAATTTAGTTTTTACATATTTTTAAATATAATTTTAGAAACAATTATATATTTATAATAAAAATTTGTTTAATATATAAAATCATTTTAAAATATACCTTAATCCAAGTTTTATAATTTTTTATTTACAATTTAATCGTCCATAATAGTGAGATGTATATATTATGTTAAAATTTGGTCACTCGATTTAATCACATCTATTTGAATCTTGACCTGATTGAATTGGAATTTATTTTTTTTAAATGTCCCATCAAAATTTTAAATTACATAAAAATAAATTTATTTGGACTCGTTTCTTGCTCGTTCCTACTTAGACCAAGTGCTCAATTAGGTGGACTCTGTCAATCAACGAATACGAGTTCATGAACTTAAAAATTGTTGAATATCATATAAAACATGTGAAAATGGAAGCACTTGCATGGTCCTATTTGTAACTATAGAATTATCAGTTAGGATTCAACTACTTATTTACATTCTGCATTTTATGGGAATGGATCTCTTCGGTAACATTTTCATTAGATTATATCTTTGTGCTTCAAAAAATTTTAATATAATACATTTTTTTTTAAAGTGACAATTTAAAAAATGGTAGAAATCATCATTCTTAAATATCTCAAAGTTGTTTTGCATGTGAGAGAATATCTCATAATTTAACTGTTCACTAATCAAGTTAATACCTTGTTCAGTACAATAATCAGTTCAAATTTTATAACATTTATCAGTTGACCACGCTCAACTGACTTACAATACCCGTACAAGTAACTTAGTATAAATTTTATTTAACTAAGCTTAATTATTGACGTAAAAATATTATAATTCTATATTAAAATATAATGCTGCTAGTGTTGATTTAATTTATACGTAGATAAATCTAAGATTCCGAAATATATGTAGCCCAAAAAAGCAAAAACACTTCAATACTCATTCAAAGTTTACTTGCGTATTCTTATGAAAAGCTACTAAAAGATGAGTAGTTGATTCATTTGTCAAGCAAGACAATTATACTGCATAAAAATGAGGCACGCAATATGGAATTATGGATGCGGTCCAAACAAGTGGCACGCGAGTTGCAAAAGGAGCAACCAAAGCTTTATATTTCATTCACTTCAGTATGGAACAAGTTAGGGGACCACTACATAACAGTTGAGTCGTTTCTATACATTATATGCAATTACATTCATATGTAGGTGTTCTACATGAACAATTACGGTAGGATAGAGACAAGAAATTTCCAATTATCATATGCATCCAAGAAATGTGTGATTAACAGTTAAGCTGATAAATGGCAATCCTTTTACTGTGCGTCAATCTTTCTGCATGTTAGTCATAAACGAGGAAAAAAATTCATGCGTTTCTTTACTTACTTAAGCATTACAGGACCATGTATGCAAGATTATATCTTTATTATGGTATCTATATTTAGGGATTAAGCTGAGGTAGTTTGTAAATGTGGTATAGAGAATAGATGTTCAACTAGTTGAATGCCCACTAAAAAGGTTATGGAGTTGTTCAGAAATTTGGGTTCAACACGAGCTATCTAAATGATTTTTCATCCTGTCACCAGCATCACTTCGTGGATAAAGGATCATGATGTATACTGTTCATTTATATATACATGATATCAACAAACTCTTCCAAAAGAATAAGCTCTTTGTCGAAGACACATGAATAGTTTTATGCCTAAAGCTACACAAGAGCCCTGAGTCATGAACATTGCATAGGCCCAAATCCACCCCCCTCTTGTTAAATTAACTTATATTTAGAAGAATGGAGGCAACAGATACTCCGATACCATTTTAGAAACCAAATTTGTCAATAGCTAATAAAGGTCTAAGGTGAAGGCACGATTTTATAGCTACAAGTTACAACAAGAATAAAGCTTTAAACAAAATATGGATTTCATTTCCAATATATGTGTGCTGCATGCTCCATCTAGTTGCTCTGAAGAAATTTTGAAATGATATTGAAAATCTTCTCTAATCAAAATAAAATAGGAAATTTGGGGGGCAAGTATTCAATTTACCCATTATCAAGTCATTGAATCAATTTACTTTTTTATCCCACATTCACAAAAAAGTAAACAAATAGTTAAACTTAACCCCAGCCAGCTACACTTTATTGATATCAAATGTTTGCACACCTCTTTGAAATGGACGGACATTAGAGGTCTGTGCTAAAAGACTATTCCAACCTTTTTTCCATTGACAAAAAACAGAAAGCTGACTGGGCCAATAATGTCCTCATCAAGAGCACAAACCTGGTCACAAAAACAGAAAAGCAGTTAAACAGAGTTATGACAGCAGGTGTATACTACTATTAATGCATCATAGTTATACGACTGAGTAGCAGAATCCAACCACAGCAAGAATGATTTCTTTTTCTTTGTTTCCACATTAAAAGAATGACATTACACTAAAGCAGAAACGCCACGAGTAACACAGAGTGAGGGTATTTTTCTTTCTAACATAATACCAGGTGCATCATAGTTTTTTTTTTCTTTATTTTGTGTATGTTTAGACGTTTATTAACCTGGATAGCAGAGCAGAGCTACCAAGCCAAAAACACTCCAGTGAGATAGCAGATAGTAAGATAACCACTATACTGAGAAAAATGAGCGGAAAGGTAATTTATACCATACATACGCTGAGAAATAGACTAAAGACATCATTATTATTATTAATCAGAAGTATATAAGGCATATTTAACAAGTCAATAACAAGAGACTAAAGCAGATGATCAGGTGCTCCACTGAGCAGCTGGGCAGGATGTAATTGAGATTATGCCTTGGCTGTTCCAAAGAGGATAAACAGAGGTTGTCTCACAGTATAAAAAAGGAGAAAATTATGAAATCTCATAAACCACCTTAATCTGAGTGAGCAGTAGTTGAACAAAAGGAGCACAAAGCAGGAATTCAGTGAAATCTGAAACATAGTAGCTGTCATACAGGCTGCTATCACCACTCCACAGAAACATAATGAAACACCTCTCTTCCATTGTGGTCAGACTGCACTAAGGACTTTCTCATTTAGTTGTCTGCACCATGTACCCCTCATATCCCCTCCTAAAAAATATTTTCCTATGGGATTTCTCGGACTAACCCTTCTAATCTTTCCAAAATCATATTGTTGTTGCTCCTCTAGGTTTATTTGGGGAGCAATACACTTTCAGGTAAATATTTGTTGATTTCTGACAAATTTTAGGATGTTGTCATATCTCTCTTGTCTAACTCTATCTTCACCAATGAGCCAAAGTTACAAATTCCAATGCATCTACTCCCTTAATATCTTCACCAACCCCCTTGGTTTTTTGAAGGCACATAGATCATCCTTTCCTCCTAATCATGGCATCAACTACGTCCATAGATCATCCTTTCTTGGAGTATCTATTATTCCCAACTCTCTCTACACTTTCTTTACTTCTCAATATTTTTGTTCTTGATACCTAACAGATTATAGCTTCTGGGCAACATCATTCATCAACTGTACCCAGAGCTTCAGTATATTGACCTAACAGATAGTAACTGCAATTTGAATGCTCAACCTATTGGCCACCAGGGGGAGCTAGAATGCAGAGGCTCTTTGGTAGTGGATGTCTAAATGGATAGCCTGAGCTATAGTCCCACTTTTGAAGGATCCCAAAGACCAAGTGGACCAAGAGTAGGGTGTGGTGGACTACCCTGAAGCCTTCCTCTTTGTTTCAGAAATTAGGTTCAAGACCACAAATAAAAACAAAAATAATAGCATTACAGAATTGGGTCTGACCGACAATGCTGAGGGAGAATTCCTTTTAGAGACATCAATAGCAGCCAATCCAACTCAATGAACATCTACATGATTAAGTGAACCTAATATATCATCAAATATAGTGTGACCTGCAGGATGGTGTCTACTATTAGCCAGTGAATCAGGTACACCTCCTTTCAACGGGATCATTACTTTTCTTCAGTGGTTTAGGTTGGTTCATTAGATCAAAAGGTAAGGCAATTTCTGTAATTTCAATCATGCACATCTTTCCTTTCTCTGATTCTTACAAACTCCTCACTGATTCTTCACATGGCTGCAACCAGTATTTACCTCCTTTTAAAAAGTCCAAGCTCAAGCCCAAGTAATGGTGCTGGGCTGGCTAGGACTTCCTGAAATTCTATCCCCCAGTGTGGTTCCACCAATACTCAAACTTTTTAAAGGTCCTATCTAGCCACAACAAATAGCATGATCTACTTTCTGCTTATTGTGGAACAACATTTTGTATCTTTCAGGAGTTCTGCATCCCAAAAACAGGGGCTATTGCATAATACAGGAGGGCTTTCCACTTCTATCCTCATCCTCTCCCTTGGGTCAAACTTACTTCCTTCACCTGAATAATTGTAATTTTTTTCTGTATAGGTTTCTCACGTTCAAGCTGCTGCTTCTTTGCTCAAGTCCTCAGATCCAATGGTTCTTGCTCTAATTCACTTCCTTCTTGGCTGCTTCATTTGAAACAGACAGCAATATATTTCAGGATACTGAGGCCAAAACCACTTGAAAACTGCCTTCACAAAGGTCTGCCAGTTTTCTGGTTACACCTTTCTCACCAAAGCCACCAACAAAGAGAAACAGCTCTCAAAGCCCTCACAGTATGTTCTGATGGCATCAAAACACATCTCAATAGTAATTAACCACCAAAAAGCCTCCTTTCCAACAATTGGAATTATCCTAGACATCTGTAGCTTTGACTCCCAGACCAGGTAATAATGCTTCATAATGTAGAGATTAACCAAAAGAGAAATTTATTCAACGTACTCCTCCCACTCTGAATCAATGGAATTCAAAGTGAAAAGCAACAACGGCTAACAACAGAAGTCTCCAAGAAATCAAAAGCCTGGTCTCCCCTGTAGGGAAGTCCCACATCGCCTGTCTAAATTCTTGGAGTGCGGCTTATATATTTGTTGAACAACTTCACTTAATGTCAATTGGTTTTAATTTAAAATCTAAGATGGTGTTATAAAAGCCTATAGCTCATCTTAGTAATTGTTTATTCTAGTTGGCTCATCTGGTTTGGCAAACATATGTGGAAGGGGATGTTGGGGAAGTCCCACATCGTCAATTCCAGAAGCGTGACAATTTCACTTAATGCCAATTGGTTTTAAGTTGAATGAAGTCTGATATTTCCCACTCAACTAATTAGCTAACTAACTGAATACACATACATTCACTTCCTCTGTCTATCCTGCCACTGCTACTACAGTTAAAGAGCTAACTAACCCTAATACCTTTAACTAACAAGTGCTGACTAAAAGAAGCTTGCCTATTTGTCTCTTTAGTGATTCCCCGTCTACCTGAGCAAGGAATTAAATATTGAGAGCTTGAAGATAGCACCTACTTCCTCATCGGCATAAGAAGAATCAGGCAATCCAATGATTTAGCCCTTTATAGATTCTCATAGAAGATCATTGATTGGTTTTCTACTGCTTCACCTGCATACCTGACGAAGCAATGAAGAATAGAAGAATTGGAAGACTTTGTCCGAGCATTAAAAGGAAAGTGGGGAAGAATGTGCCTTCCATCGTCAATGGTGTTTCCTTCATCAAAGTTAACGGCATTTGGGGTATATATCATCTCTGAGCCTAACAGAGATGACTCGGGTCTTCCTGCTCCAGCCCCAACCCCCAAGGAATAGTACCAGCAGTAAGCAAAGACAGCAAAATAAGACGGACAAAAGGAGATGGATTGACAGAGATCTTGCTGCAAAACGCGTAGCAGACATTTCTTCCTGAATTCCATGTATCATCTATACTTACTTTACTAACTGGGGTATGTAGCTAAAAATACATATCATTTAAGTGTGTAGAGGACTAGCATTAGCAAAATCATATGTTCAATTCATGTCATAAGATTCAATAAAGTTTTACACAGATTCCCAACTGCCTAATTTAACCTCTTATTTCATTTGTACTTAATTTGGTTACATAAAGTTTAGGTAAAAAGCACAACGAAACAAACATAACCAGCTTGACTAGACCTTCTAAAAAAATAAATTGCAACATAAGAAGGAACAAAAAGGTTGAAAATTGAAATTAAGTTAAATAACTCCATAATCCAAACACCAAAGAGATCGTAAAAACAACAAAACCTCCCTGGTTTTTTTACTAAAGCATGCAGCTAGCCAAAGATTTGGAAGTTGATGAAAACAATATTAGTTTCAGAGGTTAATCTCGTGAATTCAAACACAATAACACGCAAACCCCTAATTAACAGAAACGGGGAAATGTGACCTGGGAGTCAGCCCTGGTATCCGCCGCCGCAAGCATTGATGTCCTCCTCGACGGTGGAGGTGAGGTAAACGGGGGGAAAGTCAGAGACGGCGAAGGTCTGCTCCTTGGCGAGTTTCTCGACATCGGCCTTCTTCAAAACGGTGTGGCGGATGGGAGGGCGGTTGCGACGCTGATCACGCGAGAAGTATTTGATGTCGAATACGGTCTCGGGGAGGGAGTTGGGGATGCAGGGATTCTCCTTGGTGGTGGCGGGGCACTGCAGGCGGTATTCGGTGGCCAAGAGCATAGAGGATTTGTATTCGGGGTCGGCGCAGGGACCCGTGATCTCCCATGGCTTCTTTATGAAGCGCTTCAGACTCTGCACCAGTGAATTCGACGCCGATTTCGCCATTATAGGAACCAAACTACGAACAGAAGAAAACTGGGTTTCTCAATCACCAGATCAAATCCCACTCATTTTTTCCTTCATTCCCCTTCCTTTCAATCCCAAACAGACCCATACCCAGACCCGGACCCAGACCCGGACCCTAAACCTAAAAACCTTATCTTCAAGTCTTAAAACAATTTTATTTTTTTGTATATTATTTGTTTTATTTGTTTCTATTTAATATGAAATTCAAACTCATACTTAAAATCTTAATACATAATAATTAAAATTAATAATATTATAATTTATTTAAAGAAAATGTACCTTTATTTACATAATTTTAAGACAATGGATCATTGAGTACCCTCCCCACTTTTAACATCATTAACTTAAAGAAGATAATTAAAAAATGTATCCTAAGAGGGACTTCCTTTCTCGAGACTCATGAGATATCTCACAAATTGATTTGTAAATTACAAAAACATGGTGATGGGCTTTAATTCTTTAGTGTGAAACTAAAAGGGTGTAAGCCTCACTAACCCTTAAATCATATAAAAAGTTTCATTGAAGTTATCATGATCAATTTAACATGGAATGTAAATTTTGGAGGCAATTAAATGAGAGGTAACATAAAAAGAATCGAACAAAAAGATTAGTATACAATTTAAACATTTATTAAAATTATATTATTTTTTTAGATATAACAAGTATATATATTTAATAAAAAAATTGTCTACTCTTATAAAATACATTAAAATTTAAAAATATTTATAAAGATATATATATATATATATATATGATTTTTTTTATCTACAAATTCTCAAGATCAATATTTTTAGAAATATAAATAGATTTTATATGATTTAATTGTGTTTAACATTTAAGAGTTATTAGAGATAATTTTTATATTTAAGAGTTTATATATTCTTCATTTTCTAATTTTGTAAGAGTGTGATTGATGTTGTTTTTAATCAAATAGACGAATTTTAAGTGTAAAACATTTAATGTAATGTCTTACACCATTCACTCATAGTCTAGAATATCTAGTGTACGAAAAGACAAGAAAATTATAGTATAGAATAATATTAAGTGGTCTTTCAATAAACTCAATTACAATAAAATAAAATAAAATAGAGTTCAAAATTTGTATGAAGAGAATTTGAGTTAGTGGAAACAAATAATTGAAAAGAGGGGTTGTTTTATTATTGAAGACAAAATTAAAAAGACAAGATTAAAGCAAAATAAAAGATATGTTGATTCTCGAGTTCATTCATCATTCAATCATTCATCAACAACAAATTGTTTAGAATAAAATAAAGTAAACAAAGAATTCCAATTAAAAAATAGAATTGGATTATCAACAAACATTCAAAAACAAGTTTTAAGAAAAATCAAAATTCAAAAAGACCATACCGCGTTTAATGAAGTCTATTATAAAAATTGAAGAACAAAATTAAATTGAAAATAACTTTAGAATTCAATGTGAAATCCCAATAGAATCAACCAATAAGGTTTAGTCTTATGGGGATAGGGAAAAAGAAAATAAAAAGGCGATGCAACTAAGTTAACATGTCTTCCAATATAGAGTATGGAGTGTAAGATGATGTCCTCCCTCCTTATAGCTTGTATTCATTTATAGGTTTCTTTCTCTTGTAGATTTTGGATTCATATTATTTTTCATATATTGTTTCCAATATTTTTTTTCTCAAATTTTGTTTTTGTGGATTTTATTCTCGAGATCTTTTTCTCATATATTGTTTTCAATTTTCTAAATTTGGTGGATTTGTTTCAGTGAATTGGATTTTGACTAATCATACCCAGAACAATGAAATTTGTTGGGGTCAGTCTATATCAGAAAAATTTAAAACAAACGGTCTCCGATGATCCTTGAAGAGTCAATCGATCTAAATTAGTCACTAATTAAATTAATCACTAGTTTAATTAAAAAAACAATTTAAAATATAAAATAGTTAGTAACTAAAACATTGATATGTAATGTTAGATACAAATTAAAAACTATTTATATTTTTTTATTAATAATAAAAAACTACTTTTATATACAAATAATTTTTTAATTTATAAAATAGTATATACTTAATCTATATAATAATTAATTTTTTTTTCACTAAATTAGTTTATATGTACTTATTTTGTGTGGTGTAAGTTTTTTATAAAATATCAATAATTTTTTTATTTTAACTATTTCATTTTTACATCATAAATGTATATTTGTAAATTAATACTTCTTCATTCTCATTTATAAGAAAATGACTTCACATATACTAATAAGACTGTTTAAATACATTAAATTCTACTAATCTCTTTTTTTCTCCTAAATATTTTTTTCATAAATAAAAAAAAAGGCAGTTAATGCCAATGTAACTAATGCTTTGTTTGGATTGGAGAGTGGAAAGTTGAGGATGTGAGAGAGTGGAAGTGTGAGGATTTGGGAAGAGAGTGTGAAGAAAATTGAGGGTGTTTGGATTGTGGTATGTTTGAGTGGATGTATAAAGAAAGTTTATTAAAGTATGTAGGTGATGTGACGATTGTAAGGGTATTTTGAATTATTCTTAATGGTATAAATTGTAAGATTACAAATTTTTCCTTGTGTATAAAAACAGAAAAAATAAGTATTAATTAATTTGGTGCACATTTAAGTTAATTAAAATAATGTAAATTTGCAATTATAAATAAAATAAAATAATAATGTAAAATTAAAATAAATAAAGAAAATTAAAAATTTAAATATAATTAATTTTTTTCATTTCATTAATTTAAATTAATTTTGTTAGTTAAATTAATGTATTTAGATGATTTTTATATTATTTAAGATTATTTAATTTATATTATATTATGTTATATATATATTTATATATTTGTATAAGAAAATTAATATTAATGACTATTTTCATTTTTATTGTTATTAAAAATTAATATATTTTAAAAAAGTAAATGGGTATTTAAAATTTGGGTAAAAAAATGTGTATGTTTAAAATTTAACAATATATTATGCTATATGAATTGATAACATAAAAAAGAGATATTTTATATTTGATTTATGATTCTTTATTTGAATTTTTAAGATATAAAATAATTAAAAAAAAATAGCGGATGTTTATTTTACGAAGAAGGTTGTGGTGTAGTCAAATTTGTTTTAATGATTAATATTATTTATTAATTTTACATGTATTATAGAAAATAATAAAATATTATTTTTAATATATAATTATGATTAATACATGACACTAAAATATAAAACATATGATGAAGATGAAATAGTTATTCATTAAAAAGTAAAAATAACATAAAGTCACTACATTTAATTTAGAGAGAGTTTGTGACATGTTAATTATTTTCCTAATTTTAAAATTAGAACAAAATTAAGAACATAATAATATTAATTAGAAAAAGAAAACACGTCCATTAACAATATTTTAATCCTTTTTTGAGACCTTCTAATTTTTTTCTAAAAGACATATCTTATTCTTAGCTTATAATCATGTTACTTTTAATCTTCTTTTGAAGAAAAGCATACAATTCAACGATAAATATCTTTAACTTAACATTTTTAAGTTTACATCAAACCTAATTGAATAAAATTTACCTTATACTTAGGACAATCTCAAAATTATTTTTTATATTTTTTAAAACACAATAATAAATTACATAAACAAAGATAACCATTTTTAACTTACGGATAATTAATTTATTAATATAACTATTGAATTTGAAATGAAACCTTTACATCTATAATTCAAATATGTAATTAATTTAAATTATAACTAAATTATGTACATAAATGTAACTTCAAATGCATATTCAACTTAAACTACAAACTTATTCACATAAACAACTATAAAATAAATTAAACAAATTAAATTTATAATAAATAAACACATAATAAATAATTAAAAACGAAATATATATTTAAAATAGACATTTAAAATGGAAACAAAAAACACAAACAAAATATAAATTGAAAAAAAAATTACAAATTACATGTCTGGATAAGAGAAGAAGAAGAACACAACAAGGGAGGAAGATTAAGCTATGCCTAAACAATTTCCACCAACAAAACACCTGAAAACACCCACATTTTATTAAAAAAAAACAAAGAAAAACTGCAAAATCTAAAGAAAAAAAAAACTACAAACATAACCAATTATGCTATGCGTTAAAAACAAAACTTAATCAATTAGCCAAAATTTTCAGCACCATAATCGACTATGTCTTGTATTACAAAACAAACCTAATCGGTTATGTACATCTGCTTTACATCATAATCGATTAGGCACAATTTAACACACAAAATATAATCTATTAGCCTAAAAAAAACAGCAGATAATTGATTATGTGTTTTGTTAAATCGATTATGAACTATTTTCATGACATAATCGATTAAGTGTCTTGTGATTTTTCATTGCTAATCGATTAGACACTGTAAAAAATCATAAAAATGGCTAACTTGAGATTGAAGATGCACGTTCAACTCATTGTCTTTCGCATTCTACTCACTCATGAAACTGGCCAGTGAAGCAATTGAGATGTGTGTTTGAATGCAGATGTGTGTTTCCGAGAAACATGGTTATATAACAACTCTCGTGAATGTAACTTATTTATGTCACAACCTACCCAGACAATACATTAAGCATGTTTAACACAGTTAAAAAGATTCCATGTGCCAAAGTCAGAAATTTCTAAATGAAATAATTGTGGTGCATGGCAGATGCATGGCATAGTAGTATGATATCAATTCATTGAAAGAAAAATGAAAAAAAAGAAAGGGCACAATGGTAAAACACTCATGTATTATGTGACTTTCTCTTCTCTCATATATCTTTTCTCTCAAATGTTTCGAGACACCCTCATCTAAGCCTTTCTCTTTCACCGCTCCTCCACCTTCTCCATTGCCTTATTCAAACGGAGATGCACCCTCTCATCCGTCCTCAACTACAATGCACTCCAATCCAAACAAAGTGTAAAAGTAATATCATTAAATAAAATAAAAACAACCAAAATTTACTTATATATTTGAGATTTTTTTTTATAAACAACGAAAAAAAGTACAATTATATAATAGATAAAAGTAATCAAGATTATCTTGAAAGTTATATATATATATATATATATATATAACTTCGAAAGGAAAATGATACAATGACAACCTTGCTCCAGTATACAACTCTCTTTCTTTACCTAAAATTTCAACTTTTTGTATGAAATGACAAAAATATCCTTTTTTATATCATAAATGAAGAGTTGTATAGTGGAGCAAGTTGTCCATATATCATTGTTCAACTTCGAAAAGATTTGACAGCTAAAGAAAAGTATGTAGGAAGATCTTTTCCGTAGAATTATAATTTTGTTCCAATAACTAAGTAACCACAGACCATACTAATAATTGAGCTAAAAATACAGTTTTAATATAAAGAAAAGAACATCGAAAGAATAAAAACTTAAAAATAAATTTAACTTAATTCTTATAAATCTAAGTATTTTTATTTGAGTTATTATTAAAAAAATATTAATTCAATGATCAACTTGCTCTTTCTTTTTGAACTAGCTGATTAACTCGATCTTTCCTTTTTCAAAGAAAAAAAAACCGACTCACAAGCTAAACTATATGAAAAGGGGAAAGTGCAAGTTGATGAGCAAGATGACAAAAGAAAATAAGTAGTATATTATAAAAATGTAATTAAAATTAAATTAAAATCATAAATTATTGTCAAAAATAAATTTAAGAGAGTTTGAGTGTGAAGACATTTATTGTTTATGATTATTGGTTATGATGGCGTGTTTATTGGTAGAGAGAGCTGAAAATGTAAGCATGTTGAGATGCTGTGTGGCTTAAATACGCAGGCCCTGGAATACCCCTTTTGGAAAGTAGATACATTTATTTAGCTTCATTGTGTTTTGTGATCACGACAACACTATTTCATGGTCAAGACACATTCACCATTCTTTATTATACAATTAATACTATTGGTTAGGACCACACCACCAACAAAACCCATGTCACATAAATTTCGTCCTAATTTCCATTACATTTCTGTACAAAAATTGAAAATGAAAGTTACATACTGCTTAATGCGCGTCAACAACTCCGTTGAAACAAAATGTAAGGAGAGTGACACCAAATAAAAAAACCATCAAGTCAAAATTCATCAACATCACAATATGTTTTGCAACTCAACAAATAAGTATAAACATTCCCTTCCTGCCTAAGCCAAAGTTATCCTAGTACTAGTAAGATTCAAATTATGATGAGATGTGAATATGATTTTTATTTAAATGTATGGAGATTATATTTTTTTATATCAATAATTTTATATCGATTAAAAATAAAAATATTTTATAATAAATAAATAAATATAAAATTTATCTATTATCATTTAAAATTTATTATAATAAAAGTTGGTTTAATTTATTAAGTTGTATTGACTATCTTTACTTTTTATTAGTTAGTATATTTATTACATTAATTATGTATATACTAAACTAAAGATATTAGATTTTGAATATTCAACATGATAGATTAATTTCGTCCATATTGTGAGATTACCTTGTTTTAAAATCATCATATATATATATATATATATATATTTTTTTTTTAAATAAAAAATTTCATGTTAAGTATTATTATGCAACTTGATATCTTAACTATGCTGATAGTTCAAGTCACAACAATTATTTATCAGCACATGAAAAAGAATCACATCATATTTATTTATTCATATATTTATTATTTAGAAAAAAATTCATAAAATTGGATTTTTTTAATAGTTTTTTATGTTTAAAAAAAAAACAAATGTATACTTATTTAGGATATATTTGTTTAGGTAGTGTATCATTATTACTATTTTTCTCTCTCTCTTTTTGTTTTGTAGTAATGTCTTCAAAAGATTCTCTCTCCTATACTCAAGAAAAACCAAGATGTGTATACAAATAAAGGACATGCAACATGAAATAGAAAAACACAAGAAGGTGATTCAAGAACTATAAGATAGAGATGTTAGAAGAGAAAAATTATGACATCATAGAAAGAGAAGATGGAAGTGAAAGAGAACAAATGAGAGAAAGAACATAATAAAAGCATTTCTATTAAAATGAAAGGTACAACATGGATTGATTAAGAGAAAGACACATAAATCGTATGAAACTTATGAGAAAAAAATATTAAGAAAAATAACATCAAAAAGTTGAAACTAGTTTAAATGTTTTAAATAGGAAAAATACATATATACTTCAAGCAAATGTCTACAAAAAAATTTAAAGATTATTTAAAAGAAAACATAGTTTTTGTGATTCAAGAAATTAAGGGAAACTAGTATAACATGATTTGTAATTTTTTTTGAAAAGGATGGATATTCTAGAAAATGTTTTAGAAGTTGATGAATCTAACAATCTCCTTAACAAAGTAAGCATGAAGTGGTTAAGTGCATTTAAGTAGGTAACTAACTATGTGGTAATATAAGCTCATTAATCTAACAATCTCCTTAACAAAAAAATTGTAACTTCACATTGTTGATGAGGAATTTGTAATTTCTTCCAATTTCATGATTATAAAATTTAGTTTTGCATTGACCTTTTTTTTTTAATGTTTCTTGAACTTTTTCTCCACTTATAAATAATTGGTCTTTAGGTACTCTGGCTCAATTCCCTATCTAGCACCATTTACATCTTTATTTCCCTATCTAGCACCCTTTTGTTTTTATTTCCCTATTTGGCACCCTTTTGTTTTTATTTCCCTATCTAGCACTCTTTTATTTTTATTTCCCTATCTAGCACCATTTTAAAAATAAATAAATAATAAATTATTATTTTTTTAATAATTTTAATTTTGAATGCATTAAAAAATAAATATTTTTAATGTTTAAAATAATTAGAAATATAATTAATGAATAAATAAATGAGTTTTT
>Ga0123342_1000413_pt1 | contig 66625 bp, 23 predicted proteins | sample Turbeawhitnodule_FD_89960 | JGI IMG/M metagenome (GOLD analysis project Ga0123342, IMG submission 89960) | Root nodule microbial communities of legume samples collected from Mexico - Turtle bean Mexico white nodule | ecosystem: Host-associated > Plants > Roots > Nodule | place: Mexico: Nepantla... | reverse complement strand
ACGGTCCAAATTAGAACTTCCTCCACCTCTAGTCCTCACCATCTAACATTCAATCCAACATATATAAAAATTTATAACACATATAGCATAAAAGAACATATAAATTAATCCATACAAGCAAAACAACAACACTAATACGGATATTAATATCCACAAGACAACAACAAATTTCGGATAAAAATATCCGCAACACATAACCCTATTACGGATAAAAATATCCGCAACCCTAAACTATATTTCGGATAAAAATATCCGTAAGTCAAAACACACTTACGGATAAAAATATCCGAACCCCAAACTCATTTACGGATAAAAAAAACCGGAACTAAATTCTCCCTTACGGATAAAAATATTCGCAACTCTCAAAAGTCACTTGCGGATAAAAATATCCACAACTCTCAAAGGTCACTTGCGGATAAAATATCTGCAACTCTCACTCACTTACGGGTAAAAATATCCGGAAGCATGACGTACCTTCGACTCTGGTGCTCTGCTTGCGATAATGAAGGTCACGGTGGGTGCAGAAGCATGGAGAAGAACGTCGCTCACGGTGGTTGGACAACAAGCTTGCTCACGGTGGCTGGACAACACGGTGGCTCGGTGGCTGCGACACTGCTTCAGGCACAATGGAATGGAAGAAGAGAAGAATAGGGTTGGTGCAGGAAATTGGGTGCATATCACAATTATACTTTTCAGAATTTCATTAAGGGTATATTTGTCTTTTACTATTAGGTGATTGGGTGCCAGTTAGAATGTGTTGGGTGCAGGGAAAATGTGCCTTAACTTATTTAGTTTTTCTGTTTTAAGTTATTGAGCTTTGTTTGTTTGACCCAACTTTTCTTTTCTGTTTCAGTTAGGTCTTAGTCTTTTTTTCTTATATATACACCATGTATTTTACTTTATAATATACGTAAATACGAATTTATTTTGTATTGTCTTTTCTCTGTCTTTCTCTCTTTTATGCTTAAGTCATTGTCTCTTTTTCATTTGCAATTAGGGTTCATCAGAATCTCTCTTTCTTCATTGCAATTACGTGTGCTCAATTTGATGCACCACATCAGACAATGAATATTCATCTTCATTGACTATTGACTGTAATAACATTCATAAGAGGAATATTAAAATTCTTTGGTTTAGGAACTTTCTTTTGGAGCTTGCTTAAATGATGAAAAAAAAATTGAATAGTGGAGCTTATTATTTTTGAAAGGAAAATTAATGAAGGACTTAATATTTGTGAAGAAAATGCATTTTTTTATCACGAATTCATAAAAGTTAAATTTCATATTTGATGAAGAACAAGATTTTTGAACTATGATAATTGTTGTTATTTTATAAGATATTTTGTAGATAAAAATATATATAATTTTGTTGTTAATACATGCAAGAACTTTGAGAGAAGATTGATTTCCTACTTGTTTCTAAATTAGTAAATGACAATTAATTGTACTTTATTAGAGAATCTTGTAGAATTGTAGTACAAATATTCATATTACAAATCATTTCAATGATTTTCAAAGATGTTTTGATTAGTTGTCAGTTTAGTATCAAAAATTGTTAGCGATGTTTTGTGACTTTTAGTATAAAAATTGTTAATGATGTTTGTGACTATTCATAGTGCTAATTTTGCTTTATTCTTAGGAGATGTATTTTGCTTCCATAATCAGTATTTCTCTAATGGTAATATATTTAATGACAAAGAGAAACACTTATAATGAGAAGATCAGAAGGAAGACAAATTCATTTTGGTTAAAAGTTTGTTACAAAAAGTAAGGTTAGATATCAAAAGAAATAATTGAAGCGTAATGATAGACATAAAAGTTAGAGAAATGCAAATCTCAATACAAGAATGTTGTGTGTGATTATTGACACAAAAATGATACATAAAAAAATATTTCATCTAGAAAAGTGAGAATAAAGATAAAGAAAGACAAGTAATAAAACAAGGACTATGATAATGGTGATCGTGCAATTAATGCTACTAGTGATGCTAATATTATTCTTCATCATTATGATTCAATAAATCTGGTACTTGATGTGAGCGTGTGGATAATTGGTAGGGATGTTAGATGTATGTTACAACTAGGAAGAATTTCTTCACATCTTACATTCCATGTGACTTTGGAGTTTTGAACATGAACAAAGCTGAAATCGTGCTCTGCATATACGATTTTAGTGTAAGTTTCATACAACTGAAGTAGTGCATGAGTGACACAGCTTCAATTATATTACTTTTCATTGAAGTCGTGCTATAGTTAAACATAATCCAAGACTTAATGAAAGTCGTGTAAGTCCCACATGACTTCAGTACTAACCGATTTTAAGTGAAATCGTGAACATGTGTCACAACTTCAATACTAACCGATTTCAAGTGAAATCGTGAACATGTGACACGACTTCAATACTAACTAATTTCAAGTGAATCATGAACATGTGACACAACCTCAATACTAAACGATTTCAAGTAAAATCATGAACATGTGACACGACTTCAATGTTGATCCCTCCCTGTATGAAAATCGTGTGTCTCATACACAATTTCTTCATATAAAGTCGTGTCAACGATACACCACTTATCTAAATTAATAATATATTTTTTTACCCAATTCATGATAAAGTATACAAATGGCAGTATTTATGTGAAAAAACTTCAGAAGTATGTTATTGTAAAAATCAACAAAATTAATCTTATTATAGAATAAAATAATATTATTAGTATAATTAATTAAAAAAAATATGTTTCTTTAGAATTATACATATCCGATGTTATTTTTATTATTATAGAAATCCATTTTCACATAATGACTTATTTTTAGACTAATGTTTTCTAGAAATAGATTGGGCCCATAGCCATCTCACATTAGGGAGGTTATGTTTGGAGAAGTAAATTAGATAGAAAGAGGTCTGTGGTGCCATTCTTTGTTCCCAAACCCAAAGCCCCCCAACCAACCAGAGTCTCCATTGCGCCTCGCTCGCTCTATCGGTTCTTCCATAGTCACGCGCGGCAATTGGAGATTCACGCGCCACCATGGCCTCTACACCGAACCTTCCAATTTCCTCCCAATCCAACTCCTCCGCTGGCGCCGCATCGCAGTCTCAGCCTCCGATTTCCACGCCGGCGTTCCGTGCCTTCATCTCGCGAATGTCCTCGTCCCTCCGTCACGCCTTCGCACAGCGCCGCCCGTGGGCAGAGATGGTCGACCGTAGCTCCATGTCCCGACCTGACACCCTCGCCGAAGCCTACTCTCGGATCCGCAAGAACTTCTCCTACTTCCGCGTCAATTACGTAACCCTAATCGCGTTCGCGCTAGCGGTGTCGCTCATCACGCATCCTTTCTCGCTCCTCGTCCTGTTCGGCCTCCTTGCATCGTGGTCATTCCTCTACCTCTTCCGCCCCTCCGATCAGCCTGTCGTTCTTTTCGGACGCACCTTCGCCGATCGCGAAACCCTTGGGATGTTGGTGGTGCTCACCGTGTTCGTAATTTTCCTCACTAGCGTTGGGTCCTTGTTGATCTCCGCTCTCATGGTTGGATTGGCATTTGTGTGCGCGCACGGCGCGTTTCGCCTTCCCGAGGATCTGTTTCTCGACGAACAGGAGTCTAACAGTACGGGATTCCTCTCATTCCTCGGTGGCGCCGCCGCTTCTGCTGCCGTTCCGGCCGTCGCGCGGGTGTAAACGGCGGGATCTGGAAGGCCGGTGTGTCCGGTGGATTCTTCTCAGGTTGGTTCGGCCTTTTTTGTTGTATTATGTTGAATTGAAATTGTTACGGAGATATTCTCTGGCTTTTAAGATCCAAAGCGAATTGCTTAGGGGTTAGTTCTTCTCTACTTTTCTGTTTTACGCCGAGAGATTATTGAGCTATCAAATCTCGACTAATGCAGCTTAGTCACTTTTTTTTGCTTCTGAAACAGTTTGTCATATATAATAGATTTGTATCTCCCTTATTCTTCTATGGTCGAAATGATGCGTTTCAATTGTTGGAATTGGACTAGAATTTAAAGAATGAGATTACTGTGAAATGCGCTTCTGTTCTGCTGTGATCTGTAGTTATATATGGAGTTCTTGTACTTACTGAAAAAGTTCATCTTACTCAAGTTTCTGGAAAACTTCTATGATGCTCAGTTTAATATTTTGTTGAATGTTGGTCACAAAGATTAGATTGTCAGTTGTAGGAAGAAATTCTGATCTTTTTGTTGGATTTTAGGAAGAATTTTGTTGATGTTTTAAGTGCTTTCGTTATCTAATTATCTTAAAATTTTGAAGACAATCACATTCTTGTAAAAAAACAGCAACATTTGCAATACTCAAATTATAAATGAGAGAAATGATGTATCAAAAGTTTCTTATTTTTTTAAATCTGAGTGTGACAACTTTAAATGACAAGAAAGGAAAAAAGCATTTTGGCAAATTCTTCCCACACCTTCTACCCAACACAGATTTAAATTTTCGAAATGCTCTTCATTCCGAGAATGACCCGTAATTGAAAATAATATATTCCGGAAAAAATAGATCAGAAAAGATTTGTGTGTTCCGAAAATCAAAATCTGGAAAAAAAAATCAAAACCCATTCGGATAAAAAAATCCACAATAAAAAAATTTGTTCCAGAAAAAAAATCCTGAAAAGGCATTTTAGTCTTTCCATTATGAAATTGGGTGCACGTGCAGGGAGCAATTGTCAAGCATTTTTTATATTGACTAATTCGGTGTATTCTTTGTTTGGGTTAATTTTCTTTGGATGTTCAACGGGACAAAATTAACGGTTTTTAGTGTTATTTTTAAGTTGAAATTGGTGTCTGGTAATATGTAATTTTTTTCACCAAGTTTTGTAACACGCTATAAGAAATATAAGTTGACTGGTCACTGGTGAAGAAGATATGCAAATGTTACTGGGAGAGGATCTAAACTTGACTTGGAAGAGTTAGTAAGTTAGTATATAAAAATAATATTCAAATACACACAACTAAAAGTAGGTTGATAATTCATAAAAATCATCAAACAAGAAATAAATTATCTTAGAATGAAATATGGATGAGATTCTAGTATCTTTCTTTAAAGAAAATTCTAGTGATTCAATTTTCTATTTTCTGGGAATAAGAATTTTTCTGCCAAATATATTCCGACGCCCAGTAATCTAAAGCAAGGCAGCAAACAGAGAAGAACAACGGTAGTTTGAGCGAGCAGCAGGTGTCGGTGGCCGCGGAGAACGCAAGATTTTGGGAGTTGGTTTTATGAAGCCTTTCAAGATATATAAAGAAGACTACTTGTGGAGCAGTTTTTACTAGTCTTCCCTATGATATGGTGTTTCGGGCCCTACTGATAAAGACACTACAGGTCCATTTCAGTGACGTTTTTGAAATGAGATATCTAGGATGTATTCATCTCAATAATTCACTTTTATTACTTGCAAATTAATTTTAACCAAATAGTGGTTTGAGTTAAAAAAATTGTGTCACAAAGCAAGGATACAGCAAACATGGGAAGTGAGCTTCAAATAGTAGCAGGTAAGATGAAATCTGCAAGTTATGGCTAATGGTTAAAACAACAAGCTGATGCAAGTTTTCTGTTGGTCATTAAACAATAGCTAATAATTGCTTGTGGGTTTCTTTTCTTTCTATTCTGGTGCTTTGTAAGTGAAAAATAGGATCTTCTGTATTGTGGCTTCTTCTATGAACAAAAGAAGTCTAGGAATATGAAGAAGTAGGTTTTTAGATGAATAATTCACATTTTTTCAATCTTGTCGTGGCTTAACTTGAATTTTTCTAGAGTCTGTCTCCTATGTCTGACACACTGTTCCACCAATCAAGTTTAACATTCCATTTAAAACACGAAATTAAACGTTCAAATATCAACGATTTCATTCAACATTAAAAACAAGAGCGTGTTTATAATATAATTCACAAAAATTCATTTCAATTCACAAGTTTCGTGATTTCTCTCACCCTATCAATCGTTTATGCAATGAACTATTAGAAGATTGAAAGTGTTATTCTTATAGTTTACACGTGACAACTAGAATCAAATCATATAATTTAAAGCCTGCAAGCTATAATTTTCTTGTGTTATCACGAAATTGCAATTTTTTGTTATCAGACCAATTTACCTATATTAAGCAATTAGCAGTCATAGGTTTCCTCTTCAGAATTAGCATTTTGTAACAACATCATTGGTGAGGGACCACCACTGTTTTCTGTACACAAAAAGAAACACTTGAATTTTCTCATTGGTTAATATTCTTTTGCATGGATAAATTAAAAGAAAAAACATAATAACTAAAATAAGCAAATAAAAACACATAATATAATTTTATATTTGACTGAAAAAATTTACTCACACTTAACAAGTCAATATATTATTATTTTAATTATATTTTTATATTTTAATATAAATTATTAATATGTATTATATGAATGTAAGGTACAAGTATTTTATTTTATATGGTGTATCACTTCTCACACCTAATATGCATAATAATGAATTTTAAGCTCATGAGACTCTACACATAAACTTAACATACTAAACTATTGAATTTCATTCATCATATTTTATTTATTATAATATAATATTTTATTTTAAAAATACTGTAGAACGGTTGTTTTTTACTATTAAAGTGTTAAAAAAAATTATTCAAAATTGTACCGTCTGAATACTGGTCGGCATTTTGTCGAGCTCACTAACTGTTCAAACAGGAAAAGTAATAGCACAAGAGTCCGACATGGACCACAAGCCGACTTCCATGGCCCATTCACGCAACCATTTGGGTTTCAGTCCAATACCGCAGGCACCAGCGATAAACGACTCCACTTAAGGAAAACCTAACGTTTTCCCCACTCATGCATGTCCCTAATAACACAATAAATATTAATACCATGTTTCCGATAACGATATAAATATTATCCTCAATATCCTTGATTATGCTATTTAAACGCTCCAATTTATATGCATGATATTCATATTTTATAAGAAATGACCATGATATGACACATTAATACTGGAGGAACCAGAGAAAAAGTCCAAGCCCATTAAAGCTTATAAATAGACAACCATACACAAGGAGTATTTTAGCTTGCATCTTTGCAATACATTTACCATATACACTGTATTTTGTGTTCTCACTAACTTGAGCGTCAGAGTGTAATTGCAGGTGGAGCCCCATCGTCCCCAGAAGATCGGTTTGCAAAAGCCTAAAAACAATTGCAATCATGCCATCTAATTGACCGACCGAGCACCAAATTTTTTTTTGAAAAGAATTAATCCATAATTTGACCAACTTCGAATCGAGAGAACAAAAATAAATATAATTTTTTTCTCCAAATAACATGCTTTTGGGAATTAATTCCCTAAATAGCGATATTTTCTCTTTAATTATCTGGATAATACTTTTTTTTCACGGTAAAAAATCGGTTACCAGGAACCATTCTCTCACCTCTGTTTTTTATTTCCGCAAAAAAAATAATCCAGAATTTGGTTCCGCGAAAACCAAATTATGGGGAATTTCCCGATAACGAACATGAGTGGAGAAAGGTTGTTCGGTGGGTTATCAAATTCGATTTTTACAAAATATAATTTCTACTTTCAATTTTCGATTTTGTTATATAAAAAATATGTTTATTTGGAATTAATTATGCGGTAACGGAAAAACTATAAAAATTATAAACCATTAAAAACTAATAGGTTGTACGAGGTTAATGTTTTCAAACGGTGTTTCACCTTCTCTGTAAGAACTCTCAAAATAAAATTGAAAAGAAAAAACTATTTATTAAATGACTTTCAATCCTTTAGAAAACATGCAAGAGGTGAGGGGAAATGCAATAATCCTCTAAAAACATGCAAAAGGTGAGGGAAGTACTTACTCTTACAGTTCACACTATCAGCTAGAATCAAATCAATCATATAATTTAAAAGCTGAATGCTATAATTTTCTTGTATTATCAGAAAATTGCAATTTTTTGTTATCAGACCAATTTACCTATATTAAGCAACTGGCAGTAATAGGTTTCCTCTCTATTTTGTACATCATTGGTGAGGGGCCACCACTGTTCTCTGTAGACAAAAAGAAACATTTTAATTTTCTCATTTGGTTAATATTCTTTTACATGGATAAATTAAAAGAAAAAACAGAATAAATAAAATAAGCAAATAGAATGCACTCATGCAGTTACTCACTATGCTTATATATGGAAGTATTGGGTAGCACTCAGGCTACATTTATGTCTCTATTAAATGTTGTCTTGTCCAAATTATTTGGTTTGAATATCGTTGTCAAATTTTCAGGAACTCAATGACTACTGCAGCCAAGAAGTACTTCTTCAAAATCTTCTTTCCAGAGAAACACTCTGAAAGAATGGTATATTTTCTTAATTATACTTTCTGCAACCTACACTAATTACATGAACATATAACATTAATGTTCTTATGTATTACTGCTTAGAATATTGTTGTACACTGTATATTTACCTTGGTTGTCTACATTCTTTTATACCAATTTATGCTGTAGTTGATTTCAAAATATTACCATGCAGTTTCCAAAATATTATATCTTAAGTAACGTTGATCATCTTATTGTGTTTTTTCCGCAAATTTCAGGTTATTCCAAGTTCTTTTGTGAAGTCTAGACGCTTACGAAGAAGGAGAATCCCTGAAGATATCATCCTCAGAAATGTTAGTGGAGGGGTTTGGTGTGTCAAAACTCGTCTCGTTGGACACAAAATCTACTTTCAAGAGGGTTGGAAGGTTTTTCAAGCAGAAAACTGTATAGGAAAAGCAGATTTTCTACTTTTCAAGTATGATGGGACCAATGTATTCAAGGTGGTAATTCTTGAACAATCATCACGCTGTGAAAGGAGAGAAGTTGAAGAAGATGAGGTGATAGATATTACCGAAGAGGAAGAGAATGAAAAAACTGAGGACTATGTGATGGAGGACGAGGAAGATAGTGATTATGAGAATGAGTATTATGAGGATGAAGATGACAATTATACAGAAATGGAAGAAGAGAGTGAAGAAGAACACATGAAGAGTCAAAATCATCATAGTAGAGCTAGCAATAGTAAATTTAACTTTATGTCCAAAACATTTTTTTTCTGCATTTCTTATGAGTGCATGAATCAGCTTTTACTGATGATTGATTTATCTGGTTCAGGGGATAGTGCAACAAGTTCCATCCCCAAGATTGAAGGTCCTCATCTTTTTTTCTTTTTCTTTTTCTTTTTTTATCAGCAGGTCCTCATCTTGAAGACTACGAATTTGATCCACAAATGTATATTCAGCCTGAAAATCCATACTTTGAAGCAAAACTGTATAAAAATAGACCCAACGAATTGGTTAGAATTCTTATATATCCTTTTTACTTGTTTGTAAATATTGTCATTTTGACAGAACTCTTGTTAGATAAGTAGTATAAGTCCATTTACTTAGTTTATGTTTCTCATTGCTAATTGACTTACTTATAATCTTTATATTTCTAATTCCATGTTGAAATACAAATGTTAATTCAATGATTCTTTACTTCTTTTCTTACTCTTTAAGCCTAGTTGTTGCAGTTTCACTTTCCATAACTCACAACAATTACATGTTGTTGCTTTTCACCTCATTCTCCCTTATTGCAGCATATTCCAGCAAATGTCTTGAGAGAGTCGTCGCTTACTTTTCCAGAAGAGATCACCCTTTCACGTTGCAAATGCTTCCAACGTGAGGTAGTAACTTACCATTTCGACAATTATATGTGTTGGTGACCTTTGTATGTATTAAATTTTGTCTTGAGAATTTGAAATTACAGTTCTGTACTTTTTTTTGTTGGTGCAGGATATTCGAAGAAATGAATTAGGAGACAATCATTTGGGCTTTTCACGACAGACACCAATGTATTCGGAAGTAACAAAAGTGTCTGAGTGGCAAGATGGTCGAGTATGTATTAAAGGATGGACAAACTTTTGTACAAAGAACAAGATCAAAGAAAATGATGTATGCATCTGTGAAATTGTATCAGGGAAACACCAAATAGTAAGAACACTTCAGGTGCACGTGCTTGGTGCTAGGAACGAATGAACACACTAAGCAATCATATCTACCAGTGAATTGGAGTTTGAAACTTGCTTATTATGTAAATACTATGAACTAGTGTTTATAATTTTCTCATTTGGAATGCTTTCTGCTGTTTTCTCATGGAATGGTAACTATATTTATCTGCAGTTCATTGCACAATCATTTAGCATAATCTATTCTTAACCATTGATCTCTTACCCTACTTTGGACAATTTTTGTTGGAATTAATTTATTCTGTTTGTGGCTTAAATTTCTTTTGTTTTATTGGCTACTGGACAAATATGAATTTAAAACTTTTATGAGCATCAGAGATTGGTGAACAAATTTGGTATAGAAGTCACTTTCAAATGTTTTAGGAAATCCTTTACCAGCTTCTAAAATAACAGTGAGTTTTGTATTTGCTTTTCAACTAGTATTAATTTGTTTGTGATAATATAAGAGTGTTTGACTTATTTATGGATGTTAGTCTCTTCTTCTTTTTACTTTTCTAATTACTGTTTCCTAAATGACTTTAATGAATTGATTCTTATGTAGCATTCTACTAATAGTATCTTTTCAATATTAACTTACTAATAGTATACCTTTACAACTATTTTTTGTGATCTTTATGGAACTTTTCTTGTACAATTCTCAATGAGATGCAATTACTCAATTATTAGGTTTCCTTTGTTGATGCCTATAATTTTGATACACATGAGTTTATTCTCTAAAGACTAATTATGAAACATTACATACATTTAAAAAATTCAAAATCTTAATTGTTCTTTAGAAAATTAAAGTTGGAAGATGAATTTATACCTTTTCTCAGTATCTTAGTTATTTTTTTCATAATAAATCATCATCTTTTTTTCTTTTTCTTACAAATACCATCAAATGATTCTTTATTATTTTTCTACAAAACATTGCCATATTGTTGAAATTGATCCTACTACTCTTTCTCAAACTTCATTCCCAATGTTCTCACTCTATCCCTGTTTTTTTTTACTGTTTTTCACAAATTCCGCTTTTAAATAATTTTTTGCTAAGCTTCTTTTTGAAGTAGATTTATGCGTCCATAATTGTTTTTTATATCCACTCTCACCTTAAAAGCTTAATATCTGAGTTGAAGAACAAATGATTCACCTTTTCCTGGTTCATAACTCTGAAAGAATTGTTTCCTCAATCAAATAAAACTCACTCAACTTCCTTTTCTTCTACTATCTGGCGGCATTCAGAAACCAATATACAAATTAGAGGCTAAAATAATATGTATTTTAGACAAATAAATAAAAGGAAAAAATTATGGATAGATAAATAAGCACAACAATATGCCAATTTCCTATAACAACAAATTAGAGGTGTAAAAATTAGAAGTTCGATTTGCTCTCATGTAATAGTAAAAATGTCAATAATCTCTTGATCCATATTTTAAACAGGTTTATGAATTTTAAGATTTATTTATTTGTCAAATTAACAGATTATTTTAACTCGTTTTAAAAATAAAATTATTTTAAATCTAAAAGATATCATTTAACTCATTAATTAAATGAATTTTAATTTTTAAACACAATAATTCAATACATAAATAATCTATCTATATGCTTTAATAAAATAATATTATTTAAAAATATATAATTATTATTTCAAAAAGTAACATAAGTTCACCACCTTGTTAATCTAGAATTATTTGAAGGGTAAGCGTTCGAAAAAAAAAATGTTTTGACTTAAGTTACAATTTTTATTATGATTTTAAGTTATTTTATAGCTTGTTTGGAGTACATCTACACTAATCAACAACAGATACTAAGTTTTAACCACTAAATAAAAAGGAATATGGGTGAGTTTATTTAAACTTCGAAAAACAAAGTATTTTTGAAAAAAATATTATGAAGTAAAAAACTATTTATATTTTGTTATAATTATGAAAAAATAATTAAAAATGGTCCATTGTGTTTTAGAAAACATTTCCAGAAAAGCTTATTTTGATAAGTTGCCAAAATAAGTTGTTTTTTTTTTCTTTCTCTTTTGAAAAAATAAACAAGCATCTAAAAAATATCATAGGTATTTTTCTACTAAAGAAGGTACTTCTTGTTTTATAAAAATGGTACAAAGTCACCCTACATTTCTTGATATGCTACTCTGAACACTAATCCTTGGTATTCTTTAAAAGGTTTAAGGGTTTTGTCTTATGTAGAATGGTCCAAGCCAGAAACCCTAATAACAAGTAGCATGATGAAGTCCTCTCTCTCCAAGTGTGAGGGGTAAATTGGTGATTTGGAATGATTTTGTAAAAAGTGAAATAATGCAGGAAAGGGATGGACCTACAGTGTAAGTGGAGAAGAAGAAATAGCCGTTGGGACTTAGGGGTGCGGACAGACAAAAAAATAAAGATTGGAGAAAAGAACAAATAAATGTGCATAGTTGTAAGGAAAAACTAGCCGTTTGTCTTTGCAAGAAAACTACTAAGAAGGAAGGAAAGGGTACACCACATCTACTGTGCCCACCACACCCACCTGACAATTGTCTTCAGTTTTTGCTCTCTCTTCCCAACACAAGATTCCTCATCCCGCGCGCCCCCACTCACACACAATCATCGTCACGTGCCCCTCCTTCATTTCTCTCTTTCTTCCCATTCCTACATAATCCTCATCCAACTCTTCATCCTCCTGTTTATTTGTTTTCTATGCTCACTCTCTTCTCCCACACACCATTCCATCGCACTTATGGACACTGCTACTCACACTCACACTCTCTCTCACCAACTAATCACTCAAAGTCTCCTACTTTTTCTTCTTTAGTTCACTTCTTTCTTGCTTCATTCCTTGTCCTACTATTTTTCGTCTTGTTGTAATGGAGAGCAAGAACCTCACCTCAAAGTGTTTTTACCGTAAGCATTCTCAAAATGGGGTGAGGAATGCAGCAGATGGTTATTTTTTCCGCTTGTTTTTCTTTTTGTGGTTTATTGTGGTGCCAGTGTTTGGTGAAGAGCGCTGGGATGGAGTTGTTGTCACACAGTCAAACTTCCTCGCACTTCAGGCATTCAAGCAGGAGTTGGTTGATACTGAAGGCTTCTTGAGAAGCTGGAATGACAGTGGCTATGGAGCTTGTTCTGGAGGTTGGGTTGGTATCAAGTGTGCCCAGGGACAGGTTATTGTGATCCAGCTTCCGTGGAAGGGGTTGAAGGGGCATATCACCGAGAGGATTGGCCAACTTCAGGGGCTTAGAAAGATTAGTCTCCACGATAACCAAATTGGTGGTTCGATCCCTTCAGCACTGGGACTTCTTCTCAATCTAAGAGGGGTTCAACTCTTCAACAATAGGTTCACAGGGTCCATCCCTCCTTCATTAGGTTCATGTCCTTTGCTTCAGTCTTTAGACCTCAGTAACAATCTGCTCAGCGGGACAATCCCAATGAGCCTTGGGAATGCCACTAAGCTTTATTGGCTTAACTTGAGTTTTAATTCCTTCTCTGGCCCAATACCAACTAGCTTAACTCGCTTAACTTCTCTCACCTACATATCTCTTCAACACAATAATCTCTCGGGCTCTATTCCTAACTCATGGGGTGGTAGCTTGAGGAACCACTTCTTTCGGCTCCAAAACCTGATCCTAGATCATAACTTCTTGAGTGGAAGCATTCCTGCTTCTTTGGGTATCTTGAGTGAACTCACAGAAATTTCTCTTAGCCATAACCAGCTTAGAGGACCTATCCCAAATGAAATAGGAAGCCTTTATAGACTTAAGACAGTAGATTTTTCTAGTAATGCTTTGAATGGAAGCTTGCCCGCCACTCTCTCTAATGTATCCTCACTCACTCTCTTGAATGTAGAGAACAACCGCCTTGGCAATCAAATCCCAGAAGCTTTAGGCAGATTACACAATCTGTCTGTTCTAGTTCTTAGCAGAAACGAATTCAGTGGCCACATTCCTCAAAGTATTGGAAACATTTCAAAGCTTACACAGCTTGATTTGTCACTGAATAATCTCAGTGGAGAAATTCCAGCATCCTTCGAAGAGCTGCGTGGTCTTAATTTCTTCAACGTTTCTCATAACAACCTCTCTGGTCCAGTTCCAACCCTACTTGCTCATAAATTTAATTCAAGTTCGTTCGTGGGAAATGTTCAACTATGTGGATATAGCCCTTCTACCCTATGTCCCTCGCCAACTCCTTTTGGTTCACCCACAGAAAACCATCGACCCAAGAAACTAGGCACCAAAGACATAATTCTCATAGTAGCAGGATTGCTCCTTGTAGTCCTGATAACACTTTGCTGCATTCTGCTATTCTGCCTGATCAGAAAAAGAACAGCATCAAATGCAGAGGGTGGCCAGGCCACAGGGAGAGCATCTGCATCTGCTGCCAGGACAGAAAAAGGAGTCCCTCCTGTCGCAGGTGAAGCTGAAGCGGGTGGTGGTGAGGCTGGAGGTAAACTAGTCCATTTTGATGGACCATTGGCTTTTACAGCTGATGATCTATTGTGTGCAACAGCAGAGATAATGGGAAAGAGTACGTATGGAACTGTGTACAAGGCTACATTAGAGGATGGAAGTCAAGCGGCAGTTAAACGATTGAGGGAAAAGATTACGAAAGGTCAGAGAGAATTCGAATCTGAAGTTAGTGTTATAGGAAGAATTCGCCACCCAAATCTTTTGGCATTGAGAGCCTATTACTTGGGACCCAAAGGAGAAAAGCTTCTAGTGTTTGATTATATGCCTAAGGGAAGTCTTGCTTCTTTCCTACACGGTAAGATCAGTGTGATAATTTTTTCGTGTCATGGTACAGTTAAAAGTCGGTTTAATTTCTAAACACTATTGTATTGACAGTTTTACATCTTTGTGCAGCTCGTGGGCCTGAAACAGCCATTGATTGGCCAACAAGGATGAAAATAGCACAGGGGATGGCTCGTGGCTTGTTACACCTTCATTCCAATGAGAATATTATACATGGGAACCTTACGTCCAGCAATGCGCTGTTGGATGAGAATACGAATGCTAAAATAGCTGATTTCGGCCTTTCTCGGTTGATGACAACTGCTGCTAATTCAAACGTGATTGCCACTGCTGGGGCATTGGGATACCGAGCACCTGAGCTCTCGAAGCTTAAGAAAGCCAACACAAAAACTGATGTATACAGTCTTGGTGTCATCTTGTTAGAACTCCTAACGGGGAAGCCACCTGGTGAGGCTTTGAATGGCGTGGATTTACCTCAGTGGGTTGCCTCCATTGTCAAAGAGGAGTGGACAAATGAAGTTTTCGATGTAGAGTTGATGAGAGATGCTTCAACATATGGCGACGAAATGCTAAACACGTTGAAGCTTGCTTTGCACTGTGTTGATCCTTCTCCATCAGCACGACCAGAAGTTCAGCAAGTCCTTCAGCAGCTTGAAGAGATTAGACCGGACATATCAGCCAGTTCGGGTGATGATGGAGCCATCCCTTCGACCAGCGAATGATTACTGGGTGTAGTGCACAATTTTTTGCATTCATATTTCTCTCTTTAGGACTAACGTAGTGCACATTTAGGAGAGTAGGTAGTCTATTATTATTCTTTCATTCTTACATTAATTTTTTCTGCCTGTTTGGAGTGCTAGTGTCTGTATATAGTAGTGTGCTTAAATCAAGAAGTGTTCTCTTTAACACTTCATTGGTTCATTTTATATAAACTAGTTCTGGTTCTCTTCCACTTTCCAACTCTTTCGCGTTAAATTCTTCTATTTCGTCACAGTTGCAGCGGTGAAAATCAAAAGCACAAACAAACATCCTGTGAAAAAAGGAGATTAAATTAGGTAACACCACCTCTCTTAAATGGATTTCAACAATACACGCATTTAAGTTAATAACACCAGTGAAAAATCAAAATCACACACATCCTTTGAAACAAGGATATTAAATTGAGTTTAATAACACCATCAGTCCTAAATGGATTTTAAGAACACAACGCCTTTTAAGTTAGATAGTAAGTTAATAATACATTCACAACAAAAATATTTATAACATGAAAATAAAATAATATAAGCTTTTATAATTCTAAGAAAACTAATGCCCAGTGAAAGCAAGAGAAGAGAAAAAAAAAAACTAGAATTAAAATTGAAGGGGAAGTGTAAATTTGGAAGAAGTCAACTTTTCTTCCACTTTCTCTCAAATAAAAAAAAAACCATCGCCATCTCTATTTCCATTCCTTTCCACCAAATGAACCAAGTTCGTAATATGAAACTACCAACGAATATAGGAAATTAATGAAACAAAAATATATATAATTACCACATAAAAAAGGAAACCAATTAGGGGTTAGATACTCAACTGCGTTCACAAAAAAATTAATAACAAGAAATGTACAACTCTGAGTAGTTAAAGCACATTCATATCTTGAATGTCGTCGGTAAAAAAAAGGGATATATGCATATACAACAACTCTAGGGTTAAAACTAAAGTAATGTAACTACATAAGATTAAATTAATGAAACCAAAATCTATAAGCACTGCATAAAAAAGGCGAAAACAGAATTTACAGCCAAGCGCATATTAGCTGATGTCTCTTGAGTTAGCAGCTGTTTCTTCCGCAAGCTTCTCCCACACAGCTGCCATCTTCTCCGCATAGCCTGACTGTAAAATGGATGAAGTGAATTAGCTACTTTTCCGAACCACAAGATAAACGGCATCCAAACGTTCACAGCTAACAGAACCTATAAGATAAATGAACTTTACTTGATTGACAACAAACCCTCGAAGCATGCTTAGGAAGTCGCTGTTCCTCTCTTGGTCAATTCTTTCAAGCTCACTCCTATTATTCTCCTGCAAACATTCAACAGTCATAAGTGAAATCTAGACACAATATTCCATGATAGATAAAGACTTCCCAACGATATTTCATGAACATTTTAATGGATGTTTTGTTTTGTTTTTCTTAATAGAAATACAATTTTAAACTAAATATGAAGAACACGTAAGGAAATCACATCTTAATCTATATGGATAACAGAAAAACACATATAATGGAACAAGTTGCAAAAAGCTGAAAAACTATAACCTATTTTGACAAAAGATGAGAAGACCATCCCAGATATATGGAACTCAACAAAAATGAAAACTAGACGGTGAAAATTTTACTCTACGTGGATTCAATAGTCCTCTCTCATTTGATGTGACTCAAATTTTCCCTTTGTTCCTGTTCTGGTTCAAAGGTGTTTTTGGGTACTTGTATTAAGTACAATGACTTTTTTGTACGTATACGTGAACGAGGCATAAATGAGTTTCCCTTTTACTTTTAATGTTGTTCCTTTTATAGACAATTCAAGCCTTGAATAAAATTTGGAATCACCACCAAATTCTACTTAATAGTGAAAATGGATGGCTATATTCTAGAGATCAGTTGCGAGTCTTTGCTAGAATCTCGGTGTACTAGTGGGTTGTTATTTCGCGAATATAGTTGAGATTGAGTGAGGTCTCCCAGAAACTGATCCACATTACCAAGTCTCCCAAGGGTTGATCTCCCACGGGCCAATCCACAATACCGGGTCTCCCAAGGACCGATCTCCCGAGAGACGATCCATACCAATCATCCAGTCTCCCACGGGCTGATTTACTTAATTGTCCATGTAAAATGGAGGGATGACGCCCGGGGAACAACGATCATAGCTTTACATGTAAATCGTCTAAAGGACGATCCAATCATGTTACATCACTCGACCTAGTCACCCAAGACCAATGGTACAATTCCATTGAAACAACCCAGATTTTTTTTGTGATTGCAGAAAACAAAGAAGCAGAATACAATAACTACCATAAGAGAGAATAACAACAGATGAACTAGTGTTTCGGGTCAAGTGAATCATGTGATTCGGAATCTACTGTTCTGTAGAGCCAAAATTAGCAAAATTGAAGAGCTGAATCTTCAATTTTCAGAGGATGCTTATGCTAATAGTTTCTCCAAAACAAAATATCAGATGAAGGTAACATTATAACAAATTATACTATTAAAGCAAATTTTGATATATACAAACTTTACTCATAAATCAATACAATTTTATTCCCAATGAAACCAAGTTTATAGATTTACTTTCAATCTGAAAACCCGGTGAATTATTTATCAAGTTTTCAGTTTGTTTAACCAATAAAGCAAAAGCCAGAGGTAAGGAAAAGTGAACTAGAGAGAAAAAACAGATGAACAGGTCAAACTAGCAAATCATATGATATTAGTTTGAACTGGTTTTTATTTTTAGATGTTGGGTTCTTGCAAGGGGAAATTTCGGGGAAATTTGACACTGATGAGTTACAAGCATTACATATTAGAGACCAAGACACTACCTCCAACCCAAAACCTTAAGGTAATGGGTTTGTGGGTCTTCTTTCTAATATATTGCTCATGTAGTTCATTCCTACTCAATGTAAGACCAAACTCATACTTGGACTCTTAACAATCTACCATTCAAGTGCAAGGTTTTTCCAAGGTACTTCCCCTCAAGCAGTCGTGGTTACCTTTTTGTAGCGCCATTTTTATCACAAGACAAGCTTATCTAATCATGTTGGATGACAAGCCATAATTATTGAAATGCAAATCCTTGAACATAATGGTACATAGGAGTTAGTTCCTGTTCCATCTGGAAAGAATACAGTTGGCTATCGTTGGTGTATGCCATTAGAGTCAGACATAATGGTGAAGTTGACCGCCTCAAAGCTCGATTTGTGGCAAAAGGATATACTCAAATATATGCGCTCAAAACAATGAAACTTTCTCTCTGATAGCCAAAATGACTATTGTTAGAATTTTTCTTGCCCTGACAACCATTCATCATTGGCCTCTTCATCAATTAGATATTAAAAATGTGTTTTTGCATGGCGATCTTGAGGAAGAGCTCTACATGGAGCAAACTCCTGGGTTTTTTTGCCCAGGGAGAGTCTAGTCTGGTTTGTAAACTGCGTCTCTTTCTCTATGTGGTCTCAAGCAATCTCCATGTACTTGGTTTGGAAAATTCAGCCACATATTCAAACCTTTGCGCTGAAACGCAATGAGACATTATTCTGCTTTTTATCATCATACCTACCTTGGAAAATGTGTGTACTTAATAGTGTATGTTGATGATATAGTCATTTGCAAAGAATGACGTTGCTAGAATATCTAAATTAACAGAACACTTGTCCAATCATTTTCAGACCAAATATCTTGGAAGTCTCACCTATGATACCACAATTTAAGCCCTGTGATTTTTGGCCTCTACAATCATGTACTACTTCTAATTGTGCTGATTTAGTGCAAGAATGACATGTATGGTTATTGCATTTCCCTAATAGTATATAACTACATATAAATTATATCTATTTTTTGGGCATTGAAGTAACCCGATCAAAAGAAGGTGTTCTAATTTCTCAAAGGAAATATTATTTAAACATCCTAAAAGAAACAAGTATGATTGATTGTAAACCAGTGGATTGTCCTATGAATCCATATCAGAAATTAATGGTAGAACAGGTAGAAGTTTTCTCTGATCCTGAAAGATATAGAAGACTGGTTGGAAAAATTATCTATCTTACAATTACTAGACCAAATTTGTCTATTGTGGTTGGTGTTGTAAGTCAGTTCATGCAAAATCCTTGTATTGATCATTGGAATGTTGTCATCCGTATTCTAAGATACCTCAAAAAGGCTTCAGGACAAGATCTATTTTATGAAGACAAAGGGAATACCTCAGGATATTGTGATGTTGATTGGGCAGGTTCTCCAATATATAGACGCTCTACAACAGGATATTGTGTTTTCACCAAAGAAAAATTATCTCTTGGAAAAGCAAGAAACAAAATGTAGTTGCCCGATCAACTCGTGAAGCCTAGTATAAGGCAATGACATCTCTCACTTGTGAGCTTGTATAGGTAAAACAGGTCCTTCAATAATTAGATTTTTGTGAAGTCTAACAAATGAAGATGTATTGTGATAACCAAGCTGCTCTCCACATTGCTTCCAGTCCAGTATTCCACAAGAGGACTAAACACATAGAAATAAATTGTCATTTTGTTCAGGAAAAGTTGTTGTCCAAAGAAATATGTATTGAGTTTGTCGGATTCAATGATCAACTTGCAAATATGCTAACAAAATCCTTAAGAGGACGTTGAATTGAATTTCTGTATTCCAAGTTGTATCCTTCAGCTTGAGGGGGGAGTGTTAGAATAGGTAATCTTGACTTTATTGAAAAGTTGCTATGTGCTTTGTGTTGTACCTAGTTTCTAGGTGAGACCTTTCTTATTCTTTTCTCTTTTCTCTCATTCATTGTATTTGAACATCCAATATCATTATAAACAAGAGAACCCAAGAGAGGGGAATCAAGCTCTCTAATTCATTTTCTATAATTTTGTATTCATCTCACTAGGGAACTTATTGATTAACTTTGAAGCTATAGCATAGAATATATGTTTGAATTGAATGGTCTACTTTGTGTCCAATGTCAGATTTCGATGCACTAAACAACATAACAATGGCTTTCCTTTCTTTGCTTCACTACTTCAATGATAAAAGTCTGATCTAGAAATAAACCTTTAGATTACCATATACTAAAATGGCAATAGATCTAGAAATCAAATTTGAATCCGTAACCAAATTTGCTATTGAATTGATTGAAATTTTTAATTGAAGCAGACCTCAACAAAACAATTATAAGTGCATCAAAATATGGTTACAAACTTACTTGCATTAGAAGTATCAAGAAAATCAAGTGAAAATATATTTGTAGCAGGCCAAAACTATCATCAAAGCAAAGTGAGTGATATTAAGATCATTTATGATAATTTAATTCTATCACGTAAATTTTCCCACAATGTATTACCCGTTTATATAACTGCACACATGAGATGAAAGCAAATAAAGATAATATTCTTTAATACATGACAAATATGGAGGAGGCATACATAGTATGCCAAAGAAAATATGAAAAAGTCAATTCTGAAAGTGAAAATGAGTTAATATGCAGGGAGATAATAGCTCATAGTTTCAAGAGTACGGCTAATTCAGAGTTATACATGCTAAACAAGGGAGAGGACAACCCAACAAAAGGTTGTAAAATGTTACCTTGATTCGTTCATACTCTCTGTCTGCACAAATTTTAGCATTCTCAGTAACTCTAATGGCTTCGTTTAACTCTTCAATTTTCCGCAACCTAGACTTGTCTCCACCAAATATTTTGGATGAAGCAACCTCAAGCTTTTCCACCCGCGATTGTAAAGAAGCTAGTTCTGATGAGAGTGTTTGAACAGTCAACAATGCACTTGATCTGTCAGAAAATGCATTGTTGACAGCTAGCATTGTCCCAAGGTATTCATGTAGTTTATCCTGCAACATAAAGAAGATATTACTCACAACAACAGAAATGAGTTAGGGATTATTATATCAGGAGGTTAAAGCATCTATCATCAAGATAGTTGCCAGTTTACCACCATAGATTTTTAATAAGCTAAAAGGTTCTATCATGAGTCGCAAGAATATTTGTACTTGCCAAATGTTTGATTGTCTGTGTATTCAGCTCTCTATATAACCTGCTAGCTTTAACAGCCGCAGTTGCCACATTTTTCATGTCAGCGGCTCGTACCCTTTGAGACTCAAATATGGCTTCTTCTGTCTCAAATTTAGTTAGCTTTACAAAAGCCAGTCCTAGTTCACCCACTGTTTCACCCATGTCTTGCTGAAACTTGACAAGGGATTCAGCCTGTAGGTGTCAATGCAGATAAACAAAATCAAGCTCAGAGATCAAAGAAGAAAAAACAACACTTTTTATTCAGTTCCATAAACAAAAATGCACCTGGTAAGTCAATATGATAAAGGAACATATTTTAAACAACATCCAAATCCAATAATCACAGACACTTTAAGAGGAATGTTTTCTATTCGACCAACTGACGATAAATATTTTAAAGCTATTTCAAGAAGTAACTAAGAGAGCTATTATTTCCCCCAGAGTAAGCTAATCCAAAACATGCATTGCAAGTGTATTTGGAAGTGCTTTTATGGAACATGATTAAACATATCTTATAGTTAAGTGCCTAAGAAGGTATTTGCCCATTTGGCCACGCTGATAACCTCAAAAGTAACTTAAACCTTCTTACAAACTCTTTAACTTCCTTCAATAATTTGACTACTCACAAAAGCTTATCTTTGTAAACTTATTGAATGAACTTATTGAACAACCACTTACTCAAGCTCAATGCCCAGATACAACATAGTCAACGACTAACAAACATGGTAGCCAAAAGCTTATAAAGAACTTAAGAAGTACTTAGTTAAGCTTATTACCCAAATGCAGTTGGCTGATATTATATATAATGAACTTATTGAAGAAGCAATTAGTTAAGCTGATTACCCAAAATGCACCACAGTCAACTAATGAACACGAAAGCCAAAAGCTTATAATGAACTTACTTAATAAGCACATAGTTAAGCTCATTACCCAAATGCACGCAGTTAATCCTATGTATAATGAACTTATCGAATAAGAACTTAGTTATGTTGAATGCCTAGATACTCCATACCAACAAACAAGGAAGGTTATAATGAACCAATACCTACTAAGTAAGCACTCGGTTAAGCTCACTATCCAAATGCACCATAATGTGAACTAACAACCATTAAAGCCAAAAACCAGAGAAACACAAAACCTGCTGAGAGACATTGCTAAGATGGTGCTCAAAGTCCACCAACTTATCCTTCCTCTCCATAAACTCCTTATCCTCCTCCACAACCAAGGGCTTGCTCCCACCCCAATCATTGGTAACAGACTGCTTCAACTCCTTGAAAATCCTGAGCAAGTCCCTCCCGCCCTTGGCCGGCTGCGTCACCTCACCCACCTCCGCCTCTCCCCCAAACAGCTGCCTCGGTAGCCTCACTGCGCCGTCAAGCATCCGCGATGCGACATCGGTGGTCCTCGCCAGCGGAAGCCGCCCCTTTGCCTCGAGAAACACCCTCAGCTCCTCGCTTCGCCCGATCACTGGGTGCGCCGCCAGCTTCCTGAGGTACTTCTCCAGCGCCACACGCCGCTGCTCCACGAACTCCTGCTTCTGCATCACCTGGCTCTCCACAGAGCTCTTGTCCGGCCTAACGGGGATGAAGAGCCCACGGTAGGTCTCCGACAGCCGGTCGGCGAGCGTCACAACGTCGCGGAACCTCCGTCGGACGGAGAATTCGGTGCCTTCGCCGCCGAACTCGGGAAAATTGGAGCGTGTGGTGATGAGGTAGGTGTAGAAGGTGGCAGAGCCGGGGACGAGGGAGGTCGCGAGGTCCTGCTCCTTCTGAGGATCGGTGACGGCGATGTGGAGGTAGTCATCGCAGCCAGATCGGGCGGGGGTTCTGTCAATGGCTTGGTCGTGACCGTTGGAATCGAAGGAGGTGAAGATCGCGTCGGCGTAGGAGGGAGGGTCGAGGAACGAGTTGAAAGGGGAATTAGGGCTTTGCGGAGGCGTAGGGCGGTGGCTCTGGCGGTGGACGTAGTCGTCGCCGTCGTCGTCGAGGATCAGCGACTCCATTACTTCGTCGTCTTGCGAGGCGTGCATAATCTGATGCTGTTCGTCGTTGGAATCGTGACTCATCATTTTCGAGGATCCGGTTATGAGGTATCGTAGCGATTCGAAATCATAGCGAGGGAAGGGTGAAGAAGAAGGAGAGTGAGAGTGTGAGGGAGGAGTGAACGAGTTATGACTCGGGGTTGTAGGTGAGTCAACTCGCGTAAGAAAAATAGGATAGGAATGGGACCAAGAAATGGGTTCCAGTGCCACCAAACCTAACAAGCATGCGAAACGCGTTTATCTTGTTTGTGACGCATGTCCTGGTTTGATGCAGAAGAAGCCAAACGAACCCCTTAGAAATAAGTGCTTTCTTCAAAACCCAAAACTTGCTGCAGTGTTTCTTTCCACCCTCACAGAATCTTATTCATGTAAATCACAATTGTTCTATTTCCTTTTGTCTTCTTCTCTGCTCAATTTTTGTTTTCTCCTCTGCTCAATTTTTGTTTTCACTTTTCTGTTTTAAATTACTTCCATTCTTCACTAAACATCACAAAGTTCTTCAGAGATTAGATTCGAAGATCGATGGAAGAGTTCTCTGCACATTCCGTTTTTCATATAACCAACCTTTTATGTAAATCTTACTCATATCATCTTGTTAACAGACTATATACTATATAGTTAGTTTAAACTTTCTCTTTAGAGTGTCATTATTTTAAACTTTAATTTATTCTTTTTACATTTTCATCCATTCATAAATGTCACATCACATGTAGTAAATGTAAAAGTGTTCAATTAAATGTTTTGTGAAAAATATTTAAAACTCACTCCAATGTTCTTTTATTCTTCTTTTACATAAAATTTGACGAGAATATTTCCAATCCTGCATGTTATATGTAATAAAGTTTCTCACATTAATTAGCACTGTAGAATGTACATTTTATAGAACAAAATGAGTAAATAGATAGTTAAGGATAATTTACATATTTTACCTTTTAGTATAAAAAAGAATTTATAGTTTTAATAAAAAAAAATTAATAATACTGTTCATTTTGTGTGAAGGCAAACATGCTAATGAATCATATATGGTTAGAGATTGAATCAGCTTAGCTAATTAAATTATACACATAACGCATTCTAATATGGTCTTCTTGTATAAATTTTTTTACTATTAATTCTGCTATATTTATTGGGGGTGTCATTATTGATAGGACTAAATATAGCATTATCATTGTGCTGTGTGTTCCTCTTAATGATTGTAATAATTAGGATGGCATTTTCATTAGAGAATCTTAGAAAGAAAATTGGTACTACATTTATCATGGACAATTAACATGTGAAGATGTTTTTGCTTTAATTAATGCTGATTTGAAATGAAACACTTGTCTTCTTGTTACCACTGTAAGAGATCTCCTTAACTAGTTTCCTCTTTGGTAAGTGATTCTGTTTCCTGCAGGTCAATATTGTGAGAAAAACAAGTCATTGGTGTGGATTAGTGGTTATGGTTAACAAGGCCAAATCTTCCTCTTATGAGAGATATCATTAGGATGGTGGATCGCATGTGTGCAAATCCCTCAGTCATGTTTCACCCCTTCTGTTTTTCATGTAAACCAGTGTTCATAAGGACTTCACTTTTCTGCTTTTACTCTTTCATTCATAATATTCATGCATAAAGTATTTCAATTTCAACAATTTACTTTAACTCCTTCAGGTATGATACAATCTATGGAAATTTTTCCCATTAGTTCATGCACATAAAATGGATGCGTCACACATGGAGCATGCACAAAAAAGTTCATACAGCATTAGTGAGTTGGATGAACTTGCAAGGACTACAGTAACATGTGCATTTTACAACAAAGGAAACATGTCATTTTCAGCGTGGTTTCTAAGAAGGCCCCACTTCTGGTAAAGACACGTTTCTCAGAATTGATGGGTTAATTTGCTGTTTAGTTTAATTTCCTTGTTCTCTCTAATTATTCTGGAAATTTGCTAAAGTTCGTACCCACTTATAACAAACCATGAAAACGAAAACCCAAGAAATCAAAACCCAAACAAGAATTGATGTAAAGTGGCTAGCTAGGAAATAGTTATTTTACCAGACAAATAAAAAGGTCTTGCGAGAGAGACCAAGCACCAGAAAACTTTGACAAGGAATTGGTTTCTGCTCTCGTGTCAATTCTCAGCTTTCTTTCACGGTCTGTGTAACGACTTGTCAAGTACTTCCTTTTTTTTCCAACACAAGAATATGAGAAAAGTCAGCAACAAACTCTACCAACCTTCATATATGATGTTCTTTCTTTATTTCTTGTTCACCTATCCGATTGGTCATTGCTTTCCCATCTCGATCGTGTTAAGCTTTGTCACATGTTGACATGCTTTCATTCTCAGCATCTAACGGTTTTGTTTTGTGTTGTGACAGACCAAAACAATGTTTAGGATCTCCTTGGCTAGATGCATGTTTTTATCATCAACTCAAATGTAGCCATCATATCAACTCAATTACTGTGAGAATACTAAGTCAATAGAGGAAAAATCTATCTTCCTTCAGATCTAAGATTTTATGTAATTTGCATCACATTGGATTCTAAAATAGACTTGTCCAACCTTTAACATGTTGTTTGAGATGTCATTTATGTATAGAAGGTTTTCATCCTTAAGAGGGTCCACAGCAGCTAACTCATGGATGCAACTATAAGATATCATCAATGGGATCGTATAATTACTGTATCTTGTGTATATAACTTATGCAGGAGAACCAGTAATATGCATATGTTTCTATATACATGCACTTTGCCACGTTCTAATGCATTTTTTCACCATTATGTAGAAGAAACTAGTTTTCTTTTTTTTGAATTGGTTACTAATTATCATAATACGTTATATAACAAACAGATCATTAGGGAAACCAAATCCTCCATCATATGGTCAAACATCTGAGAAAGTGTCTACTAGTTTGTTTCACATGTGGCACTATGGTGATCGAGCCATGAAAATGTTCGTCACAGTGATTATTCTTATTGATAATTGTACATTCAATTGAAGTACGTATGCTTGAGTATGACAGGTTTGTGCTGTGTTATAACTGTCGTTGATCATCCATCCACGTTTGAAATATCGTGAGATAGGCCACCTAATTTAATACTCGATCTCAAGTTGCATTTTTCATGAGTATCTAACTAACTAAATTCTAGTTGGACTCAATCAAATCGTGTTAATAATCCACCCTATATTTTATTTGGTACCTAATGGCATACCATTCTCTAATTTTAAATAATGCTAGTTTCTTTCCTATCAATAGCCACTTGAATCAAACAAAACTATTGGCCTAAATATACCAACACAAGCTGTAATATATGGCCGAGATATGCCAAGCTACATCAAAATAGAAGACGTCTTCACCACATTTCCTAAAATTACCTTTCACCTAATCAATAGATTAACACACTTGGTTAAAGATCATATATCAGACTAATAAGAGACTTAACATGGTTAAAGATCATATATCAGACTAATAAGAGACTTAACAGTGATTGGTATTTGTTAACTCTGTCCAACACTTATATCCAGGTTAAGATATACATTTAATAACATTTATTACTTATAACTACCGAATATCGAACACTGACTTAAATGTCGTCAAAAGACCTTTTTGTAATATCCCAACGTGTGTCGACCATCGAGATCAAGAAGTTGTAGGCGAACAAGACTCCAACAATCGTTTCTTGAACAAGTGGCCACTTTACATGTTATAGAAGAAAAGGACGGCAGAGTATAATCTAAAAGAAAATTAATTAACCTAACATGAGATCCTAGGCTTACAATTTAGATCAAGGCAATATTCAAGTGGCAATTACGTTATAAAACAGAGTGTTTAGTCTAAACAAAGGGCCAACTATGTTTTCAAAAGTCATAGTTGTTTTTAATGTGCATTACTTTTTCATCAAAAGGATTACCAATCCTTTTAACAAGTGATTTATTTTCTCCAACAACCGAAACAAGAAAAAAAGTCAAATTGGACTAACGCAAAATTAATTTGCACTTTTCTTCACTTTCCAAACTTGGCTTACAATTATTAATAATACTGAATCAATCCCAAACAACAAGAATGGAAACAAAGTGCAACAGTTTGACGGGGCAAGGTTACTTGCACTGAATTACTCGGTAGTTTGCTACTGGCAAACCATTTCAGAACATATGGTAACTGCTTGGCAAAAAAGATGCATAGGACAAGCTTGACTTGGACAGCAAAGATAAAAAGAGTAAAAACCTTTTTGCTGTGCTTTTTAGTTGTGGTCCCTTTGAAATGTGGCATAGTTTTACAATAATAAAAGGAGTGATTGCAATTGCACCGCGTTAAATGCTAATTAAAAGGAAAAGCAGTAAATTATTGTAAACCCATCTTAAGTATAAATGATTCCTGAACTGTCTGGGAGTAATTATGCTTGGAGAAAATTCAACCTCCTAATGAAGACTTGAGAAGCAAGCATTCAGGAACGTAATTAACTAGTGGGTGCAACAACTTTTATAGGGTTGAACTAAGTTTCTTAAGTGCCTCTGACCAATTTGCCGTAACAAAATTACCTAATCTGCCAACCTCAATGACCCTATCTCTCTCCTTCCATCTCCCCTATATAAAACCACCCTCTCCCACTATCTCTTCCATTGCACCTTGCAACCTTAACCATCATTGCCACATACCTGTTTCTTGCTACACTGCAACCATGGAAGCTCTCAAGACCATTTTCTTGCCTCTTTTTCTTGTCTTGGCTTCAGCATTGTATTCAGCCAATGCCAAAATCCAGGAGCATCAGTTTGTTGTACGTTCTCTTTCCCTCACATTTTTTTTTTTCTCTCTCTCTCTCTCTCTTTTTCCTGTGTCCCTTTCTTGCTGAGATAATTATTAACCTGTTGCCATTTGTGACGAGACAGATTCAAGCAACACCAGTGAAGAGGCTGTGCAGCACTCACAACACCATCACTGTGAATGGACAATTCCCTGGCCCAACATTGGAAGTCAACAATGGAGACACTTTAGTCGTCAAAGTCACTAACAAAGCTCGTTACAATGTCACCATTCACTGGTATCATATCAAACCAGTCCAACATTTTGGCTTCACTCTCACCATTAAACAGGCTTCATTGTTTACTTTAAAAAATCACATATTCATACAACATTTTTTTTATTCTTTTCCTGTTAGATTAACCATCTTATTCTACACATATGACACTTGGCAAGAACTTTTTGTACCAATAGAAATTTTCTATAAAAAAATGAGCATTAAATAACTTTGCACAATAAATTTTTAACAAAAAACTTCTTTATCTTTGTATTCCTAACATGTGCTCGTGGTCCATGGAAATACATTAAAAGCTCTCTTTTTTTCACTTGTGAGAATTGAATGCAAGAGTATCTGCCTTAATAAATCGTGTCTCCTATTGACTAGTTCTAGAAGGCAGTTATAGCAGTATTTATATTGCATGCTACGTTCATCAGTTCATGCATGGAACTTTTAGAAGAAAATATTTGAGTGGCTTATTAGTTTTTGTAGCTCTTCTAGTTAATTGATTTGTTGTATTTGTTTAGGCATGGTATTCGGCAGATGAGAACAGGATGGGCTGATGGACCAGAATTTGTGACTCAGTGTCCCATTCGTCCTGGAGAGAGTTACACCTATCGTTTCACCATTGAAGGACAAGAAGGAACACTTTGGTGGCATGCTCATAGCTCATGGCTAAGAGCCACTGTTTATGGTGCTTTAATCATTTACCCCAGAGAGGGAGAGGCGTATCCTTTCCCTAAGCCAAAGCGCCAGACACCAATTCTTCTAGGTAATCATTATAATTATAATTATGGTTATACTAATTCACATATATGAATATAATATTTATTGGTAATCATGACACTAATGAAAACGTGGAGGGACTATTAAGAAAATGATTATTGCGGATTTGTAGTGTTTCTTTTGCTTTTGACAAATGTTATGCACTTGATGGAGATGGTTTAACGGTGAAAACAATGATGATCATTTATTAGGGGAATGGTGGGACGCAAATCCGATCGATGTTCTGAGACAAGCCACACGAACAGGAGCAGCTCCGAATATTTCTGATGCATACACCATCAATGGCCAACCTGGCGATCTTTACAAGTGTTCTACCCAAGGTCTGATAAACATATCATATCTCTCTAATATACAAACAAAATCAATATCTCAATGATAAAATCATTAAAAATGACACAGTATTTACATAACACAGCTTTTGAACAACCAAACATGTTATTATATGCCTGCCCCTGCATTCTGGTCCCAGGAAACTAAGAATAAAAAAAACATTGTCCAATGATTTTATAAATCTGACTTATATTTTGTTGATGATTGGCAATGTAGGTACCACCATTGTTCCAATAGATTCTGGCGAGACCAACCTCCTTCGAGTCATCAATGCTGCACTCAACCAACCCCTTTTCTTCACTGTGGCCAACCACAAACTCAAAGTGGTTGGAGCCGATGCTTCCTACCTTAAACCCTTCACCACCTCAGTCATCATGCTGGGTCCAGGCCAAACCACCGATGTTCTCATCCAAGGTGACCAACCACCCTCACGCTACTACATGGCTGCACGTGCCTACCAATCCGCACAAAACGCCCCTTTTGACAACACCACAACCACAGCCATTCTCAAATACAAATCTGCACCATGTCCTGCAAAGGGTGTCTCCATCAAACCCCTTATGCCCTCTCTCCCAGCTTACAACGACACCAACACAGTCACTACCTTCAGTAATAGCTTCAGAAGCCCCAGAAAAGTTGAAGTCCCTGCAGAAATCGATGACGACCTTTTCTTCACCATTGGCCTTGGACTCAATAACTGCCCTCCAAATTTCAGCCCAAACCAATGCCAAGGTCCAAATGGCACGCGTTTCACTGCCAGCATGAACAACGTCTCTTTTGTCCTCCCCAACAACGTCTCCATCTTGCAGGCTCATCACCTTGGAGTGCAAGGAGTGTTCACCACTGACTTTCCTACACAGCCTCCTTTGAAATTTGATTACACTGGTAATGTGAGTCGTTCACTGTGGCAACCCGTTCCCGGGACTAAGGTGACCAAGTTGAAGTTTGGATCGAGGGTGCAGATTGTGTTGCAGGACACTAGCATTGTGACCCCTGAGAACCACCCGATTCACCTTCATGGCTATGATTTCTACATAGTCGCAGAAGGGTTTGGAAATTTTGACCCCAAGAAAGACACTTCTAAGTTCAACCTTGTTGATCCACCTATGAGGAACACCGTTGCAGTACCTGTGAATGGATGGGCAGTTATCCGATTTGTTGCAGACAACCCAGGTAAAATTAATTAGTCCAAATCAAATAGTATTATGCACTAAGGACAAATTATTACACGATGACAATATTCACATGACATGTAATCATGTCATATAGATATTACTTAATGAACACTCCATGATCTGAGATTATTTAATATACCTTTGCATATACTGAAAGTATAAATTTTTTTCATACCATCAGTTATCATGATATGCAAGATAAATCCCATTTTGCAATGTCTAAAACTTATCGAAGATTTGAGCTTAAATGAAATTGAATTGGGTGATGTGATATTTGCAGGAGCTTGGATTATGCATTGTCACTTGGATGTTCACATAGGGTGGGGTTTGGCTACTGTGCTCTTGGTGGATAATGGAGTAGGGCTGTTGCAGTCCATAGAGGCCCCTCCAGAGGACCTACCTCTGTGTTAGAATAATCAAAAGCAGAATTATATTGAATTATTGAATTTGTATCTGTAGTTCGTAATTTTTCCTAGTTCATTGTTGTTTCCCTGTATTGAGGGTATTTCTTCTTTTGCAATGTTTTGTTGTTCTTCTCATATAGAGATAACCCGGGATTAAAAGAGATGGTGATGTGATTTCAACACAACTTGCCGTCTTATACGCTCACAGGCCCGATTCATTAAACTGATATTACTTGTTTTGATCCCTCACTTTTCTTATTCAATAGATTAGTGTGTTTCTTTGTACGTGTGTGTTCCATAGCAGAATTTAATGGTTTTGGCAAATTAAAACACGACATAATTTAATGAAATAAGAACAGTGCATAGAATAATTACAATGGATGAAGTGGACCATTGTGGTTTATGGTAGATGACCAAATATAGTGCCAAGTGTTCTCATGTGTTACATTGTGGGAAAGGTCAATGTGGGTGCAACAGCAGTGGAGGATTTATAAGTAACACAAGAGTTCATTTTGCACAAGTAATGTAACGATTATGACCAAAACATTCTGGTCCCCAACTCTTTACTTTTGCCAACAAAGTCACGAATTGGAAAAGCACTAAAACACATTAACAAATTTACTTCTTACTATATTTCTTTTATACTCAATTAACCTCTCATTATAAATTTCCATATTAACAAAAGATATGATCAGATTAATTTATAATATTTAAGTAGATCTAAATCTCTCCTTATAAACATTTTTTAAAGTTGAATTAGACTTTAAAAATATCTTCTTTCACTTTTTCATTGATCTCTTAAATCTGAAATATTAAAAAATGGATGTTTTCCTTATGAATGTTTTAAAACGCAATTCTCATCTAACATTACAATTATTTATATAAATCTTTGTAAGTTTCTGCGTAAATTGAAATAGATGCTATTCTCCATTCTTATTTTATTCTCTAATAATATTCTAAAGCGCCATGATTTGGAACGTATTATTGTTATTTTAAAACAATAATATTTAAAAAAATTGTTCCACGTGCCTTACAATTTTCGTCATAATTCTTGTAAGGCTAATGCGCAGAGCAGACCTTAAAAAGAAAGAGAAAATAATTCCTTATTATTTTTCATGCTCTAGAGTGCAATCTCATTATATTCATATTTATATCAGAGAATGCAAAAATTTGTTAAAAGTAGTAAGAAAATTTAATCGAGAGTTTTGCATGCCAAAATTTATACTTTTATAATTTGTTTAGACGAAAAATCCTTTTATTTTAATTTTATTGAAAAAAATTAATATGTTCTTTAGAAGATTTTTCAATATATGTATTTAAAATATATATTTTTACAATTAATTGTTTTAAACAAAATTGTTACATGTTCATTAGAGTGAATGAACAAAATTGTAGAGCCTCAAAAAGTTTACTGTACCTTTCACTAACCATTGTTAGATCAATTAAATTATAGATAAAAACATATAATTGAAATCACAAATAAGACATTCAATCTGAATTTTGTTATGCAATCAACCAATCTCATCAAATTGTTTATTGTGAACACATGTTGTAGACGCCTAGAGGGTCTACTGAAAGTTACAATTGTTCAAAATATTATTAGAACTATCAAGATACAAGTAAAACATTCGTTAGTTTTTGTATTCATCAAACATAAAAACTTTAACTCCACATATGATTTTCTGGTCATCAAACTGTCTAGTAGGTTATAGACCATATATGTCTCCGTTTTTGTATTCATCAAACATAAAAATTTTAACTCCACATATGATTTTTTGGTCATCAAACAGTCTAGTAGGTCATAGATCATCTATGTCTCAGTTTTTGTATTCATCAAACATAAAAATTTTAACTCCACATGATTTTTTGGTTATCAAACTGTCTAGTAGGTTATAGACCATCTATGTCTCGTATTCATCAAACATAAAAACTTTAACTCCACAGTGATTTTCTGGTCATCAAACTGTCTAGTAGGTTATAGACCATCTATGTCTTAACAAACCCCTTAAGAACTTAAACAAACTGTTTAGGTAGATCTTCCACCAAATCATTAAGTGTCTCAACAATTCATAGTAGACTAAGCTCTTATAAATTATTTTTTTCAAAATTCATAAATATTTTTAACACAATTTCAAATTATATTTATATAAAATAAATTTTGTGTTGTTGTAATGATAGTTATTGTACTAGTAGGGCCCGCACGACCGAGGCTATTACTTGGCACCCGGTCATTACGCCGACCGACACTACAAAGACCATTACACTTAAGCAAAATTAGTGGGACTAATCAACAATCAAGAACTAGGTAATGCATTTCTAAACATGACTCAGCTCCCTAATCTGGTCCCAATAAAAAAGGGTTCATGACAATCATATAAATAGGCACAAAATTCAAGAACCAATATGTCATGCTCAGGATACCGAGTTCCGAATACTGAATTTTAACTTGAGCGTCAGAGTGTCTTTTGTAAGTACCATTCGAGTCTGAACTTTGTGAAGACCAAGAGATAGAGTAGCAAAAGGAGAGGAAGGTGTATGTTTCAAGAGGAAGGGAGGAAAAGTTGAGTAACTAACTCAAGAGAAGTTTCAATAATCCTCTTGATTAGAATCTCGTTTCAAAACAATTATAGTATACAAAACATTTATTTTAGTTAGCTAAAACCAGTTAAAATGAAGGTTCGCAACTTTTTAGTCAAGTAAAATTTTATCTTAATAGGTTAAAATAAAATAATTTTATTTACCTTAAATGAATTTTAAAATCAAACACAGTAATTTTAAATTTTAAAAGATAAAAAAATAACTTTTGGTATAATTAATTACCAAAAAATAATAATTATAAACTGGTATAATTATGTTTTTAAGTAAAACATGATCTTCGTCTCTCAACATGCATTCAAGAACTAAACAATTTTTTAAAAATTCAATTTAATTCAATTTAAAAAAAAAAGTATTTTTTCAAATCGGAATATCAAAATCAAAATTATCAGAGATGTTAGGTACTAGTAACGTACTTACATATTCTAAATTTAGAACAGTAAAAAAATTATAAACACAGAAACAAAAATATATTAATTTATAAGAACTAAAGTCATATCTAAATAGATTAATTATTACATGTCTTATTGAACTTAAAGATAATAGTAGTCCTAGTTTCTGTTTAAAATTTAAGAGGAATATCCTTTTCTTTGGAATGTATATTAGAAAGCATAAGAGACAGGAAAACGTAAAAAGAAATATTGAATATTGTTAATTAAGTATAGAGTATTGAGAAAGACAGTATATTTATTTAATTTTTGTTTTGGAAAAGTACGTTATAATCATGTTTTGGATAACGACTAAGTGATGAAAATGGTCTAGAGTACGTAGTGCGTGATATTGTTTCAGCATAAGAAGAAAAAGGTTAAAGATTCGAACATGCCAATTTGGGCCAAATTCATCATTTAATATATGCAACTTGTCAAACCTTCCTCACACCACGTATCAAACACCACTCTCACTCTGCCTTACTAAATACATCTTCATTTCTCACCTCAATAATTCACATTTCTTTTATTGAAAATTTGTTTATCATAAAATAAAATATAAATTTTAATATCTTTTTATTACGAGCATTTAGAATGTCTTAGTAACAAAAATTAATTTTACATAAAAATAAAAATAAAAATGCATTTAATCCTTTGTATATAACAATTTGATTGTACTTTTAATTTTTTTCTTAAAATAAAGATTAAATATTATGCAAGAATAGAATGTTATCAAGGAAAAGTAGGATATATCCGATATGATTATGATAAAGTTTTAATTTGATATATTCACAATCTTTAAGTATAAAATAATTTATTTTTAATATAAGAAAATAATGAGAAGTGTCAAATTAAATAAGTGATATTTGAACATCTTAAAATAGAAAGTGAAAAGGAATTCTTATTTCATAAATTTGTTTTCTAATGTAATTTGGATAATGGATTATACCAAAAGTATCTCTTTATTATTTATCTTTTTATATTTAAGGTTGGAGAGTTGTAAAAAGATAAAATAGTATGGAATGATCTAATAATGTGTTGTTGAGGAAAGTGAAAAGGAAGTTTCTATTTCACTCTTGCACAACTTAGAACCACCATTCATGAATCAAAGGGTTAGGTTTGGTTTGGCCGTTTGATAGTGGTGGATATCATCGAACCACAGGTCTTCAACGACGTGTACCATTCCCTCGCTTACAAGTGGCATATATACAATTGGGCACGTGTCCCACGTGCATGTCTCACTTCTCTAAACACCACCCTGTTGCTCATCCTCATTACTTCGATTGGACATTGGGACTACAACTCTCAAATTAATGTTCTATTTCCATAATTTAATATTATTATCTATTTATGCTAATTTTTTAATTAATAAACATTATCTGAAAATCGATTCTCCAGATCCATGTGACCACTTTACTTGCATGTCACATATTCATTTTTCAATCATAACTTTTTAAAGGAAAATTATAATATTATTTTCAGGATTTTTTAAAAAAATTTAATAGATAAAAATGTTTTTTTGGGTTTTTAATCAACGGTTAAGCTTAATATATATCGCTTCAAAATTCAAAAATTCCTGATTCGGTATCTACCGCTTTGGACCATTCTACAGATTCCTTTCTGTTTTATTATTCTTTCTATGATCAATGAAACGGTGTTTCAGCACTTTAAAAACTCTGTTACAGAAATTATTTATCCCACTTCTTCAAAAAAATTGACTTTTTTTTCGTTTATTTGTTATATTTTAATGCATGAAAATTGTACAAGAAATAAGAATAAGATTCATGTACGTAGGAGCTAGAAAGCTACTAGTGTAAACAAGCAGATCTCGTACAATCGGGCCGTGGGCCCAGTTTCGTTGCAATAAGGCCCGCTTTCCAGGCGTCAGCAGCAGGGATGAAACAGCAATTTAAGAATATAATAGTGGCAATAAAGATTAACATCAGTAGATATTTTATTCAGTAAAAGACCAGAAGATATTTAAGTGAGATATACTATAACAATGGCATAAAAGAGAATATACCCAAAGTATAGGGACATAATGGAAAAGACGAAGGAGATTAAAAGGAGCAGGTACTTGGGAAGAAAGAAAGCGAGCGCGCGTTTTGGTGGCTCGGGAAGGTTCGAGCGCCACGTGCCAGCTGGTTCGGGAGTCCGAAGCATGATAACGCGACTAAGAAAGCGCCACGTCACCACTTTGGGGATGCAATTTAAAAATATCAGAAAAATCTAGAGAAGGCTATAAATAAAGATTACAGGGTGCAGCCCAGAGATTTTCTGAATCCGCTTTAACCATATCAAACAAACACAAACCTTATTACACATAAAAAAAACCTCTCTTCACTCCAAATCAAACTCAAACACACTGCCCAGAAAAAAAGGGCTAAGCCTAAAATTAAATTCCTGCGTTGTCTCAACTAGGTTAGTAGCATTGGATTCTTTCTCATGTCTAATTTCTTCACTGCAAATTCTCGTGGGCGATTTTGTTTTTTCATTATTGTTTTTAGGTTTCCTTTTTGGTTATTTATCTGTCTGTGTCATAATTTCGTGGGTTTCTTTTTTAAAAGGAAAAAACTTTCTGGGCAAGTTTTTTTATATATTTATATTTTGGGTTTAGCTTTATCTATTACTTGGGGGTTACGAAAATTCGTTTCTTGGTTGAATTTATTATAGTTATTGTAGTTAATAAGAGCGTGTTGCGAAATCCTGTTTGTGATTTTCCACCTTTGTGTTTTGTTTTGTTCTTTGGAATTGCTGGTTACTGATTTTTATTTAAACTACAGATTGTGAATCCAGTTAGAGTTTTGCTGAGGTCTTAGTAGTGAAGTTTTGGACTGTGGACATGGGTGCTTATGATCAAGTTTCTCTGCGGCCTTTGGATTCTTCTAGAAAGAGGAAAAGTAGGAGCAGAGGGGATGGTTCTAGATCTGTTGCTGAGACTATTGCAAAGTGGAAGGAATACAATGAGCATCTTTATTCTGGCAAAGATGATGGAAGATCAACTCGTAAGGCACCAGCTAAAGGTTCAAAGAAAGGATGCATGAAAGGGAAAGGAGGACCCCAGAACTATCAGTGTAACTACAGAGGAGTTAGGCAGAGAACTTGGGGGAAATGGGTGGGTGAGATTAGGGAGCCAAATAGAGGGAGTAGGCTTTGGTTAGGAACCTTTTCTACTGCCCAAGAAGCTGCTCTTGCCTATGATGAAGCTGCTAGAGCCATGTATGGTCCATCTGCACGCCTCAACTTTCCCGACATCTCAGATTATGCTTCTGTCAAGGAATCGTTTAAGGACTCTTTCATGGCTGCTTCATCTTCATGTTCTTCGGCAGCATCGGACACTAGTACTACATCCAATCGATCAGAGGTTTGTGCAGCTGAGGATGCTAAGGAGAATACTCTACATGTGCTTGATAAGGTCAACCATAATGATTGTCACAGGGCTTATGACTATGCCTCACCAACTAGCAGAATGAAGCTAGAGCCGAAGGATGAGGCTGTGGATCGCCCAGAGCCAGGGGCTGGACAAGGAATACATCATACTGAGCAGGCAGAGGATGTAAATAAAGATCAGATGGACTTTTCATGGATTGATGCTTTCGATTTTAATGATGATTACTCGAAGAGCTTTTCCAATGATGAGTTATTTCAAGTGGATGAACTTTTGGGGCTTATAGATAATAACCCAGTTGATGACTCTGGGTTGATGCAAGGTTTGGATTTTGGACAAATAGGATTTCCTGGAGATAATAATCCTCAGGTTGGTGATACGTCATCAAGCTTTTTTTATCAGTTGCAAAATCCAGATGCCAAGTTGTTGGGAAGTTTGCCCCATATGGAACAGACACCATCTGGTTTTGATTATGGATTAGATTTCATGAAAACAGTTGTGCCAGATGAGTATAATGGAGGGGAAGAACCGCAGTTTCTTAATTTGGACGATGTCCTGAACCATGATTCAAAGGGAATGGAAGCAAGCAAGGAATGATATGACAAGAGAAAGCTGTGTGCAGAAGTCTATAATGAGGATGTTGTTTTTGTCTGAGTCCACCTCATTTTCAACTGGTTCAAGCATCTCAAGTAATCTGTCTCCTGGGTTGTTGTCCCCTTTTAGCAATATCTAGGTGCATTAGACGCATACAATTATACAACTAATATACAAGAAATTTGATCTCTTTATGTTCTTTTAAATATGCTGATTCTCTGTAGGATTTTTTAAAATGGAGAATTTAGCTGACAACATTTGTTAATTCTTTCCATTTACATGTTTTTTTGGATTCACATTGGACTGCCTTTAACTTCATAGGTGGAGCTGAGGAGTAGGCTGTTTAAAGTCGTTTGTCGTCAACTTGATCACTGACATGACAGAAGATTTCTTGTCTTGTACGAGGGAGAACTAGTATATGTCGATTATATTGCTTACTTTTGTGTATAAAAACTGAACAAGTAGCTCAATGTATATATTGAAAATTATTCTGAATTTTGTTGCTGTCTTCACTGTGTTCTTTAAACACTACGCTTATATTTCTTGATAAGAAAAATGTAATTGTAGTTTAAGAAAATTTCAGATAAAATATGAAAAAAAGAAATTTAGAAGTGTCTGAAGAGCTTACTTATAAATATTTCTATCCTTAAGAGGGGTAAATTGACATGGTTGAAGAGAGATTGGTGTATAATTCTATCACTTAAATAAAAATTCGGCATGTTTGAGGAAAGATTACAGTGAATTTGTACTAAAGTAAACTGTTTTCAAGGTTATATAATTTATGCACTTTGTATCTTCGTATCAAATTTATGCACTTACCACATGGAAGTTATGAGATAATTGTAGTTGATATGGGCTAATAAAGGCCCAAGTTGTAGAGGATATATAACTGGTCTTGACTAAGTTCATTATTACTAGTTGAGAAGAAGATGTTAGAATACAATTGTGAATGTGAAGTTTCATAAAAATGGAGTAATATATAAGAGGTATGATCTATTAATCCAATAGTTTATTTTCAATTAAATAATTAGAAGTTCACTCTGTAATTGATTCATAGTATATTAATAAAGATCTTCTTAATATACTTTTTTTTTTATCTCAAACATTTTTACAATAAGAAGAAACAATAGGAAGATAATCAATTATATATTTTATTATTATCTACTCTAGTCTATTTTTATTTTTACAATAAGAAGAAATAATAGGAAGATAATTAATTATATATTTTATTATTCTCTATTTTAGTCTATTTTTTTGCTTCTACTATAGTTTAGAAAAATGGAATGCCATTTATATCTAAAAATAATGCCATTCATATCTAAATTATTTTTAGGTTTCTTTTAATATTATATTGTTGAAAATTTAAAAATAAGAATAATTTATAGTATATAAATATGTATACATTTTACTGTTACTTTAATTTTATAAAGTTTAGTTAAGTTAATTTTATAAAATTTAGTTAAAAAGTTTAGTTAAGTTGATTTTATAAAGTTTAGTTAATTTAATTTTATAAAGTTTAGTTAGTTTAAAGTTTACTTCTTAGGTATATAATTATATAAAGTCTTGTTATTGAATTTATATCAATACGGAAAGAATATGTTGAAAATTTATATTAGCTATATATAAAAATATTTTATAATAGATAATTTTTTTTATAAATAAGTTGTAAGATTAATATATAAAAGATAATATATATATATATATATATATAACCATTTACATATAGTTGTAAGATTAATATATAAAAGATAAAATAATATTTGATATAATATTTGATTGATCAAAAGACTCATACATAATGAAATAAATAAATAATAAAATGTAAAATATGGCTTACATGATATATATATATATATATAAAATATTAGTTGGTTATGAAATTTGGAAAAGGTAGTTCTATATTTTAGGAAGGTAGTTCTATATTTTAGGCACCACTTTAATTTTTGTTGCTACTTAATTCATGTTGTTACTATGGCTTACATGTTCTCTTTATTTGAATACTCATTTACAACTTTAATTGTTTTGCAGGAGTTACGACGTCTTTGCGGTAATCACTGGAATATTACATAACGATCTAAAGAGTATCATAAAGAGGATCATAGCTTATTCAACTTGTAGGATGTGTATAGAGAGAGAAAATTGGTCATCTTTCAACTTATGATATATTTTCTTCTTCATCATAAAGTTTTGTAAAAGTGAGTAAAGGGTAGAAAAAGCTAATTTTGTGATTATCTATTATCAACTTATTAAAGAACAAATCTCTATGGATCAAGGTACGCATATTTCAACTTGAGATTGTAAAAATCATATAGTTGTAAGATCAAATAGATTAAAGAAAAACTTATATGGTATTTTTTTTTTTTTTTATTCAATAGATTGATAATAGACCCTTTTGGACCCTTTTTCTCACTTTTACAAGACTTTTATGATTTTACATATATGTCACCTAGACCATATATGCATATTTTTCATTTTTTTTCTTTAATCTATTTGATCTTAGAACTATATGATTTTCACAATCTCTTAAGTTGGAATATGCATACCTTAATCTATGGAGATTGGTTCTTCAATAAGTTGATAATAGATATCACAAAATTAATTTTCTCCTCCTTCATCCTTTTCTAACTTTTACAAGACTTTCTAATGGAGAAGAAAGTATATCATGGGTTGAAGGAGGACCAATTTTCTTTCTCTACGCACATAATCAAAATATCTCATTGAGTGTAAATTGAATAAGCTATGATCCTCTTTAGATCGTTTGGTCATTTATGACAAAGAATGATATTGAAGATCCTCCAGAAATAATAACAAATTACTATCATAAAACACTAAAACTATCTTTTTCAAATTTCATAATGAACTAATATTATTTTTTATTTTATAATTTATTTTTAAACCAGATATATATTCATATATGCACATTTTACATAAAATTGAGAAGAGTAAAAGAAAACTAATTTAATTACATCTATTTCTCCTCCTTTTTATCCATAATTAAATTAGAAAAATAAATATTCCTTTTATTTTCTCTTCATTTAATTTCTTTTGTCTTGTTTCTCTTAAAAAAATGCGCATGAATACGCTATTACGTTATATGAACGAATTTTCTAAAATTTTGTAGAAAATAATGAATTTAAAAATGTGTTATTCAAACCTGAGAAATAAATATACAGTAAATGAGTGCTGTGAACATTTATCTTCAATTTTGGTCCATATTTATATTTGTTTTGCACAACTTCTAAAAAGTAAATATATAGTAAATGAAAAAAAAATACCAAGAAGATCTGTTTCCTATTTTACATTCTTTAATTCAATCATTTTCTCATTAATCATATTTTATTATGTATACTTGTCATAAATATACAACTTTACTAATTTTACTTATAAATTTACTTATTTCTATTAATTTCCAATTTTTAAAAGGTGTTCTGTTTTATTTTACTTTGTTTATATTTTTATTTTACACTTATTAAAAAATACAAGGAAATATATTGTCTTGTGAAATTCCTTTTGAATTTTTTGGTTACTGAATTTCTTTTTCAGTGCTAAATGCCAATAACTTTTATAAACATAACTTAAATATATTTTTAAAAATAAATCCTCTTAATAATTATCTCAAAGTAAAAAAAAACATGAACTGAAATATGTGTGCATTCATTTCAATTGATTAATTAGCATTCCTAGATAAATTATGTAACCAAAAAATTCAAAAAGAAATTCATATTGATTGAGTCTTTAATTTTCGATGCAATGCTTTTATTTCAGTTTTTTCTCCAAAATTTTGTCTTCAGAGTACTAAATAGTGCATTGATATATGTATAGAAAAAAGTACATTTATAGAAATACTGAGAAAGAGAGAGTAAATTACTCCACTCATTAAAAAATTTATACCCCTATAAATCTATGTAAAATTCTTAATCCTATTTTCACTGTGAACTTTAATAAATATTAATTAATATTTTTTAACACTTTGCTTTGATGAAGTGATAGAAATGAGTGAGTAAAAAATGAAAAATAAATAAATATAGTAAGAGATCAAACTATTTATATTACGAGAAAAAGACTAGGAAAAAGAAGAAACATACAAGTGACAAATTTATAAATATATATGATTGATTTGAAAAAATATATATTATTGAACCCTATTAAATATATTTGATACAATTTTTTGTATAATTAAATATAAGAAAAATAAAATCGATTATATTTATTCAATCTAACAATATGTAACTAAAAAAAAAAAAAAGTAAGCCAGCTATATAGAAAGAAATCCTTGTAATTCACCTTAATTTTCTTTACATTTAAGCATAATCATTCTTGTTTTTTTTAAATTAAATTATTAAAGCAACATATTTAATTCGTACAAATTCAACTCATATTTAAAATCCTCGTATTTTTTGTTTTTAACAACGTAAAATCCTTATATTTTATGTCCCCTCTGTACAACACCAATAAAATCATGAGTCATGACTAGTGGACCCCACCACTTAGCCATCACAGTCTTTGGTTTAAATAAAGATGATAGGTTGTTGTCATCATAACCCACCATCTACTATATTCACCTTCAACAAACATTTGCCTCAATTTAATGTAATTATTTTTTTATTTTAGTGTTTTTACACTTCATAATTTACTTACTTAATGTTAATATATTACTTCTAAAATGAATTTAATAAAAATATAAGTATTTGTAAAATAATTTTAAATTAAATTACCATCAAACAGAATGTATAGTTTGGAAACCTTTTAAAAGTTAATATATATACAATCATTTGTAATTGAATGAAAGCAAATATGATTTATCTTTTATTATAACATTTTTTAAATTATAAATTTAATACTCCTCTTAATTATGATTTTTAAAAATAAAATTATATTAACAAAATTAGATAAAATACTACAATTTTAAAATGTTAGAAGTTTTAACAATTAATAAAATCAATAACTATTATATTAAATATACATTATCAAATTAATTGTTTTATTTTTAATAAAATTTTATAATTAATTAATGTAATCGAAAATAGTATGAACAACTGCCTTTGACATGAATTTAGGGATAGTAACTAGTATTCTCAAAATATTTTTTAATAATATTATCAATTATTTTAATTAATTATAATAATATTAATAGTAATAATTTTTTTAAATCCATAGTCAAATCAATTATGTTATTAATAACCAGTATTGAATTCATGTAGTCTTGGAAAAATTGCAGGTACCAAATAATCACTTTAATATATTTGAACCATGCATATTTTTATAATTGGTATAAAATGTATATATTATATTGAATATACAAGGATTTAGTGTAGTATTTATTTATTTTATTAGTTGTAAATAAGTAACTTATGAAAATAATTATTTAATATTTTTATTATTATTATAAATCGATTAAGCACTTAATTTATTTTTGATATTTTTTGGATAAACATTTTCGTCTCGCCTATTCGGCTTGAGATTGGGAATTGTGTACCGTTTTAAATCTTGAGTGACTGGGTCGAATGGTGATATGTTTGAACCGTCTTTTAGACGATTTACATGTAAAATTATGATTGTCATTCCACAAACATTATGCCTCCTTTTAGATGGAGGATTGGTGAATTAAGTAAATCACAAACATTATGCCTCCTTTTAGATGGGTTATGCCTCTTTTTAAATGGAGGATTGGTGAATTAAGTAAATCACAAACATTATGCCTCCTTTTAGATGGAGGATTGGTGAATTAATTAAATCAGTACTTGAAATATCCGGTAGTTTAGTATCAATCCAGTAGTTTGGTCCTAAGAGACCTGATAGTTTGGCCTTGAAAGACCCAATAGTTCGATATCTGAAAAATCAACCCTTAAAAGATTAGAAAATCAGTCTTTGATAGACCTGAAAACTCATGAGAGACCTAATAATTCGGTCCCTAAGAATTCAACTTCTAAAAAACCTAACCTTATTCAATATCGACTATATTCACAAAATAACAATTGTTTAATACCTAGACTATCAAAAATCCACAAATAACCTTAAAATAAAATATAATTGCTACGCAAAATTTGAAAGTGACTCCAATTTTTATTTAAGACCTGAACCATCTATAAAAATCTATAAAAGAAAGATGATTAAAAGTAAAAAAAAAAAAAAAAAAACTCTCATTTGTGACTGGTTTACAGAAAGTTAATAATACCCAATACGAGTACCAGAAACACATTTGAACCAGATATTAATAAAAATATTATTAATTAAAGAAATAAAAGTAATTTAAATAATTTCATACGATGTAAAAAATATGTTAACAAAATAAATATTAATGTAAAATGTAAGGATCTAAAAAAATTTCTAAAGTAAAAGTGGTATATTTTAAATGACACATGAATATTTCATTATTAAAATGAAAAGAACATATAAATAGAAAATTCAATTATTCAGGTTTCATTTCAAAAGAACCATTATATCTCTAGAAATTTATTTTTCCTTTCCTCTCTTTTTTCTCTAAGTTTCTAACTTCCTCACTCATCAGTTTGACAATCAGAATCAGCCATTAAACTCCTGGCAGCGAGATCTACAAGATTACCAATTAGAATCTCTGATAGAGAAAATTCAATTTTTACTTTTCTCTTTGAGTTAAATTCTGAACTTGTAGATCTATCTCGATCTAAGTTTACGCATGTCACCCTTTTTGTTTTAGGATTAGTCTTTGTTAGCTCAGAGTCCTAGTGATATAGTTAGATTTTTTATTAGGACTCTGTGGTGCAGGTTAAGCTACTCTTGAAGTTTTTGGTAGACTTGGGGCTTTTAGTGAGCATCTGCTCAAGTAAAGGTAAGGGAAGCTAGTTTAAATTTTCAATAGAACCCTAGGCTATAAGATCTGAATGTGGGGATGAAATGGTCACCAATTCCAAATTTGGTTTGCATGATTTATTGTTTATGAGTAATGTGTTATTATTTGAAATAAAATGTGAAAAATATTGATTTTGACATGGTTGATTTATGGTAGAGGATTTGTTTTGAATATGAAATTTTGGTTGATTGGTATAGTTGATCAATGTTATTTACTTTTAATATGAATGAATTGTTGAAATTGTTTTGTTTGACTCTAAATGGTGAAATTAAGAAAAATTATGAAGTTTTTTTGCATGTCTCGCTTAGGCGAGATAATTCTCGCTCAAGTGAGAATAGAATGGAAAAAGGAGGTGCTCTCGGCTTGATTCTCGCTCTAGCGAGAGAATTTTCGCTTGAACAAGACCCATTCTCGCTCAAGCTAGAATCTCTGGGTAAAAAATAATATTTTGAAAGCCTGATGTATTATTGTTTATTGTTTTAAAGTGAAAATTCTAAATCTTATTTAAAAATATAATTAAAGAAACTTAGTTTTTTGTTTTAGTGAATTTTGAGATATGTTTAGATTGTTTTGAAAAGTCTAAAATATGATGTGATTGAATGGTGCATTGAGATGTATTACATGAGATATGGAATGATGTGAAAGTGTGATCAAAACATAGTATTTTCAGAAAAGAATATCGTGTTAAGATTGTTTTAGGGTGTATTGATCTGTCAGGTCCCGAACCAATGAGACGATTCCTGACTCTACTGATATAATGGAATCACATAGATAAGTTATTCAGTTGGTGAGAGTCAATGGAGATTCATGTGACTTTGTCTGCGGTTTGAAATATAATTTGGTCTTTCAAGTCATATGAATTTACCTTGTCATACTTGTTGAATATGGATGAAGTTTCTTCTTAGCAAGTCTTAGTGTGTGTGTTTGATGTAGAAAATTGTATTTTTTGCTTTAAAGTTAGTGGTGATGTTATTAGTGGTCATAGTAGGTTAGAGTGAGTTTAAGGTGTTCTTTGGTTCGTGACCTACTTCATATCCTTAACCAAGGTGGTAAGATAAAACACAATTTTTTTTTCAAAACTCTTTTATCATCTACCTTAAGTTTTCTCAAAAATCAGATTACTGCACAAAAATATAAATTTGTTGAGTTGTAAAACAATAGATTTATTTCTAAACTGGTTAATGTTTTTCAAAATTATGTTAGGGCACCAAACAATTTGTTGTAGCCCGTTATTACAGTTAAGATGAGCTGGAAATGGTTTTAAAGTCATCCTTTGTTTTTCAGAAAAACAATCTGTTTATTTTAACTTCAACCTGTTATTTTTATAACAACTTTCATCTGTTTCTTGAAAAATTGTTATAAACTTTTTTTTTGTATAAAGAGAGACACATCTCACATGAAAAATAACTGAGTGATCATGTTTTTGAACACAGATAAAAGAGTTTTCATTGAGAGACAAAAACTTTGAATGTTTTCTTGAAAGGTTCTCTTAAAGAAATTCAAGTGTACTTATTCATTGTGTGTCTTGGTCAAGGGTTAAGGTTTTGTCATTGTTGAACTGCAGAAAAGTGTTGCTGTTTTAGGTTTCTTGCATCTTCTTTTTAGGTGCTTTCTTTCCTTATTCATTCTTGTGTAAAGGTGGTTGTATAAACACTTCTTGATAGGGTTTCTCGGAGTGTTCTTGCTGCTGAAATAGAGTTTTTCAGCATTGTGTATGACTTGTTCTTGAAGGGTTCAAGAACCACAAGGTCTTGTAATTGGTTTTGTATTGATTAGTGGATTTCACCTTGGTATGAGGTGAGACTGGATGTAACTCTTGATGAGTAAAACAATATAAACTGTGTGTCCATCTTTCTTCTCAATCCCTGCACTCGTTTTCTGCATAATTTGATAATCTGCCTAAAAATAAATCTGTTGAATCAAAAATAAATATGTTCTTTCTGAGTTTGTTCATACTGTTCTTCAAAGAGTTCTTCAAAGATCCTGAATAAATTCTTGGTTGTTTGCAAATATCTGAATCTGTGTGTTGACTGTTTAAAGAGAGTAATAAATCTTCAAACTAACTCTTTTCAAGATTCATATTCTTTTCAAGATCACTTGTTAAAGATTCAAAGTTTAATTTCTCGGTGTAAATCTTGTTGCAATAAAAGAGTCTACACTATTATGGAAAAACTATCTTTTAATCTCAAGCTAATCAGATTAAGGTTCTGAATTTGAAAAAGTAATCAGAAAATAAATCTGTTTTTTTTTTAAATCAATCTGTTCTTTTTCTCAGGATTACACTTTTTGTTTGTGAAAATTTTTTAAAAGCTCAATTCACCCCCTCCCCCTCTCGAACTTAGACACTAATAGACCCAACAATACTAGATGATGGAATGATGAGATATTAAGATGTTATGCACATGGCAGTGTGGATTTACAATGAGTAGTATGACACGTGCATGTCTCAGGATTCTAAGTTCAATACACGAGTCTTCCAGATGTAGAGTCAAGTGTCTATATGTTATGAGTCAGTTGAAGTCTGACATGAGAAAAATGAGTTGTGAATTTCTTGGATAGACACTTGATGATTATGTGAAATGTTTAAGAAATTTCATGAGACTTGATGAATATTGTGTATTAATTTGAAATTGAAATTATATAAAAAAAATAGTTAGCTTACCCTGTTATTTGTTTGTGTTTGTTTCTTTACCTGTGATGATCGTGTTGTACACGAGAGCAGATGAAATTGCAGGTAAGAGAGTTCCTGAGTAAATAGCTGGAGGATATGATAGTTTTAATTTTGAATGCTCGGTATCTTTTTAAAACTTTTGATGTATATATTAAAATCCCTCTGAAGAGAGATATTTCTTTTTGAGATATAATTATGAGATAATTGAGATAATTGTATATATTCATATGTTAGGTAGATAATGCTTGTTTTATTTTTATTTTGTTATTTTTGGGTAAAAAATTAAGGATGTTACATCAAATCCATTAATATTATTCTATATTAATGATTATAATATAAATTAAAAAAATAAATTTGTTATGTTGATTTATTTGGATATCCTCTAATCCAATTCTTGCCACAAAGAGTTACAATCTCTATTTTGGTAAGTGTACATGAATTTATTTTTTCATATTTCCAACTTAATTAAAAAAGTTTTTCACCTTTTAAATTATGATAAAAAATAATCCGGAAGCATCGACATGTGTGTGGTGCATTGAGTGTATGAAAATATTTTCTTACGATGTCAGGTTGTTTGAGTGTAATTTGTTTGGTTCTGAAGACTAACAAATGTTAATTTTGTGTCCTTTCTGAAAACTAGATACCTTTTCTGCCCCGTCTTTAACCGCGAATAACCAGCGTTCTCTCTCATGCAGTCTGCGAAATTCAAGGCTTTTGTGTTCTTCTTTTCATAGATTTCTCCGCTGCTGTGCTCTTTTTTAACTTCATGCCTCACACCTTTTCACGCCTTACTTTACTCTCCTCTGTTTAACCACCATTATTACCTTCCATTCAGAGACCCATCTACACTCTTTATTTCACTTCCTCAAATGTTTTTTTTCACTATTACATATCTTAATTCTATTCATTTTCTACCAAAATTAAATATACATTTGCTATTTCCTTATTAAATAAGATTAATTTATTATTAGTGTCTGCCCTTGTTTTTTTGTTATCCAAAGAAACTGTATTTTATAGTATTTCATTAATAACTTTTTACCATTTAAAAATAAATAAATAAATAAAATTAATTTAATGTTTATTTTTCTCTATAGTGGTAGACAGGTCATTGCTACAAATTTCACACTTTATATAACATGAGGGGTAACATAGTGTGAACGGATGTTTATTTTAGGTTCTTCAAGAAAGATTCTAAAAGTTAATATTTACTTAAATATTATTTATTTAATAAAAATAATTTTAAAATTTCTCTTATTTTTTTTCATAAAAATATCCATTTTATTTATAAAAAAATGTTAGTTTCAATTTTTTTTTATATATATTTAAAGAGTAATGGATGTTAGAAAATTAAAGAGTTTATATATATTTAATAAAGAATGTTCATTTACTGTTAAATAATAATTTATTTGTCAAACTAACTGCTATTTTTTGTTTTGTTTCTTGTAAAAAGAGTTCGTCCTGTTTTATCAATCTCTTCATTATTCAATTATATAAATTAATTCATTAAAAATATTTTTATATTTTCATTCCAAATAGATGTATTTCATAAAATATTAATTTTATTTCTTGTAATTTTTTTTATATCTATCATTTTTTTTCTTATTTTTTATATTTTTTACATTATCCTGCACACATATATATCTTTTATACTTATAAAATGATACTAACAAACATTTTAGTTTTTCAATAAAATTAATACCTTTTTACTTCTCCACTTTTAAAATACCCACCAATTAAAAGCTGTGATCTTTTTAAAATAATTTTCTCATTATTTAATAAAAATTATTAAATTAAAAATAATCAGCATTCTGAGTGTGCAAATAAAATTATGCATAATGTTATTAATCATATACCATTTAAATATATTTAAAATAATAAAGATATTAATTGAATCGGAAGATACACTAAAAAATATTAGCCAAAATCCAAAAAATTATACTTTATATAAATAAAATAATTATTCAAATAATTAAATAAAAAATTTAAATGATTCATTTAATTAAAAATATCCCACTCTTATAATTGAATATTTTAATGCAACATGAAATTATTAATTACAATTAATAATTTTGTGTGTTATAATCATGAATTTCATTCAATGTATTTAATATATAAATACTTAATTCATAATTGCAATTTACTCTTTTAATTCATACTTGTAGACAAATATATTAGCTTACATAACTTACATAACGTAAAAATTAAAACAAGAAAATATAGTAATAATGTTCAAAGTATTAAGCAAACTGCTCTTACTATCAATTAAAAATAATTATTTATAAGTAATAAATAAAAATATATTTAATGGGTATTTATTATTTTTACATTATTTAATTACTATTTATTATGTATAATAAATTTATTAACTATTTTTATTATAAAAATCTTGTCATAGATAAGTTGAATTATTAAAATTAAAATATCTTAAAAATTTTAAAAAGACATTTGTTAACTTAGAAGTATTTCACATCAGAATTTGTTGTTTTATACCTAGATATTGCCGGCCTCAACTTCACTTCAGTCTTTTCTCTCTCTTCTCTGTTTTTTTTTTTCTTTCTGTGTTTCTCTCTCTCCTCAGTTATGCTTGAAACTGTGTATAGATTCTCTCAGAACCAGCTTTTCTCCTTTGGTAAGGATAGATTTTTTCCACTGTGCTTTCTCTGGCTTTCGCAGAAAATCTAAATGCCCGTGATGGCATGGTTACATTTGTTTTCTCAAGTCAATTTGAAGTCTATGTTATGTTGATCACGATCTTAATCTGCTGAATATTTGGGACTTGCTGATCAAAAACAATCATATTTTTGTAAAACAAGATAACATCTTTTACTTTATTTTTGGCCTTTGGGGAACAGAACACCTTTGCCATTTCTGTGTATGCAGAAGTGGGTATCACAGATAATGATGTTTTTATTTGTCATTTCAGTACATAATTCTCCCCTGAAGCTAAGAACTCTTCACATGTGTAAATGTCTCTACTTCTTCTAACCAGCACAGCATCATTTTGACACATAAGTGTTTTTCTTTGTTGGGGAGTTGGTTTTCGGGAGAGAAAAAACACGACACGATTTAACAGAGTTTTAGTTTATCTTCTTGCTTTTTTTTGTGTGACCATGTTTGAACATATTTATAGACACTGCTTCATCTTCTCCTTCTTCAATTTTTCTCTTATTTATTGGAGGTCGAATATATCATTGGGATAAATGAACCTTTTTTGTTATACTAACCAAATATATGTACAATGGCATAATGCATAAGGATCCTTTTTATTTGTTTGTCAATGATTAACTTGTTTATTATGTAAACAGATAGAAATGAAGATTTATAAGTGAAAGTTGGTGTTCCTAATACTGTTGCAGAAGCTAACAACATTAGCTTGTTGACTGTTGTTGGCTGTCACAATCATGGTGCAAAGAAAAAGACGATTAGATCAAACCAAGCATCCATTCAATTCTCACCGTAAGCTTTTCTTCTTCTTTTTCTTTTTATCTGGATGCAGGACAACAAAAGAAAATATAGTGAACATAATGAATACCAAACTTAAACTTGATTGACCAAGTTTTGTGTGACCTGGGTATTGTCTACTATTTTCCACAACCATATATTCTCAGTTTTAAATTACTTAACAGAAACTTAAAACCAATTATCAATATGTTTTTGTAAGCAGCCTTTGAAGCAGTTGCCTATGGCAAATGGCAAGCTGTGGAGTTCATAAAGATTGAGGCAGGAATCCTGTCTATGCATTTTGTAGATAATCATTATATGACAATGGAGAAAGGACCCTTGTCAGACATTAGGATAAGTTCAAGGAAAGCTACTTTATCTGATTGCTCCCGTTTTCTGCGTCCTGGAATTGACATATGTGTGCTATCTGCCCCTCAACAATCTACTGATTCAGATGCAATTGTTATTGACCCTGTAAGCATTCCTTCCCTCTGAATTTTATACATTTTACCTCTTTAATTGGAGGTAGTAGAATTCCATAAATCATGAAAGTTGACAGAATCCTCTAGACATCTTTTTTTGTTAACATGGCCAATGCAATATAACTGTTTTTCTGTGTGTGTTTGGGGGCAGTTGTGGATAAAGGGGAATTGATTAAATTCCATGGTTTCACAGAAGCAACAGCTAGATCACTTTGCTAAACAGACTATGATTTATCCCTTTCTTGATAATTTTCTTACCTTGCGTGTGTTTATTATTTTTGTTATTACTGTTATTATTACATGTGTTTAATTTGAGAATTTTAGCTTCCAAAATGGCAAGTATGAGTTACAGTTTCTTTCTCTTTTGAACTATAGGTCTGGACTGATGCTAAAATAAGCTCTATACAAAGAAAACCTCATGACTCTGAGTGCTCGTGTCAGTTTTATGTCAACTTCTATGTTCATCAAGGTTCGCTTGGTGCAGAGCTAAGAACTCTTAGCAAGGAGATTAAAGTAGTTGGAATCAAACAAATATCCATCCTCCAGAAACTTGAAAATACTCCTTGTGAAGATCAGCACTACCGGTGGGCATCATCCGAGGACTGTTCCATTATATCACACACTAAATTGCTTTTGGGAAAAGTGTTATGTGATCTTTCATGGTTAGTTGTTGCCTCAGCTTTAAAGAAGATTTCATTTTGCTTTAGATGTCTAGAAGAAAAGCTAGTGTATCAAATTTTGGGAAGAGATACTGTTAGCACTTCATTGAATAAAGATTTTCACATTGATGTTGTGAATTTCAGAACAGAAAGTGGCATGTTAGTACCCTTTGTTTCTCAAGTAGCTACACCTGTAACTAAGAAGATTGGTCATGTACAGGAATCCCATGAAGATAAAGTATCACTATCTTATAGTGTTGAGGGCTTGCGGCGTTCTAAGCGTCGGAATGTACAACCAGAGCGTTACCTTGGTTGTGATAATGATGCTTCTGAGATTGATGTTGGTTCTTTCAGAAACAGACCACCGGTGAAGATAGACACATGGAAAGATGAGGATGACCAAGAACTACATATACCATTAGCATACCTGTTTGGTTTGCAGAAGAACTTTCTTGAAGAAGTTACTGATAATCATCAAAAGAAGGCAAGTACCTGCCGGGAGCTTGTGATGTATAAGAGGAGAATGGCCAAGAATCAGGAGGTAAAGTCAGGAGAAAATTATGATAATGAAGATCAAAATCGACTTGCTATTATTCCTATTCCTGATCAAGATGATCCGCTACTTGTTGAGCATTGTGATGTTGAGCATTGTGATGATTTAGATGACAAGGTTACTAGAAGTTATGATCATGAATCCCCTAAACATTATTCCAAATATTATCATCTAACTAGTACCCCCAATAAATCAACCAGGAAAGATGATAAATTTTTACCTTTTGAGCCAAATAATCATCCTTCAACGTCAGATGATGTAGAAAAGAATGATGATTTGTCATTGAGATATCATTATAGTTATGGTGTTCCTAAGTCACAGAGGAAGAGTTTATGTGGTTTGGATGATATAGTGGATCTTGGAAATAAATGGGAAGGGATGAGACCCAATAAAGGAGTTCGAAGGAAAAAATCTCATGGAGCATATTCAAGAAGTAGAGATCATGGAGAAGGGAAAAGATACAACTATAAAGACAGAACCTTAAATGCAGCTGCCTACAAGGATTTGATAAATTCATACTTAAAGAATATTAATACAAAACCTACTCAAGAAGAACCATCTATCACTGACCAGTGGAAGGAAAACAACACAACTAGTACCATTGGGCAAAAGACGGGAACAGGAACTCTTGATGAAGAGGATGCAGAAGAAGTATCTGAAATGGATATGTTGTGGAGAGAACTGGAAGTTTCATTGGCGTCATGCTATCTAGAAGAGGTGTGTGACCATTTGACCTTTTCTTTCCCCTATTTGTTTTATTTTTCCTGAGACTAATACACTTCAACTATTTAATCAGGATTCAAATGCTGCGTTTATCACTGACACTGTGGAAAAGCCGAATGAAGGCTGTCCACATGATTTCAGAATGAATGAAGAAATTGGAATTTACTGCTATAGATGTGGCTTAGTGAGCACTGAGATCAAATATATTACGCCACCCTTTGTAAGTAAAGTTTAACTTAGATGTGAATTTGTATGCAATTTTCTTCTATTGCAGTAATCTGCTTTCTTTACCAAGCATCTGGATGGATTCAGTATCCATTAATATGTCTATTGCATTAGGCTCCTATCAATGTGGGGCAGCGCAGCCTTAGTCCCAAAAGGGTTGAAGCTGTTACGAGGCTACTACCTCAGCATTTTTATATTGGGAAGATATTTTTTTATGTTTGCATTCGTGGAATTTGTACAAAGAAGTGTGATTTTGGAAAGAGTATGCATAATATTCCAAAACTTATCCGGCAGTAAAATAGTTCCTGATGTTAACCTCATTCACTTATTTTGGTTGGATGATTTGTGTATTTCCCCATTCTGTTGCTGATAACCTTTTTGTTATTGGTAGATTCAACATTCGGCCTGGCACCAAGAGGAGAAGCACAGTGCTGAAGAAGATTCACGAATCAGAGTTGATGAGGATGATGATTTGAATCTTTTCCCCGCCCTAGATTCTCCTGAGGGACCTGTGTCTCAAGAAAATGATAACGTTTGGGCATTGATTCCCGAACTTAGAATAAAGTTGCATGCTCATCAGAAGAAAGCCTTTGAGTTTCTTTGGCAAAACATTGCAGGGTCCATGGAGCCCAGACTTATGGAAGCAAAATCCAAAAGAATGGGTGGCTGTGTGGTATCTCATACTCCTGGTGCTGGAAAAACTTTTCTCATCATTGCTTTTCTTGTGAGCTACTTGAAGTTATTCCCAGGGAAGAGACCTCTTGTCCTTGCTCCAAAAACAACCCTCTATACTTGGTACAAAGAATTTATTAAGTGGGATATTCCTATACCAGTGTATCTGATTCATGGTCGTAGGACATACCGTGTATTCAAGCAGAAATCACCGGTTGTTCTTCCTGGAGTTCCCAAGCCCACTGATGATGTCAAGCATGTTTTGGATTGTCTTGAGAAGATACAAAAATGGCATTCACAACCGAGTGTTCTAATAATGGGTTACACTTCATTTTTAACATTGATGCGTGAGGATTCAAAGTTTGCACACAGAAAATACATGGCTAAAGTACTGAGGGAAAGCCCTGGGATCATGGTACTGGATGAAGGGCACAATCCCAGAAGCACTAAATCAAGGTTGAGAAAGGTTTTGATGAAAGTACAAACAAAATTGAGAATACTGCTTTCTGGTACATTGTTTCAGAACAATTTCTGTGAATACTTTAATACTCTGTGCTTGGCAAGACCAAAGTTTATTCATGAAGTACTGAAAGCATTAGACCCCAAATACAGGAGAAAAGGGAAAGTGGCAAAAAAGGCAAGTCATTTACTAGAGTCACGGGCTAGAAAATTCTTCTTAGACAAAATTGCTAAGAAGATCGACTCTGGTAAAGGTAGGGAGAGGCAGCAGGGTCTAAAGATGTTGAGAAATGTGACAAATGGTTTCATAGATGTTTATGAAGGTGGGAGTGCTGATGGTCTACCTGGTTTACAAATTTATACATTGTTAATGAATTCAACCGATACACAACATGAGATTTTGCATAAACTGCACAAGAAAATGTCCCAGTGCAATGGTTACCCTCTGGAATTAGAGCTTTTGATAACTCTTGGTTCAATACATCCCTGGCTGGTCAAAACGGCAGTATGTGCTCAGAAGTTTTTCTCTTCTGAGCAACTGATGGAGCTAGAAAAATGCAAATTTGATCTAAAAATAGGGTCCAAAGTAAGATTTGTTTTGAGCCTTATCTACCGTGTTGTGAGAAAGGAGAAGGTTCTTATATTTTGCCACAACATTGCACCTGTGAAGCTATTTGTGGAGTATTTTGAGAAGTACTTTGGATGGATAAGAGGTAAGGAAGTTTTGGTTCTAACTGGGGAATTAGAGCTCTTTGAAAGGGGTAGAGTAATGGATAAGTTTGAGGAACCTGGTGGAGTAGCAAAGATACTCCTTGCTTCCATTACAGCTTGTGCTGAAGGCATTAGTTTGACAGCAGCTTCTCGAGTTATCATGTTGGACTCAGAGTGGAACCCTTCAAAAACAAAGCAAGCCATTGCTCGGGCTTTTCGGCCTGGTCAGCAGAAAGTTGTTTATGTGTATCAGCTCTTGGTGACAGGTTCATTGGAGGAAGACAAGTACAGAAGAACCACTTGGAAAGAGTGGGTGTCAAGCATGATCTTCAGTGAAGCCTTTGTGGAGGACCCTTCTCAGTGGCAAGCTGAGAAGATTGAAGATGATATACTCAGAGAAATGGTTGCTGAAGACAGGTCTAAATCATTCCACATGATCATGAAGAATGAAAAAGCTTCTTCTACCAACAAATAAAAGGTTAAATTCTCTTTATACTTCCTCATCTTTAGAACCCTTTTGCCAAGTAATATTATTGCCAACATGTTTTTAAATGAGAAAGTGCATAAAGTGAGAAAGTAAAAAAATCTATAATTGGAAATCAGTTAAAGAAGTGTTTTAATTCAAATAGCTAGTGAATGTGCCTTAATTTTCTCATTTTCATGTATATTTTCTCTCAAGAGAATAGAAACAACAAATTCTAATTATTATGCTTATGGGTTCACACTTTCCTTGACCTACACAGGACAATTGGAAGCCTCAAGAATAAGAGCCCAGGCCCACATCTCAACAACCTTCTTTCTGGGAAGCCCAATAATTATTTTTAAAATTTTTCTTCATTTGGGCAGACTTTAGTTTTTTTTTTTTATTTAATTTGATAAATTGAAAGTTTGATTCGACTAAGGGATAGGTAGTGTGGTGGAAGATCAATACATAGGTGTTGGTAAAATTTTAAAATTTAATCTCTTCCCTCTTTAGTGAAGGTGAGATTTATATCCATCCTTGCTTAATTTAACAAGCATAGCTGAAAGTTGTTCATTCCTTGTTCATTGTCAAAGTAGTTTAATTATACATCTAAGATAAATACATAGGTAAAAGACTTTGCTTAAACCAGTTGTTTTGTTCGGGAGAAATTGAAAGAGGGAACCTTCACGAGTTTGGATGGGAACTTTGACCATTTCTAAAACATTTATATGAATTTGAATTAATTTTATTTTTTAAATATTTTGTTTAAATAAGATAATTCAAATTTATTAAATTGATTGGATAAAGTATTTTACTTACCACCCAATATAAAAATATTTAAATATCAAACAATTCTTAATATTAGTATTAATAACTTTTTTGATTAATCTTATTAGTTGATATTATTTTTTCGTCAAAATTTGTAAAAAAATAATTATTGATATTAACAAATTTTTTTAATTGAGGTTGGTTGAAATTGTTTTCGATTGATATTGAACACACTTATTTAGGTACACATATTAGCATTTGAAAAAGAAAATATAACAAACTATTGGTAGAGAATAAAATTTGTGTGATGATATAAATAATAACCATTGTAAACATGGACAAAGAAAACTATGATAGGTTTATTATGCATTGATCTAAACATATGGGGACACCTTTTGACATTATACGAAGTTATCAGTTGTTTAAGCTCCAAGTATTCAGATTAAAGGAGGAAGATGAAAACTACTTCGTATGCTAATGGAGTTGGATGGTCTGTAGTCGACCGAATTTGGTTCATGCAATTAGTGTTGTTAGCAGATACATGATAGATGTTCGACAAGCTTTATGAAATTTTTTGAAATGGGTGTTGAGATATTTAAGAGGAACAATATTATATGGTCTTGTCTATAAACGACTTATCCTTGACAAAGCTATTACAGAAAGGTATGTGGATGCTATTTAGGTAGGGAATGTTGATATCAGAAAGTCACTTTATGTGGTACGTCTTTTACCTTGTTTGATATTGTAATTTGTTGGAAATTTAATCTTCAATCAATTGTGGTTTTATCCACTACTCAAGTAGAGTATATCACACTCACATAAGGGGTAAATGAGACATTGTGGTTGAAGGAAATGATTGGAGAGCTAGGAATTGTCTAAGATTGTGTGATTATTCATCATTGTGATAGTGAAAGCGCCATAGACCTATTTGATCATTAGATTTACCATGAGAGGACGAAACATATAGACATCAGACTGTATTTCGTGAGAGACATTATTGAGTTTGGAGAGGTTAGAATCGAAAAGATAGTCTCAAGAAAATCCAATAGATGTGTTTATGAAATCTTTGCCAAAATCGAGGTTTAGACGTCTGGAGTTGGTTAATTTTTCATTTCAGAAAAATGGAAGTTGAAGATGGAAGCTTTTCCATCATTTGGAGTCAATGAGAAAAATTGTGATAATTAATTCTAAATCATGTAGAAGAATTTAGTCAAAAGGTTAGATCGTAAAGGATAAAAAGATAGTTTAATGTGAAGGATGAGAAAACCATTTACTATATACTATCTAGTAGTGTTAAACCATCCAATAATAATGTTGAGACAAATTAAATATTTAGTGGTGTTTATTATAAATATCTTAATAATTATTTTTTCCATAATTATTATTATTTTAGCTAAATCACATAAAATAATAGTGGCAGAACATAAAAATAGGGACTTTAATTTATTTTTTTTATTTTTTTAAAAGGATTCCTATAATTTCATATACTCTTTTTCCTAATAAAAAATATATTTTTAATTAACTAAATATCTTTATTTTAGAACCGAGAACGTTAAAGGAGAAAGCTATTTAAATTATTTTTCTCCTACGCTCATCCGTTGAAATAACAAAATTCGCCCAAAAGAGATCATTTCGATTTCTTAATTTCCCATTAAATCTTCTATCAATTTTTTACTAGATTTATGTCTAAAATTTTCAAAATCATTTCATAATACACTACACATATCCTTAAATATTTGGATTAAAAAAGTTAAGGGTTTTCCATAGAAAAAAATTCACAATAAAATCAATTACTTAATTTCAAAACTAGAAAAATAATTGGTTGAGAAAAGGTTAAAAAAAATGGCCTAATTAGAAGTATATATTAAACCAGAAGTATAATTATAGGACTATACTTAGCATTATATTTAGTTAAAGAAACGAAAATTCTAATTAAATTCATCACGTAAAACAACTTTTAAAATGTTTCGAAACTATTATATGATATTTAATTTAATTAATTAAATTAGAATAAGGCAAAATATGACCCGAAAATTCACTTTAATAAATATCAAATTTAACTTTTAGAATCCAAATCCTGTCAGTTCCTTAGACAGTTTTACTGTTATTGAGATTTTGAATTCTGAAAATAATGAAATCTGGGTTTAAATATTTTAAAGGGCAATTATGAAAAATATATAAACACATTTACAACATGAAATATTTTATGTATTTTCCGATCACGCCAACTAGCTTCTTTACGTCAAAAGTAAACACGAGAAAAATATCATCTGATTTTAAAATTTTGGCCACCAAAAAAAAAATACACCACTTGAACAACATCGCTATCAACTTGTTCATACGCCGGACCTTCTAGACTCTTCTTTCAAACATGGTCTATTTCCAAACATGCCCTAACAATTCCTGCACGGCTTTTGATTTTTAAACAAAGGGGAAAAAAGAGAAACAAGAAAAAGGACACAGTTTGAATAGAAATTGAAGAAGGAGAATGAAAATGGCGATAAAAATGCAGACACACCAATTGGTATTTGAAAATGAGAAATGTTTTAACTTTTAAGAAGACGATGAGGGCAAAGCAAGTTTGGTGGTTTAAGAAAGAATATTTTTTAGCAAGTTAAGAAAAAATAATAATAGATGAAGTGGGAAAGTTGGAGTTTGGGATAAAGAAATAAGATCATTGACGAAACCTAGTCTAAAGGACAGTTGCAAGTTGAGGATCCACTTGCACTCCCCTTGCCTCCTACAATTCAATTCAATACTACCATTTATCTATCTATCTATTCTCTCACCAACACCAACAACAAAATAAAGAGAAAGGTAGCCCTCTTTCTCTTTCTCAAACCACTCCAACTTCAATTAATATGGGCTCATTATTGTTAACAACATAATCATTTCTCATCCATTTCTATACATCAAAACACCATTTTTTATTAATCATATTTTGATAATCCTATTCTAAATTACAATTAAATAATTTTTTTATTTAAATATGAATTTTATGAGCAATCTCGAATAATATTTTCTTTTCTTTTTGTTATTGTACTTTTTGGATTACCTTCTACACATCTCAGCCTATAAAACCAAACAATAGAGAGTAAAAAGGAAAAACATGAGGCTTAAAGTATCGTTCTAGACTTCAATACTGTTCGAAAACATAAAAAAAAATATTTTAAATATTTAAAAAATTAAAGAAAAGATACTCCAAGTTGAACTAAAAAAATAATAATTAAATAAAAATCTCACAAAGCAAGACTAGTCTCTCCTCTCCCTACATCCTCTAAATATATATATGATTGCTCATACAACAACAACCATTTATGCACAAACCCTTTCAACATAACATCACAGCAACAAATCTTATTGTTTGCTATTATCATTACATGAACTACAGATGACTTGCCCTATTCAACTCCAACGATTCAACCCTGCAACCGACGCATCCACCGCCATCGCAAACGGCGTTAACTGTCCCAAGCCGCCGCACACGGCGCCGTCAACGCGACGTCTCTTGCCCAAAGGAAGCGTGCCGGAGGCGGCGGCGCGGCACCACACGCAAGCGGTGGGGCCCGGCCAGTGCTGCTCCGTCGTGATTCAGGCTATCGAGGCGCCGGTCTCCGCCGTGTGGCCCGTGGTGCGGCGCTTCGACAAACCGCAGGGTTACAAGCACTTCGTGAAGAGCTGCCACGTGGTCGCCGGCGAAGGCATTCGCGTCGGCGCGCTCCGCGAGGTGCTTGTGGTCTCCGGCCTCCCCGCCGTTTCGAGCACCGAGCGCCTCGAGATCCTTGACGACGAGCGGCACGTGATGAGCTTCAGCGTGATCGGCGGCGACCACCGCCTGAGGAACTACCGGTCGGTGACGACGCTCCACGGGGACGGTAACGGAGGGACAGTGGTGATCGAGTCCTACGTGGTGGACGTACCGGCCGGTAACACTAAGGAGGAGACTTGCGTGTTCGTGGACACAATCGTACGGTGCAATTTGCAGTCCCTCGCTCAGATCGCCATGGCAAATCAACAACACTGAACAAACAAACACTTTCTTTCTTTTTTCTTTTTTCCTTCAGCGTTTATTTTTGTTTCGAATACGGGTTGGAACGAGTTTCCGTTCCGTGTTTGAAATTGGTGGAAACCCACACCGTTAAGATTTGTTTTTGGAGAATTCAAGATCAGACTGCGATGGTTGAAATGAATGTGACATATAATATATGATATATATGATTCATGTATATATACATATAATATATGTACTTCCTTCCTTCTTTCTCTTCATCTCTTCTTTTATTTTTTCTTCATTCTACTACCTCTTCTGTCTGATCCACCACTGCCACTGCTTCTTTTGCACACAATCTGTGCTCAATTTCTTTTCAATTTTCATCTTCTTTCTGTAATGTAAATCCCTTTTTTCATCTACTGGAAGAAAACCATTCTATTTGAATTTGAGTTTGTGCACTGCACAATATACATGGTATGAAATCTTCATTTAAATATTATAATGAGTGTGTTGATTACATGTTGTAAAATACAATTTACTATAGAATAAATTTAATGTATAGTAATTTGTGATTGAAAATAAGTATAAAACTGTTTAACATGTTGATGTATAACTTATTTTGTCCATCCATTATTGAAATTTGATTATTACAAACCTTCAAAGATTTGACCCAAGTGTGAGGAACTTCACAAATATTCAATAACTGTTACTCGATTAAAACACACTGTTCAGTTTAAAATACTTACTAAAATCTGAGTGCACGACCAAATTTATGAAGATTCACTAAACACAAATTAAATCTCTAAATACTTACCAAACAAAAATCAAATCTCTAATTTAAGATCTAACTTAAAATTTTTTTGCAAAAATTAAAGTTTAATATTATTAATTTTGTTTTTTCTTATTATATATTTTATATTATGGTCTCTGAATTGAAATTTAGAGTAACATCCACGCTCACACAGACATAATTTCGAGATATATTTGATAAATTATTACTTCTAAGAGGTAATAATTTTTTAATTGAGAAAAATTGAATTGGCTATTAAATTAAACAAATTGGTCGTTGAAGAATATTTAATATATTTTATTACATGTATCCAATTTTTTAATAAAATAATTATTTTTGGTTAAAAGAAATTATTTATGTATTATACACATTCACAATTTTATAATTGGTAATCCAGTTTAATATTTGTGCTAATATGGATCCACCAACATAAAAATACATTTGATTATATAAATATGTACATCGAGGTAAGATGAATACGTGTTTAATAATATTTATCATTCTAACTACTAAATATCAGATAGTGACTTCTGAACACCAGATGACCTTTTGCAGGTATCTTTTTCATAAATTTTAGTCGAGATATAAAATTTGAGAACCGAAACCTCCTTCTAACAAAGAACTCGAGACCTAACAATTTTTTTAATTGACAAAAGAAATATTATAAATAATAAAGTATATGAGGTATTTTAATCCATATAAAAAAAATTATATAAATAACACATTCCATTATACAAAATTGTGAATTGTTAAACAACAACATATTTCTGCATAGATAAGAAAAAGTAGTCTTAATCCAACAAAAAATAGTATATATCAAATATTTTGAGTATTGAAACTTGTTCTACTGTTTCTCCTTTTACATTTGAAATGTTGATATTTGATACTTTTTTTAGTGATATGAAATTGGATAGTTATGATGTTTGATACTTTTAGAATGAGCTTGTAAGAGTTACTCTTTGAACATATGTTTTATCCAACACTACTTACCATCACTCTAAAAAAATCTAATGTGAATACACATTCAATAAAAGAGCAGACCTAAGGGTGGAAGAGATTATTCGAGTGTATAAAAGAACAATTTAATTTTCCATTATTATATTTCTTCAAAAATAATCATTCTTAAAATATAATTGAATACCAAATATTGACATTTCCTTCAATAAAGATTCAAATCTTATTCACCACTTTGTCAAATATTACCAACTCTTTTGTGCTAGAGCTAAACTAAATATTTTGTCACTCCTTTAGTTTAGGTTGAATTAGATTTATATGTTTTCTGTCTTTTTATATTATACGAACTCCTTAATTTTAAGATATTTTATAATTTCATAGACTAAGCTCAATGAAATTAAATTTCATATATTAATTATATTTGTAGTCAATGTTTGACCATACAAAAATAATCATCTTTTAATTTATTTATTTTATTTCAATTTGTAAGTTATTTTTCAACAATGTCCCTACATATAATTAAGAATAATTAATATTATACCACATATACATTGAAGAGAAAGAAACAAGAATGATTAAAAAAATTAAAAGCTAAAATTATATCAATTAATTATTTCTTAATCAATGTGTCATAATTTTAAAACGTAGTTGTTTTGAAATGAAGAAAGTATTAAATAACATTTTCTGTTAAAAAAAAAAAGAAGTTTAGTCTCCCTCTGAATAAAGAAATTTCTTTTTCCTAGAGGGAGATGGGACGTGCCCACTGCCACTGGAGATTAAGAAATTGAAGAAATAAATAGACTAATTGTCTTTGACCATATCATTATTTTTCATTCATATATCTATTCCAGCCAAAATAAGGGTTGTGGAGTTAACAGTGGTAAGTAAAACCGCCACAAAAAATGTTTAAAGATTAAAGAGGAAAGAAAACACTTTTAGATTGCTTAGAACTCATCTGATAAATATTTTACGTTAAAAATGATACTCCTCTACAAAACTCTTAGTAGGATAAACTCATTTCATATATCTTAATGAGCAAATTTTAATTATAACTTAATTTTACAAAATTCGAACATAAAATAAAATTTGTACTTAATATTAAAGATTTTTAATTAACTAAATTTAAAAACATTTCATAATAAATAAACACAAATCTCAAAATCCAACATACTTCTTAATCCAAAGACACCGCAGTGAAGATGGTTTATATTTATGTGCCTGTAGTTAAACACAGTGTAACTCCCAGGAGTAAATTTCAGCATTATATTCCTCTTAATTAAGCCTAAAAAAATCTCGAATTATAAAAGAATTCTTTTGAGTTTATCCATTCTGAGTCGGTGTGTGACGGTGAGCACTGTTGATTACAAGTTTCGTTGAAGCTTCTCTTAATTATTTTCCCGTATCCCTAAATAAAAGCTATATATGTATATGTATATAGTACAGAACTCCGTATCAGTGAAGAAAGAACATCAGAATGCTACATTAATAAAATCGAAATAAGGGAACGTGAGTTGTTGTTTTTGTGTATAATAAGGATTGTTGTGTACTATGTGTTTAGATTAGGACGTGATATTAGTATTAATTTTGTATGGTGGATATGAACCAACCTCTATAGAGCAAGTTGGCTTGGTTGAACTCAACTTGGTGCGTAAAAAACGTCAAGTTGCCAATCTTTGCCTCCTTCGTAATATTCTCTCTTTTTTTGTGTTTATTGTTACTGTTATTATTATATATCATTATAGAAACGTGAGCTGTTTCCAATGGCAAGTTGGATTGCAAGTGGGGCAGAAGGGGTTTCATAATTTGTTTATTCATAACTTTAGTTTGTCTGTACTTCACAATTATAAGAGAACTGTCCCATGGGGTCGTTTTACAGCACAAGATTTTCCAAAATCAACCAAGATTTTTCTTCCATAACCCTCGTTAATCCCGATGAAATATTCCTATCTCTGTGTGTGGTTGGAGAGTCACTTTTTGAGGGTAAAGGGTTATTGTTCTTGCTGTCCAATATCACAGTTATTTATCAAATACAAACTCTAGAGTGATCACCAACGCACATATAATAATAAAAAATAAGACTAAACTTAACTTCATCAATTACCAAACTACACAAAGTGTTGATCAACCTCAGTTTAATTATAATTCCAATCCATTAGATCACTCTCTCAACCAAGACAATGTAACAACAAATGGCAACAACCAGCTACAACAAAAATTACTCTTACCTCTAGTTTACTAATAGGAGGATATGATATGTGAAATATTTTTCAAAGATAAAAATAAAATTAAAAAATATTTTTTTATCAACAAATAATTAATGAATTAAAAAAGATACATATAAGTGTCACAATCCTGAAATATATAAATATCAAAATCTCTCTACATACCAAGAGACCGAAAAACACTAAAAACACATTACTACCAAATTATGAAATAGAAATTAATTTTAGAAACTAAAAATAATTAGTTGTTATAGTGACTAAATTAGAGATCATTTTAGAGACTATAAATATTTTTGGTTTCTAAATTAGTTTCTATTATTGTTAAATAGTTTCTAAATTGGTATCTAATTAGCTACCAATGTTTTAACTATCAATTATTTAGATTCTAAATTTGGTAGCAAAAACCTTGGTAGCTAATTAGATATCAATTTAGAAACCATTTAACAATAATATAAACTAATTTAGAAACAAAAAGAAATAGTTTTTAAAATGGTCTGTAATTTAGTCACTATATCAACTAATTTTTTTTTGTTTCTAAAATTGATTTTTATTTTAAAATTTTTCTTGTAGTGACATAACAATATTGTATATGAAGACCTAAACCTTCCTCCCAAGCATAGATCAATCTAATTGTCTCAAAAAAACTCCAAACCCAGCACCTTGTCTAAACAAAAGAGATGTTTATCTTAAGGAAGTTAAATAAGTGGGGATACATATTTTGATTAGTAAGTTTTTTTTTTATGTCATGAATGTAGGACAAAAAAAGAACTAAACACCATCAGGATTGGAAATACCATGTTGCACATCAATAGTTCACTATATAAAAGGAACAAAGAACAAAGAGAATGGACAAGGGAGGACAAAAGTAGAGCCTTCAAAGACATTAAGAAATCAATTGATTTGGAAAAGGAAAACCTAACAACAAACATATGCCCATGTAATAAAAGGTACAGCTACTAGAAATAATTTCAAGGGGGGATGGAGTGGAATTGAGCTAAAGGCAATGACACTGAATTGGTTAATTGTGAGGATTCATTAATTAATTGTGTGTTTGGATTGAAGAGAGCATTTGTGGGGAGTGGATGGAGTTAATTTATTCCGAAGATTAGAGAGAATGTCTCAGAATGTATTAGGTTGTTTGAATTTAGGGATGATAGAGTAAATTTGTGAGGATGATTTATTGAAATCTGTGAGTGATGTGATGGTTGAGAAAAAATTTAAAAATTGTTTTAAAAGTGAAAAATGTAAGTTTACAAATTTATCCTTATTATTAAAAAATATTTGAATAATGAATAATGATATTTATATATTTGTATGCTTGAGTTAATTAAATTTTTTATAACATATAATATCCATAATTAATTGTATTTTTTAATAAAATTTTTAAAATATAATAAAAAATAATTTTGTGTTAAATTAAAATAAATTTATTAAATATATTAAGATTTATGAAAATAATCTTTATTATTATATATATTTGTTATTTTATATAACTATATATTTTTGTTGATATTATAATTTTATTTTATTATTTATAATTATATGTTATTATTAATAGTATAATTAGATATTTTTGAAATTGTTAAATAAATATATCTAATATTTAATTTTGTATATATTATTATGTTTTGCAAATACATGTGTTGGAGATCCCACATCGACTAGAGATAAGGACATTTCATAATATATAAATGGGTGCAGACCTCAACCCTATGAGCCGGTTTTATGGGGTTGAGTTAGGCTTAAAGTCCACTCTTTCGT